>ERZ1106952.29-NODE-29-length-121047-cov-8.328856_pt1 | contig 121047 bp, 98 predicted proteins | sample MGYA00403677_ERZ1106952 | MGnify/ENA primary metagenome ERZ1106952 (study PRJEB35170, sample SAMEA104062415) | human gut metagenome | biome: human gut; feature: human-associated habitat; material: faeces | place: Denmark | collected 2012-05-14 ... | reverse complement strand
TATATTCCAATGTTCCAACGCCCAGCCCGTGACTGCATAATGACTCTCATTCATGCGTTCCAGCATTTTTTGGCCGTCATCACCTGTTGGCTTTCTCGGATTTCCAGAGAGAGTAATCTGTTGCTGTGTCCGAATTTCAGAATTAATATCTATGATACTCATATATTTTCACCTCAAAATATTTTTTCATATTATAACACACTAAAAAATCATGACCACCAGCTCAGCTGGTGGTTTGCTCTGCGGCTATAAGCCTGTGGTACTAGCCGGCTCTAAAGAGCCATTGAAGATTCGCCACATACATAGCTACCACAGGCAAGCCCTAAAGGGCTTTAGCTTATGCCTTATTTACCGGCTCACCCGTAAACGGGTCTACGAACTCCTTAATGCTGAGCTGGTCGTCTGTGTAATCTTCTTGGAGCTGATTTCTGATATACTCCTCTATTGCGCGCCTATTTCGTCCCACTGTGCTGACGTAATATCCCCGGCACCAGAAATGCCGGTTCCCATACTTGTACTTGAGATTTGCATACTTTTCATAGATCATTAAGCTGCTCTTTCCCTTGAGATATCCCATAATCTGCGATACACTGTATTTCGGAGGTATGGATACGAGCATATGGATATGATCCTTGCACGCTTCTGCTTCGTGGATCTCGATACCCTTATATTCGCACAGCTTTCTGAGCATCTGTCCGATATCCTGTTTGATCTTTCCGTATATGATCTGTCTCCTGTATTTCGGTGCGAATACGATATGATATTTACATTCCCACTTCGTGTGTGCTAAACTACTGACATCAAGTTTCATTTGGACTTGATTCCTCCTTTGATTTTTTGTTCTTGGTTGGCAGACCATCTTCATTTTATCAAAGGAGGATATTTTTTCTATGCATAGCTAAAGCTTTTTGGAACCACCGGCATTGCCGGTGGTTTTCTTTATACAATAAAAAACAAACCCGAACAGGAGTGTTCGGATTTGTTCGCATTTGGTGACCCTATGGCGACCCGAAAAAATGGCTGCGCGCGAAATATAACAATCGGCGCGAATAAGGTTGCGCAAAATAAAAGGGTTGACAAAATTTATGCGTTGATGTAAAATCGTTATGAAAAAAATAGGACAGTAAAGGAGACAAAGCAAATGGCACTCAAACAATTCAAAGCGGAGAGCAAAAGACTGCTCGACCTGATGATCAATTCCATTTACACAAACAAAGAGATATTTCTCAGAGAGCTTATATCCAACGCGTCCGACGCAATCGATAAACTGCATTTCGTTTCGCTGACCGATGAAAAGGCGCGCAGGGATTTCGGGATACGCATAGAGCGCGACCGTGCCGCGCGTACGCTTACCGTTGAAGATAACGGTATCGGTATGAATGCCGCGGAGCTGGAAAGCAATCTCGGCACTATCGCAAAGAGCGGGACTTTCGACGTCAAAAACACGGAAGGAAAGGACAACGCAGACCTTAAAGAGCTTATAGGGCAGTTCGGCGTCGGCTTTTATTCCTGCTTTATGGTCGCAGACGAAGTGACCGTCGTTTCACGCAAGTACGGCGAAGACAAGGCATACAAATGGGTCAGCAAGGGTACGAGCGGCTATGAGATCACGGAAGCGGAGCGAGAAGAAAGCGGTACGTCCGTCACGCTCAGGCTCAAAGAGGACGGAGAGGAAAACTACTCGAAGTACCTCGACGATTACACTTTGCGTTCGCTCGTCAAGCATTATTCGGATTATATCCGCTACCCGATAACCATGCAGGTGGAAAAAGTCGTCGAAGGAAAGACGGAAAACGGCAAGGATGTGACCGAAGTCACGGTGGAAACGCTCAATTCCATGATACCCGTCTGGAAGCGCAGAAAAGGCGAAGTCACGGACGAGGAATACGCAAACTTTTACAGCGATAAATTTTTCGACTCTGACGCCCCCGCAAAGGTGATAACCGCAAACATGGAAGGCGCGGTCAGTTATACCGCGTTGCTGTTCATTCCCTCTCACCCGCCTTACGATTATTATACCAAAGCGTTCAAGCGCGGGCTTCAGCTCTACACGAACGGCGTGCTCATCATGGACACCTGCGAAAAACTCCTGCCCGACTGGCTGGGCTTCGTGCGCGGCGTAGTCGATTCGTCCGACCTTTCGCTCAACATTTCCCGCGAAATGTTACAGCACGACCGCCAGCTTGCGGAAATAGCGAAGAGTCTTGAAAAGAAAATACTCGGCGAGCTCGCCAAATGGAAAGACTCGGACAGAGCCGCTTACGAAAAGTTTTTCGACAGCTTCGGCATAACGCTCAAATTCGGCGCTTACGAAGGCTTCGGCATGAACCTCGACAAGCTCAAAGACCTGCTCGTTTACAAGACCGCAAAGGGCAAACGGGTCACCCTCAAAGAGTACGTCGCGGACATGAAAGAGGATCAGAAAGCGATCTATTACGCTTCGGGCTCGGACGCGCTCTCGCTCGGTTCCCTGCCTCAGGTGACAGCGGTCAGTGCAAAAGGCTATGACGTGCTCCTGCTTACCGATAACGTGGACGAATTCGTTATCAAACTGCTCGGCAAGTATGACGACAAAGACATAAAGTCTGTAGCCGCCGAGGACCTCGACCTGTCGACCGAAGAGGAAAAGAAAGCCGAACAGCAGAAACGCGACGAAAGCAAAACACTGCTTGACGACGTCAAAACCGCGCTTGCGGGCAAAGTCACGGAAGTGCGCCTGTCCTCCATGCTCGGCGAATACGCGAGCGGGCTTTCGGCGAAAGGCGAGCTTTCGATAGAAATGGCAAAGGTGCTGTCCTCCATGCCGGGAAACGAAAAGATAAAAGCGCAGTATATCCTCGAGCTCAATCCCGACCACAAGATGTTCGGCATGCTCAAAGACCTTGACGAAACGGACAAAACGCGTTTCGGCAGACTGTGCGTACTGCTTTACACCGAAGCGATGCTCACCGTCGGCATCAATCCCGAAAATCCCGGCGAGTTCGTCAAGCTCGTAAACGAATTCATCTGACATTCAAGAATTATACACAAAAAAAATTCCACGCCGTAAAGCGTGGAATTTTTTTGTCGCTCGGCGATCATCCGAGAACGGAATAATCGAGATCGAGTTTTACTACGAACATACCGTTGGTCGCCCACTCGGTGACCATGAGGTATATTTCTCCGTCGGAAACGCACATGCCCTGCACGTTCACGTTGGAAGTTGCGGAATGTACGTTTTTAAGGGTAACATTGGCTATCTGCTCGCCCGTCCATGAGAATATCAGTATGCCCGCGGTAGTTTTGTCGGTAGCGTTAGGCGATGATTCGTAAAGCGCATATACATAGTTTTCGTCGCTGTACATGCCGAGAACGGTGCGATAGTTGAACGTGATCTGAGCGGTTATTTCGTTCGTCGCTCCGTCATAAACGCATAACGTGGTATTGTCCGACATTATGGCGGCGTATTTGTTCTGCGTCACGTCATAAGTCGCCGATTTAAGGACTTTGTTTTCAGGCGCCTTTATACCGCCTTCTACATTCTCGATCGCCGCAGTGCCGAATTTGTTTATATCGTCGCATTTAACGCGGGCAAGCGTGCCCTTTCCGTCATATTTGACTATGTAAACGTATCCGTCTTTATAGTAGATATAGTCGGCGTTGTTCCATGTATCCGCCCTTTCGTAAGTTTCGGTATAACCGACAACGGATTTGTTCCCGAGATCCAGCTTGTATATTTTCGTCGATTTGCCGTCGTTGGCGGAAGCATAATAATAAGTTCCGTCGGTACAGAACCCGTGCATATAGTTCGGCGTACCGTTTATGCGCGAAGTATTGACCGCAGTCGTGTCGTACTTCATTTCCACGCCTTTGCTCTCGCACGCTTCGAAATACGCTCCGAGAGAGAGTTTTTCATGATCAGACTCGCCGGGTCGGTCAAAATCGATCTTGAATATCGCACTCCCCCAAGGATCGCGCCATCCGCGAACGGCGATATACAGCGAAGTACCGACCTGCGTCAAAGCTCTTTCGCTCGCGTCCGCGCCCGTGGCGTTTGCGACCTTGCTCAGGTCTATGGCGCTTTCCGCAATGAGGTTGCCTTCCCAGTCATAGATGTATATCGTCGGTTTATAATTGCCGTTATCCCATACAGACCCGCTCATTACATATATGTAGTCTTTGTCAAGCGTCAGTCTGAAAGATTGAGAGGTCGCGGCTTTGAAGTACTTTTCCTCATTCATGTCCGATCCGTATATATGCACGTATCCGTCGGTCCCAACGCCGACATACTTCTGATTTTCCGTGCTGTACTGCAAATCGTTGAGCATTTTCACGAGCTCTTCGGAGAACGTGATCTCGTCGGCGGGAGTAAGACCGACCGTACCTTTCTGTTCGAGATCTTCCGCGCTGATCTTTAACGGCTTGCCTTCGCCGTCGAAGGTATAGACGTAACCGCCCTTGCAGAACATTTTGACAGACAGGAAATGCGCCCACTGAATGGACGAATATGTCGTGAACGACGACGAATAGCCTACTATCCGATCGCCGACGGGGTCGTATTTCGCTATCCTTACGGGGAACAGATATTTATAATATTCATCGTCGTTCGGCTCGGGGTCTATACTTTTGCCAAACGCATAATAAATATATGTTCCGTCCGTAGTGCTGCCTACGATATAAGGATCGAGCATGTTTTCCCATGAACTGTGCATCGTTACGGTAAGTTCGGGAGAAGAGAGCGTTTCTTCCAAAGAGCCGATATATTCTCCGAAATAATTGTAAATAACCGCGCCTTCCGCCGTAACGCCGATCGCGTCTATCTTACCGAACGGTTCGTTCCCGTCGCAATCCTTCAAGCCGTTTATATTGTTCCTGAACGATATTTTTACGGTATTGTCGCCGGCATTGACATAAACTTTACCAATGCGCACTCTTCGCATCGAAGCAAGCGCGGCTTCTTTGGAATCGTAAGGCCCGCCGACGGAAAGCTGATCGGAGTCCGCCGCTTTCAACACGCCGTTTACGCGTATCTGCATGAACGTATTGACTGCTATGTTCTGCGAATAATACTTGTCGCCCGTCTTAACGATGTAGCCGTTGGACATATCCGCGTACAGATCCACATAAGTCGGTTCCGAAGCGATCACGGAAAATTCCAGCGACGATCCGTCCGAAATACCCGAAACCACGGTCTTATCCCCGATGACTTCTTCCGAGCATCCCGAGAGCGTAACGCTTTCCGCTTCCTTCAACGATACGACGTTTACGCCGAATTTTTTGTTTACTCCGTCGCCGGCGTCGATAGTCATGACGTAATTCCCGCCCAGCTGAGCTATCTCGTCGCCTTCGTGGGTACCGAAACTTTTTTCGTACTCGGAATCACTGAGCCGCACGATATTGCCGCTGCCGTATTTCACCATAACGTCCGCCTGCGCCGTCGAAAGAGCCTTGCCCGCGTCCACGTTCACTCCGCCGTTTACGAACATATCTATCGCTTCGCCGTTGGTAAACATCGCTTCGGACATGACAGTCACGGGGACGCTGCCCTTGACCGTAACGCCTTCCAAGGAATAGCTCAACACCACCTCGGTATCGCTTGTTTTGAGCGGAGTATTGTTTTCCACGGTTATATCGTCCGTGTCAACGTCATCGAATACCGAGCCGTCGTTATACGCAACGACCGCAGTCATGCCCGTTTTATCAAACAGGCTGTTTTCGCGATAGCATACGGAATAGGGCTCGCTCGTAACGACGAGTTTTTCAGGCATAACGTCCGTAAGTGATATGTCTATGCTCGCCGTGAAAGTCCTTTTGAAATGTTTTTCTACGGGAGTAACGACTGTTTCCGTACCGTTTTCCGTGACCACTTCCCGTTTTTCATCGAATATTTTTGTTTCCTCGTACAGATAGGTCGCGGTCACCCTGCCGCCGTTCTGCGCAAAGTCGTCGGGAACGTCGAGCTCGTAATCCGTAATGTCCTCTTCGTAATCGCGGCCGGAAACGTTATACAGCCCCTTGACCGAAAAGCTGTTTTTCGTCGGAGCGGCTTTTCCGTTATCGAAGAACTCCACCCCGTCCGCACATGCTATGGTTATCCCGTTCATGACCGTTACGGGTGTGGCGTTGGCTTCGTCGTAAACGCTTTTCCGTTCCAGCATTTCGCCGTAATAATCCCTGTAAGATGACCAGGACACCGCCGTCGAAATTATACCGAACAGTACGAAACCGACGCATATAGCGATTATAAGCACTCTTTTTATCAAGGATAACGTGATTTTATCGGTGAATTTAGCCATTATTCTCACCTCCGTCATCCTTTACCGCCGCGGCTTTTTTACCGAACAGGGGTTTTTTGCTGCCCGGAATAAAAAGCGCGATCGCCCATACGGCACATCCGCCGTACACAAATACATCGATGATCGGCAGCAATACACGCCACCATTTCCATGCTTCTATCGTAAAGCCGAAAACGCTCGTTTCTCCTCCCGTTTCGACATACTGCCTGCCCTGATATTTTGCGCTGAGCCAGCTGTAAAGGGTATGATGCACCGCTTCGCGCATCTGATACTGCAATCTCGTTGTGGAAGTTTCGTCGTATCTAAGCGTATTGTCGGTCGCGTTCAGTCCGAAGCCCATGCCGAGGTCGCCGCCCGCGCGGAGCTGTTCGGCGATCTCGCCGTATACGAACCCCGTCTGACTCGTCCAGTCCGTATCGACAAGCCCTTTAAAGCCCCATTCTTTTCTGAGTACACCTGTAAGTAGAGCTACGCTACCGCCTGCCCAGATAGAACCTATGTTGTTGTAGGCAGACATTATTCCCGTGCAGTTTTCCTCCTGTACCGCTCTTTGGAACGGTCTGAGATACGTTTCGCGAAGAGTCTGCTCGGTCATATACGTGCAAAGGCGACCTCTGTTGAATTCCACTTCGTTAGCCACCAGATGTTTGAGCTCGACGCTGCAACCGCGATCCTGTATGCCGCGTATGACCAGACAGCAAGTAACGCTCGTAAGGTAAGTGTCCTCCGAATAATACTCGAAATTCCTGCCGCCGCGAGGACTGCGGTGGATGTTGGCGCCGGGTCCGTAAACGCTCTGTACGTTAAGACTGTTCATGTCCTGACCGAACGCAAGCCCGAACTGATGCATGAGCTCTTTGTTGAAAGTCTGTGCGAGCATAACGGGATTGGGATTTCCTGTTCCCTTATCACCCGACGTGAAACCGCATATCTGACTTATAGAGTCAAGGGATTGGAGCTTGGGTTTCCCTATCGAAGGAAGCGCTTTGTTTCCGCTTATGCACGGTCCGAGCATTGCCGCCGCCTCATCGACGGGGATCTGATCGAGTACCGCTTTCCACTCGGGCGCGTCGTAATCGGCGCCGAGCGTATAACCCAACTCATAGATCTCTCCGCCCGTCACTCCGTCCGCGACTTTAAGTCCGCTGTCGACGCCCCATTTCACTTCCCCGTCGTATACAGGATCTCCGAATTCGTCCACCGTTGCGTTATCCCACGCTCTCGCGCGTTCCACGCTGTAATCGTAATTCGCGAATTCCTTGTCTGAGAGCGTCCTGCCTTTGATCTCGCTCGTTCTTTCAGGTATGGAATAGTTCTCGTCTGCTGCGAAATTCTCTCTTTTCATCCACGGTATAGCTACGTTTCCGTCGCTTCCGTCAAGCGATGCGCCATCGATCGCGCTGTCGCCCGTAAACAGATTGCCTACAGGATTATCCGTGTAAAAATCGGTATCGAAAGTCAGGTCTTTGGGAACATTGTACTCGATAATCCCGCTGACATCCGTTCTGTTGTCCGTATCCGTGGCAAAATCAACGGTGTTGATCTCGTGCGAGTTCTTCATCAGTTTTATCTGATACTTCTGATCCGCGGTACTGTGTTCGAGCTCCCAGCCTATATGGTCGTTGTCATTCTCTCCGTAGCAATCGTAAGAAAGGAAGTCCTCGACATCTATTTCGACGGTGACCGTTTCGCTTGCCTGAGGCGCGAGCTTTTCCGTTTTTGCGAATCCGACCAGCGAAACATGCGACTTTTCTATCCCGCCTTCGTAATAAGGAACGGTCACATAAGCCTGCACCACTTCCTTTCCGAAATATATGTCGCTCGTGTTTTTCACTTCCACGTCTATCGTTATACGCGTGTTTTCGTCCACTTCGGTAATGTCCGAACCTGCGGCGGGACTGACTGATTTTACGGTCCAGTCAAATGTAGCATAGCTTTTGCCGTAGCCGAACGGATATTGTACCACACCGTCGTAACCTTTTCCGTACTCATTGTCGACATTCGCCCATACGCCTTCGACGTCCGCAGTCTCGTACCACTTATAACCTACGTATATCCCCTCTATGTATTCGACCGACCTTACGCTATCGCCGCGATAGCTGCTTTTGTTTCCCAGTCCGCCCGATTCGAACCAGTTATTGCTCTGCGCGCCGACGGGGCTGTATTTCGTTATGTCATAGCTGTAAGTGTCTGCCGTCCTGCCCGAAAAACTGTCGTCACCGTACAAAAGCGCGGGGAGAGCGCTTACCGCCTGCGTTCCCGTCTGCCCGACGTGAACGAGCGCGTCAAGACCGGGTATCGTATCCATAAAGCCGCATTCCATGGGAAGAGCGACGTTCAGAAGCACGATAACCTTTTCATAATGACTGCCCACGTAATTGAGCAGTTCTTCTTCCTCCGTGGAAATTTCAAGGAAGTGCCTGAGCGGATCGTTAGCCTGTGCGGGTCCCGATTTTCTTTGCTCCGTGCTGGCGTCCACGCCTTCCACAGTGGAGCGTGATATGACCACGAATGCGGTGGAAGAATATTCTTCGGCTCTTGCGAGAACATCGTCCGAAAAAACGCTCATCGGCGCTTCTTTTATATCGAACTGCGACGCGCCGATGTTTTCGACCACTCTGACGGGAGCGGACCATTGTTTATAAATTTCCTGCAACTCCGAATTGTAAGAAATACCATAACGGGTCATCGCTCTCGTGAAGTCTATTATTTCACTGGTGCTGTTTTCCTTCATTACCCTTCCTGACGAGCCCGACGACCCGGCGCCGTGCATCCAATCCACGGAATTATATCCGAAGATATTTACCCGTCTGTCGTCGTCTTTGGATAAGGGCAGGACGTTATCTTTGTTTTCGAGCAAAACGGCGCCTTCGCTTATGACCTGTTTAGCCAGCTGCTGTCCTTCTTTCGCTCCAAGCGCGACCGCCGCACTGTCCGTTATCGGCGGGCACAATATCCTGTCCAACTGCATTTGCCAGAAATACGCTATCGACGTGCCTATGCTTATAGCTACGACGATCCCGATTATGATCACCAGCGAAACGCATTTTAATATCAGCGATCTTATTTTTATTTTCATTTTCACTCCTGTTTATATTTACGTTTACCGTAGTCGCGGTATCTTTTCACACGCTCTGCTTTTCCGTGGTATAAGTTTTGCTTATACCTACATAAAGCTGAGTGCCGCCCTGCGTGGATACAGGGTCGCTGAAAAAGGCATAGCAATCTCCGCCCATGACAAGAACGTCCGTTTGCTTCGTATAATTGCCGCTCTTTATCACCGTCTGTTCTATCGTCAGTTCCGCTATTTTGTTTCCGCTCCAATCATACACTTTGACCACGGGATAAATGTGCTTGTTGAGATAAAGGTTATGATAACTGATGTAAATATACCCTTCCGTGGTAGAGATATGCGAATTCCAGAGATCGTCGCTGTTTATCTTGCCGGAACCGGGAACGGTAACACTGCTTTCGTAAGCCCCGTCTTCCGAATAGATATGTACGGCTTTACCCGCAAGAACGGCATATTTGCGTTTGTCGGCGTTGAAGTCTATATCTGTTATCGCGCTTGCTTCGAGCGCGGTCCCGTCGCTTGCGGCGAATACGGGTACGTCGGCAGCCGCTTCAAAAGCTCCGCCTTCGCCTTCCGTGACCAACGAAGTTATCGCCACTCTTTCGGTAACGACGCTGTCGCCGCTCTTCGTGCGGGTATAGACATAACCGTCTTTTACGTAAAGCGTTATATCCGACGTAGCGGACGCCGTATATTCCGCACTGTAACCGAGCGACGTGCCCGTTGCGGGATCCAGCTTGAAGATCCTCGTCGCGGCTTGCTTTTCGCCGTAAGATACAGCGGCATAGATATACTCCCCGTCAGTAGCCGAACCTTTGACTTCGGTATACTCAACGCCGTTGCTCGTATAGGCGTTTTTACTGAAAGACAGAACCGTTTCATGCGTAAATACGGGCGTTTTCTCCTCGCTCGCGCAATCGGCAAGATATGCGCCGAACTCGGCGTAAGGCTCAGGCTCGACCGAAACCACGACGTTCTGACGTACGGTCATGCCGTCATAGGTTACTTCGACGTATTCCGTGCCGAGCGTAAGAGGCGTTTCGTCGAAAGTAAATAATTCGTCGCCCGAAGAATACTCGACATCTTTTGTTTTGCCGCTTATACATTCGGCTGTTATCACCATGCCCGTAGGGTCGAATATCTCCCCGACGTAATAAGCGGTGCGTGTAGCGGGCGTTTTGAGTTCGACGCTCTCCGCGGAATCGCGACGGACATTTATTTTCACGTCTGTCATCTTATCCATATAAAGGATAACCACATAAGTGTCCGTTACTTTCAAAGGATCTTTCAGGTCGTAATTGTATTTCGTACCATCTATGACCTCTTTTGAGCCGTCGCTGTACACCGCACTGACTACCATGCCCGAAGGATCGAAATTTTCGCCCTCGATATACTCGGTTTTTGACGGCATTGCCGTTATCTCCACACCGGTATATCTTTTAGGCGCCTCGGGCAGACTGCAAGCGGAAAATGCCGTTATGGCAACGATAAAGACCGTTGCCATCAATATCAAAACGATCTTTTTTCTCATTTTCCGCTCTCCTTCGGAGAAAAAAGGTACCTCCCTCCGCACACCGAAAGATGCCTGCCGCCTTCCGTGGTCCGAAAACGGATCGACGCACATTTCATTGTTTTGTTTCCCATCTTTACCTCCTTCATATTTTTTACGTATGCTCCCGCAGCTGCTTCGAACCGATATCGCTTATGGTCGGCATACGCCTATTTATAAATAACATAAATTTATCGTTATTACAATACCTTTAACGTAAAACATGCGATTTCGGACGTGAATTTACTTTTCCGTGCTTATCGACGCGCTGCGCAAGTCGACCGTCGGCTTTGGCTACATCGTTTTATCGCAAAAAATACTTATGAACATCGTGATATCATGTATTGCCATTCTTCCCGCCGAAAAAGTAAAATAATTTAATAAAATATATCACTTACCCCCCGTCAAGCATTTTTCGGAATTTTCTCATAAATCAAGGCAAGTTCGTTATGAAATCGGGTTATAAACAATGGTCGAGATCACATTATCTGCCTCGGGCGCGGCAGAAAAATCGTTCCGAGCCGTTTCCGACAAAAACATTGCCTTCCGCCGCCGGAAAGCGATACTTAAAAAACAGACCCGTATCGGCACCGATACGTGTTTTGATCATGAATTCGACGATCATGCGCGTAAATGTTTTGGATAATGGTTTTTGATGACGCCGTTACTGCCTTTGCCGCCGCCGAGCGGATGACCGTCGACGCATACGGCGCACCAACCTTTGACGTCGCCCGCTATTTCTTCGCCGCGGACGTATGCGGTTATGCGGGGATCGTCCGCGGGCATGTCGGCGACTGAGCGGAAACGCCGCCCGAACGCGGTAAACATCTGATGAGAAGGCGTGAGCCGTCCGTCGCGCATGGTTTCCGCGAGCATTACTCCGTTGACGAGGCAAGGTATATCCGCGTCGAGAGCGGGGGCGAAAAGCATACCGTTTTTGCGTGCTATTTTAATTCCGCCTATATCCGCAAACTCCGATATCCCGTCCGTTTCGCGCTTGACCGCATACTGTAATTTTTGCAGACGTCGGGGCGCGTCCGCGGGTTTCGTTTTGCGTAACAGGCAGAAAAACTGACCTTCGCCCGCCGCGCGGTGCGGATAAAACTTATAACCGTGTCCGTCGCCCGCAAAGCCCGCTATGTAGCAAGGCAATGTTTCATAGCCGTTTTCGGTGAGGAATTTTACGTTTTCTTCGTCCTCCTCGGGCGAAAAAGTACATGTGGAATATACGAGCAGCCCGCCTTCTTTAAGGCACCCGTCGGCGCTCATGAGTATTTCGCGCTGACGCGCGGCGCACGCTCTGACATTCTGCGGCGACCAGTCGAGCACCGCCTGTTTCTCTTTTCTGAACATCCCCTCCCCGGAGCACGGAGCGTCCACGATAACGGCGTCGAAGTATGCTCCGAAAGTCCTTGCGAGCGCGTCCGGGCGCATATTCGTGACCACGGTATTCGTATACCCGAGCGTGATCGTGTTTTCGCGGAGCACGAGCGCGCGCTTTCTGTCGATCTCGTTGCTGACGAGCAGCCCTTCGCCGCCGAGTTTTATTGCCGCCTGACTGCTTTTTCCGCCCGGCGCGGCGCACATGTCGAGTACGCGCATACCGCGGCATATCGGCGCGTAAGCAATCGGCAGCATTGCGGAAGGCTCCTGCATATAGTACAGTCCCGCTCGGTAATACGGATGCAAAGTCGGTCTGCCGTCCTTAACTATATAGCAGTTTTCCCCGTAGGGCAGACGTTCGAGCGTTGCGGTCTTTTCCGCCTCCCCCGCTTGCGCTTTGAGCGTATTGACGTGCAGACCTTTTACGGGCGGACTTTCCATTGCCGCCATATAGTCCGCAAACTCCGCTCCGAGCGCGGCTTTCATTCGTTCCATGTACTTTTCAGGCAGTCCCATACCCGCATTATACCGTATTTCGCTTTTTTTTGAAAGCAATTTTTTAAGTTTTTGTAAAGAATTCTCGGAAAACCTTTTTTAGACAAAAAAGGTTTTCCGAACCTTTCCAAAAAACTTACGAATATTTTTTCATAAAAATACAACCTTATACAAAAAGCACGAGCTACTCATAAAGAGATACGCAGCAATTGCGGAGAGATTTTCGGATAATAAGGCGTGTTCTTTTTAGCCGGCGGCAGCGTGCGGCCGCCGCAAGGTGACCCTGCGGCGGTGAAAAAACACGCCTTTGCGCCGAAAAGATCGGGAAGCGCGGGAATGGTATTGCGCACCGCAAACGGGGTGTGTTTGGCGTAATAATAAAGGTTTGTAAGTTTCTTTGGTACGGGTATAAGGGAGGCCCTTTCTTTGTCCGAAGAAAGGGTCTCCCTTAAAAAACTTTTCAAAAAAACTCACAAAAACTAAGGCTTAAATCTTATCCAGCTCGGCTTTGAGCGCTTTGCGGTCGAGGTTCTGACCGATAAAGACTAGTTTTATCATGCGGTCGCCGTACTCCATATCCCAGTCGTGTGCGAACTTGGGGTCGGTGGCGAGCAGACGGTCGATCTCGCGCGCGGGCATGGTCGCGTACCAGGGTCCGTTCTCGGAAAGATATTTCTGCTTGCCTGCCTGCTCATAGACGTAGCTCATGTCCTTTTCGTCCGTAAAATACACGAGCCCTTTGCTGCGGATTATCATCCTGCCGTAGTCCTTATTCGCCCAGTCTTCGAATTTAAGTCTGTCGAACGGGCGGCGGCGGTAATAGACGTAAGTGCCGATACCGTACTCTTCCGCGGTACCCGAGTCGTCGTTCTCGCCCACGCCGTGTTCGTGATGGTGGTGATGGTGATGATGTTCATGCTCATGATGATCGTGCCCGTCATCGTCGTCATCATCGTCGTCGTGGTGATGTTCGTCGGCGTCCTCCTCGTTGTCGGGATCGTCGAACTCCTGCATCCAGCCTGCGCTGTTGACCGCTTTTTCGAAATCGAACAGACCCGTATCGAGTATGCTCTTAACGTCAATGCGGCAATAATTAGTCTCTATTATCGTGGCGTTGGGCTGTAACTTGCGAATTATCGCTTTGATCGCGGCGAGCTGTTCGGCGGTCACGTCGCTTGCTTTGTTGAGAAGAACGATGTCGCAGAACTCGAGCTGCTGGATAACGAGGTTTTCGATATCCTCTTCTCCGCGTTTTGCTTTTTCCAGCGACTCGCCGCAACCGAATTCGTCGGCAAGACGAAGAGCGTCGGTAACGGACACCACGGCGTCCAGCTTGCAGAACTTGGGCATTCCGCGGCGTTCGAATTGCTGTTCGAGATATGTTATCGTCTGCGCGATGGGTATCGGCTCGCAAATGCCCGACGCCTCGATGAGTATGTGATCGAACTTACGCGTTTTGATAAGCGCGGCAAGCTGTTCGATGAGGTCCTTTTTCAGCGTGCAGCAAATGCAACCGTTCTGAAGCGCGACGAGATTGTCGTCCTTTTCGGCAACGACCCCGCCCTTCTGGATAAGATCGGCGTCGATATTGACTTCGCCGATATCGTTTACAATAACGGCCATTTTATAGCCGCCCGCGTTTTTGAGCAGGTAGTTTATAAGAGTGGTCTTACCGCTTCCGAGGTAACCTGTAATAAGTGTGATAGGTACTGTTTTCATAATAACTCCATATTAGTCCTTTATTTTCCGTTTGTCAAGAAAAAGCGGCAAAAGCGTGGGCGGACCACGCGTCAGAAATTCGCTTCTTTAAGCAGTTCGAGCAGTTTTCCCTTATCCTTGCAGACCATGGCGGCATTGCGTATGCGCTTTATGTCGGGCACGCCTTTGAGATAGAACGGCAGAAAGCTGCGCAAAGACGTGAATATATACCTTTCGCCGAAATATTCCTCCCCGTATGCGAGGTGGCGGAGTATCACTTCGTATCGCGTGAGCTTTCTTTCCCCCGCGAATATCTGCGGGTTTGCTACCGCGCCGCGCCCTATGGCGACTCCGTAAACGCCGTCCATGCGCTCGGCTATGTTGCTCTCGTCCACGTCGCCGTTGCCGAGCACGGGCACGCTCACCGCAGACGCTATTTCTCGTATCGCGTCCCAGTCGGCTTCGCCCGAATACAGCTGCTCGCGGGTCCTGCCGTGCACGGTTATGAGATCCGCGCCCGCGTCCTCCATCGCTTTTGCGAAATCCACGGCGCCAGACTTGTCCGTAACTCCCAGCCGCATTTTTACGGTAACAGGTTTACCGCTCGTCTTTAGCGCCTTGACTATCGCAGCGGCTCTCGGCGGATCGAGCAGGAGCGCGCTGCCCTCTCCGTGCCCGAACACTTTACGGACAGGACAACCCATGTTGACGTCGATTATGTCAAACCGCGCCACTTCGTGATGTTCGGTAGCGCGCCTGAAAAGCTCGGGATCGCTGCCGAAAAGCTGAACGCAGGTCACCCGCTCGGCATCGGTCGTGCGCATGAGCGCGTTCGTCTTTTTGCTCTTGTAGTTAAGCCCCGCCACGCTCACCATTTCCGTAACGGTCAGGTCCGCGCCGAACTCCGCGCACAGCCTTCGGAACGCTACGTCGCTGTACCCCGCGAGGGGCGCAAGCGTTTTGCAGCCTTTTTTGAGTAATGTTTTTATGTCCATACCTGCGTTTTTTATTCGCCGAACCCGCTGATTTCGGTCAGCTCGCCTTTAAGGTAAGCCGCGGAGAGCGCGTTTATTTCGCGCACCAGCTCGGGTTCGAGATCGGCGCCGCTTTTAAGCGCGCCGCATACGGCAAACAGCAAGTCGCGCACGCTGATCTCTTTGCAATCGTTTACAAGCCCGTTTTTGACGAGCTTTTTGACCGTTTTCTGCGCTTTGATGAGCGCGGGGAAGGAATCGGGTATGCGCGAAAGCTGAACGGACAGGTCCTCCGCGTGCTTTTCTTTTGCCTTTGCCGCCTCCCAGTGTCTGAGCGCTTCGTCCGCGTTCACCGCTTTGTCGCTGCCGAATATATGCGTATGTCTGCCGACGAGCTTGCGCACGAGCGCGTCGATCACGTCCAGGCGCGTAAACTCGCCAGAGCGCTCGGCTATATTCGCATGGAACACCGCCTGCAACATCAGATCGCCCGTTTCCTCTTTGAGATTTTCAAGGTCGCGGGAATCGATTGCCTCGCTCAGCTCGTATGCTTCTTCGATCGCGTTGACGCGAATGCTTTCATGCGTCTGCGCTCTGTCCCACGGGCAGCCGTTCTCACCCGTCAGTCTGTCCATGACGTTGACCAGATCGCCGTCCGAATATCTGTCTTTGAACAGTCCGTCGTCGCCCTCGATATATATTTCGCCGTTTTTTATGTCGAATTCGCGAGCGCCGTAAAGCATGACCAACCTCGCTTTCGTGCGCTCAGCGTCCGTTATGTCCACGACGTGAAGATCGAAACGCGTATCGATGACCGCTTTTTCAAGGTCGTCGGCGGTAACCGTCATGACGCTTTTCATGCTTTCACCGCCTTATACCCCGCCTTTTCAACGGCGGCGATTATGCTTTCGTCGGACGCGTCGCCTTCCACTTCGGCAATACCCGTATCGAGGTCCACCTCGGCTTTGAGTCCGAGCTCTTCGAGCGCGGATCTTACCCTTCCGACGCAATGCATGCACATCATACCTTCTATTCTGAATTTTCTCATGACTGTACTCTCCTTTGATATTTCCGTATTTTCATCCGTTCTTACGTTTTGATTATCCGCTTTTACGCCGCATTTGTCAAGCGTACAAGCCGTTACTTCCACGGTAGGTTCGTGTTTTTCCGTACGGTTTTTAAGCCCGGCGTTGAGCCTGAGCGAATTGAGCACCACGCAAACGCTGGAAATGCTCATCGCCGCGGAACCTATCATGGGGGTTATCGTAAAGCCGAGCGCGGCAAACGCTCCGCCCGCTATCGGCATGCATATGAGATTATATATGAACGCCCAGAAAAGATTTTCCTTGATTATGCGATTACTCCTGCGCGAAAGTTTTATGCCGAAAACCGCCTTTTCTGGATTGTTCCCCGTGAGCACGAAGTCCGCGCTGTTCGCCGCGATATCCGTTCCGCCGCCCATTGCGAAGGATGCGTCGCTTGCCGCAAGAGCGGGCGCGTCGTTGATACCGTCGCCGACGAACGCCACGCGTTCGCCGCGTTTTTTAAGCCCGATAATGTATTCGTATTTCTGTGCGGGCGTGAGCGAGTACGCGACTTCGTCTATTCCCAGCCTGCGACCCACGCTCTTCGCGGCGCTTTCTCCGTCGCCCGTGAGCATGACCGTTTTTATGCCTGCCTTTTTCAGCTCGGATACGGCGCGTTCGGCGCTCTCGCGCACGCCGTCCGCGATCCCGATGACAAGTACGGCTTTACCCTCCGTAATTACCGTTAACGCGCTGCCGCCTTCTTCGGATATCTTCGCCATGTCTGCGGCAAACGCGTCCGTCGCAACGCCGCGCTCTTTCGCAACGCTTTCGTTGCATATCACGTATTCTTTGCCGTCCGCCGTGCCGGATATGCCGCCGTAGAACTGCGTTAAGTTTTCCGCGCCGAAGGCGACCGCACCGACGCTTTCCGCATACTCCGTTATCGCCGCGCTTATGGGATGTGAGCTGAGTCTTTCCACCGCGGCGACCGCGGCAAGATGTTTTACGTCGCCCGCTATGCGTATGACGCGCGGCTTGCCCTCGGTGAGCGTTCCCGTTTTGTCAAACGCCACGACGGTGACTTTTCCCGCGTTTTCCAGCGCAGCGGCGCTCCTGACGAGTATGCCCTCTCTCGCCGCGCGCCCGACGCCGACGGTGACCGCGACGGGAGTCGCGAGCCCGAGTGCGCACGGACAGGATATCACGAGGATGTCGGCTGCGAATATGACGGAACGCGCCACGTCGGGGCTGCCGTCATACGTCCCCGTAACTATCATCCAGACCGCAAACACCGCGAGCGCGACGCATATCACCGCGGGCACGAAAATGCCGCTTATTTTATCCGCAAGCCTGCCAGCGGGCGCTTTGTCGGCGGACGCGCTCTCCACCGCCGCTATGATCTGCGACAGCGTGGTGTCCTCTCCCACTTTTTCGGCACGCGCTTTTATATAACCGCTTTCCAGCATGCACGCGCCCGTTATCCTGTCCCCGACGCGTACGTCTCGGGGGATGCTTTCGCCCGTTATGGCGGCTTCTCCGACGGCGCCTCCGCCTTCCGTTATCTCTCCGTCGGTAGGTATGCTTTCACCTGCTTTGACAATGAACACGTCGCCGACTCTGAGCGCGGATACGGGTATTATCTCTTCCGCTCCGCCGCGCAACACGCGCGCTTTGTCGGGGCGCATGGATATGAGCCCGTCTATCGCGCTCGTCGTGCGCTTCTTTGAGAGCGCTTCGAGAAATTTGCCTACCGTGACGAGAGTAAGCACCATTGCCGCGGAATCGAAGAACAAAAAGCTCCGCGCGCTTTCCGTCACCGCCGCCGTGTCTTCCGCGCCGATGCCGCGCATAAGTATCACTATACCCGCGCAACTGACCCCGAACGACGCTATGCTGCCGAGAGAGACCAGTGTGTCCATATTGAACGAACGGTGCCGCGCCGCCTTTACGGCGCTGATATAAAACCTGCGGTTTATGAACGCTATAACGATAGTAAGCGCAGCCTGTATGAACGCGCTCACTATCGCGCCCGTCAGCCCCTGAGGCTGAGGCAAACCTATCATGTGCCCCATTGCAAGGTACATTACGGGCAGCAGGAATATGACCGAAAGTATGAGCCTGTTAAACAGCCGCGCCGCCTCTTTGGCGTGCGTTTCGCTCGCCTTGTGCCGCACCACACGTTCGCTCGCTCCGTACCCCGTGTCCGTTACCGCCTTTATTATAGCCGCGCTGTCGCCGCCCTCGACGGTGAGCGTCGCCGCAAGCAGGTCGACAGACGCGTATGTCACCCCGTCCACCGACTTTGCCGCACGTTCCACCGCGCCGCTGCACGCCGCGCAGCTCATTCCCGTTATATCGAATATTTTTTTCATATAATGCCTTCCCTGTCTTTGAACGCCTTGTCCTGATCGTCCGAAAGCAAATAATTAACTGCGGTTAATAAGTGTTTATAAATATTATATACCACCTGATAATGATTTTGTCAAGAAATTTTTTGTCGTGTTCCGCCGCGAAATTTTTGCCTGACGGCATACGCACTTCGTAAAGCCTGCTTGCGGCATTATTCGGTCGCGGCTGACTTATGCGCCTTCTGATATGCCGAAAAAAGGTTATGTCCTGCGCTTCAAGATTTTTTTAGCCGCGCCATTGCGGTGATTCATTTCTCCGAAAACGCAAAAAACGCGCGGCCTTTTCGGCGCGCGCGTTTTTGCAGTCGTTAGTATTACTCGCCTTTTACCATTCCGACGAGGCTGTCGAGCACTCCCGGGAAGAACATCAGGATGACGCAACCCGCGATTATAAGAAGATATATGATCATGAGCAGGAAATTACGCGACGCGAATTCCAGACCCGACAGCGCGAGAGTGAGCAGCGTTGCCCAGTATTTTATGTATTCGAGTATACCCGTTGCATCCCCGAGGAAATGATAGCCGAGAATGGAATCGGCGGAAAGTGCCGAATTGAGCAGGCACAGCAGCCAAAGCGCGACGGTGAAGAAAGCGAGTACCTGTCCGACGATGTTGGCTATATTCATCAAAGCATTGTCTTTTTTCATTTTGACCTCCTTGTTGTGGTATTATTGTATCATTACATCGGCCGTTACGTCAATAAGTTTTTTCATTTTTAATTGATTTCTAATAAAGCGCAAAAACGGCTTTTTACCCTTGATATTTGTTTCCGACGGTTGCCGCAAGGTGCGCCCGCTTTTTTCCCGTTCAAGCGGTTTTTCTGATGCGGCGGGGTCGGTGCTATTCCTCGCCCCGACTGTCCGCAATAGCCGACGGCTAACGAAAAAACGGTTGCGGCGCAACCGTTTTTTCGCACGTTATTCTTCCGTTTCCTCTTCTTCGTAAGGTGCGGCTTTTGCCACGCAGACAACTTTGCCCTCGCCTTTTATCTTCATCATGCGCACGCCGCGGGTATCGCGGGAGATCTTGCTTATTTCCTTCGCGCGCATCCTGATTATCGTGCCGTTATCCGCGATGAGCATTATGTCTTCGTCGGGATTGACGAGTTTGAGGTTGACGAGTTTGCCCGTCTGTTCGTTGAACACGCCCGCTTTCACGCCTTTGCCCGCGCGCGTCTGAAGACGGTATTCATCGATGTCGGTACGTTTGCCGTAGCCGAACTCGGACACGGTGAGCACTTCGCAGCCCGAATACACGACGGTCATATCGACGATGACTTCGCCTTCGTCCAGCTTCATTGCGCGGACGCCCATCGTATCTCTGCCCATTGCGCGGACGTCGTCCTCGCTGAAACGTATGCACTTGCCCGCGCTCGACGCGATGAGTATCTCGTCGCGGCCGCCTGTGAGCTGGACGCTTATGAGCTCGTCGCCCTCGTTGAGCGCGATCGCTATCTTGCCGCCCTTGCGGATGTTTTCGAACTGATCCATGGCGGTCTTTTTGATCAGACCGTTTCTCGTAGCCATCATGAGGTTGCCTTTGCTGCGGCTGTCCTCCTTGACGGGTATCACGGCGGTAACGGCTTCTCCCTCGCTGAGCTGGAGCAGATTGACTATCGCTCTGCCGCGGGCGGTACGCGCCGCCTCGGGCACTTCGTATGCCTTTATGCCGTATACCTTGCCTTTGTTGGTAAAGAACAGCAGATCGTCGTGCGTGCACGTGGTGAGCATGGTCTCGACGAAATCTTCTTCTTTGGGTTTGTGAGCCGTGATGCCTTTGCCGCCGCGGTGCTGCGTCTTATACTCGGACACGGGCAGACGTTTGACATAGCCGAAATGCGTCATGGAAATAACGACGTCTTCGCGGTCAATAAGATCGCCGATGTCTATCTCGTCATAGTCGACGCAAAGCTCGGTGCGGCGCGGAGTGTTGTATTTTTCTTTTATTTCGAGCAGCTCCTGCTTTATGATGTCAAGCACTTTAGCGGGCGTTGCGAGTATGCTTTTAAGCTCGGCAATCTTGCCTTCGAGCTCGAGGAGCTCGTTTTTGAGCTGATCGACTTCCAGCGAAGTCAGGCGCGCCAGACGCATATCGAGTATCGCGTTCGTCTGCTTGTCCGACAGATAGAACTCGCTCATCAGTTTTTCCGCCGCTTCGTAACGATCGCGGCTTTGCTTGATTATGGCTATGACGCGGTCGATATTCGCCTGCGCTTTGACGAGTCCTTCAAGGATATGCTCGCGTTCCTCCGCTTTTTCGAGGTCGAATTTCGTCCTGCGCGTGATGACGTCCTTCTGATGTTCGAGATAATAATACAACATCTCGCGCAAGTTCAGCACTTTGGGTTCGCCGTTCACGAGCGCAAGGAAGATGATACCCGCGCTCACCTGCAGGTTGGTATGCTTGAAAAGCATATTGAGCACCACCTGCGCCTGCGCGTCGCGCTTTATGTCGATGACTATGCGCATGCCTTCCCTGTCGGACTCTTCCTTGACGTCGGCAATGCCTTCGATGCGCTTGTCCTTGACAAGGTCGGCGATCGATTTGATGAGCAGCGCCTTATTTACCTGATAAGGCAGCTCAGTGACGATTATGCGCTGACGGACGCCGCCTGCGGTGTTGTGTTCCTCGATCTCCGTCTTAGCCCGCATGAGCACGCCGCCGCGCCCCGTTCTGTATGCGCAGCGCACGTTAGCCCTGCCCATTATCAGTCCGCCCGTGGGAAAATCAGGCGCGGGAATGTATTTCATAAGCTCGTCGGGCGTTATCTCGGGATTGTCGATGAGCGCGCATACGCCGTCTATGACTTCGCCGAGGTTGTGCGGGGGGATGTTCGTTGCCATACCGACGGCTATACCGTCGGACCCGTTCACGAGCAGATTGGGGAAACGCGCGGGCAGTACGCTGGGTTCTTCAAGCGTTTCGTCGAAGTTGCTCTGCCAGTCCACCGTTTCCTTGTCGATGTCGCGCAGCATTTCCGCGCTTATCTTGGAAAGACGCGCTTCGGTGTAACGCATAGCCGCGGGAGGGTCGCCGTCCACGCTGCCGAAGTTGCCCTGTCCGTCCACGAGAGGTTCTCTTATGGAGAAGTCCTGTGCCAGACGGACGAGAGCGTAATATACGGAGCTGTCGCCGTGAGGGTGATATTTACCGAGCACGTCGCCGACTATACGCGCGCATTTGCGGTATGGCTTGTCGGCGGAAAGACCGAGCTCGTTCATGGAGTAAAGTATCCTGCGGTGAACGGGCTTGAAACCGTCGCGGACGTCGGGAATGGCACGGGAAACGTTGACCGCCATCGCGTAAGCGATGAATGACTGTTTCATCTCGTCGTTTACGTTGACTTTGATATATTTGGTATTGTCGGGCACTCTTGCCTTGTTATCGTCGTGAGCCATGGTTTCTCCTTATCATACGTCGAGATCTTTGGTCTCGATAAGCTTGGCGTTCTCCTCGATAAACTGCCGTCTGAGTTCGGGCTGATCGCCCATCAGTGTGGAGAATATCTCGTCCGCCTCGAACGCGTCGTCCATCGTCATCTGTATGAGCGTGCGGTGTTCGGGACTCATCGTCGTTTCCCAAAGCTGATCCTTGCTCATCTCGCCCAAACCTTTGTAACGCTGTACTTCGCAACCCTTTCTGCCCATGCCGTCAAGCTTTACGGCAAGCTCTTTGTCCGAATACGCGTATTCGATACGCTTGCCTTTGCTTATCTTGTAAAGCGGCGGCATCGCGCTGTAAACGTGACCTTTCTCTATGAGCGGACGCATGAAATTGAAGAAGAAAGTCAGAAGCAGTATACGTATATGCGAGCCGTCGACATCGGCATCGGTCATGCATATTATCTTGTCGTAACGCAACTTGCTCTCGTCGAACTCGTCGCCTATGCCGCAGCCGAACGCCGTTATCATAGCCTTTATCTCGGCGTTTTCGAGCACCTTGTTAAGGCGCGCTTTCTGCACGTTGAGTATCTTGCCGCGCAGAGGAAGTATAGCCTGGAACCGTCTGTCCCTGCCCTGCTTTGCCGTACCGCCCGCGCTGTCGCCCTCGACGATGTATATCTCGGTGTTACGGGGATCTTTGTCCGAGCAGTCGGCAAGCTTGCCGGGAAGAGTACTGCTTTCGAGCACGCCTTTGCGGCGGGTAAGCTCGCGGGCGTTGCGAGCCGCGTCGCGGGCGCGCTGCGCCGTTATCGTTTTAAGCACAAGCTCTTTCGCGGGAGCGGGGTTTTCTTCGAGATAGGTTCCCAGTCCGTCGATAAGCACTTTGGACACGATGGTACGCATTTCGCTGTTGCCGAGCTTGGTCTTGGTTTGACCTTCGAACTGCGGGTTTTTCAGCTTGACGGATATTATCGCGGTAAGCCCTTCACGAACGTCCTCGCCCGAAAGTTTGTCCTCTTCTTTAAGCAGGTTGTTGCGGTGAGCGTAGTCGTTGATGACCTTGGTCAACGCGTTCCTGAACCCTTCGAGATGAGTGCCGCCTTCTTCGGTATTTATGTTGTTGGCGTATGCGTAGATGTTTTCCGCATAGCCGTCGTTATACTGCATGGCTATTTCCACTTCGCTGTCCGAAAGCACTTTTTCGATGTACAGCGATTCGGGGAAAATGGTCTCTTTGGTACGGTTGAGATAATCGACGAAATCGAGTATGCCGTTATCGTACCTGAACGTCTCGTTCTTTTCCCTGCCTTCGCGGTCGTCGATGAGGTGGACGGTAAAGCCTTTGTTGAGGTACGCCACTTCGCGCAGGCGCGAACGGACGGTATCGTAATTGAAATCCACCGTTTCGAAAATGTCGGGATCGGGCATGAAGGAGACCTTCGTGCCACGTTTGTCCGTTTTTCCGACGACCTGGAGCTCGCGCATGGGTACGCCGCGATTGAACCGCTGACGGTATATCTTGCCGTCGCGATAGACTTCGACGTCCAGCCATTCGGAAAGAGCGTTGACGACCGTCACGCCCACGCCGTGCAGACCGCCGGAGACGTTGTATCCCCCGCCGCCGAATTTACCGCCCGCGTGAAGATGGGTCATGACGACTTCCACGGCGGAAACCTCCACCTGTTTGCCGTTCTTGACGATCTTCTTCATGTCCACGGGTATGCCGCGTCCGTTATCGGTGACGGAAACGCTGCCGTCCCGCGCTATCTCGACGGTACAGGTATCGCAATACCCCGCGAGAGCCTCGTCGACGGCGTTGTCAACGACCTCGACGATAAGGTGATGCAGACCTCTCTCGTCGGTCGAGCCGATGTACATTCCGGGACGTTTTCTGACGGGGTCCAGCCCTTCGAGCACCTGAATGTTATCGGCGGTATAACTGCCTTTTACCTTTTCTTCCATGAGCGTTCTCCTTTATATGAACATTATAACACGTTATGCCTAAAAAATAAAGCGTTTTGCGATAATTTCTCATGTCATAGGGCAAATTTTTTCAGGCATACGCATTCTGACGGCTTAAAACCCGTCTTAAAGCCGTTTTATATGCGTTTGCGTATATCCCCATATTCTCACACAATAGCGGCGCAAAACGCAATATTTTTTATTTTTGTTTTATAACATTCTGAAAATCACATAAAAACAATGGACTGCCGCAAAATTTTCAGCATTTTGCGGCAGTTCCATCTCATAAATCAGTCGAGTTCCCAATTACTGTTAAAAATTTTCATTAAATACGTTTGTCTTTCTTTAACGACGTCTTTTGTCCATTCCGTTACCGACAGAACTTGCGAAGTAAGCGCATAAGAGCTTGTACCCTTATTGCTATAAAAATACTTTGATTTTTTAATATTGAAATCGTAATTCTGCGCCTCTGAATTTTTCCTGCGAGTCAGCGGAACTAAATTTGCAATCCTATGTAGCCATATTTTCCTGTCATTTTCGTCATTCCAGTTTTTCGCCCAATCCGAATCCGGAGAAACCGTTTGAGGCAACACATGTTCTATTGTCAATATTTTAGGATTATATATCGCGCCGCCGTCAGCAAGAAAATTATCTAACCTCAATATTACATAATTTCTGCGCTTTGACGTTAAGTTATAAATTTCACCGTTCAAAACAGACTTGAACTTCTCTTTTTCTTCCCCTGTAAGCTCTATGCTTTGAATCGGATTATCTGTTTTGGCATCGGGTCTTTTCTCTATCTCGTCTATAATTTTTGCATATCTATCTATTCTTTCATTGACGTCTTTTCCTGTAATGTGTAAATAAGCCGCTAATCTTTCGAGCTTTTTACAAAACTCCAAAATAAAGTCGGAATTATTTTTATGAATATTCATAAACAAAATCAAAGGAGGCATCCAATCAGAGTTTTCGGTTTTATTCAACCACATGAAATATGAATTTATTTTCCCTTCGTTACTTGATGCCTTATAGGCGCAATTTCTTACGGCGGCATAACAATCTGCCAACGGTTCTATGACTTTATCAATGAAATCTTTCGGGGTATCTTTGTATTTTACGAGTACGTTTTCCTTAAACTCCTCAAGCAAACTTTTTTTCGCTTTTGTTTTCATGACTATCATGCGAATGTGCGAAAACAAATCGGCGAAGCCCTGTCTGCTCGTTTTAATTTCGATATCCTCCCATTTGTCAGTATAAACTTGTTGATCCTGTTCGGGAATTTTACCGATTATATCCGATTTAATGATATCTGTCGGAGACAAATCCAACCCCGTACTGTTCATAACAGAGAATATTCTGAATGCGGACTCACGGCTAGCAGTGCTGACAACTACCAGACAACATTGCTTGACGATAAATCTACAAAACCCTTTCAGTTCCTCATCGTCTTCGAAATATTTGCTTATTAATGCGTTCAGCGTTCCACAATTTTGTTTTATATGCTGTTGAGATTCATTAGGCAAAGTCGACGCATCGAGTTCCAACAATTCTTCGATTCTACCGTCCTGAATGTATTTTTTGAAAAAAGCTTGATCTTTTTCCCTTAAACGAATTCTCGGTTGCTCCGGGATTCCTTCGATAACGTCCCCCGGCTCAATAATATATTTCAGGCAGTTTTCCTTAAACGTGCGATCCTGCAATCTGTAAGCAATAACGGCAAGTAAAATCGTCAACGTCGTCAATCGCTGCTGTCCGTCGACCACGTCAGAATGCGCCGAGTATTCGCTTTTAACAAGAACAACACTGCCAAGAAAATAGTCGTCGGTATGTTTTTCCGTGTAAAAATCATAAAGATTCAGGAACAAAGTCTCCGTTTGTTCTTCTTCCCATGAATAAGGTCTTTGATAAGACGGAATATAATAATCAAAATCCTTGCTAAATATTTTTGATAAAGGGTATTCTTTACCCGTTATATTATTCATAAATTCATTTCTCCTTTTTATAGAAAACTCTATCGAAAAACAATTTAACCGCATAACAGAAAGCGTGAGGCTTTTCAAAGAATAATCTTCAAGCTCGGTAAAAATATATTAAAGATTCGCTTTACAAGTCCATTCCGTAACTTCCAGTATAAGCACTTGAACCGATTTAAAGTACTTTTCGGAAAACGTCGCGGACATATTTTTCGCATAATGCGCCATAAGCGCTTTAAGCCCGATAAGCTTTTTCTCATCGGTGTCCGCTACGGTAATTTTCCCCTTGCCCATAACGCTCGCATATCTGAACGTGTAATCGCATGCTCGGGGACCTCCGACAAGTTCATGCGAACAGTCTGCCTCAAAAGATACTTTGTCGCATTTTTTAAGCAAATCGAGTTTTTTGCCTTCCGACGCGCAATGAAAATACAGCGTTAGAGCGTTTTCTTTCGCTGCGTATCCGAAATTCATCGGAACCATATACGCGTAGCCGTCGTCGTAAAATCCCACTCTGCAACAGTCGCACTTTTCGAGAACGCCGAGCATTTTGCCGAAATCTTTGACTTCTCTTTCTTTTAATCTCATAACGTTTACCTATTTTTCGGTTTTGTTTTTGCGCCGAAATGTATGCGCGAGACGAATTTGCGTATTCCGGTAGCGAAAACGCCTACGGCGAGAATACCGCAAGCTATACCGAGCGCGCCCTGAAACGCCGTAATAAGGTTTTCAGCCATAAGACCGTATTCGCCCGACACCATATAGCTCATAAACAGATACATGTTCGTGCCGGGGAGCATGGGAAGGAGCGCGCTCGTAAGGAACACGACGGCGGGAGCTTTGAGTCTGCTCGCGAGTATCTCGCTTATCAGAGTCACCGCGAACGACGCGGCAAGCGTGCGGAAAAACACCTGTTTCACCCCGCCCGCATACTCCATAAGGCAAATGATGAGCATGGTCACGAACACATTGGCAAGCGCGAAGGGTATGCGCTTGTATTCTATATGGAAGTACAGCGAAAACCCGAGCGCTCCCACCACGCTCGACGCCACCCTTACCACGGGGAAAACGTCGCCGCCTATGCCGCTCGTCACTGTCGCGTTCATGGCGTCGCCCACGAGGGGTTCGAACACCAGAAGCGCGAGCGCCACGCCGAGCGCAAGCCCGAACGCGACGAGCACGCTATGAAGAAAACGCGTCGCCCCGCTCTCCACGTTCCCGCTCAGCATGTCGCGCATGGCGCTCAGTATCGTGAGCCCGGGGACGAGAACGAGTATCTCGCCCGTTATCATCGTAGGCAGGTTGTCGCCCGCCCCCGCCGCATAGAAGAGGATGCAGAACGTGCTCGCTAGAAATGCGGTCAGCGCGGTGGTGACGAATTTTCCCACCACGCGGGAAAAATAATAGTTCAGCGATATGACCAGTGCCGCGGCAACGGCTGCCATCAGACCGTCGGGCAGACTGCCCATGGAAGCCACCGTCATGCCCGCACTTCCCAGCGCGACGCCCGCTATCTCCTGCCATAGCGGCGCTGTTTTTTGCCCGATGACCGCTTTGAGGCGGCGCTCCGCTTCCTCGGGCGGCGGAGCCGTCTCGCAGAATTCACGCGAGAGCGAGTTTATCCGCTCGAACGCGCGCAGATCCACCGTGTCTTTGCGCACCCTTACGGAACGGGTGGTGCGATTGCCGTTTTCGAACTCCGCGGTCAGTATTATCACCGTGCCCGTTGCGTAAGTATCGGTAGCCACCGCTCCGTAAGCACGGCACAGCTTTTCCGCGGCATATTCCGCGCGCTGCAATTCCCCGCCCGTTTCGATAAGCGCCCGCCCGAGTTCCAGCGCAAGCTCGATCACGTCCTCATGTTCGTCTTCGCGTCTTTCGTCGGATTCCAGCGCTTCAATGCGGATGAGTTCTTTGCTTTTTTCGTTTTCTTCCAAATCTTTTCTCCGTTGTGTGTTTTTACGACGTTTCGCCGCGCTCTCTGCGCTCCGCTCATCTTTAATATGAGTAACGCTCCGTCGGTTTATAAGAAAGACTTGCCTTAAATATAAAAGCGAGCCGTATGACGGTCAAACAACGCATATGAAGCGTCGCTTCGCCCGAACGGAAAGCGCGCGCAGTGCGAGGAGCAATAAGGCTTATTTCCCCACGCAGAACCTTGAGAATATATCGTCGAGCACGTCGTCCGTTGCGTTCGCGCCCGTTATTTTCCCGAGCTGCGCGAGCGCCGCGCCGAGATCGCCGAGAGCGAGGTCGGGCGCGTATCCGCTTTGCAGGCACGATATACCCGAGTCGAGCGCTTCTTTTGCGGCGATGGCGAGGGTGTAATGCCTGGCGTTTGTGAGCGTCACGCCGTCCGCGCTCAGTTTTCCGCCGACAGCCGCGTTAAATATCGCTTCTTTAAGGTCGTCCACGCCGTCGCCCGTAAGCGCGGAAATGCCTATTGCGCCTTCGGGTACGGCTCCGCCGCCTTTTATGTCCGTCTTGTTGTAAACGTCTATTATCCTGCCCGTCGTTTCCACGGGCAGCGTCACGGGCGAAGAAAGATCGGTCACGCGCAAGACGATGTGCGCGCTGCGCGCCGCCTGCGTACTGCGCCTTACGCCCGCGCGTTCCGCCTCGTCCGCCGTATCGCGCACGCCCGCGGTATCCACAAGCGTGAACAGCACGCCTTTATATTCGTAAGATTCCTCTATCGTGTCTCGCGTCGTGCCCGCGTTTGCGGTCACTATGGCGCGCTCCCTGCCGAGCAGTTTATTGAGCAGACTGCTTTTTCCCGCGTTGGGCAGACCTACGATCGCGACACGGAACCCGTCGCGCAGTTTTTCGCCCTGCGAGTACGAGTCTATGAGCGCTCCGAGCCGAGCCGCCGCGCTTTCAAGAACGGGCAGCGCCTCCCGCGCGGTCTGTTCCTCCACGTCTTCTTCGGGGTAATCTATAGCCGCGTCGTAGCCGCTTATAACGCCGAGGATCTCCCTGTAAATGCTTTCCACCTCTCTGTGCAGTCTGCCGCGGACACCGTCCATAGCGGCGTTTACAGCGGCGGCGGAACGCGCGTTTATCAGCTCTCCGACCGCTTCCGCTTCGTCAAGTCCGAGTTTGCCGTTGAGAAAAGCGCGGCGAGTGAACTCACCCGCCTCCGCTCCGCGTGCGCCGAGCGCTATCAGTCGGCGAAGTATGCGCGAGGCTATTTCGGGCGAACCGTGGCAATGCACTTCGACGAGCGTTTCGCCCGTGTAGCTGTGAGGCGCCTCGAAAAGCACGACGAGAACGCGGTCTTTTATGTCGCCCGCGTCGAAAGTACCGAGGACCATGCGCGCGTGTTCCAGCTTGTCCGCGCGCGAAAAACAGCGCGTTATTATCTCTTTCGCGCCCGCTCCGCTCATTCTTATAATGGCGACCGCGCCTCTCCCGACGGGAGTCGCAAGCGCGGCTATGACGTTTCCTTCGCTCATGTCCGACCGACCTTTTTCATTCATGCGCTTTCCAGACACATTCGCCAATGTCGAACATATCGAAACGCGCTTCAAAACTGCTTTCGCCGGGACTGCAAATGTATATCCCGAACTTTACGGGCCCTTTCGCCTCCGAAAGATGCGCTATACGCATCTGATTGTAATTCACCCCGTCAAACGAGCTCTCGACGAGAAAGTCGCTCCCGCGCCTGCTGAGTCTGTAATATATGACGCGCGTGTCCGAACCAATGTCCCTCGTCGCCCAGTCCGAAAAACCGCCGTTAGTCACCACGCTGCCGAGCCGCGCGATCTCCGCATTCTCGTATTCCGTCGACGCTTTCAGCCAGCAGTCGCGGCTCTGATATACGATGACGCCGCACTGATCGAACCTGCATTTCGGCGTAAAAGACGTCCTGACGGTGAAAGTGAAATACTCTTCCGTGCTCTCCGTCAACAGACAGGGCGCGTTGTCCGCGGAAAAACCGTAATAGGTCCTTTGCCAAAGATCAGTGTGCGGCGCGCTTCTGGCGCACAGTCCGTCGCCGCTGACGCTCCATTCCGCGCCCGTTTTCGCCTCATCGAAAATAAACCCCTTTATCGTTGCCTGCATATCGCTTGCTCCTTTTTGTCTGATTTATAAAACTATACCACAAATCCGCGTTTATGTCAACACCGTCCGCTCGCCTCGCTGTCGCCGCTGACCGAACGCGTTATCCGCCGCGCCTGCGCTTTACCGCGCCGTTTCGCATGAAAGGGCAAAAGAAAAACGGCTTTCCGTGCTTCGGAAAACCGTTTGATCCGCGGATATTTATTCCGTGGTAGTCGTGCCTTCGGTCGTTTCGGTACTTTCCTCGGTATTCTCCTCGGTTTCGGTATCCTCTTCGCTCTCCTCGGGGAACGGCTCGAGGTCATAGATATCTTCGAGCATGTCGAGCATGGTGCCCGTCCTGAGTCCGAAAGTCAGCTTGTAATACGTCTGACTGTCCGCGCCCTCTCCCGCGACGTCGGTATCGAGATATACGTCGTCATACACGAAAGCGTAAGCGTCTATGTTCCTGACCCAGTCGCTGTCCTCGGTTATCGTGAACATGACGGTATCGTAATTCTGGCTCACCTTTCTGCCGTCGGAGTCTTTGAGCTCTATGGTGCGGGTCTTATTGAGCGATATCACGAAGGAATATCCGAGCGCGCCTCCGCTTGTTATCTCCTCGTATTTTGTGCGTATCTCGCTGCCCGTCATCTCGTTGTTCTTTACGTTGTCGTTGTCGGCAAGGCCGAGCCCGAAAGAATAGTTGAATTGCAGGCAAGCGGATATGAGCGAAAACGAAGTCGCATCGAAAAGATCCGAATAGCCGTATACGCCGCTCGACTCACCGTCGCCGATGAGCTTGCCGTCGGTCTCGTTGGGAAGACGCGCGCCGTCGTAACTGCTGTGATAAATATTTACGCTTTCCACGTTCTCTTTTTCCAGCCATCCGCCTGCGTAAGAAAGAGGCTGTATTCTGATGCTTGCGAGCACTATCATTGCGACTACGCCGAGCACGGCGACCGTCGCTATTACCGCAACTATCAGGTTTCTCGTTCCGGTTGACATATTATATCTTATCCTTTAAGGTTTATTCCGATCTTCACTCGTTTCGGCTGTCGCTGTCCGAGCCGCCGTCCGAAGGCTGAGCGCCGTCCGTTTCGGACGTGCCGTTAGCCGCGCCGAGATATGCGGTGCCGCTCTGTTTGTCCTTTTTTTCTTTCTTGCCGAAATTGCGGTAGGTGCGATCGTCGATGACTTTCATCACTTCGTCCGCGCTCGCTCCGTCCATTATCATTTCGAATTCTTCGGCGAAAACCGTTTCCTTTTCGAGAAGCACGCGCACGAGCGTATCCATGTACTTCCTGTTTTCGGAAAGCAGTTTGAGCGCGAGCTGGTGCCCGTCCTCGACGAACTTGCGTATCTGATCGTCTATCTCAGCCGCCGTCTTATCGCTGTAATTGTGACTGGAACCGTAATCCCTGCCGAGGAACACCTCGTGTTCTCCGCCGTAATAAATGGGTCCGACGCTGCTCATACCCCATTCGGTGACCATCCTGCGCGCGCGTTCGGTAGCCGCTTTGATGTCGCCGCTCGCGCCTGCGGATATGTCTTTTATCACGAGCTCTTCCGCCGCTCTGCCGCCCATCGTCATGGCAATGTTCGCGGTCAGTTTGTTGAAAGTGATGTGATCGTCGTCGTTGTCGGGACGCGTCATGGTGTATCCGGCAGCGTTGCCGCGAGGTATGATTGATATTTCGTGCACGGGATCGCAGTTGGGTTTGAGACAATGCGCCACGATGGCGTGACCCGCCTCGTGATAAGCGGTTATGCGCTTATCCACTTCGGTTACAAGTCTGCTCTTCTTCTGCGGTCCGAGCACTACCTTATCGATAGCCTCGTAAATGTCTTCCATTATTATCTGCGTGCGGTTCGCCCTCGCGCAAAGTATAGCCGCTTCGTTGAGCAGGTTGGCTATCTCCGCTCCCGTAAAGCCCGAAGTGATACGCGCAAGCACGCGGAAATCGATATCGCTGCTTATGGGTTTGTTGCGCGCGTGAACCTTGAATATCGCTTCTCTGCCGCGCACGTCGGGGATCTGCACGTATATCTGCCTGTCGAAACGACCCGGGCGCATGAGCGCGGGATCGAGTATGTCCGCACGGTTGGTCGCCGCCATGACGATTATCGATTCGTTGGACTCGAAACCGTCCATCTGCACGAGCAGCTGGTTAAGCGTCTGCTCGCGCTCGTCGTGTCCGCCGCCGAGTCCCGCTCCGCGCTGACGTCCGACCGCGTCTATTTCGTCTATGAATATTATGCAGGGCTGATTTTTCTTCGCCTGCGCGAACAGGTCGCGCACACGGCTGGCGCCCACACCGACGTACATCTCCACGAAATCCGAACCGGATATCGAGAAGAAGGGCACGTTGGCTTCGCCCGCCACCGCTTTTGCGAACAGCGTTTTACCTGTGCCGGGAGGGCCGACGAGCAGCACGCCCTTAGGCACTCTCGCGCCCACTCCCGCGAATTTGCCGGGAGTTTTGAGGAAATCGACGATCTCGGCAAGTTCTTCCTTCTCCTCTTCCGCGCCCGCAACGTCGGAGAAACGCACTTTGAGCGAGCTCTGCACGTTTGCCTTGCTCTTGCCGAAGTCGTTGGCGACTCCTCCGCCACCGCGCATGCTGCGGAATATCATGACCATAAAGATGACCATGAACACGATCATGGCTATGGGATACGCATAATCGAGAATGGAAACTGAGTAAGGATTGCTTGTCTTCGCGCCTATGATGTTGCCGTTCTTGGCAAAATCTTCGTAAGTCTGATCCCCGACATAAACGTCTACCTTATAGGATCTGGTAAATTCGTCCCACGAATTTTCCGCTTCTTCGGCGGTCATTTCGCTGTTCTTTACCGCTTCCGCAAGACGATTGGCTTCGTTCACGCAGTCGTCGTAACGGTATACGTATTCCGCCATATCCGTCTGTACGGAATCGATGATAACTTCGAGTTTTTCGTTTTTATCGCCCGAACGGAAAGTAACGGTCGCGAGATTGACGTCCATCGAACCGCTTTTTACGTTGTGCGCATACAGATAATCGTTGAAAAACTCGGTCGAACTTATCACTTTTGCCCGACTCGTCGCGAACATAACGATGAAAATGACTGCTATCGCCACTATCACCGCCAATAAAAATATCAAACCTTTCGTTCCGTTTTTCAATTGACAATTCTCCGATGAGTTTACCGGACTCCGCTACGGCCCGAGTATACTATGTTATTATAACGCAACCGACGGAAAAATACAAGTATTTTTACACGGTAAAAACATTATAAATGATCATACGGCGCGAAATTTGCGTATTTCAGGCGCCGCCATATTCCACTTTTGCCAGATACAGCGCACACGAAGGCGCTATATCGGGAACGAGCCGCCTGTCGCCTTCGGCAAGCGCTCTTTTTATGCGCGAAAGATCTCCGCCCTTCCCGACGGCGAGCAATGCCCCCGCCATTATGCGGACCATGTTATACAAAAAACCGTTACCCGTCACCGAAAACACCACTGAAGCCCCGTCGCGCGTTACGGACGCGTCGTATATCGTACGGACGGATGTTTTCGCGGAGGATCCGCTGCTCATGAACGCCGCGAAATCGTGCGTCCCGACGAACAGGCGCGCGCCTTCGTTCATCGCGTCGACGTCAAGCGCCGTCCCGCCGTAACACTCGCGCGTGCGACGAAGAGGGCTTTCGGTATCGGAAACGTAAAATCGGTATACATACGTTTTGCGTTTCGCGCTTTTTCTTGCGTCGAAATCGTCGGAGGCAGCTTCGCATGCGGTCACGCGCACGTCTTCGGGCAGCCAATGATTGAGCGCGGCTTTCATGCGGTCGCAGGGCAGCTCGTTGGCGCAGTCGAAATGCGCCACCTGTCCGAGAGCATGCACGCCCTCGTCCGTCCTGCCGCTTGCGGTCACTTTGACGGGGGCGGAAGTAATGCGCGAGACCGCGTTTTCCACGGTCTCCTGCACGGTCAGCGGCTCATTCGGCTGTCGCTGCCAGCCGTGATACCTTGCGCCGTCGTATTCGAGAGTTATTTTATACCGCATTTTCCGTCCTCCCGTCGCGCATAAAAGCCATACGCGGTCGTTTTATCCGACATTTCCGCTATAATATGTCAGATTTTCATTAAATACGCCTTAAAGATATGGCGTATCAGTATTAAAAGAACATTAGAATATCATACGGCGGGTCCGACCATATCCAGCCTGAAAAACGCCGTCCATCCCCAGCCCCACCAGTTGTAGGTGCAAACGAGCACGAAGAACAGCAGCGCCGCGAAAAACAGCATTGCCAGCACGTCCCGGACCGAAAACCGCATAACTTTCATGCGGGTCTTGCCCTTTCCGCCGTTATAGCAGCGCGATTCCATTGCGTCCGCAAGGTCTCCCGCGCGCTTGAACGCGGAAACGAAAAGCGGTATCAGTACGGGCAGCAGCGCGCCCGCGCGCTTGAAAATATTGCCGTGATCGAAACACGCTCCGCGCGCTTTCTGCGCGTTCATCATGCGCTGAGCTTCCTCGAAAAGCGTGGGGATCATGCGCAAAGCTATGGACATTATCATTCCGAAAGCATGCACGGGGACTCTTATCAGTTTGAGCGGCGTAAGCAGCCATTCGACGGCGTCAGCCATATCGACGGGCGTGGTAGTCAGCGTTACAAGCGTGGGACCTATGACCAGCAGGATTATGCGGCACATTATCCGCCCGCCCGAAAGCAACCCGCTGCCGCATATCGTGAACGGTCCGAACTCCACGAAGAACCCGAACGCTTCCAGCTCCGCTTCCTTGCCCGCGCCGTCGTTGAGAAGCACGGTGAAGATAAACGTCACCATGCCAAGCACGATCACGGCTTTCAGCCCGCCGAGCACTTTGAGCGGCGGCACGCGCGACATCAGCGTGATCGCCAGCAGTACGACCGCTATGACGGCGTACAGCATGAACGACGGCACGAAAACGACGGTGACTATATACACTATCATTATGAGCAGCTTCGCTCGCGGATCCGCTCTGTGCACGGGCGAATCGACGGGATATATCTGTCCGAATACTACGTCTTTCATTTCGCCTCCCCGCAGAAGATCTTTATGAGCTCGTCTGTAAGCTCGCGCTCGGTCAGGCACGACGGGTCGACGGGTATGCCTCCGTCGGCAAGAAAACACGCAAGCTCCGTCACCGACGGCATCTCCATGCCCATGCCTTTGATAAGCTCGCGACGGGTGAAAAGCTCGCGCGGGGTGAACACCCCGAGCACCTTGCCTTCGCCCATTACCGCGACTTTGTTGCAACGCTCCGCCACTTCGTCCATATTGTGCGATACCATTACTATCGTGGGGCACGCCTCTTTCTGCAACCGCGCGAAAAGCCCGAGCAGGTCCTTTTTGCCTTCGGGATCGAGTCCCGCCGTCGGCTCGTCGAGAATGAGCACTTCGGGGCGCATGGCTATGACTCCCGCTATCGCTACCCTGCGCTTCTGCCCGCCCGAAAGCTCGAAGGGCGAACGCTCCGCCACCTCGTCGTAATCCAGTCCGACGCGCTCTATCGCGTCACGCACGCGTTCTTCCGTTTCCCGCTCGCCGAGCCCGAGGTTTTTCGGTCCGTAACCCACGTCCTGACGCACGGTATCCGCGAACAACTGATATTCGGGATACTGGAAAACCATTCCCACCTTTTCGCGCAGCGTTTTGACGTCGGGTTTCTTGGCGCACAGATCGATACCGCACACTTTGAGCGTGGCGTCGGCGTTGTACTTGCGCTGCACGCGCGTAAGCGCGTTTATGTGCGAAACGAGCGTACTTTTCCCGCTGCCAGTGTGCCCGATTATACCGAAGAAATCCCCTTCTTCGATCTCGAGATCTATCCTGTCGAGCGCGCGTTTTTCGAACGGCGACTTCGGATTATATATGTAGGAAAGGTTCTTTATCTCAACCTGCATAATGCCTCCCTGAGTTCGCCGTCGGTTATTATCTTTCCGCCGAGGTCCGCTCCGCGCTTTTTAAGCGCATACGCTATACGCGCGCCGAGAGGAGCGTCCAGCCCGTAAGAACGCAGACGTTCGACGTCGGAAAGCGCGCTGTGCGCGTCCGAATCGATCACTACGCGGCCTTCGCTGAGCGCGATCACTCTGTCCGCCGTCGCCGCTTCATCGGGGAAGTGCGTTATCATGATGACCGTCATCCCCTCTTTTTCGCGGATACGGCGCACCGTGTCCATTACCTCTTTTTTCCCGCGCGGATCGAGCATGGCGGTGGACTCGTCGAGCACCATTACCCGCGGTCTGAGCGCCAGCACCCCCGCGATCGCGATGCGCTGCTTCTGTCCGCCCGACAGACGGAAAGGCGTTCCTTTGCGGTATTCGAGCATACCCACGCAATCGAGCGCCCATTCCACGCGTTCCCTTATCTCCGCACTCGGCAAACCGAGGTTTTCGGGGCCGAACGCGACGTCGTCCTCGATTATGCTCGCGACCATCTGATTGTCGGGGTTCTGGAACACGACGCCCACGGTGCGGCGGATATCGAAAAGGTCCTTGCCTTTTGCGTTCAGCGTGTTCTTTCCGTCGATCACCACTTCGCCTTCGTCGGGAAGATACAACCCGTTCAGAAGCCTGGCAAGCGTGCTTTTCCCGCTGCCGTTGGAACCGACAAGCGCGATAAACTCGCCCTCTTCGACGCCGAAACTGACGCCGCGAAGAGCCGTTACCTCGTCTTCGAGCCCGCTATTGTAAACGTATACTGCGTTTTTTACGTGAATTATACCCATTCTTTTGCCTGTTTGGCGTACGTCGGGAGCGACGCGCGCCGCATTTAGTTTATGCCGAACAGCAGTTTGAGCCACCATTCGCCCGCACTGCCCTTTTCGGGAGCGGCGATAAGTACGCCTCTTATCTTGTCGCGCGTCACCACGCCCACGCTTTTGAAGCGCGAATCGGTGGAGTGATCGCGGTTGTCGCCGAGCATGAAGTATTCGCCTTCGCCCAGCGTTATCGGCTCGTCGCCGGGATAGACGACGGGTTCGTCTTCGAAATAACGGTTGCCGCTCCAATCGCTCATCGCGCCGTTTATATAGTCTTCCGTCCGTCGTTCGCCGTTGACTACGAGCGTAACGCTCTCGTCGGCGTTCCTGACGAACGCGACCGTATCGCCGCCGACCGCGACCGCGCGTTTGATGAGCAGTCTGCCTCCGTTTTCGAACACGACGATATCGCCGCGCTCGGGATCGTTGCTTTTAGAAAGCATGACGTACTGCCCGTCGGTCAGCGTCGGCATCATACTTTCGCCCGACACCAGACACATCGAAAACGCCGATGTCAGGATAAGGAGCGCGAGTATGATCGCAAGCGCGACGGCGCATACCGCGGTGAACGCGGCAGAATAATTTTTCTGCCCGTCGGAGAGCAGTTTGTTTTTATTATCGTTAAGCATTGTAACCGACTTCAACTCCGTCACGAAAGGGCGTCCGTCATACCCACAACATTCCCGAGATCACGACGGGATACTCCCCGCTCACGCGCAGACACACTACATCCGCCCAGTTCCCGCAGACGCCGAAAGGAGATTTGAATTCCTCCGAGCCCAGCGTCAGTTTACGCCAGCCGTCCTCGGGCAGCAGTTCCACGGAGCACGAATATTCCGAATATTCGCCCTTCCCGCCGTCGTCGGCAGTCACGGTAACGGTCACCGTCTGAGCCTTTTCGGAATAGATCATCATCTGAAGGAGATAGCCGTCTTTGCCCCTGAATGCGGGCTCGCCGAGCTTGAACGTGGCAAGGTTCACCCCCGAAACGCCCGAGATGCCGAAGGGTCCCTCGGCAGTGGAAAGCATGTTTTCCTGCTCTCCGGGAGCGGGATCCGTCCAGTCGTCCACGCCGTCGTCGCCCTCGTAAAGCAATCTCGTGGATTCTATGACCGAGGGCAGGACTCCGAGCGAAGCGGGTATTTTTTCGTATAACGGCGAGCTGACGCTCATGCCGTCGGGAATTCGCGCATTTACGAACGCATACACTTTTTCCTTTATATTATAGACTTCGACGTGCGCTATATACTCGCTGTCGCCTACGCTTACAAGCTCCGCCTTGCGCCAGTTGCGAAGTTCGCCCCTCGGCATGCTCTGCGACACGAACAGATCGGGCTCGCAGGGCTTATCCGCCCTGACGTTGAAATAAAGCTTGCCTTCGGAGCCGCCTGCGGTGAGCACGGGCGTTTCGGGCACCGTACCTTTGCCGAGCAGGTATTTAGCCAGCCAGAGCTCGATGTCTTTCCGCTGTTTAGCGCCTATCGAATGTATGGCGCGCTCGCTCACGGAAAACCTCGAACCGCTTTCCGTCGGGATGAGGGAAAACACTTCGCTCATCTCGTCCGCGCTTCCGTCCTCTTCGTTGGATGCTATCATCATGAGCAGAGGTATGCCGATCATCGGAGCGTATGCCGAGTCGTCCAGCGCTACCCTGTATTTGAGTCCGCGATCGTCCGCGGCTTTCATCTCTTTTCTTGCGGAAAAAAGCGTTACCGCACATTCGGGTCGGGGATCAACGGCGGCGGTCATAATCGCGGCGGAAGAAGCGACGCCCTCGCCTATCACGGCGACTCTGTCGGCGTCCGCACCGTCGAGCGAACATGCGAACGTTATGGAACGCATGGCTATCTCCGCCCAGACCGTCCAGCAATTGAAACGCAGATCGTCGGGGCAGGACGTAAGACATTCGGGCGTGAAATTCGCCGCCGAAAGCGATTTGGGATAAAGCGTGAACCTGTAAGTATCGTCCCGCACGCCCGCATAGTCGGGCATCACCGCGATATAGCCCCACCCCGCTATGCGCCTGCACATTTCCTCAGCGGACTCGGACGTTCTGCCGACGTCGGGCATATAAACGACCGCGGGGATCTTTCCGCGCACATCGGGTATAAAACACCTCACGCTTACGCGCACCACGCCGTCGGTCACGGTCGACCCGTTGAAGTATGCGTCGAGCACGGTCATACCGTCGCAGTCGCGTTCGGAAACGACGCTCACGTTAAGCGGCAACACCGAGGCATCGTAGCCCTTCCATATCAATTGCGGAGTAAGAATTTCCATAATAATACATATTGTAATACTTTAACGCCCGCCGTGTCAACTTTTTAGCGCCTTGCCGTCTTTTTCCGCTCCCGCAGGGGTTTTCGCCCGTCCGCGCCGCCATAATCCCAAACACTTTTCGATTTTATGGAAAAAACGCTTGACATTAACCGCCGATTATAATATAATGCATCTGCTGACAAAAAAAGCGCCATAATCCTCGGTAGCTCAGTCGGTAGAGCACGCGGCTGTTAACCGCGCTGTCGTAGGTTCAAGTCCTATCCGAGGAGCCATCTTGCACTTACAAAAAAGCTGTCAGTGCATAAAAAAGACGAGATTGAATAAATCTCGTCTTTTTTATTCGTTAAAAACTGCATTAAACGATACAAAACGGAATAATTATACACTTAAAAAGTTGAACAAAAATGTTACAATTTAGAGCTGTTATTTTGCGATTTTCCAGAACAAGTAGGTTATGAACTGAAACTTTGGGTTTAGAATACAAAAATTATTGACTTTATATATCAAAATAAGTATAATAATGTTAAACTCTACGAAACGTAGAGTTTTATTAAAAGGGCATTAATTTGCCAAAATGTGTGCTCAATGATAAGTAGGTTTACTTTTTAGGTTGTTTTTGATAAAATAATGTCAAGAAAAGCGAAGGAGATTTTTATGGGACTCTTTACAAAAAAACACAGCATCGGGAAAACAATAGCCGAATTAAGAAAAGAAAAAGGTTGGACTCAAATTGAACTTGCTGAAAAATTGCAAGTTAGCGATAAAGCTATAAGCAAGTGGGAAAAAGATAGTGGTGCTCCAAGTGTTGAATTTTTTCCTGCACTTGCAGAGGTGTTTGGCGTTAGTATTGATTATTTAATGACGGGCAAAAAGGTTGAGCCTGAAATTATTACGATTTCAAAAATTGAATTATGTGCAAAGAATGACGATGTTGCTTTATTTGAATCCTTATCTGAAGAAGTATTGAAAAATAGTGATGAGAACGGTAAAACAATTCTCGACTATTTCTTAAAATATGGCACTAAAAAAGCGGTTAAAGCTTTTTTTAATAAATACCCTGCAAAAGGTATTCAGCAAACTAACGGATATCGTGCAGGTACGCCATTTTGGTATACAGACAAGGTGATAAAACTACTTATAATTAATAATATGGTTAAGGAACTTCAAAGCATAAATGCTTTTGTACGTAATACGAGTAGACAAAAAAGCGAGTGGGATATTTACACTAAAGAATATCAAAAACTTGTTCTTACAAATGTTAATGTTGGTGATGAACTAAAAGAATGCTATTTCAAATCTTTTACAGCAGAAGAGATAAATCAAGCCCTTTGTCTTGCTCTTGACGAAAAAAAAGAAAAAGACGTTTCATTGTTATGGAAGATTATTACAAATATCAACAATAAAAATATTGAAGCTAAAGAGTGTAAGGCCAAAGAAGTTGCTGGAAGATATATGACGTCCGTAAGCTATTCAAATGTTCCCTGCATAGAATATGAAGCAATTGGAACGGGATGTTATTATAAGTATTTCGTCGTTTCGTTGAGCGTAGCAACTCTCCAAAAATTGCTTAATAATGGGTATATAGATATTGTTAAACAGGCAAATGAAATTAATAAAAAACTTGGCGCGCCTACTATAAACGATGAGTTAATACAAGTAGCGGTATTAAAACAAAACGGGGGGAATATAGAAGAAATAAAAGTATTATCTGTTATGCAAAATGGAATTGTCAATATTGATAAATTATTGGATCAAAAAGATTTCAAGTTTATCAAAAAGATGCTTAGTGAGTGTCCTATTCATATTGTTGAATTATTAGAAGAATGGCTTTCTAAATCTAAATGGAAAGAATTATATCGTTTTGCTATTGATAACAATAATGAGAATTTGGCAAATGCTATTATCGCAAAAGATGGCACGAAATATATTGAACGAGCAATACAAGAGTATTTCAAAAAAGATAAATATAATTTTAATAAAAAGCATTTTTATCTTTATGAGAATGGTCGTCAAAAAAGTATCGCAAGCCCTAATAAAGAACAATTTAATAAGATCAAGCAACGTATAATTGATGAATGGGCGTTAAAGATTGATAAAGATAGCACCATTGGAGATTTAACGAAAGAATATTTTGAGCGCGAACTCGGCAAGGGTAATACTGATATGGTAGTTATCAAACTGTGTGTTCGTTTGGAAGCTGTTTTGCGTTGTGATTATCATTATGAAGGTGATTTATCGGCAATGATAGATAAATATTGCCAAGAACATGGTTGGGAAGATGATGGTTGGGGATATTCGGTTGAATCAGAGTGCGTAAAATATCTGCAAAAGTTAAGAATGAAGAGAAATAATATTGTACACTCGGAAAAGAACAATGTAGATTTAACGCTTGAAGAACTCAAATACTGTATCGACTATATTTGTAAAATTGGTTAAGGAGTACAATTATGGATAAATATCAAAAATTATTAGTGCAAAAAGCAAGAATAAAAGAATGGTTGTATTTTGAAAATAATGGCGTTTCCGATGAAGAAAGCAGTAAGTATTGGAAAAGAGTTGTTTTTGATGAAAATAATGATACGGTAACGATAATTCAAGACGAAAATCCTAATATTGTAGATTATACTTTAATCATTTTCGGGGAAAGTTTTATAAAAACTATTGAAATAGATAAAAACTCTAAGTGGGAAAAAATTGAAAAAAGCACGTTCAAAACACGTTGGGCTGCATTTCGTTTGAATATCAATTTTGACGATAGAATAGAAAAAGTAAAAGTTTCTTTTATAGATAACCTTGCAGACGATTATATTATTGACGTTAAATATCAAGAAGCGGACAAAGAAAAATATAACGAAAAACTTGCAATGGAGCATAAAGCAGAATTGCTTAAAGTTGCAAATATCAAAGTTTCAACAGGCGCAGATTTAGTCAATATATACTTTCAACCTTGTTGCGATAATTATGCTCGCACTGAAATTACACTGTATAAAGACAATATGATGCTTGCAAAATATAAAGTTGGGGAAGAAACGTTCTTTAAGTCGATTAGCGGTCTTGCATATGGTAAATACGAATTTATCTTAAAGCAATTTGACGATAAGGGAAATATCATTTTAGAGACTGATAAAATAAGTTTTTCTTTAAGTAGACCAAATTATGGCGGAAAACCTACCATATTTATTTAACGTATGAAAGAGTATTTTACAATACAATTTAATCCTGATATAGCAAAAGGTAGTAATAAAACAAGACTTTCTTTTTATGCTAATATAGGTTTCTTTATTGAATTGGCGCAAATGTTCGAATTTAACTTGCGAAAGTTATTATGTTACGAATTATCGGTAAAAGAAATAGAACAAGGCGAATTAACTAAAGAGCGTGTAATTTCTATTTGTGCTAAATACGACGAATACTATAATGAAACTTATACCGAAAAATGGATGTTAGGTAAATTAAGAAGTGAAGTTGAAAAACTTACGTCGTTACCGTCTGAAATATCGGAGATAATCAAGGAAATTAACGATTATAGGAATTTGATTGTACATAAAATATTTCAAAACAATGTAATATCCTGCAGTTTGCGGTCTGCAAAGACTGTGCAAGAATACATTGATAAACGCTTATTACCAATGATAAATAAAGCTTCGGCAATAAATAAATGTATTGTTAAAATAATAGAACTATATCGTGATGATTTACACTCCTACAAAAAACAAGTTGGCATAGAAGCAACAATCAGTAATTAAATGACAGCTTTTTTGTAAGTGTAAGCCAAACCCCCGTACGCAAGTATGGGGGTTTTACTTTTCCGAGGACAGGACTTCAACCTCAATGAGGCGCGAAGCGTAAAAAAAAACAGGACTGAATGTCCCGTTTTTAGCGTAGCGGGGAGCAATCTGTGATTGCGACCGGGGGCGAAGCGTAAAAAAAACAGGACTGAATGTCCTGTTTTTAGCGTAGCGGGGAGCAATCCGTGATTACGCAGTTAGCGGATTTTCCGCAAGGTAAATCCGTGTCCTGTCCGAGGAACCATGAAGAATAAACCTTAAAAAATAAACGACAGTTGTTCGGTTTTAAGATCTTTTATTTACACAAACAAAGTATGGTGCGTTAAAGAGATATTTACAAAGGCTTTTTCTTGTGTTATAATAATTAAATCGATCCGAGCGAACCCCCACCCAAAAAAAACGGAAATTCTTGTATTTCGGAATCAACAATAATTCAACATAAGCGTAAGAGGAAAACGATGAAAACAGAAATGACAGGCTACAATGACGAAAAAGCCATTGCAATATATTCGACAATAAAATTAATGCCATTTATATTAGGATCTTTTATTTTTGCACTGGTATCGTCGATACCGGCATTGATTTTCAAAATATATTTTTTGTTGATTCCATTTATTCTGCCCGTATTACTTTTGCTTTGTCTGGCGTTAAACTGGATAGTAAACTTAAATTATAAAAGGTTCCTAAACGGACTAAGTGTAAAGCACGTATTTTGTTTGGAAAACGGCAAACTTTTGAAAGACGGAAAAGAAGTAAAAACCACAGACCGTATAAAAATTTACAAGTTCAAAAAATTTTTGTTTTTAGAACTGAAAAAATCTTATTACCGAATCGGCAATAATGATTTTATATCAGGCAACAGAGAAGAATTTTTATCGCAAGTGAAATTTGTTAAAAGACATTTTGTGATATTTACACTGCCGCAACTGTCCGAGGAACAAATAATTGAACTTCTCTTAAACGAAATTGACCCAAAAGAAACGGAAAAAATTTTTTTGTCTCCCGATAAAAGGAAAATCATATATATCTTCCGTAAAGATAACGGTATATATTCCGTTGGCAGTAAAATAATGAAAATTGCAGACGAATACGAGCGTTTGTACACTAAACAGTATGGATGGTGGATTCCTGACGGGACTGGCATAATATCGTTTTACGGAACCGTCGACGAGGCATTAAACGACATAAAATCCGAATTGAGCGGTTACACTGAAATTTTCACAAGCAAAAAGTAATCTTTTTTTCAACAGAAAAGATTTAAGCGCAAAGAGTTGAAAAATCCACTTTGAATATCCCGTTTTCCCGAGCGGGGAGCGATCCGTGATTGCGACCGGGGGCGAAGCGAATTAAAGAAGCGCTGAAATCATAAAAGATATTGACAAAATCATTATTTAAGGGTATAATGACCGAAAGGAGGACTTTATGAGCGTAATGTTCTGGATATGGCTGGGCGTTATCGTCTTTACCCTTATCGTGGAGATATTCACCACTCAGCTGATTTCCATATGGTTTACGTTGGGAGCGGTGCCGCCGTTCATACTTGCGGGCACTACCCCGCTCGCGCCCGTATGGCAGATAGTTATTTTCATAGTTTTGTCCGCGCTTATGCTGATGTTCCTCAGAAAAGTAACGAGGAAATATCTGCTTAAAGGCAATAACGAGAAGACGAATACGGATCTTATCATCGGTAAAGAATGCACTTTACTGGACGACACCGATTTCGAAAAGCTCGGGCGCGTGCGGATAAACGACGTGGAATGGACTGCCGTCGGGGCAGACCGAATGAAGATCACGGCGGGAACGATAGTGGAAGTCGTAAGCATCTCGGGCAATAAACTTATCGTCCGACCGAAAAACAACGATACGGAGGGAACAAAATGAGCGTACCCATTATCATCACGATCAGCGTGGTAGGATTTCTTATACTGCTTTTCCTGCTGATGTCGATCAAGATAGTACGTCAGGCACATGCCGTGATAGTCGAACGTCTCGGCAAGTACAACAAGACCATGGAAACGGGCGTGCACATGATCATACCTTTCATAGACAAGTGCAGCAAGCACATATCTCTGAAAGAGATCGTCGCGGACTTCGATCCACAGCCCGTCATAACCAAAGACAACGTAACGATGCACATCGATACCGTCGTATATTTCCAGATTACCGATCCGAAATTATACGTTTACGGCGTCGACCACCCGATGAGAGCGATAGAAAACCTTACGGCCACGACGCTCCGTAACATTGTGGGCGAGCTCGAACTCGACGAGACCCTCACGTCACGCGATACGGTCAACACCAAAATGCGCGCAATACTCGACGAAGCGACCGACCCGTGGGGCATCAAGATCAACAGAGTGGAACTGAAAAACATCCTTCCCCCGCGCGACATACAGGACGCGATGGAAAAACAGATGCGCGCCGAACGCGAAAGACGCGAACAGATACTCAGGGCGGAAGGCGAAAAGAAATCGAGCATACTCGTCGCGGAAGGCGAAAAGCAGGCGCAGATCCTTCGCGCGGAAGCGGATAAGCAGACCAAAATACTTGAAGCGGAAGCGCAGAAAGCCGCGCTCATTGCGATCGCGGAAGGCGAACGCAAAGCGATCGACCTCATAAACCAAGCGGATCCTTCCCCGCAATACATCACGTTGCAGGGCTTCGAAGCGCTGAAAAAAGTAGCCGACGGCAAGTCCACGAAAATAATCGTGCCGAGCGAGATACAGAACATAGCGGGACTGCTGACGAGCATTGCTGAGGTCATCAAGACCCCCTCTCCCGCTCCCGCCGCAGAAGAAAAAACTGACAATAAGTAAATCGCCGCCATGCGTTGACAAACGGCAAAAGGCGCAGGACCCGAAAGGATCCCGCGTCTTTTTATTTTGCCCGCGCGCGAAAACCCCCGATTTTTCGCAAGACCGTATTTACCGCGGACCCGCTTGCCTGATAAGGGAGCGGCATACGGGCATTAAATACAATACAGGGTGATCTCCGTCGGATAGATATGCGAGCTTTTGTAACGCAGAAAGAATTTATAATCGTCGCGCATTTCGCAGACCGCCCGCGCAATGCCGTAGATATCCTCGTTGTTGTGATAGACCGACCAGAGCATAACGGGGCGGTCGGCGAGGACATGCCCGCGCGCGCCCGCAAGCGCCTTGCGCTCCCCTCCTTCGATATCGGCTATTATGAGGGTAAGGGGCTCTTTGATATCGTCGTCGAGAGTGGTGACGGGCAGCTCGTCGCCGTCCGTGCCGAGCGCGTTTGCCGAAGCCCCGCCCGCGCTCTCGTAAAGCGACGTTTTGCCCGCCGCGTCGGATACGCCCACATGGCGGCAGATCACGTTCTTATACTTTGACATGTTCGCTTCGAGTTTCGCGAACGTGCTCGGGGTTATTTCGTAGCAGTATATTTTTTTATACGAATCCTCGCCGTAATCGGTGATATACGATTGCACGGTATCGCCCGTAAACGCTCCGAGGTCGGCTATCACTTCGTCTTTCCCGAAACGCAGCAGATCGAGATCGAAATACGCATCGAACATATACTCTTTGGCTTGCGCCGTACTCGCAAAGTCATAGGCATACCAGTTGTTCAGTATGGCGTAAAGCGTTTTTTTGGATCGGTAATCGCCCAACCTTTCGTAAAGCCACACGAAATCGTCGGTATGCCCTGTGAGCGCGGCGGCTTTGAGCTCGATCTCCTCATACACGCCTTTGCTCTCGTCCAGTCTGCCCCAATATCCGAACTTGTTGAAGAAGTCGGCACAGCTTTTGCGCGTTTCAGGCGGAACGCGTCCGAAAGAAACGCGCATACGGTGGTACGCTTCCATTGTGCTCAGCCCTCTCAGTTCGTTCATCAGTCCGTAGAATTTCTTATCCGTTATATTCATTCCTGCCCCCCGCATGCGACGTATAATAACATAATATGCGTCGGGCTCCGCACTGCGTGAGAAATTATGTCTTTCCTTCCGAAAGTCTACAAAAATTCCTTGAAGGACCTTATGTAAAGTTTTTTGACTAAGGTGCAAAGCGCGAGATACGATACGGCTATCGCGGCAAGAAATGCGAAATATACCGCGGGCAGCGGCGCCAGAGAAAACGCGGCGCCGACCGGAGTAAACGGAATGACCGTGACGAACGCTATCGCGGCAAGCCCAGACAGTGCCACCGCGCGTGACGCGCGGCTGCTTACGAAAGGCAATCCGGGCGTACGCAGCGTATGCACAACGAGTATCTGGCTCCACATCGATTCCACGAACCAACCCGTACGGAACAATGCGACGAACCGTGCGGCAAGCGCGGGATCGGTTATGGCGGAATAGGGCGCGCCCGTTACGGACGGACATATCACGAAGTACATCAGCGCATAAGTCGCAATGTCGAACAGCGAGCTTACGGGACCCATACAAAGCATGAACTTCATTATCCCGCGAGCGTTCCACCTGCGCGGCATTTTTATGTATTCCGCGTCCACGTTGTCCCACGGCATTGCTATGCATGAAACGTCGTAAATAAAATTGAGTGCGATCAGCTGTAAAGCCTGCATGGGCAGAAAGGCCAGGAACACGCTCGCCGCAAGCACGGACAGCATATTGCCGAAATTGGACGAAGCGGTGATCTTGATATACTTCATCATGTTGGCATAAGTCTTTCTGCCCTCGGTCACGGCTGTGACGAGCACGTTCAGATCCTTTTCGAGCAGGACGACGGATGCCGACTCTTTGGCTATATCCACCGCAGTATCCACCGAGATCGCCACATCCGCGGACTTCATCGCAGGGGCGTCGTTTATCCCGTCGCCCATATACCCCACGCAATGCCCGACCGAACGGAGCGCCGTCACAACGCGCGCTTTCTGCGAAGGGGAAAGTTTGGCGAAAACGTCCGTGACAGCCGCGCGGGAAGCAAGCTCCGCGTCGCTCATCGCGTCTACATCCGCTCCGAGCAGTACTCTGTCGGCGGAAAGCCCGACTTTTCCGCATATGCAGGCGGTCACTTTTTCGTTGTCGCCCGTGAGGACTTTTACCTTCACTCCGTGACGTTTCAGCGCCTTTATCGACGAACGCGCGGTATCCTTGGGCGGATCGAGCAGCGCGAGAAAGCCTATGAGCACCATTCCGCTTTCGTCGTCCGCGGTAAGATGTCCGTCGAAGCGCGGGAGGTTTTTCTGCGCCACCGCTATAACGCGCATGCCTTGTGCGTTGAGAGCTTCAGCCCTGCCGACGACGCGCTCTTTCACTTTGCCGTCGAGAGGCACGACCTCTCCGCCGCGCTCGGCAAACGCGCAGCAGGCAAGCACTTCTTCCAGCGCGCCTTTGGTGACCATCTGCGTTTTCCCGCTTTCATCCGTCACGGCAACGCTCATCCTGCGCCGCTCGAAGTCAAAAGGCAGCTCGTCCGTTTTGACATACCGCCGTATAAGCTCGTCGGCGCCGCAAGCCCGCTGTTTTTCTATGACCGCCACGTCGATGAGATTTTTCAGCCCCGTCTGGAAATAACTGTTGAGAAACGCATGTCTGAGCACTCTCGCGTTCTCGTTCCCGTCCGTATCGAGATGAAGCTCGAGCACGACTTTATCCTGTGTGAGCGTACCCGTTTTGTCCGTGCAAAGAATATCCGTGCCGCCGATGTTCTGTACCGCCTCCCCGTTTTTTACCACTATGCCCTTTTTCGCCATCACCGCCGCGCCTTTTGCAAGCGACGCGCTTACTATCATGGGGAGCATTTCCGGAGTGAGCCCGACCGCCACGGACACCGCGAACAGCGCGCCCTGTAACCAATCGCCTTTCGTAAACCCGTTCACGAGGAACACGACGGACGCCATAACGAGCATGAAAGCTATGAGCAAACGGGAAACGGAACCCACTCCGCGGTCGAACTCGGTCTTTGTCTTTCCCCTATTCAGCCTGTCGGCGATCCCGCCGAGCAAAGTTGCGTTTCCTATTGCTACCACCACCGCGAGCGCGCTCCCGCTTATCACGTTACTGCCAGCGAAAGCAAGATCGGTCATGTCCGTGAGCGACGCCGACGCGTCCGCGCAGTCCGCGGTCTTTTCCACGGGTTCGCTCTCGCCCGTCAGAGCCGATTGGCTGACGAACAGATCCCGAGCGCTCAGTACGCGCATATCGGCGGGCAGCATGTCGCCTGCGGAAAGGCACACGACGTCGCCTACCGTCACGTCGGCAGCGGGCACTTCGATCTTCTCCCCGCCGCGTATCACGCAAACGGAAACGCTTATCGTTCCCGCAAGCTCGGCAGCGCTTTCTCCGCGCTTGTTCTGAAGATACCTGAGCGCGCCGCTCACGACGACCATTGCGGCAATTATGCACACCGTCGCGTAATTTTTTTCGTCCGCGAATATTATGTCGGTAAACAGCGATACGACCGCAAGCGTGACGAGCACTGCCGTAAACGGATCGGCGACCGCCGCCGCTAACCTTGCGAACACGCTCTTTTTCTTTTTGCGCGACACGACGTTTTCGCCGTACCGTTCGCGGGCGATCCCGAGCGAGCGCGGGTCATGTCCGTCCATGCTCGTATCCAGCCTTTCAAGCAGTTCGTCCGCGGGGCATACCGCCGCTTTTTTTAATTCCTCTTCCGCGCGTGCATATACCGCGCCGCGCGTTACGGGCGCAAATATTTTTTTCATGACGCATACCTCCTTCCGTTGCCGCCCGAGGCACACATCGGGATGTAGCGCAAAAAACTTGTTTGTTCTTGCCTGCGCTATCGTACCCGACACGTGCCGTCGGTTTCCGACGGCATGAAAAAACCGCCGTTTTTCTCACGGCGGTCGGTCGGGGATAGCCCTTTCACGGGCGCGGCAAACGTGCCGCGTCCGTCTTTACCGAAAACCGCCGTGACGATCCGTAACAATGACTTGGACTGTGGTCCATTTTGCCTGCCTCCTTATGAAAAATGCCGCACGTCCGATAAAACGCGCGGCTTTCTAGCCTTAATAAGCACCGTATGAGCTTTGACACTGCGGGGCGATGAAACAGTGTTGGGATATGCCTTGTCTTTCGACATATCCTGTTCATACCTGCGAATAATGTCTCCATTATTTTGCGGCAACGGTCCGTATCCCCGAAGTAGCCTTACCTACCGAACACGTGCATTATAACCCCTCGGCGCGCGTTTGTCAACGCTTTTCGGCGAAAAAATACTTTTTCTTACCGACTTTCCGCTTAAAAAAAACAAAAACGCGCGAAAGGACCGCACGTTTTTGCCGCTTATTAAGCCCATATCCCTCCAAGGAAAGACTTTTACTGTTTTATACGCGGACGAAAGCGTAAACGCTTTTGCCGTCGATATGCACTTTGTTTTCGTAAACGCCCATATCGTCGTCTCCCGCTTTGTCGCCGCTTACGCGCAAAGACCACTTGCCCTCGGGCAAAGGTATGTCCGTGCTTTCGAGCGGGTTGTATACTATATACAGTTCTTCGCCCGCCGCGCGGAGAGTGTAGGCAATGACGTCGTATCTGACGTCGCTGCGGAAATCGGTGGCTTGTTCTATCTCGTCGCGGCCCGTTATGCGAAGCGCGGGATGCGCTTTGCGGAAACGGATCAGCCCCCTGTAATAATCGCGCATGTTCTCGATGTCCGAGCCTTTTTTCAGAGCCTCCCAGTCGATGTTGTTCAGTTCGTCGGGGGAATTGTAGCTGTTCTCCTCAAACCCGCCGCCCTCTTTAGGCTTCGAGCGGAGCATTTCCTCTCCCGACTGGAAGAAAGGTATGCCGCGCGAAGTGAGTACTATGCCCGCGCACATACGGTTTATGCGCAACCTCTCCTCGAGAGGAGCGTAGCCGCTCGTCATGCTTATTTTATCCCACAGCGTGTTATTGTCGTGCGCGGAAACGTAGTTTATCACGCGCGCCGCGCTGTCGGTGACCCAATGCATATTGAAGTTGGGCGAAGTCGCTCCCATGGAGGAAAATTTGACCGCGTTCACGTTCTCGTACGTTCTGCCGTTTACGTAGCCGCCCGCACACTTGTCGAATACCGAACCCTTGACGGAATCGCGCATCGTGTCCGAAAACACGGCAACGGCGCCCGCCGCGCCTTCGCTCTTCGTTATCCCGCCCGCGTTCCATTTGTTGCACTGTTTCTCGCCCGCGAGCAATGTTCCGCCGCCTACCCAGCCTTCGCCGTAAATCAGCGCGGAAGGATCGACGGCATGCAACGCGCGCTCGACCGCCTGCATGGTCTCGACGTCGTGCAAGCCCATAAGGTCGAACCTGAACCCGTCGGCATGATAATATTCCTGCCACATCAGAAGCGAATCGATGATGAATTTGCGGCACATCGGACGTTCGCTCGCCGTTTCATTGCCGCACCCGCTGCCGTTGGAGGGGTTGCCGCGGTGGTCGAAACGGTAATAATAATAAGGTACCGTGAGCGCGAGAGGCGCGTTGAAATCGTAAGTGTGATTGTAAACCACGTCGAACACCACGCCTATGCCGCAGGCATGCAGTGCGCAGACAGCCTCGCGCAGATCGCGCACGCGGGAAACTCCGTCGCGCGGGTTCGTGCAGTACGCGCCCATAGGCATGTTGAAATGCTTGGGATCGTAGCCCCAGTTGAACGGATTGTACGTTTCGTCGTAAAGCCGCGTCTGGTCCACCGTGGCGAATTCCGCAACGGGCAGAAGATGAACGTGAGTGATACCGAGATCGGCAAGATAATCGAGGCAGATGCTCTCACCCGAGGAATTGACGAGCCCGCGCTCGGTGAACGCGAGAAAGCGCGTCCTGTTTATGGCGCGCGTCTTGCCCGAAAAATCGCGGACGTGCGTTTCCCATATCACTGCGTCGGTATACGCCGCGAGCGTATGTTTTTTGCGGTACGCTTCATGTTCCTCCGCCCAGCCGTAAGGCGTCAGACGGGGCGAAGCGAAATCCACAACCATGCCGCGCATGACGTTTATGCCGCCGCTTGCCGCATACGGATCCACCGTTTCGACGTCCTCCCTGCCGTTATAGGACAGAGTGTAAGTGTAATATCTTCCCGCGAGATTGCCGTCGAGAGACGCCGACCATACCCCGCGTTCGCCGCGCGACATGACGCCGCCGTAAAGATTGTCGCCCGTATCGCCGTCGGCATAAATATTGAGCCGCACGCACTGCGCGAAAGGCGCCCACACGCGGAACACCGTTCTGCCGCCCTCTATGCGCGCGCCCAGTCTGCCCGTATAGGTATAGCGCGAGGAGAATTCCTCGGTATCGTAAATGCCTTTCGGCTGTGCGGGGATACTGACGCCAGAGCGCACCACAAAACAGGGCTGTTCGGGATTGAGATGTCCCGAAAGCACCAGATTTATCTCGTGTCCTTCGTGCGGGTTGCTGTAAAAGTCCGCTATCCCTATCCTGACTCCCCCGCTGTATACGCGGAAGTCGTCGCGAGTGACGCTCCATGCGTCGGGAACGAAAACGACAATGCGGTTGTAATCTTCGATAAATGCTCTCGTCCGCTTCATTGTACGCAACCTTATTTTTTAGCGCTCACCGCGACGTTGACTGTCGCCGTCACTTCGGGATGAAGCCTGACGGTAACGCGGTAATTCCCCGTTTGTTTGATGGGCTGGTCAAGGACTATCTTCTTCTTATCCACGGCGATGCCCGACTTTGCCAGCGCGTCAGCTATCGACTGCGACGACAGCGCGCCGAACAGTTTGCCGTTTGCGCCTACCGACGCGGTAAGCTCCACCGTGACCGCGCCGAGTTTTTCGGCAAGCTCTTTCGCCTCTTTGAGCGCGACTTCCTTTTTGTAAAGTTCGCTCGAACGCTGTGCCTCGAGAGCGCTCAGATTCTGCGCGTTAGCGGGCTGTGCGAGCCCCTGACGGAAAAGATAATTGGTGGCGTACCCGTCGCTGACGTTAACGACTTCGCCTTTCTTTCCCGAACCTTTTACGTCTTTAAGCAAAATAACTTTCATGGCATATATCCTTCGTCGGTATATTCCCGACAGTTGACTTTATGTTTGCGCCGCTATGCGAAGGCGGCGGGACTTTCCGCGTCAGCCCCCGAACAGTGCGTTAACTTTCCTTTCCCCGCGGGCGAGCTTTCCGACAAGCGCGTCGAGAGCGAGATCGATTTCGCGGTAAGTACGCTCGAAGTCGCGCGTATACCACGGGTCGTCGACGTCCTCCGAGCTGCCCGCGGCGGACATCATCGGCACTATCTTGTCGCTTTTTCCGAAGCGCCGTGTCGCGTCGCGGTAATTGTACGAGTCCATCACGACGACCGCGTCCGCTTTGCGAAAATCGTCGTCGCTCATCAGCGTCGCGGTGTGCCGCGTAAAAGGCACGCCGTGCGCAGTAAGCGTTTGTTTGGCTCTGCCGTACATGTCGCTTCCGATCTCGTCGCGATGAAGCGCGCGGGAAAACACGTGTACGTCGGTTATGCCCGCCTGCGCGAGTTTATGCTTCATCATGAATTCCGCCATCGGCGACCTGCAATAATTGCCGTGGCACACGAACACTATCTCCATTTTCACCTGCCGTCGGTATTGGTGACGACGGCATGCCGCGCATGCGTGAATGCCCGCCGATCGCGTTTATTATATCATAATAATATTTATCTCGTCAATACGCATTGCACGGTTTTGACCGTTTTTTTGCATAAAAAACGGCGTACGACGCTGTCCGACGCCGCTCCGCCGTTTCCGATAAGTCTTGCCCGCGCTTATGCGGACAGCCCTAGCGCTTGTTTTCAGATATGCGCGGCGCTGTCCCACAGCACTATTTTGTCCTCCGCCATAGTGCGCGGCACGTCTATTATCCTCTGATTGGACGATCCGCGGAACCGAAGAGTGATATCCTTCTTTTCGAACACAAATCTGCCGTCCACGAGCACGTCGAGCATGCCGAGCAGCTCCGTGCAGGTCTCGCTTTCCGCCCGCGAAGGTTTCTTGCCCGAAAGCTCTTCGAACGTGAAACCCGAGTACGCCCATATCGATTTGCCGGGAAGTTCGCGGCGGACGCGTTTGACGAGCGCGAGCAGCGGCTCCTGATTTTCAGGCTCGAAAGGCTCCCCACCGAGAAGCGTCAGCCCGTCCATATACGAAGGGGCGAGCGCCGCGATAACCGAATCTTCCGTCGCTTTGTCATAGGGCTTGCCGAAATCGAAGTCCCATGCGATCTCGTTGAAGCAACCCATGCAATGATGACGGCAACCCGACACGAACAGGGACACCCTGACTCCTATCCCGTTGGCAATATCGCAATATTTTATCTCCGCTACGTTCATTTTTCCTCCGCGCACCGTCCGCCGCGTACGGCGTGTATTCGTGCAACTCCTCAAAAAACGGTATTCCGCCGAAAACGCTTTCGGCGGAATACATTCTTTGTCGTCAAAGATGGAGCACGCGCTCCTTTATTTCCTGCGTCCTGCCCTGATTCCAGAACTGCGAACCTATATAGCCGCACGTACGGCGCGCGACGTTGAGCTTGCTCTGATCGCGGTTGCCGCAGTTGGGGCACTCCCAGACGAGTTTGCCGTCGTCCTCGACGATCTGTATCTCGCCGTCGAAGCCGCATTCCTGGCAGTAGTCGGACTTGGTGTTGAGTTCCGCATACATGATGTTGTCGTAAATGAATTTCATGACGCTGAGCACCGCCTCGAGGTTGTTTTGCATGTTGGGCACCTCGACATAGGATATTGCTCCTCCGGGAGAAAGCGCCTGGAACTTGCTCTCTATGGCGAGCTTGTCGAACGCGTCGATCTTTTCGGTGACGTGTATGTGATAGCTGTTGGTGATGTAACTCTTGTCGGTAACACCGGGGATTATGCCGAAACGCTTCTGAAGGCATTTCGCGAATTTATAAGTAGTCGACTCGAGCGGAGTGCCGTAAAGCGAATAGTCGATGTTCTCCGCCGCTTTCCACTTGGCGCACGCCTCGTTGAGCTTTTTCATTATCTCGAGCCCGAGCTTCTCTCCTTCGGGTTCGGTGAGTTTTTTGCCGTTGAGCTCGTACACGCATTCCCACAGTCCGGCATAACCGAGCGAAATGGTGGAATAACCGCCGTGAAGCAGCTTGTCTATCTTCTCGCCCTTGCCGAGACGCGCAAGCGCACCGTGCTGCCAGAGTATGGGAGCCGCGTCGGAAAGCGTGCCTTCCAGACGCTTATGCCGAGCCTGAAGCGCGCGATGGCAAAGCTCCAGCCTTTCGTCGAGTATCTTCCAGAACTCTTCCTCGTTGTCGCGTCCCGCGCTGCAAGCCACGTCCACGAGGTTTATGGTAACGACGCCCTGATTGAAACGCCCGTAATACTTGGGTTTTCCGTTTTCGTCGACATACGGGGTCAGGAACGAGCGGCAGCCCATGCAGGTGTAGCACTGTCCGTTGCCGTTCTTGTCGATCTTGTTTTTCAACATGACCTTTTCGCTGATATAATCGGGCACCATACGCTTTGCGGTGCATTTTGCGGCGATCTTGGTAAGGTAATAGTAAGGGCTGTCCTCGTGTATGTTATCCTCTTCGAGCACGTATATGAGCTTGGGGAACGCGGGCGTGATGTATACGCCGACTTCGTTCTTTACGCCCTCGTAACGCTGACGGAGCATTTCCTCTATAACGAGCGCGAGATCCTTCTTCTCCGCCTCGCTCCTCGCTTCGCCCAAATACATGAATATCGTGACGAAAGGTGCCTGTCCGTTGGTCGTGAGCAGAGTCACGAGCTGATACTGTATCGTCTGTATGCCCTTCTTTATCTCCTCTTTAAGGCGCTTTTCCACTATCTTGGCTTTGACGTCCGCGCTCGGATGCGTGCCTATAAGGTCGAACTCGTTTTCCACATCGCGCGAGATCTTTTCACGCGAGACCTGAACGAACGGCATAAGATGCGTAAGGCTTATGGACTGTCCGCCGTACTGGTTGGACGCGACCTGCGCGATTATCTGCGTGGCGATATTGCACGCCGTCGAGAACGAATGAGGACGTTCTATCATGGTACCGCTTATTACGGTGCCGTTCTGCAACATGTCTTCGAGATTGACGAGGTCGCAGTTGTGCATATGCTGAGCGAAATAGTCCGCGTCGTGGAAATGTATCAGTCCCTCTTCATGCGCCTGTACGATATCGGGCGACAGGAAAAGACGCTTTGTAAGGTCCTTGCTCACTTCGCCCGCCATATAGTCGCGCTGCACGGAGTTGACCGCAGGGTTCTTGTTTGAGTTCTCCTGCTTTATCTCTTCGTTGTTGCTCTCGATAAGCGTCAGTATGGATTTATCCGTGGTGTTCGCGCGGCGAGCGAGATTGCGCTGATGACGATAACGGATATAACGCTTCGCGACTTCGTAAGCGCCCAGCTTCATTATGTTCGTTTCGACGAAATCCTGCACTTCCTCCACGTTTACCGCGCGGTTCATTTTAAGGCAGTCCTTCTCCACCGTAAGCGCAAGCGTGTCAATCCAGTCGTCCGAAAGCTCGGGCTTGCCCGCTCTGTTCGCTTTTTTTATCGCGTTGGCGATCTTTTCACGATCGAATTCGACTTCCGATCCGTCTCTTTTAATCAGTTTCATTTCTATCTCCCCTCTTGTCGCTTATTATCGAGCACAAAAGTCAAGTTATTATTGTATACCCAATATATTGTAATTTCCGTGATTTCAGAACACAATATATTGTGTAGACTGTATATGTAATATAATACTAACGAATGTATTTGTCAATACTTTTGGCGAAAATAATTTTTTTTATTTTTTTCGAAAACGGGGTCAAAACGCTTGCTTTTTTATTTTTTGACGTTCCGCGCCCCTTAAACGGGAACGGGCTTTCTCGTTTATGTTATTTTGTGCGGGAACACGGGAAAAACCGCGGGGCGCGGACGTTTTTAGCGCGGGGCGAAAAAAATGCGGGGTCCCGGACGGAAACTCCGCATTTTCAGCCGAACGTATCGGACTCGACGATCCTGCCCCGCAGGACTGTCGTAAAAATGTTATTTGTCGTTGAAATAGAGCACGCCGAGGGTGCCTTTCCCGCAATGCGACGTCACCGTCGCGCCCGCTATCGTCTCGTAGATATGCGCGTCGGGATAAGCGTCGAGCACTTCCTTTTTGACGATCTCCACGACTTCGGGCCGCGCCGAAGTATGCGTGACGAAAACGTATTTGAGATCGGGGCGATCATAGGTTTTGAGGGTATCGGCTACATACTTGACAATGGCTTTGTCGGTCGCGCCCATATATTTTTTGCCCACGCCCATTTCCCCGTTTTTGACGAATATGGAGGGCTTTATTTTGAGCACGCTCGCCACGAACGCCGCAACGCCGCTGCAACGCCCGCCGCGGTAAAGGAAAGTCATGGTATCGACGACGAACGACGCCTGCACGGCACTCCTTCTCGCGTCCACGCGCGCTTTTATCTCCCTGCCGCCGAGTCCTTCCTTGGCAAGGTCGTCGGCATACAGCACGAGCAGTCCCGCGCCCGTCGAAAGGTTCTGCGAGTCGACGACGTAAACGCCGCCGCACTGTTCCGCGGCTTTGCATGCGTTGGAGTAGCACGAGCTCATTTTGGAAGAAATAGTGAAGTGTACCACTTCCGAACCGTCCGCCGTCTGCGCCGCGAAGAATTCGTAATATTTTTCGGGAGTGATGGCGCTCGTCTTGGGCGTGGTCTTGGTCTCGGCAAAGAATTTATAAATGTCGTCGGGAGTTATCTCTCCGTCAAGACCTTCCTTGTCGCCGAGAAGAATGGGGATGGGCAGACGCGTAATCCCGCGCTCTTCGAACAGATAATCCAGATCGGATATACTGTCGCTCGTTATTTTTACCTTTCTCATTTTGCCTCCTTATCATGTAAGCGGGTATCAGACTTTTCCTCCGTCATTGAAGTAAAGCACTCCGAGCGTGCCTTTCCCGCAATGCGAAGTTACGGTCGAGCCTGCCACCGTTATCAGTATGTTTGCGTCGGGGAATGCCTGCACTACCTCTCGCCTGACCGTCTCCACCACCTCCGGCTTCGCGGAAGAATGAGTGATGAATAAGTATTTAAGGTCGGGGTTGTTGAAGCTTTTCATCGTATCGGCGGCATACTTGACGATTGCTTTGTTCGTAGCGCCGATGTATTTTTTGCCGACGCCCATGGCGCCGTCCTTGACGAATATAGAGGGTTTGATCTTGAGCACGCTCGCAATGAATGCGGTCACGCCGTTGCAACGTCCGCCGCGATAGAGGAAATCCATGGTATCGACGACGAAAGACGCCTGCACGGCTCCCTTTCTCGCGTCCGCGCGCGCTTTTATTTCCGCACCGCCGAGCCCTTCGGCAGCGAGGTCGTCGGCGTACAGCACGAGCAGACCTATGCCCGTCGAAAGATTCTGCGAATCGACGACGTAAACGCCTTTGAAGTCCTCTGCCGCTTTGCACGCATTGGCATAGCAGGCGCTCATCTGCGCCGAAATGGTAAAATGCACGACTTCCGAACCGTCCGCCGTCTGCGCCGCGAAGAACTCGCGATACTCTTCGGGCGAGACCGCACTCGTTTTGGGCGTTTTCTTCGTTTCCGCGAAGTATTCGTATATGTCGTCGGTGGTTATGTCCACTCCGTCCAGTCCCGATCTGTCGCCGAGAAGTACGGTCAGCGGAGTGACCGCGATCCCGCGTTCCTTAAAAAGATAATCGAGATCCGCGGTGCTGTCGCAAGTGATCTTTACGTTTCTCATTTTACCGCTCCTTCGGACCGCCTGAAACGCGCGTCCGTATGTATTTTCACGGTAAAATATATCAAACGAAATTTAACTTTTCATAAAGTTTTGGGCATGACCGTCACGGTATCGGACAGACATACGCCACGAAAGCGATGTATGAAGCGTTATCCTCCCTCTTTCGCAGGCGGCCGTTTGCGGGTCTTTATGAACACGAATTTTTCAAGGTGTGCGAAAAACCCGGCTCCGCCGTCGAGATACGTTTCAGTGACGCGTCTTCTGCGCACGACCGCGTCGCTGCCGCCCGAAGAAAAAGTCTGTTCGTCGAACGTAGCCGTGACTATCTTGTCCGTCGCCGCGCCGCGAAGCAATCTGTATGCCGCCCGAAGCTCCGCCTTTTCGGGGGTGCGCGACAGAGGGTTTCCGCCCGAAAGAAACTCCACCGAATCGGCTATTACGTCCGAGCAGTCGCCGAGATAAGTCAGCGCATGGCCTTTAAGACCGTAACGTATGAAATATTTTTCGCGCGAGCTCGTTTTTTCCAGCACTTCTCTCGCCGAAGAAAAGGGCAGGAACTCGTCAAGCTCGCCGTACATGACGCACAGCGGGCACTTTACGCTTTCCATCGTCTTGCGGGCGCGCGCCATTATGCGCATGAAATTGATGATGTTGCGTACGCTCCAATGCGGGAGCAGACGTTTGAAAAACAGATCCACCGATCCCGAAAGCGCCTTATGCGAGTAATCCTCTTTTTCCCGAAGCACGCGCGCGAATCCTTCGTCTTTCACTTCGGCGGTAAACGCCCTGTAATCGCGGAACATGGCTCCCTGACGGGCAAACGTACCCGGTCTCGGATACCTGAACGCAGGCGCGAACACGAGCGCGCGCCGCACGTTTGCCAGACGCGACGCCGCATATAACGCCATACCGCCGCCCATGGAATGTCCGACCACGTCCACGGCGTCGAAGCCGCTAAGCGAGTTTATCGTTTCGTCAAGCGCGGCATAAGCCGAATCCGCGGAAAAGTCCCTGAAATGCGGTTTTTCGTCCGCACGTTCGTGACCGGGCTGTTTGAAAAGCACGACTTCGTCGTAAAGAGCGGAATAGTGCGGCAAAAGCACGTCCCAATCGTCCGTGCAAGTAAGAAATCCGTGTATTAGCAGCAGCGCCGTCCGCAATTCTTTACCTCCGTGCGTCGTACCCGACTTTTATATTTTACAATGTCTGCGACCTCTTGTCAAGATATACTTCGGCAAAAATACGGCACGTATTTATGCACGTATTTATGATCCGTCGGACCCGCATAAAGCAGACTTGCCGTTTTAGTTTTTCCCGATCTCCCGCGCCGTTATTCCGCCGTCGCGGCCTGTGTCACACGAGCCTCCTCGCCGTGCGCGTTATCTCGTCCTTTTGCTCCTTGCTCAGGCGGAAAGAATCGCGGCACTTGGACGCGGCCTTTAAGCGCACGAACGGCGTAAGCTCGGGAAGCGACAGCAATCTCAGTCCGTTGTCGTACATCTTTACGCACACTTCGCATATCAGCCATGCCGCCGCCATATCGGTATAGTATTCGCCGAAAGGAACGCTCCGCAATCCGTCCTCCGCAAGCGGCAGATATTCTTCGGTCACGCAGTTGGTCATGAGCATTATCAGGTATGCGCGTTTTTCGAATTCCCCGCCGCTTTTAAGATACCCGAAACGTCGCATAAGCTCGCGCTTGTCCTTTATCCAGCCGAACCTGCCGACTATCTGATCGGTCTGAGCCCAGCTGTCCGCTATCGCGAACAATCGTTTAAGCAGTCCTATATTCGTTTCGACGTCTTTGCCCAGCTGCATGCCGACGAGCAGTACCTCCTCGTGCGACAGCTCCCCGCGCGCGAACGCCTCTTCCGCAAAAGTCGGGTACTCGCGTTTTATTCGCTTGCCGAGCGCGCGCAGATCGGGCGTCCTCACGCCGTATGTCTTTTTTCGCGTTCTGAGCAGTCTGTCATTGAACGCTTTGTATTTTTCGTCCGCAAGCCGCTCCAGCTCGCTTATCACTTCCGCGTATTCCATGAAAGCATTGTAACATTTTTTTTGAAAATTTTCAAGTTTTTTGAAAATTTTCAAGGGAAAACCCTTCTTTTGGCAAAGAAGGGTTTTCCCTTGCCCCTTTCCGAAGAAACTTACAAATAAAAATTGCAAATACGAATAAAACAAAGATACGAATAAAAAGAAAACAATACAAAATCAAAAACTTTGTTTTGCGAAACTTCATATGGCTCGCCGATTTGCGTTTATGCTTGAAAAAATCGACCGAAAACTTTACTACGGTCGACTTAAAAATAAAAGTTTTAAGTTTTCGGAAAACGGCATGATTTGGGGAAACGAGTGCGGGGGAAGACGCTTTTTTCAAAGAAGGTCTTCCCCCGCGGATCTTAACAAAATCAAAATTTTACGCCAGCGTGAACGACAGGAAATCGACGCGGCCTTTGCCGACATAAGTGAACGACAGCTCGCACACGCCCGAAGCGCTGAACTTCGCGCCGCAGACGCGCTCGCCCTGTCCGCGCGGAATGTCGATCTCCGCCGCAGGCTCGCCGTTGGCGCGAACGATCATTTTTCCGCCGCCCCGCCCGCGCACCTTTACGTCGATTCGCGAAACGTCTTTTATGTCGAAATAGCGGAATACCGCCGTAGCGCCGTCGCAGAAGTTGGCTATGTACTGATCGGGATCGCTCATCCTGTCATTTCCCGACTGAGTGAGGTAAGGATAGCAACCTTTGCGCTTTTTGAACACGCCGCAGAAATAAGTGCCTTTTTTCGAGTAAAGATTGCACGCAATATGCGCGCTGTACTCACCCTTGCCTTCGAGCGGTTTGCCGTTAAGCCCGCAGGAAGTCAGTCGCGCCTGAGCGAATTTCTCCCCGTCGAACTTTAGCTTTTCCGCGCATGCCTGCCGCGAGAACGAGTGCCTGTTCGTCTGGCGGTGATAGAAAATATAATAATCGTCGCCGATATTGAGCATCCCTCCGTGAGTGTTGCCGAGGTACCCGTGAGCTTTGTCCGCGGTCACCCCGTCGATACCGACGTCGCCTATCGATACCAGCACTCCGCCGTATTCGAAACCTTTGAGCGGATCGTCGCTTACCGCATAGCAAAGCTCGTGATTGACGCAGGAGCTGTAAACGAAATAATATTTCCCGTTGTATTTGCGGAGAGAAGACGCCTCGAAAAATTCGTGACCTTCGTAAGGCGTGCCCTTGCCTTCCTTCTTGCCCTTGACCCCTACGTATACCGGACCTTGTTTTACGGTGAGCATATCGGGTTCGAGCTCGAATCCCATTGCACCGTGTTCGGAAGCTTTGTGCCCGCCGAGCAGGAAGGAAGGGTAATTGACGGGACCGAATCCCGTATACATATAGATCCTGCCGTCGTCGTCCACGAATACTCCGGGGTCGAACTGCAAAGGCTCGCCCTTCGTTCCCAGGAGAGCTCCGTCGGGATATCTGACATAACCGAGAAACTCATACTTCCCCGCGGGTTCGTCGCAAACCGCAACGCTTATCAGCCCGCTGTACGCAATGAAATAATAAAGGTAATACCTGCCGTCCGCGCCGCGGCATACGTCGGGCGCATACATCGCGTTAAGTATGCCTTTTTTACCCTTCGGGTCCTGATCGCGGCGGTAAATGACGCCTTCGTAGCGCCAGTCGGACAGATCGTCCACGGGCGCGGACCAGCAAACGTAATCGAGCAGACAGAACGAACGTCCGTCGAACTCGTCATGCGAACCGTAAATATACACCCTGTCGCCGAAAACATGCGGCTCGGCGTCGGGTACGTATTCATAGCTCGGCAAATAAGGATTGAATGTCTGTTTTTTCATATTTCCCCTCATTCTTTCGCCGTAAGAAACGGCGTTTTCAATGATTCAACTTAATATCAATCGTTCATCATCGCATAACATGATTTAAGCGCGGGATAAAGCGAGCGGAACACCGCATACCGCTTTTCGTAAGCCTCGACGCGCGCTTTGTCGGGGCACAACCTGCTTTCGTCCTTCGCGAACGCTTTTGCCGCGACCGACACGTCGGGAAACTCTCCGCAGGCAGTCATCGCGAGTATGGCGGCTCCGTAAGCGGGCCCCTCGTCGGCTTTCAGCCGTCTGACCGTTACGTTGAGAACGTCGGCTATTATCTGCCGCCAGAGCGCGCTTTTCGCCCCTCCGCCGCAAACGGTGACGGAATTTATCTTTATGCCGAGCTTTCTGACCGCTTCGGCACAATCGCGGAGCGCGAACGCCACGCCCTCGAGTACGGCAAGCGTCATGTGTTTTCTCGTTGTGTCGGGGCGCATGCCGATGAATGCGCCGCGCGCGTTCACGTCGTTATGCGGACTGCGCTCTCCCATCAGATACGGCAGGAAATAAACGTGATTTTTCCTGCATAACTCCTCCAGTCCCGCCTGCTCCGCCGCGTAATCGTCGGTACCGAGTATCTTATCCGACCACCAGGCGTTGCAGCTCGCCGCGGAAAGTATGCACCCCATGAGATGATATTTCCCGTCGGCATGACAGAAACTGTGAAGAGAATTGTTTTCGTCGACGACGAACCTGTCGCTCGCAACGAATATAGTGCCGCTCGTACCCAAAGAGATATTGCAGTTCCCGTCGCCGACCGTGCCCGTGCCGATCGCGGCGGCGGCATTGTCGCCCGCCCCCGCGCAAACGATCACGTCGTCGGAAAGTCCGAGCTCACGCGCAACGGCGGCTCCGAGCACGCCTGCTGTTTCATAGGACTCTTTTATCTCGGGCAGCCACTCGGGTTTCACGCCCGTAAAAGCGCATGCTTCCTCGCTCCATCTGCGGTTTTTAACGTCGAAAAACAATGTGCCGCTCGCATCCGAAACGTCGGTGACCTTTCGTCCGCAAAGCCTGTATACGAGATAGTCTTTGGGCAGCATTACGGACGCTATGCGCGCATAAAGCTCGGGTTCGTTGTCGCGCATCCACATCAGCTTAGGCGCGGTAAAGCCCGCGTATGCGATATTCGCCGTACACGCGGACAGTCTTTTCCTGCCTATCACGGTATTGAGATACTCGGTCTGCCGCGCGCTTCTGCCGTCGTTCCAGAGTATGGCGGGGCGAAGCACCTTGCCTTCCGCGTCGAGAGTGACAAGCCCGTGCATCTGCCCGCCGAACGCCAGCCCGCGCACGCGCGAGGCGTCGCGGCCGTCGAGAAGCGCTTTTATGCCGCGGAGTACGGCGGCGTACCAGTCCTCGGGGTCCTGTTCGCTCCACCCGCCTTTGGGATAATAAACGGGATAAGTCTGCAAACCCTCCGCGATAATACCGCCGTCTGCGCCGACCAGCAAAAATTTAGCGCCGCTCGTTCCGAGATCTATTCCTATGTATTCGTTCACGCTCATTTGCCGAACATCACTTCGTTCACGACGGATTCCAGCATTTCCTGTCTGCCGCTCGAAGGCACTTCGCATGCGCCGAGCTTATCCGCGTATTCCGCAAGCTCTTTGAGCGAAGTCTTGCCCGCAAGTATCTTTTTACCCATCTCGGTACCCGTAAAGCTCGAATAACGCTCTTTGACAAATTCGTCGATACGTCCGTCCTCTATGAGCGCGGCGGCTTTGAGCAGACCGAGCGCGAAAGTATCCATGCCGAGTATGTAAGCGTGGAACATATCCTCCGTCGTATTGGACGCGCGACGCGTCTTTGCGTCGAAATTGAATCCGCCCGTAAGACCGCCCGCTTTGAGCACTTCGTACATGCACAGCGTCGCGGAATATACGTCGAACGGGAATTCGTCCGTATCCCAACCGAGGAGATAATCGCCCTGATTGGCGTCTATCGAACCGAGCATGCCGTTTATCGCGCTGATACGCAGCTCATGCTCGAAAGTATGCCCGGCAAGCGTGGCATGATTGGCTTCTATGTTCAGCTTGAAATCTTTGTCCAGTCCGTGCGCGCGGAGGAAACCGACAGCCGTAGCCGCGTCGAAATCATACTGATGCTTCATCGGCTCTTTCGGCTTGGGCTCGATATAAAAATCGCCTTTGAATCCTATCGAACGGCCGTATTCCACCGCCATTTTCATCAGACGCGCAATGTTTTCCTGTTCGAACGCGACGTCGGTGTTGAGCAGTGTGTCATAGCCCTCTCTGCCGCCCCAGAACACATAGCCTCTGCCTCCGAGCTTTACCGTTATATCCAGCGCCTTTTTGACCTGAGCCGCCGCAAAAGCGAAAACATCGGCACTGTTGGACGAACCCGCGCCGTTCTTGTAACGCGGATTGGCGAACATGTTTGCCGTGCCCCAGAGGCACTTTATATCCGTTCCCTTTGCTTTTTCGAGTATATAATCGGATATTTCGTCCAGACGGCGGTTAGTCTCCTTTATGTCGGACGCTTCGGGCACGAGATCCACGTCGTGGAAACAATAATACTTTATGCCGAGTTTCTTCATGAACTCGAACCCCGCGTCGACTTTGGCTTTGGCATGCTCCATGGTGCCAGGCTTTGCCCCGAAACTCTTGTCGGTCGTGCCTCTGCCGAACATATCCGTACCGTCCGCACCGAGATTGTGCCACCATGCCATTGCAAAAGGAAGATGTTCGCTCATCTTTTTGCCCATAACTACCCTTTCGGCGTCGTAAAATTTGAACGCGAACGCATTTTTGCTGTCCGATCCTTCATACCTGATAACGGGAATGTCTTTGAAAATTTCGCTCATAAGCGCCCCCTGCGATTGATTTTTAGTATTTTTATCGCTCCAAACAACCGAACGAGCTACGTAAAAAGACTTTTTTGCGCACTCGCCGTACCTGTCTTCGCTTTGCTTTATAATAATTATAATACATAAAATTACGTCAATCAAGTCAAAATTAACCCTGTTTAGGACATAAGTTACGATATTCCCGTAATATCGCGTTGCCTTAACACGAAAAAGCCGCAAAAGTTTTTTACTCTGCGCAGCGCCGACACGGAGCGAAAAGGAATATGCGAGCGCGAATCCGTTTTGTATCTGCTTTTTTATTTCCAAGCGCGAAAAGTAAACTTAAGCGAAAACTGTTTTTATATCCGACGTATGTCCGTTATAGCCGAAAGCTGAGAATGCGGGTATAAACGGCGCAACTTAAAAAAATGAAACAAGAAAAACTTGTTTCATTTTTTTAAGTCATTATAGCGTAAGCGGCATGCCGATAAAAACATACGAGCGGCGGGAAGCGCAGATCGATCATCTGTCTTTTACTCCGTCGACGACGTAGGCGGTCCATTCCGCCACGTTGGTGGCGTGGTCGCCTATACGTTCGAGATACTTGCCTATCATAAGACAGTTGAGCATATCCTCGCTTGCTCCGTCTTCCGCTCTCACTCGTTCGCTGAGCTTGATCTGCAGGCTGTCGAAAGCCGCGTCCACTTTGTCGTCGCGCGCTTCCACGCGGCGGGCGCCTTCCACGTCCCTGCCTATAAAGGCGTCGAGCGCGCCCTTTATCATGATCGAACAGTCGGTGCACATGGAGCGTATCTCATCGTAATCGGGCAACGCTTTGCACTTGGCAGCGGTCTCGGCAATATCACGGATCTGATCGCCTACGCGTTCCATATCGACGACTACGTTCATGACGCTGACAATAAAGCGCATATCGCTCGCCACGGGCTGTTGCGTGAGCAGAAGGAGCGAGCAAAGGCGCTCTATCTCATCGAGCTTTTTGTCCGTGCGCTGTTCCACGCCGACGGCGTTTTTCACGTCGCTCGTCTTTACGCCCGAAAGCGCGACCGCGACTTCGTCGAAACCTTTGACGATGATGCCGCCCATTTTTCCTATAAGATCTTCCAGCTCGCTGAGCTGTTGCAGATAATGCGATCTCATCCGAACCTCCCTGAAATATATCTCTCCGTTTCCGGATGCGTAGGGTTGGAAAATATCTTTACCGTATCGTCGAACTCGATGACCTCCCCGAGAAGGAAAAATGCGGTCTTGTCGGATATTCTCGCCGCCTGTTGCATGTTATGCGTGACTATGACGACGGTCACCGTCTTTTTGAGCTCTTCGCAAAGCTCCTCTATCTTGCCTGTGGATATGGGGTCGAGCGCGCTCGTCGGCTCGTCCATGAGCAGTATTGCGGGATCGGCGGCGAGCGCACGCGCTATGCACAGGCGTTGCTGCTGACCGCCGCTCAGCCCGAGCGCGGACTTATTCAGGCGGTCTTTGAGTTCGTCCCACATCGCGGCACGGCGCAGGCTCGTTTCCACTATATCGTCGAGCGTGGCTTTGTCGCGCACTCCGAACAGACGCGGCGCGTATGCTATGTTATCGTAAACGCTCTTGGGGAACGGATTGGGTTTCTGGAACACCATGCCGACGTTTTTGCGCAGCATGGGAAGATCGATTCCCGCGCCGTAAATGTCGCGGCCGCCTATTTCGATTTTTCCCGTTATTTTGCAACCGGGGACAAGGTCGTTCATACGGTTGAGTGATTTCAGAAGCGTCGACTTTCCGCAGCCCGACGGTCCTATAAACGCGGTAACTTCGCCTTTTTTTATATCCATTGACACGTTTTTTATCGCGTGGAAAGACGAATACCACAGATTCATATTGTTTATGCTTATTGCGACTTCGCGGTTAAAATCGAAATCCGAAGCATTCCCGCGCGTCACGCCGTTTTCGGCTTTATTTTTTCTTTGCATTTCCTGTCTCCTTTATTTTTTCCGAAATGTTCGAGCAATCCGAGCCCGACATAAATGACCGCAACGATCAACAGCAATATAACAGCCAAAGCATACGCTATGTTCATTTCCGCGCCTTCGTTCGCCAATACATACATGTAAACAGTCAGCGTACACGATGCGTTTCCTCTTCCGACAATACCTTGCGGCAAAAACGCCAGTGACGAACCCATTGTAAATATCAGCGCGGCAGACTCGCCTACTATACGTCCTATCGAAAGTACAATTGCGGTAAATATGCCGGGAAGCGCCTGAGGAAGCACAACCTTAAATACCGTCTGCAGTTTGCTTGCACCTAGCGCAAGACTTGCTTCTCGAAGCGAATCGGGAACTGCGATCAGACTTTCTTCAACTGCTCGGATCACGGTAGGCAATATTATAAGCGCCATAGTCAACGCTCCGGCAAGCAAACATTGCGACATTCCCATCCACGATACGAATACTATATTACCGAACAGACCGAACACAATGCTCGGAACACCGCCAAGCGTGTCGTTAAACAGCCTTATGGCTTTCACCGTTCTACTCCCGGGGCGAGAATATTCATGTAAATAAATCGCAGCGCATATACCGAGCGGAACGGCTATAACCAAAGTGAGGAATATAAGCGCCACTGTACCGAAGATCGCCTTGCCAAGTTCGCCCACCGCATCGCCCGAGAACAAATCCGGCATATTCGGCAAACCGTTCACAAGTATAAACCCTACTATAACGACCAAACAAAGCCCGACGAACGCTGTTACGACGAAAGAAAAATATTTAAGTATTAAGCAAATTATGCCTTTCTTTTTATATACGGGCTCCGCAATCGGTTCTTTTACTCCGAACATTCGGCGTCCTATATACACGACTTCGGCGGAAAAACCTTTAACGTTTTCATTTGCTTTTCCCGCTTTACTCGTGCGCCCTCCGTTATCAGCGGCTTTTGCCCTGTTGACGCGTGCTAATGCAAAATTAAGAAAGAGCACGAATACGAGAAGTATCAGTCCTGTCGCTATAAGCGCGTCCCGCTGCAACCCAGACGCATAACCCATTTCCATCGCAATAGACGACGTCATTGTGCGTATGGGCGAAAACAATCCTTCGGGAAAAGCGGCTACGCCGCCCGCAACAAGCTTTACCGCCATTGCCTCTCCTACCGCTCTGCCCATACCCATTATAAGTCCGCTCACGACACCCGATTTGGCGGCGGGAAGCATTACCGTAAATATTGCCTGTTCCTTAGTCGCTCCGAGCGCGATCGCGCCTTCGTAATAACTTTCCGGCACGCTTTTAAGTGCGTTCTTGCTCATACTCGCTATCGTCGGAAGTATCATAAGCATAAGCACAAGAGTACACGCCATAATACCAAGTCCGGTAGTCCCCGTCATTTTCGCAAGAATAGGAACTATAAATACGAGACCGAAGAAACCGTACATTACCGAAGGTATCCCGGCGAAAACGTTTATAAGCTGTTCGACGATTTTTTTCATTTTTGCAGGACACCAATAGACCAGGAACAGCGCCGAAAATACTCCGAGTATTCCGCCGAACAACAATGACAACAACGTAACGCATAACGAATTTATTATCATCGGAAATATTCCGAAATACTCGCTTGCATTGCTCGGGTCGGTCTTATATCCGTCCGGGAACCACTTGGTACCGAAAATAAACTGAAAAAAACCTATCTTGGAAAATGCCGGCACCGAGTTGATAAAAATAAATATCACTATAGCCGCCACAGCTACAATCGAAAGTAACGCGCACGCGAAAAAAATATGCTTTTCGAACTGTATTTTGCGTGAACCCTTCTGTTTAACGGGTTTCGTATTTTTACTGCTGTCGGCAGGCGGTTCGCTCACGACCTGTTCGTTTTCACACAAACTCACTTCACTACCTCCGTGTTTTTATTTATCGGTTTTATTGTAATATGCAATTGTAAAAAACTCGATCAAAAATGTAAACTAAATGTAAAAACCTTGTAAAACAATGACAAACAAAAAAACAGTACCGCAAACGCGATACCGCTTTTTTCGTTATTCGTTTTTGCAAAGCTACGATTACGCTTTTACGGAAACGTTACCCTGCTCCTCTACTATTTTCTGACCTTCTTCACTGAGACAGAATTCATAGAATCCTTTAGCCGCTTCGGAGAGTGCGTCTACTCCGCCTTCGGGAAGCACCAGATTGAAATTACGTTTAAGTCCGTAAGTATTGTTTTTAACGTTTTCCGCGCTGGCCACAACACCCTCGTAAGTAACGGCTTTCACGTCGCTCGTTACCGAACTGAGAGAAACATATCCGAGAGAATCCGCATGCTGTCCTACGTAGGTTGCAAGAGGACCGTTGCCATCCTGTATAACGACTTTGTCGTCGCCGGTGGTCTTATAATCGCCTTCGATACCGATCGCATCGTCGAAGCACTCGCGAGTACCCGAACTTGCTTCTCTGCCCACGCCGTATTTAACCGAAGCGATATCCGTTCCGTTTATATACAGATCTTTAAGCTGAGCTTTCGTAACGTTGGTTACGTCCGCATTATCCTTATGTACGATAATAGCCACAGCGTCGATAGCTATAACCGTAGCGCTGATACCGGTTTTCTTTTCGTCTTCGGTAAGGTCTCTGGAAGCAAGACCCATATCAGCGGTCTTATCCTGAGCCGCGGTTACCCCCGCGCCGCTACCCGTAGCAGAGTACGTGATACGCACGTCGTTGGATTCCATGTACGCATCGGCAAGAGCCGTGATAACTTTTTCCATCGAAGTGGAACCGTTAAGGACGATAGTGGGTTCGCCGCATCCCGTGAATGCGAAAGCCGATACGGAAAGAGTAAGGGCTGCGATCGCTGCCGCTATAATAACGGCAATTCTTTTTTTTGTTTTCATTTTTTCTTTCTCCTTAAAAATTGATGTCTTTTCGTTTACCTACCTATGTTTTAACATACAGTTGTAAAAAACTTATGCAAAATTGTAAAGCAAACGTAAAAACGTTGTAAAATATCTTATTATAATTCTACATAGCTCAAAAAAAACGGTCCGAAGACCGTTTTGCAATGATTCTTATTCATAAAAATACTTTCACTTCGCTCCTCAGTGCCCCGCGCCGAAAGGCATAAAGTGTTTTGCCATATCCACCTTATCCCCTATGAATGTAACGCCCTCACTTTCCAGCCACTCGCGCTGAACGCCGTCTCCGAAAGCGAACGCGCTCGTGAGACTGCCGTCGGCAAACACGACGCGGTGACAGGGCACGACTATCGGTTCTCTGTTGCCGTGTAAGATCTGCCCTACGAGGCGCGCCCCGCGCGGACTGCCGAGCGCATGCGCTATCGCGCCGTACGTCGTCACCTTTCCCTTGGGGATCTGTTTAACAAGCTCAAAAACTTCTTTTGCTTTCATGTTTCCGAATTCTCTTTATTAGTATAAGATTTAATCATACAAATATACAAAAATCAAATTCACGAAATTTTCAAGTTCCGCGGAAAGGGGGTACGGGGGGTGACCTTCTTTGAAAGAATGTCACCCCCGCAAGATCCTTCGATAAAATTCGGTATGCTCAATGGAAGAAGAGGAAGAATGCCGCACCGCAATATGCCGCTATTCCGATGATGATATATCCCCAGTCCCTGAGCCACTGCCAGTTCGCGTTGAAAGCCCAGAGCAGTATAAGGATACCGACCACTATAAGCAAGATACCGAGTACGATACCGAGAGTATTGCTCTTTCTGGATATTATCAGAAGATATATGCCGTAAGCGATGAGCAGTATACCGATCACGAGATATATCCAGTCTTTTATCGTATTCGCCATAACGATGAACAGCACGCCGATGAGCACCTGAAGAATGGAGACCACGAGGCTGCCGTTATCGTCCTTTTTGCGGAAGAAATTCACGATACCGACCGCGCCTATGCAAACGCAGAACACGCCGATTATCGTTATGCACAGCGGAGTCGCGTCCTGACCGTTGAAGAAGAGCAGGAACGTGCCTATCACGGCGAGCATGGAGCCGATGAACGCATTGATCGTAATGTTCATATAGAACTTGCGAGTCGACGTTCTTGCTCCGGCTGTCGTATGTCGTCTGTTGTTTTTGTTGTTTGATGATGAAGCCATAAAAATATACTCCTTTACGCGGACAACGCCGCGTTATTTGACGGTATTATTTCCCCTGACCTTCGTCGCCGGCGGCTGTCACGACGCTTTCGTCATAAAGCGCCTGCCTCGACTGCTCGGGAGCGGTTTTTCCGCTTGTTACTTCAAGGTACTTCCTGCGCCAGAATTCGGCTTTCGCCTTGTCCGCCTCGACGAATATCCCGCCCTCGTATATCTGCACCATGGCGTCGATAGCCTTCGGGTGGTCTTTGAGCGCAGCCTGATATATCCAGTTATACCCCGTTTCGTATTCGGGCGTTACGCCGTAGCCGTTTATGAGACAAACGCCGTACCAATACTCGCCTTCGGGGATACGCGCTTCCGCCGCGGGACGCCACCATTCGGCGGCTTCGTCGAGCATGGCGCTCGCTTCGGGGAGCTGGCTCGCTTTACGCAGATACCGCATGGCTTTGACGTAGTTCTTTTTCACGCCGCGACCGCGCGCATACATGACGCCAAGCTCGAAAGCGGCGTTAATATATCCGGCGTCTGCCGCAACGCGGAAAAACTCCGCGGCACGCTCGTCGTCAGCGTCCCCGCCTACCGCGCCGACGAGCATCGTTCCGAGCTCGTAGCAGCAACCGGGGTGTCCGATCTCCGCGCCTTTGCCGAACCATTCGCGCGCTTTTTCGTAGCTTTTCTTTACGCCTTTGCCCATGTAGCAGCGTTTGCCGAGCTCATAGCAGGCGTCTCCGTCGCCTTTTTGCGCAAGCTCGGTAAGTTCGTTTACGCCTGTAAGCTTATACTTGTTGATTATCTGTCCGAGGACGGATGGTATCTTCATTGTATTCTCCAAAACAAAAGGGGACGCTGTCCGCGCACCCCTTCGTGTGTCCGTATCGACGGATTACGACATGGCGTCGGAATATGCCTCGCTCGTGCCGTAGATCACGACCCTGCCCTCGCGCGAATACTCGATGTTTGCGCTGCCGCTGTAATTGCCGCTTTCCGCTTCCTCAGAGTTCGCAGGTCCTATGATCGTGCCAAGCCCGTATTTAAGAAATCCCGTTTCGGAGATCTCGTAATAATATATCGCGTATTCTTCCGTCGTGAAATAGAGCAGTCTTACCCACTCCTGTTCGACGCCCGACGTTTTGTAGGCGGTAACGCGCGCTTCGAGACCGCTTATCTCGTTGTTGGTCATCGTATCGGCGGTAAGTTCTTCCACCGTATAACCGTAATCGTCGCCCCTGAGCTTGTTCGCCACGTCGGTATAGTTGACGCTGAGGCAACCCGTAAAGCAGACCATAACGAGCACGGCCGCGCAGATAAGAATACATACGGGCAAAAATCTTTTTATCTTCTTCATTTCATACTCGTCCGCACTCAAAAGCGCGGACAGGCTCCTTAAAGTTTAGTTATTATTTCTCGCTTATGGCTCCGACGGGGCAAGCCGCTTCGCACGCGCCGCAATCGATGCATTCGTTCTCATTTATTTCGTAATGAGAAGCGCCGGCGGATATAGCGTTTACGGGGCATTCGCCTTCGCAGGTACCGCAAGATACACATTCATCGGAAATTACTCTCGACATAATTTTGATTCCTCCTGTCTCGGTTTTGATTTTCAATAATTATAACACGGTCGATATAAAAAGTAAATAGTTTTTATGTTATATTTACCGAAAAATACAAATTACGGCGAGCTTTCGCGCCAGACGCGCCGATCAGTCTTCCATGTTTTTCAGCTCGGCTTCCTCGGCTTTGCTGACGCTCAGTTCGTCCGCCGCGCTCGAGGAGTCCAGCTTGACGATGTTTTCCAGCGGATAATCGGACACGTCGAAACTGCCGTCGCGGTTCTCCGTCCTGACCCTGACTGTCATTTTGATCTGGTTTATGCCGACGGTCACGCCCGTCGCCACGGTCTCGCCGTTTTCGACTATCTTCACTCTGCCGCCCGTTTTTGGCATCAGTTTGTTGGTCTCGGTATAATACGCGTTCTCATAGCTCAGGCAGCACATGAGCCGTCCGCAAAGCCCGCTTATCTTGCCGGGGTTAAGCGAAAGATTCTGGTTCTTCGCCATGCGGATATTGACTTTCGCGAAGTCGCAACCCGAAGCGCAGCAGCACACTCTGCCGCAAGGTCCGTAGCCGCCCAGCATACGACATTCGTCGCGCGTGCCTATCTGCCGCAGCTCTATGCGGGTGCGGAAAGCGCTTGCAAGGTCCTTGACCAGTTCGCGGAAGTCCACGCGCCCTTCGCTCGTGAAATAAAGCACGAGTTTGGCACCGTCTATCGTATACTGCGCGTCTATGAGTTTCATTTTCAGTTTGCGCGCAGCTATCTTTTCCGCCGCCGTTTTCAGTATCTCGGGACGTTTCGCGAGCTGTTCCTCGTGCCGCGCTATATCCTGAGCCGTCGCAATGCGGAGCACGGGTTTGAGCGGAGACACGATCTTGCTCTCGTCCACGTCCTTGGGCAGCATTTTCACGGTGCCTATCTCGGGCCCGCGCGCGGTCTCCACGACCACGCTCGATCCGAGCGCGTATTCGCCGTCGCCCGCCTCGAACCAATATATTTTGGGCGTATTCTCAAACTTGACGCCCACTACTCTTGGCATAATGATTTACCTCCGTCACGCCTATGACGAACGAGTCCGCAACTGCGGCAAGGTTGCCGCCCGCCGCTCTCATCGCCGCCCGACGCGTTAATCTTATTATTGCGGGAAGCCCGCCGAGCGGATACTTGTCCGCCAATGTTTTCACGTTGAATAGTCCCTGCGCGTCCGTTACGACGCCTCCGTAGGCGCGCATAACGTCGCCGAATATCCTCTCGGTATACGCGAAGATATCGCGCAGTTCCGTCCTCTGCTTAACGGCAAGGAGCGCCGCCGCGCGCGCCATTTCCGCACTGCCGTTTATAGTTTCGACGAGCTTTATCGCACGTATCAGACTGTCTGTCTTTACTCCGCGCAAAAGCGCGTCGAACTCCGAAAGACAATCAGCGCCGCCGTACAGCGCATAAGGCAGGTTCGCGCCCCTGAATGTGTCCATGACCGCACGGGCGCCCTTCCCGAGCGTCGGCGATATGCGTTCCAGCCTGCTTGCCACGGTAGGCAGAAGTTTTTCTGCCGCGGGCGCGATGACGAAGAACACCGAACCTCGAGGGGGTTCTTCCAGCGTTTTGAGCAGCTTGTTCTGCACCGCCTCGTTGGTATCCGAGAAATCGAGTATGAACGCCCTGCGTTTCAGCTCCGCGGGCGAATACGCGCTGAGTCCGATCACTTCGTCGGCATCCGCCGCGCGCATACCGTCCTCGCCGGCAATACGCACGTCCGCGCATTTCCCTCCGAGCACCCTGCGTCCCGCCGCGCTTTCCGCTCCGCCGTTTTCCGCACATAGCGCCGCCAGCGCAGTATACACGCAAAGCAGTTTGTCGGGCGATTCGAGCAGATAGCTCTGTCCTCCGCGTCCCGAAGCGAACGTCTCGGCAAGCTCCGAACACGCATCGCTCGTCCGAGCGATGGCAAGATACCGTCCGTCGTATATCATACTATCCCCCGCTCTTCGAGCAGCTCTATTATGCGGGCATTGGTGGCGTATTTGTCGCCCAGCGTGGGAACGGACACGAACCGCGCCTCATCCTCTCCGATCTTGCCGTAGCCTTCGTAAACGCGGTCATGGAATTCCGCGCCCGCGTTTTCCATGCGGTCGTCCGCCCCGCGCGAAGTGTTGGCGAACGGACGAGCGTCGAGGAACACGGTAAGGTCTATGTGCACGCCCGCCATCGCGTATTTGTTGAGTTTTTCCACGGTCTCGCGGTCCAGCCCTCTGCCGAAGCTCTGATAAGCCGTCGTGGAATCGATATATCTGTCGACAACGACTATTTTGCCCGCTTCGAGCGCGGGTATTATGATCCTGCGCGTATTTTCGTAACGCGCCGCTTCGAAAAGCAACAGCTCCGTCTCCGCGCACATGTCGAGGCTTTCGTCTTTGAGCAGCGCGCGTATGCGCTCGCTCACTTCCGTGCCGCCGGGCTCCCGCGTGAAGAGCGCGTCTATCCCGTGACGGTCGAAGTACTCGCCGAGCAGCCGTATCTGCGTGGACTTGCCCACGCCCTCGCAGCCCTCGAACGTGATAAGTTTTCCGTTGTGTCTGTAATCCGTCATTTTCCCCTCGTTTCGCGGTATACTTCCTCGGTCGCCTGAGCAAGGCACCCGAGCCCGCGTTCGTCGTCGTAAGGCGTCAGGATGAATACGACGTATCTTTCATCGTATTTTTCCGCCGCCACTCCTTTTTCGTAAAACGCATAAGCCGCCCGCTTTCCGCCGCTGCCGAAATCGAGCACCAGCCGCGTCGGATCCGCGTTTTCGAGATGCGGGTATCTGTTTTTCATGCCGTCCGAAAATTTTTTCAGACCGTCGTAAAGCGGTTTTATCCGTTCCGCGTCGTCCACGCAGCTTTCCAGCGACGAAAGCAGAACATAGTTCGGGCTCGTCGTTCCGAGATCGTCGAGCGCCCGAGCCGTCCTTTCTTCGTCGCCGCCCCGCCCGAACACGAGGAACGCCGTCTGAGTCATGGCTCCGAGCGTTTTATGCGCGCTCATATTGCATAAGTCCGAATAAAGATGAGCGCTCGGCGGGAACATGTCGGGACGAAGCGCGAAATGCGCTCCGTGCGCGGAATCGCATATCAGCGTACCGCCTATGCTGCCGACCGCGTCGTATATCGCCGCAAGATCGGGCGTCCTGCCGTAGTAGTCGGGATACTGCACGACCGCACAGTCCGCTCCGCGGCGGAGCATCTCGGTCTTTATGCCTTGAGCGTCGGTAAGCACGGGAAGTCCGTCGTCGCCCGTGCGCGGCGCAAGCCTGAAAAGCGGCAGTTTCGCCAATGCCGCCGCGCCTTCGACGGCTTTGTGTGCGTAAGCGTCCGTCACTATCCCGCGTTTTGCCACAGACAGCACGGCAGCTTTTATGCCCGCCGACGAACCGCCTACGAGAAACCTCACCGCACGCGCTCCGTAAAGCGCAGCCGCACGCGTTTCGGCTTCGGTTATAAGATCTGCGGGAAAAACGTCGAGGATCTCCGTTATATCGCGCTTGTCCGCCCTTCCCTTGTGCCCGGGCGTGTGCCCGCGGTAGCGCGGCGCGTAATTTTCCAGAAACTCACGCAATGTCATATCCGTAACAGTATATCACCTGCGCGGCATAAATGCAAGTTATTTTAAGTTTTGAGCGAAGTTTTAAGCGGCTAGCCCTTTTTTATCGCAAAAACCGATATCCCATGCCCGCCGCATAAACATTGCCGCCGTTCAGGCGTCTCATGTTCTCCCATGCAAGGGCGCGGACGGCGGCAGGAGCGCGGAGAGCGTAGGAGCTCCGTACGGGCACTGCCGCGAGCGAGATCATTTCTTCGATTTTTTCATATTGTAATTTTCCAGGCGTTCGGCGTAATTTTTCTCAGCGCCGTACGCTTTGTCCACATCTCCGAGTTTTTCGTCCAGTCCCGTAAGCAGGTTGAGCGAAAACTCGGGCTGCGGCAATGCCTCGCCGCTGTCCACGCAATCGCGGAATATCCCCGCGAGCCTGACGGCGGTCGCCACCGCTCTGTCGAAAAGCATGAAAACGTCCTCGTCGCTCGTGACCGATCTGTCCGTGATATAATTCCACTCTCGGCGCTCGCCGTTGAGCGTATGCGGGTCGTAATGTTTACGGGCGAACAGCGCGCCGAGCAGTCTGAACGGCTTTATCCCCGTTCTGCCGATAACGTCGGATATTTTGCGGCGCACACCGTTTCTGTCCGAAGTGTTGCGGATAAGTCTGAAGTAATTTTTGATGGCTTTACGCACGTCGCGTTCGGTGATGGTCAGTCCCATTCTGCCGAACGTCTCCGCCATAACGCCCGTCACCACTCCGACGTCGGGGTCGGAAGGCGAATAAGGAAGGCGGTATGCGCGGGCGGAAATGCCGCGACGTTCGAGGAAGCATGCGTCGAGATCGCGCTCTACCAACGTGTGCGTTATGTTCCTGTCCATCGACGTGCCGCCTTTTTCGTCGGCAAGAAAATATACGTAAGGGTGAAAAACGGTGTCCGCGGCATAATGCGTGACGTAGCCGAGCGCATAGTCCGCCGCCTGCGGATGCGCCCGCACATGGTCCAGCATGGCGCAGAAATGCCCGTAAATGTTCTCCCTGTGCAGTATTTTGCCGGGACTGACGCCGCGCATGGCTATAAAGCGGTAAAAGAACATAAAGTCCCCGCCCTGCGCCCCGAAATAATAATCGCATACGCGCGTCACGGGTATGCTGCCGCGCGCCTCTTCCGCTATCAGTTGATGCGTATACCAGTTCGGCATGATCCCCCCCCTTGCCCTCACAGGGCGCCGAGCCGACGGCGGGCAGAACGCCGGGCGCCCGCCGACTTATATATTATATCCCGCCCGACGGCATTGTAATTATATGCCGCGCGACGACTTTTCAGGCGTTATGAAAACGGTACGGGGCAATCGCCGCCGTACCGTCCCTGTATCGTTTATTTCGCGGGAGGCGTTTTCTGCGAAGACCGCCGTCTGTCCGTCTTTTCCGCTTTTTCCGTTTCCGCGGGCTGACGCGGCTGACCCTGTGCGGAGCCCGTATCGCTCTCTTCGATGACCTGCGCCGCTTTTTTCTGCTCGCGGTATTCCGCTATGACGCGCTCCTCTTCCGCGCGCTGCTGCTCTTCCTGCGCCGCCTTCACCTCCACGGGTTGAGCTACGATGTTGATCTTACTTATCACCGCTCCCAGCACGGACACCACTCCGTAAGCGGAAAGCACGGTCGTGGAAACGAACAGAACGTCCTGCGTAACGAGTACCGTCGCGCCGTCGGGCGTGGTGTAATATACGCCGAACAGTCCGTGGAGCGCTATCGTGCCTATGAGACAGCACGCCAGCGTGACCACCACGAGCACGACGCGGTATGCGTTATAAGGATGGCTGAGTTTGAGCAGTACCATATAGCCCGCGTAAGTCAGGGTTATGGTGACCATCGTCTTGAAAGTCTGATTGTAATAGGTCGCATAATCCGCCGCGCTCTGGTCGATACCGCCCGAATACACCGTCGCCCAATATACGTATATCGCCATTACGGCGAGGGTTAGCGTTATCCCGCCGGGCGCCGCGCTTTTGAGCATGTTGCCGAGGAATCGTCCCTGCACTCTGTCTTTGTTGACCTGCAACGCGAGGAACAACGAAGGCACCGCCGTGATGAACAGCTCGTACATCAGAGTCTGTTCGGTCGTGAAGAAGTACGGCTTTTCCATGATGAGCGCTATCACGGACAGAAGCACCGTCATTATCGTTTTCATGAGGTACAGCGACGACGCTTTCGCGATGTTGTTTATCACGCGTCTGCCCTCGACGACGACGTCAGGCATGGACGTGAAGTTGTTGTCCATGAGCACGAGATGCGCCACGTTTCTCGCCGCTTCCGCTCCGCTCGCCACCGACAGGGCGCAGTCTGCCTGACGCATGGCGAGAATGTCGTTCACTCCGTCGCCCGTCATGGCAACGGTATGCCCCTTGCTTTTCATGCTGCGGACGAGTATGCTTTTCTGCTCGGGCGTGACCCTGCCGAAAACGGTATAACGGCTCGCCGCTTCCATGACTTCCTGATTGCTGAGCCCTTCGAGCGAAATGTATTTATCCGCGTTTTCCACGCCTACGCGGCGCGCCACTTCCGCAACGGTTATCGGATTGTCGCCCGAAATGACTTTTACGGCGACGTCGTTGTCTTTGAACCACTTTATCGTATCCGCGGCGTCCTCACGTATATGGTCCTCGATAACGATAAGACATATCGGGCGGCGAAGCGAAGGAAGTTTGTTGTTCTTGATGTCCGCGGGCGAATGCGCAAGACACATCACGCGGTATCCCTGGCTTGCGTGCTCGTCTACGAGACGCTTTATCCTTATTCCCATATCGCTGAGCACATACTCGGGCGCGCCGAGCATATACGTGCCCATTTCTTCGAACGTGACCGCGCTCAGTTTGCGGTCGGACGAGAAAGGAAGCACGGAGAGCGGGCGGAATTTCAGATTGTAACCGAACTTGTCGGCAAGCGCGAGCGCGGTCTGATTGTTGTCTTCCGTCGCGCTCAGCATGGAGCCTATTATATCCCCCACGGCAAAACCTCCGCTGCCGCCTTTTATCTCTATCACCTTTTTGACGGACATCGAACCGTCGGTTATCGTGCCCGTTTTATCCAGACAAAGTACGTCCACGCGCGCAAGCATTTCTATGCAGTACATGTTTTTGACCATAGCGCGGCGACGTGCGAGCCTGAGCATGGAAGCCGTCAGCGCCACGCTGGTAAGCAGGAACATGCCCGAAGGTATCATTCCTATAATGGCGCCGCTGACCGACGTTATGACTTCGTAAAACAAATGCCCCGTGCCGCGCCCCCAAAGGTCGCCCTTGTCGCCGAGAACGGGCTCGTATATATTATAGGTCCTGATGAACATGAATATTGCGATCGGTATCATTATTATAGAGACCACTTTTATGATAAGATTGATCGCATTGTTCAGCTCGCTCTTGGTCTTTTTGTACTTTTTCGCATAGGAAGCAAGCGTTTCGATATAGTTTTCGTCGCCGATCTTGTTTACGCGTGCGCGGCATGCGCCCGAGGTCACGTACGACCCGGAGTAAACGACATCACCCACGCTCTTATGTATGGGCACGCTTTCGCCCGTAAGCATGGACTCGTTGACTTCGCACTCGCCCTGAACGACGACGGAATCCGCGCATATCTGTTTGCCCGTTTCCAGTATGATTATGTCGTCGAGCACCACCTCGCTGACATTGACCGCTTTGGTTTTTCCGTCGCGGAGCACCACGGCTGAAGGCGCTGTCACGAGTTTCAGTTTATCTATCGCCATTTTGGCTTTGACTTCCTGTATGATACCGATACCGGTATTCACCAGTATGATGACGACAAAGAGAAATTTGCTCCAATCCTCGGCAAAATCGACGACGAGCGCCATTGCGATGAATACCACGAGCACGACGAGGTTCAGATACGTGCATATGTTGGATATTATTATCCTGCCGTAAGATTTTCCCCCGCTCTTGCCCGTCACGTTTACGAACCCGTCTTCGGTACGCTTTTTTACCTGCTCGTCGATAAGCCCGACGTCGGGAGACGGCTCGTAACGCTCGGCATTAGAAGAAGACGCGTGTTTCGCCTTGAACGCGCGTTTTTTCTTCCCGTGAGCGGAAGTATAATCGAGAAGGTCTATCGTGGACAGACTCTTGCTGCTTTTAGATTCGGTCGTTGCCATGGCTTTATTATAACCGCCCAGCACGTTTTTGTCAATCCGTATTTTCGCGATGTGCGCGTTTTTAATATACTTATAATTTTTAAGCGCGTATAAATTATCATGCACGGAATACGGCGTCCGCGGCGCGCAATATCTCCCCACACTCCTCCCATTCGGGGAATTTTACGGGGTAAATGTGTATATACTTCTCGCCGTCGGCGTTTTTCTTCGGTTTATAGTCGAGCTTAAACGGATAGCCGCGTTCTGTCAGGAGCCCTGCAAAACGCTTCGTGGATTTTTTCAGGAAATCTCCGTCCGAGCTTGTCATGAATATTTTCGGCGGAACGTACACTTCGAAAAGCCTGCCGAGATCGGTGAGATCCCGCCACGCGCCTTTGCCCCTGCCTATCGACAGCCCCGCAAGACCGTTTATGCGTTTTGAGGTAAAACTATACATGCCTGAAATCAAAAACAGTCCGTCCGCCGCCGCGCCGCACATGCCGTCGGCGCCGTAAGCCGCGCGCACCGTTTCCGACTTTGCCGCGCCGTCCGCGAGCAGCGCAAGGAGCGCGCCCGCACTGTCCCCCGCTATCACAGTCCGCAAGCCTTCTTTTCCGATGTGCGGAGCGTTATTCTGCGCGAACGCAACGGCTCGGCAGGTCTGTCGGACCTGCTCCGTAAAAGTGTATTCGGGCGCGAGTCCGTAATTTATGTTCGCCACGCAATAGCCCAGGAGCGCAAGCGCGTAACAAAAACGCTTGTTGTTTTCCTTCGTGCCGTAGACCAGCCCGCCGCCGTGTATGTCCACTATGAGCGGCAGGCGCTCTCCGCCGCCGGGATAATAAAAATCTAGCGTTTCCGCTTTATCGTCGCCGTAAGGCACGTCGGTGACGGCAGTCACTCCCGTAGGCAGAGTCGCGCCGCGTTCGCATTTGGCGTCGAATTTCCGCATTGCGCGGCAGGTTATGTTTTTGAGAATTTTACGAAACATCGCCTTGTTCCTTCTTTTTACGGTACGTTTCGGCATTGTTCTCTTTGAGCCGCTCGATGAATTTCAGCTTTTCGTCCCGTTTTTTAAGGTCCTCGCCTATGCGCGCGGTAACGAAAAGGTATATGCAATAAATCGCGGGCAGTCCGAGATTGGTCTCCATCAGAGAATTTGTGACAAGCACGCGGAGTTGTTCGGCAAATTCCATACCGCCCGACCGCACGCCGCCGAGCAGCAGAGTCGCTTCCCAGCCGAGCTGAACGGCTACGCCTATGACGAACAGCCACAGCAGACGGAACCGTTCCGCTTTGTTTTTGCGCGTAAGGTTATATACGATAGCGGCAAAATAACTCACGGCAAGGAACACCGCCATGAACCAGTGATAATCGCCCGTTTCCCGCCAGATCTTTATCTGTACCCCGTCACCCGTCAGAGCGTCGTCTATCATGGGGCAAACTATCCACCAAACGAGAATAAGCAACGTCCATTCGACGATATGCTCGTCCTTGCGCAGACACAACCATATCCATGCGAAGTTCGTTATGCCGTAGCTGAGCGACATCCACAGCAATACCCAGAACATATCCCCGTTCTCGATATGCCGCGAGCCCGTCAGCAGGTGGAATATGCCGTAATCGACGATAAAATAAAGCACGCCGCCCGCAAGCGCGAACAGCAGCGTAAGTCTGCGCTTCGTCGCGAACAGAAGCGCGCAGAAAAACAGTATGAATATCGAATCGAGCACTATATACGACAGCCCGAACGTCCTCTGAGCGATCACATCCATTTTCATTCTCCCTTTGCGCCGCACCGCGCGGTTTTCCCATACAGGCGCCGCACTCCGCCGAGCTCATAGCCCGCACACGGTCGGCTTTTTATGATTATAGCAGAAACTATCCGAAATTACAACGGTTTGAATAAAATTTACGCCGAACCCGAGCCGCGCCCGAAGGAAAATTCCCGCACCGCCCGCTTATGTTTGACAAACCGCCGCCCTTCTGCTATACTTGGAAAGTCGGTCGCGGTCCCGAAACGAATACATGAAACCGCCATGCGTTTCATGCGGAACCCGTCATATGATAAATAAAGATACGGAGGCGTATCGAAGCGGTCATAACGAGGCGGTCTTGAAATGCGCTTGAAATCAAGCGGTCAAAAAGTGCCATCGTTTCTACAACGAAAACGGAACTTCGGCAGATTTGCTCCGCAAGCGGTTGATTTTACCCTGTATCTTGTGGTAAAATATCTGTTGTCAAAGCGGTCGATTTGCAAGTCAGTTTTCTACAAACCTTTTGCGAACGCCGTAAATTCTACAAACTTTTCAACAAATTGCAAATCAAGCGGTCAAAACTTGTAGAAACGCAAAACTGAATAAAAAATTGCCGATTTTTCGGCAATTTTAACACGGAAAGTTGGCCGAGTGGTCGATGGCACATGTCTTGAAAACATGAGATGTGAGAGCATCCGGGGGTTCGAATCCCTCACTTTCCGCCAAACAGAGTCGCGTTTGAACCCGCGGCTCTGTTATTTTTGCATCAAAGGTGTTGCAGGCATCGTTGTGGCTACCGAAATTTATGTTCCGAAACTTTCGGATTTTTATCTAACGCAAAAGCGGAAAAAGGACGGCACCTTTACAAATTAGATAAAACTTTTTTGCGTTCTAGTTTATACTCCAATCATTTTTTCCGTTTCGGGCAGGGAGTTTGGCACAGTCGGGCGTGGTAAGTCAACGCGAAAAATTATCGCTGAAAAATCGAATATCTTAAATCAGGAAAGCCGGGCAGGTCATAGATGATCTGCTCGGCTTTTTTGCGTTCTGTCAGGTTTTTCGGACTTGCACGCAATAATTTTTCTTGCTTCGTTGACTTCCGTGACGGGCAATCAAATAGATGGCATATAAACTCCCGCTGTGCCCTTTCCGCCCTGCCGAAAGGCAAAAATAAATAATTGGAGGTAGTTCCAAATGAAGAAAGTAGTTTATTCCGTTTCCAGAAATAACCGGTTCGGAAGCAACAAGTTGACGGGTGTCGGGTTCATCACCGATGCCGATCTCATCATCGCCTGCGTGAGCAAGAAAGGCAACGCGTATATCCGCGTGTTTGAAGATTGCGTCAAGAATTGCCACGCCATTCAGGGACGCGATAATGAATTCAAAGGCGCCCACTACGAGATCCGCGAAGTCGAGTTCGAGAAGAAGAATTCGAGCGGCGAAAGCACGGGATACGAAACAAGGGAAATCGAAGTTGAGTATTCCATCTGGTACAAACTTGTAGATTAAGGAGAAAGACAATGAACAAATTTTATCTCAAAGAATTTCAGTTCTTCGACGGTGAAGATACCGTTATCTTTAACATAGTTGCTGTCGAAAGCGACAAAATCACCGTGGCAGTTACCCGCTGCGGCAAGATAACCGTCACCGACTATGACCTGCATTCCGACGAAAACGGACTGTACTTCGAGTACGGAGTTGCAGGTCGGGAACACATCCATATCGACGACTTTGAGGAGGCTTGATTATGAAACTTACGCTTGCAAATATAAGACAAGTGAAGCGCAACACGGAAAGCCCCTTAACGCGCCGCGTCTGCAATTATGTCATCGACCGCTGGGGAGATTACAGTGATAAATCGGGCATATTCACGGACGTATTGCATTATGGCTGTCAGTCTGGCGCCGTGGGCGAGCTTATCTATTACTCGGATACGGTACGCTTTTACAGGCAATACCGGCAGGAAATAAATGAGCTTTTATATCGGCTCATGGAAGAAATGGGTTCCTATGCTCCCTCCGACCTGTTCGGCGATAAATGGGACAAAGAAGATCCGCTGGCGCAGGATACGTACAATCAAAATCTTTTGGCGTGGTTCGGATTTGAAGAAACGCTCCGAAGCATTGCTTACAACTTCGAAACTTTACAAAATTACGTCTAAGGAGGATACGAAAATGACGGACAAAGCAATCGCAAAGAAAGAAAAGGCAATCGAACTGCTCAAGGAAATGGACATTTATAAGCCGTACATACAAGGCTTCCGTGAAAGCGACAAGGTTTGCTTCTTTGAAAACTTCGGCGGCTACTGGCTGTATCAAGAGCCGGAGATAGACAACAAGCGGAAAGAGATAGAGGCAAAATATAAATGCCTCGTCTATGCCGTGACGCATGAATTTACCGAGTTCGGCGAATGTTGGTCTTTCCTCGTTGTGACGGACTATAAATCGGAATGGAAAACGCTCATGTATAGCGAAGGCAACAAACATTCCGCCTTTGCCTATGTCTGGAACAAGGACGATGACTGGTGCAGCGAGTTCGGCAGCATTACAGTACAGAGCTTCGGCGGCGGTATCAGAAGGATCGCGTGAGGTAAAAGCCATGAAAGTATATCTTGTAAAACTTGATTGGTCAACGGACAGCGGCAATGACGTTGAACTGACCGTATATGACGCTTATGAAAAGGCATACGCAAAATTCAAGGAACTCATCGCCGATGAAATGAATCCCGAAAATTCTTGGGTTGGCGACCTTGAATGGAAAGACGGCGTTCCACAAGACGACAGGAGCGAACTTGACTTCCTCGACCGCCGCAACGATACCGATGAAACCGAGTGTTATTGGATGATCTCCGATACATGGGACTTCGGTACGCACACCTATATCTCGATCGAAATCAAGGAGGTCCTATGAAACCATTTCAAACACAAACCCATATCCACTCCCTTGACGGGAAAATGGATGAAGTAACAATATTAACAATATTTGAACAGGTCGGCGACAACGACTACATCGTGGACTATAAGGGCGTGAAATGTCACGCCCTTTTCAATTGGTTCAACGGCACATACTACGCAGACGATATCTACGCTATCGTAAAGGAGAATTGAAACTATGGAAAAGATAGCTGAACTCAGGAAATATCTGAACTACGAATTTTCGTCCGGATGCTACACCGGCGAAGATTACAAAACCTTTCAGACCAAATACATAAACTATCTGAAAGCGATATGCAAAGCAAATCATTGGCAGCTTGTAAACATTGGAAGGAACCATTATTGCTTTTCCGCCTTTATCCAAAGCAGCCAAAACAAGTTTGTGTACATTTCCATCAGCGACGTCAGGTATTTCAGCAACGAATGGTACAACCATATCCTCATACGAACGGCGCAAAACGAAGTCGATTACAGAGGCGGTTTTAACCACTATACCACGCTGGAACATCTGGAATTGAAAGCCGCGCAGCTTTTGGACGATATGCCCTTTTAGGGAGGTGCGCTATGAAACTCAATCTTGAAGCAACGACAAAAGAACAAGAGCTCATAAAGACGTACCTTGAAGAGAATGCAAGCGAAACACTTGCCGAGAAGATCAACAACGGCACGCCTTTTGAAAAGGGCGGAAAGACTTTTATCAACCGCAAAACGCTGGACGGCTTTATGAAGTACGCATCGGACGAGGCAAGGAAACTTGCCTCCAAGGGCGCGAATTCGGCTTGCGTGGAAGATAAGGTCGTGTATGGCTGGGCTATCCATTACTTTGAAGAGAATAGCGTAGAAGGCACGCTCTACAATGAGGACGGAACGGAATGTAAACCCGCTCCGAAACCGGCGCCTGCAAAGGTCAAGAAAGCTGAAGCCAAAAAGCAGGACAGCCGGCAAGCTTCCCTCTTTGACTTTATGGAGCCGCAACAGCCAGAACCGGAAGTCAAGGATGATAACGAAGATGATGAGGACGACCAGCCTTCGCAGGAAGAAATCGACGAGATCCTTGCAGAACTCGCCGAAGAAGAAGCAAAAGCCGAGGTCAAGCCTCAAAAGCCCGTTTCCCCTATATGGCAGAAGTATCAAGACATGCAAAAGAAGTACCCGGATTGCATCATTTTATACCGTTTGGGCGACTTCTACGAGGTGTTCGGGGACAATGCCGTAACCCTTTCCAACGAACTCGGCTTGACGCTTACAGGCAGAGATGTCGGACTTGAAAGCCGCGTACCGATGATAGGTTTTCCCTATCATGCGGCAGACAGCTACATCAAGCGGATTATCCGAACGCATAAAATCGCCATAGCCGAAACGAACGGCAACGTAACTACGCTGTCGGAACCGGAAGATGACATCGAAGAGCTTACCGAAGCCGAAATGCGACAATTCGATGGCGATATTGAGGAACCCGACTTAGCGGATGATGAACCTACATTCGATACCTCGGCTTTCGACAAAACGGCACTCTGCAAGTTAGACGAGATCTTCGGCAACAAACTTTCCGTGAGGTGAACAAATGAAAGTGACAGACATCAGACCTATTCCCAAATACATATTGGCAAAAATCCGTAAGACAGACAACAAAAACTATCCTAAACCCGATGGACACGTCCGTTGCTATGCCTATCTCACGACTTGGAAGAACGAACTTGTGAAGGTAACCGTTGCCGTAAAACATCGGTACAAGAAATGGTACTGCAAACAGGTTGCCGTCCACGGTCTGGACTCGGGCAAATGCTTGGTAAAAGACATGGAATATTGTTACTGCGCAAGCATGGGATTCCGCTTCGGATGGCACGAAGAAGGCTTGCAAAAATACGAATATTGGTATGAGCGCGGCTGGTGCTGGGCATACGACAAATACTATGATCCGTATGCCGAACTAATCAATCCGGACTTTATAGACCGCTTGCCGGAGTTCAAGTATAGCGCGTACAAATTGTATCAGGGCTGCAATATCTTCAAGTATCTGCGGCTATACAGGCAATATCCGCAGCTTGAAATGCTGATGAAACTCGGCTTTTCAAGAATTGCCATGAGCACGACTATATTGAAGCGTTGCGGAACGGACAAAGCCTTCTGCAAGTGGCTGATCTCCAACAAAGCCACGCTCCAAAGCAGACATTACTATATCGACGTCATCGTGCGGGCATATAGGACGAGAAAGCCGCTTGATATGCTGCAATCTTACAGAGAGGCAAAGCTCAGACTTATTCACGACAAAACTCTCGATCCGATAAAAGAACTGTTCAAGGGCAAAAGCCTTGAGCGGTTTTTTGATTATACGGCAAAGCAGCAGACCAATCCGCATACTTATCTCGACTATCTCAAAGCCTGCCGTTACCTCGGCTTAGACATGACGGAAGAAAAGAACCTTTTCCCCCACGACTTCAAGCGCTGGCACGATATGCGCATCGACCAATACGCCACGAAAAAGGCGTTGGAGGACGAGGAAAAGCGCAAGGAACTCTACAATCAATTTACCGCCGTTGCGGAGAAATACATATCCCTGCAACACGCAAAACGAAGCGCGTTTATCTGCATTATCGCCAAGAGTCCGGCAGACCTTATCCGCGAAGGCGAGGTGTTGCATCATTGCGTTGGAAGAATGAACTACGACCAGCGCATGGTACGCGAGGAATCGCTCATCTTCTTTATCCGCAACAAACAGGAACCGGACACTCCGTTCGTAACGGTCGAATACTCCTTGAAGAACAGGAAAATCCTGCAATGCTACGGAGAACACGACAACAAACCGAACGAAGATGTATTGCACTACGTCAACAAAGTATGGCTGCCTTATGCCAACAAAACGCTCAAACAAATTGCCGCATAAACCGCAAAGGAGAAAACACTATGTCTAATTACTTCAGAATTACAGCTTATCACCCGACCGAAAATCTCTCGGTCATTATGGACTCAAACGGACTGTTTGAAAAGTTATGGCAATTCAGTTCATACCTCGTCCAAAAAGGCTTCAAAATCATTGAAGTAGGAAACGAAGAGAAGTTCAACGAAGGAGATCTGCCCAAAGCCGAATACGATAACGTCCACGTTATCCTGCGTGCCTGCAAAAGCGGACCGCCTGAAATCACTGGCAACCGCATCACAGTTGAAGGAAAAAGCTATACAATCACATAATATTAGAATATTAAGCTTTTATAAATGTCGTTACTAATTATGATTGAACGAACATTTGTAACAAACAAGTGCGATAATCTTTGATGCCTCAAATTCCCTTGCTATTGTTCGCATTTCGGTATATAATAGATGTATCGCTATTGAGGAGTATAGAATGAAATATCTCAGCGTTGTTGAAACTGCACTTAAATGGAATATGTCAGCACGAAGAGTTCAAATTTTATGTAATGAAGGACGTATTCAAGGAGCACAAAGAGTTGGGAATGTATGGATGATTCCAGAAATGTCCGAGAAACCTATCGACGGGCGTAAAAAAATCATGACAGCCCACAAGGAATCCTCTGGTCAGATTTATATTGAGCGAATATGGGCAATGCCTAATAAAAACACCTTCGAAATTAAACCTATTCGCAATTTAATACAAGAGGAACTGACCGAGGGTTTGTGGATAGATCCTTTTGCCAATCGCAATAAGTTTGCGACGATTACTAATGATTTAAATCCAGAATATGATACAGATTATCACATGGACGCATTGGATTTCATGCAAAAATTTGATAATGATTCTGTAGATGGTATTTTATATGATCCTCCGTATTCTCCCCGCCAAGTGAGTGAATGCTATAATAATGTTGGATATAATGTGACTTGGGATACTACAAAAGCCTCATTCTGGGGAAATCATAAAAGGGAAATATCAAGGATTGTAAAACTTGGCGGAAAGGTTATCACCTTTGGCTGGAATAGTGGAGGCATAGGGAATAAGTACGGATTTGAAATAAAACGTATTTTGATGGTACCTCATGGAGGATGGCATAATGACACTATTTGCACAGTGGAAATTAAAACACATGATCCAATTAAGCAAACAGCTATAAGCCAACAAATATCGTTTAAAGGGGAAACAAATACTATGTTTAATAATATAGATGCACGGGATAAGTTGCTAGTTAAAAAACTTAAAGAACTTCCTGCTGATTTTTGGGACTTCAAAGACGTAGACGTAAAAGAATATACTCATGGATTACATAATTATCCGGCAATGATGGTAAGCCCAATTAGTAGAAATATTATAAGTTTGATTAAATCTATTCGGCCAATAAAAACACTGGCGGATCCCTTTATGGGATCGGGGACAGTCCTTGTTGAAGGAATGCTCGCCGGGATAGAAAAAATCTACGGGAATGACATTAATCCTCTTGCGTTATTTTTAAGCAAAGTAAAAACAACACCTATTGATATAAATAAATTGCAGAGTGAAATTGAACTACTCTACACGCGAATTTTTGCCAAGTACTCTTCTGCTGATTTGCAAATTGAAAATGCAGATGACATAATGCGACATAAGTATGAACTTGATTTAACAGATAAAAATGGATGGGGAACCGATGCTCCAGAATATCTACGCAAGTATGTTGTAGAAAACAAACTCAATATCGAAATTCCAGACTTTAAAAATATAGGATACTGGTTTAAGCCGCGTGTAATTTTATTATTATCATTAATAAAAACAGAGATAAATCAAATCAAAAGTAAGGATATACGTGATTTTGTATTTATCGCTTTTAGTGAAACAATCCGTTTTGTATCCAATCGTAGAAATGGAGAATTTAAATTATTTCGTATGTCCCCAAACAAAGTTGATGCCTTTACTCCCGATGTAATTAAAGAATTTAAATTAATTCTTGAACGAAATATCGAGAAAATGAATTCATTTGTCGAAGCCTATTCAAGTATCGAAAGCGATTCCGATGTTATCATCATCAATAACGATGCTGCTACTTTACAAGATATCCCAGAAAATTCAATAGATTTATTAGTTACCTCGCCTCCTTATGGCGATAGTCGGACTACTGTTGCATATGGTGAATATAGCCGATTATCTCTCCAATGGGTTGACATGTTTAATTTGACTGATAAGGAAATCATGAACATAGACAAATCGTTAATGGGAGGAACAAAATTCCGAAATGGCTTTGAATACGATATTCCAAGCATAGAGCTACGAAGTGCCTTGGATAAGATTAAAGACATAGACATAGAACGTGCAGGAGATGTATATAGCTTCTATCGAGATCTAGCCAAATCCATCAAAACGATAAGCACAAAAATGCAAAAAGATGGATACCTGTTTTGGGTTGTAGGAAATCGTACCGTAAAAGGTATAACATTAAGAACAGATTCTATTATCGCTGAAATTGGAGAAGCCTGTGGACTAAAAAAAATATATACGATTGACAGAAACATTATTAATAAGGTAATGCCTTCGTTAAATTCTCCTTCTAATGAAGCTGGGATTAAAGCATCAACTATGACCAATGAACATATTGTAGTTTTAAGGAAATTATGAGTTATTATGGGCACGCAGAGTTCTGCGTGCCCATATTTTTATACAATTTTATTGACGATCTTAAATAACAGAGGTTGATCAACTTCTCTTATTCTAAAACCTGTTCCATGATCATGCGTCCTACCATCTGGATATTGACCTATTCGCAAATCAACAAATAATTTTCCTTCTTCTAATAGGTTAATCATCGCGTCATAATCAAATCCGGAAACCTCATACGCATCTTGAAACCAAAATTCCTCATCGCTTCCTGCGCCTCTGCTTAATGCTTTTGCATAAACAAATTTTCCTTTATACTTTTTCTCAAAAGCTGTTCGTAGTGCTCTTTTATCCCAATATACATTTTCTATTTCAATATCAGAGGCGATAGAAATCTTTGATTCATCACATACAATTTTCAATGAACGCCCTGTGTCAGCTATTGGAACGAAACGAGCCGCGGTTAAAGTGGAATGCAACACTTTTTCGTCATTATCATAAACCGAACTAGAATATCCATACTTCTTGCGTAAATATGTGTTTGAACGAGCCGGTTGAGGCGTTTTTGTAAAGATTGTCAACATGCTTTGAGAATTAATTCTGCAAGACTTTAACTCATATACCCCAAAATCTGGTTCATCATGATTATTTTCTGGGATACCTAACAAGTCTTCAAGTGTTTTTCCGATTCCCGTAGGTCCACTGCGATGGGTTTTAATCCAACCTAAACCTTTGATTTTTCTATACTCCTCTATAAACTCTTCCAATGTAGTAATCATTTTATTCCTCCATAAACAGCTTATACGGCTCTATGCCTAATGCGTCCGCAATTCGTTGAACGTTTTCTAAAGCTATACTTCTTCTAAAACATTCTATCGAACTAATATAGGTTCTATGTAAATTACTTTTGTCGGCAAGTTCTTCTTGAGACATATTTAACAGCTTTCTATATTTTTTCACGTTGGTACCGAAAACTTTAACAATATCCATTCCAAATAAATCCTGTAGTCTATTTATATCATTATACCAATTTGAATACAATAAGTCTACACACAATAAGTATCATATGTGGAGAAGGATTTATCCTCATTCGTTCGCCTAAGCAAGAAATATAATTATTTTGACTCTATTGTTGTGCTGTAAAAACGCCTTAAAACAAACTGTACCTCGTAACCAAAAAAGAAGGAGCAACCGGGTAAATCCGATTGCTCAATCGTCTAGGTTATTGAAATACTCCGCGTCAAAGAACTCCGAGAGAGTGATGCCGGCACCTTCGCAAAAGCTTTGAATGGTGGTCACCTTCGAGCATTGCGTTCGCCCTTTCACCAGATCGTATAGTGCAGAGGGAGACTTTCCTCCGCCAAGAGCTGCCTCACATACGGAGATATTCTTTTCCTTGCAAACCTCATTGATCCGCTTAATGATCGCTTCATTCAATTTCATGTTTTCGTGGTGTTCCTTTATGATTTTCCACGAATAAGTATATGGAATTTGATAAATTTTCTCTCGTGGACTTCCACGATATTGACTTTATTCCGCGCGTTAACTATAATATTTTACGGAGTTCCACGAAAAGGGAGAGGATTTATGGTCGCTTGCTTTATCGGGCACAGGAAAATATCGGTTGACGAGGCCTTTTTATCGAATTTGAAAGACAGTATCAGGAAGCTTATCACAGACAAAAACTTTGATACGTTCTTGTTCGGAAGCCGCAGCGAATTTGATGACTTGTGCCTTGAGGCGGTAACGGAACTCAAAAGCGATTATCCGAATATCAAGCGCATCTATATTCGCGCGACTTATCCATACATCAGTAAGGACTACGAAAAATACCTCTTGACCTTTTACGATGAAACGTACATCCCGGATACAATAACAAAGGCGGGTAAAGCCTCTTATGTCGAGCGCAATCAGCACATGATAGATCGTTCGGACTTGTGCGTGTTCTACTACGATAAACGTTATACGCCGGCAAAAAAGCAGAGAGTGCGCAACCATTTTCTGCCGACTACGACAACCCATCCCAAGAGCGGAACCAAAGTCGCCTATCAATACGCAATAGCGCAAAAGAAAACCATTTTGAACCTGTTTCCCGTACCATAAAATTGACCTTAAAAATGCAATTTGCAACCGTGGCGTGTGCTTGTTTTAACACATTTTTATGGATACATTGAGAGGGAAAGATCAGGGCATTAAAAAAGGTGTACGGGATCTTTTCCCATACACCTTTTTTGTTATTTTTTGAGTTTGTAACGCAGGACGGAGGCAATATCTACTTTGTAGATAATATCGATCACTCTGTCTTCGCCTTCGGTTTTAGGCGCACTGCCCACGACGATTCGGTCAATCAGTTCGTAGCACATTTCTCGAGTAAGTTCCGGCGCGTCAAAGTATTTCTTGATGCTTCGTATAAAATCGTCGGCACTCTGCATCATATTTGACGTTTCGGTCAGCTTTGCTTCCAGCTCGGCTATTTCAGTTTCAAGTTTCTTCTGTTCGTCCGAGTATTTCTGTATGAAGGCTAAGCAAATGTCTTCGGGCATTTTCCCTTTCACTCTGTCCTCGTAGGCAACTTGTATAAGGCGGGATATTTCTTCCGTGCGCTTACGCCTTGCCTGTAATTCCTTTTTGACGGACTTGACAGCGTTGTCCGCAAGTTCACTATTATGACGTATAAATTCCTCTCGGATAGCTTTCTCATCGAGCGTTACTCTCCTTGCCATTTCCCGTATATCTTCAAGTACAATTTCATCCAAGATACTTGCCGCAATATAATGCGAAAAGCAATATGCTTTACCATATCGCACATGGTAACCGCAGTCAAAATGCAAGAAACGCTTTCCGTTACGATTACGTGACGTACATAGCTTCATTTTATTGCCACAGTCGGCGCAAAACAGAAACCCGGATAACGGATGCGTGTACCCTACTTTCGTTTTCCTGCCCTGAGCGACAGACTTTCGTCTTTGATGAACTTTATCCCAAAGTTCTGGTGAAATGATGGGCTCATGAGTATTGTAAACGACAGACCACTCTTCTTCATTTTTTCTGAATCGCTTGTGATTCTTGTAAGACAGTGAAGTCCATCGCAGTTGCGGCATATGTCCGATGTATATGATTTTGTCCAGCATTTCTCTTATCGTAATGGCAGACCATAAACCGACCGCATCGGGTTTTGCCTTTTGTCCGAATTTCTCATAAGCATAGGTAGCGGGAGACGGCACTCCTTCTAAATTCAAGGTTTCGGCAATCTTTCTCGGGCTTATGCCCGAAGCATACATTTCAAATATGCGTCTTACAACAGGCGCGGTTTCTTCATCGATGACAGGTGCTCGTTTTTTATCCGTACCCATTTTGTATCCGTAAGAGGCTTTCTTGGCGGTATAAATTCCTTCTCTTGCATTAGACCTTTTAACAGCCCTTATCTTCTTGCTTGTATTTGCGGCGTGCCATTCGTTGAACACGTTCATTATAGGCATCATTTCCATTGCACCGCTGTCACGGTTTGCCGTATCTACGTTGTCTTGTATGGCTATAAACCTGATTCCGAATGCAGGAAACACATAATCGACGTATTGTCCGACCTCGATGTAATTTCTGCCGAAGCGGGATAAGTCTTTTACGATTATCGTGTTTATAACTCCCGTTTTAGCGTCGTCTAAAAGTCTTTGTACTTCCGGACGATCAAAAGTAGTACCGGATATGCCGTCGTCTATGTATTCGCCGTGAATTTCAAAGCCGTGTTCTTCGGCATACTTGCGGAGCATGGTTCTTTGGTTTTCAATGGATACCGATTCGCCTTGTCTTTCGTCCTCTTGTGAAAGTCTGAAATACAATCCTGCGATATAGTTCTTTTGTTTCATAACATCACCTCTTATTCTCAAAAGTATGCTTTGACGCAAGATTTTGCATGGATTTTTCAAAGTCTTTATCGCCGTTGAAATACCTGCGGACAAAATACGTCTTTCCGCCGATGTTTTTACGCTTGCTAATCGACGGAAAGAGAAGATAACAAGTCGCCTCGTAATCCTCAACGCTTGCGTACGTTTGCTGCTTAACTGCGTTTGTTTTCATAAATTCAATTCTCCTTTTTTAGTTTTTTTTGTGTTTTTGCCTTTCGGCGGAGCGAAAATAAACGGTTGGGCAAAAGTATTTCTTTTTCAAGTCTTTTCGTTCGTTTTTGCAAGGGTTGGTGAAACCAATACACTTTACCCTTGTAAAAAGGTGACCAACCGTTTACGCTCCAATGGCGAAAGGTAAGTTTAATTTACTTTCGGCATTTTCTCTATTACTTCCGGGCTTACTCTGCCCATAATCTCGCCCTCTACCATACAGAGAAAATCGTCCGCTAATACTGCTTTTCTGTCGTCTATCCCGTATTGGACGATAATATCCTCATCCAGAACGTCCGATTCAAAGTAGGCTGGCAACTTCCCACCATAAACAAGCCTTTCACCGGATTTTTCTATGTACTTCATAAGATACTTTAGAGAGTCTCCGACTTCGTGCGGTAAGATTAACTTCTGAAAGTCGTTTCTGCCGTACCGTTCGAGAAAGTAGGTGTTTTGACTTGCCGTCTGCATTCGGTTGTCTTTTGTGCTGTAATCCTTTGTTTCGATGATCTCTCCGATCATGCCGTTTGGGGGAATATAGAAGATACCATGGAAATGCAGTCTGTTCGTTTCTCCGCCACGTTCCCATACGCCGATATGCTTCCAGCCTTTACGGTTTACAAAATGCTTGAGTGTGTTCCTGAGCGACTTTCGGAAAGATTCTTCTGTATGTTTCTCACTGTCATAAGTAAAAGTGCAAAAGAAATTCCAAGTCTGTAAGTTCGCCTTTTTCGAAAGTCTGACTTTTCTTCGGATAGCGTTTATCTTTTTTCGTTCGCTGTTGCTCTCTACAAATTCCTGACGTTGTTCCTCATTGGGTATCGTTTCTTTCATAGCTTGCTTTACATAGTCTTTTCGTTCTTTTTTAGGCAGTTTCTGACTTTCCATGTAAGCCGTTTCAAATTGGTCCTTTCGTTCCGTCTCTTGTTCGGACGCTGGGTGAGAAGATCGTCGTCGCTTTTTTCCTTGCGGAAAGTTCTCTTTCGGTGTTGCGATGTAGTGACTTCCGTCAAAGGAAATCTTTGCTGCTCTGAAACCCATTGTTTTGGTCCTCCTTTTCGTTTTTTTCTTTTATATCCTGCAAACTCGCAAGGTCTTTGCGACTTTGCAAAAGTTTCCCAAATAATATCTGCTAAATAGGAAGGTTTCTTTCCTATTTGTAAAAGTTCTTTCAACTTTTTCAGTCATAACATAAAGGTCAAACAGGCAAGTTTTTTGCCACTTTGAAAAAAATGATTTCTATTTACTAGCCACGAAAATGTTGGAAATGGACCCCCATTGAATGGAGTTGCCTACTTATAAGGGAAGGAAAGCAGCAAAAATGGGGGCATTCCTGCAAAAAATTTTAGTCCTACATTTAGAAGCCACGACAAAGACAAAAATCAACCCCTAAAATTAAAATTTCTTGTAAGAAAATAAAAATATAAGGCAGTTACAATTAAGCAACTGCCTTTAAGGTTTTATGTAGTTAAACGACATTTCAATATTGACCGTAGAGAGAATAATATCTTTTGCGGATGCTTGCTTTTCTATGATGGATAGTTCCTCTTCCGATACCGAGCTCAGAACATACTGCGGATTGTTTCATTCCGTTCATGTAACAGTTCAGAATTGCAAGTTCCAATGCAGTTAATTGCAATGCTTCTACAAGAGCGTCATACTTGGTGTAATCTGTCTGTTCCTGTTCAAAGCAGTTTGCCGTATCCATAGGCAATGCCTTGTAGTCGTCAAAGTCTATGTATTCTATTACTCCGTGTCTGTCAGCTCTGTTACGCAAGCCGTCAATAAATCTGTCTACTTCTCTGTAGCAGGCATGTTTTATTGTAATCTCTTTGCCACGCCTGTCTTTGCCGTAAATTTCGGATACCTTTCTTCCTGCAAATTGCCAAAGGAAACAACTTGCCGTTTGAGCAACGTCGTATCCGTCCGATACGGTGTAGTCTATCTCGTTCATGTGATGTAAATCCTTGATGAGACCGATATACAGTCTGTCTGCCACTTTCATGTCGTACTTTTTTACGGTACGAAGTGCTTGCAATGCAATCATCTCTCCCATAAGTTTTACGTTGCCATTTGAGACAGGCTCTGCAAACAACGCTCCTTCGTTGCGATACTTACCTTTTGAGAACTTTGTTACCAACATTTCCATTTTCTATTCCTCCGAACGTTTATTGCCTTTTTCGGGCAACGGGCGAAGGAGCATAGGGCGGTAACAATTACTTTTTTTCTTGTAAAAAATGCATAAGTCAACGGAAAAGAGAAAAATCGTTGCGTTTAAGTCGTTACAAGCCTTTAAGGACACAAAAACAGCCAAGCAAGGAAAATACCTTACTTGGCTGTAAATGAGTTTATTGGTGTTTTAAGCAACGATTTTACGACCGTTGACTTATGCGAGGAATTATGCTAACCTGCGCCCCCGAAAAAGCAATGTTCGGAGGGTATAGACAAAGCACTACGACAGAGAAAATACAATAAGGCAATATATACGGAAAAATACGAGAGAGCGTAAAAGCGGAAGTTCGCCCAAGCGGTTCAGCGGGCGACTTCGCTTCGCTCTCGCTTTCCGATTAGCCTGATTATTTTGTAGCGGCGTGTGCTTGTCTGGGCGAGGCGCAGCCGAGCCCACTTGTCTATGACAAGCACACGCCACAGTGCCAAATACGAAATTTTTTTTAATTTATATAACATTGCACACTTGCTTTTTGCTTCAAATTTCTGTATAATATATTCAAGAATGCGAACATGCGAGGTTGAAAATGGCTGTCAGCTACAATAAGCTATGGAAATTATTGATTGACAAAAACATGACTAAAACAGATTTGCGCCTAAAGGCAGATATAGGTACTGCAACTTTGGCGAAACTTGGGAAAAATCAAACTGTAAGTATGGATGTTTTAATGAGAATATGCGAAGTGTTATGTTGTAATATTTCTGAGGTTGTAGATATTTTACCTGCGGAGGATGTGAAATGAACAAGCTAACTTATATTTCGTTATTCAGTAGTGCTGGAATAGGTTGCTATGGCTTTAAAATGGAGGGATTTGATTGTATTGCGACCAATGAATTACTTGCAAAACGTCTTGAAGTCCAAAGATGTAATCATAAATGTAAATACAATAGTGGTTATATAGTGGGAGATATATTATCTAAATGCACTCATGATCTAATAATGCAACAGTTTGAATTTTGGAAAGAAAACGAGCATATTGACGATCTTACAGTCCTTATTGCAACGCCCCCATGCCAAGGTATGTCTGTTGCTAACCATAAAAAGAAAAATGAGCAAAAAAGGAATTCTCTTGTTGTTGCTTCCATTGCGCTTATTAAAGAAATTAAACCTAAATATTTTGTTCTCGAGAATGTAAAGGCCTTTTTGAATACAATATGTACGGATTTAGATGGCGTTGATAAGAAAATTAAAATCGCCATAGACGACAATCTTTCTGATGATTATGTTATTGAAAGCAAAGTCTTAAATTTTAAAAATTATGGCTCAAATTCAAGTAGAACAAGAACCCTCGTGATTGGAGTTAGAAAAGATATTAATTTAAGTCCTGACAGTTTATTCCCTGAATTTAGAGAAGAAAAATCTTTGCGGCAAGTAATTGGTGACTTGCCCCCGCTTAATGTTATGGGAGAGATTGCTCCTGACGATATATTCCATTATTTTAGGAAATATACTCCTGAAATGCGTCATTGGATTAGAGATTTGAAAGAAGGTGAATGTGCCTTTGACAATACGGATCCTAATAAACTCCCGCACTATTATAAAAACGGAGAAAAAATTTACTCAAAAAATGGTAATGGCGATAAATATACTCGCCAGTGCTGGGACAAGGTTGCTCCATGTATTCATACGCGAAATGATATTTTGGCAAGCCAAAATACCGTTCACCCTGCAGATGACCGAGTCTTCAGTATCCGGGAATTAATGAGAATGATGTCCATACCCTCCTCTTTTAGATGGACTGATCATTCTTTGAACGAACTTAACGCTCTTCCTCTAGCGGAAAAAATAAAATATTTAGAACAAAATGATATAAATATCCGACAGTCAATTGGAGAAGCTGTTCCAACTGAAATTTTCAGACAGATTGCGGAGAACATAAAAAAGGCTGAAGATAAATGACTTTACAAACTTTTTTAGATCAATATAAAATTAAGACTTTAGATGATTTGGTAAATTGCATACAAAACTATGGTACAAAATTACCGGTAGATTGTGTATATCAAGCTGCTGAATATCTAAATCCTAATCGTGATGTAACGGCAGCTTTTTATACTGACACAATGATTTGTCAAAGAATCATGGCAGAACTGCCAGATTTTTCAAATGAAAATCATATTAGGGTTTTAGAACCATCTGTCGGGGCTGGAAACTTTTTACCATTTATTGCAGAAAAATATAAAGATAAAAAAATTCTAGAAATCTATCTTGTTGATATAGACAAGAATGAACTAAAAATTGCGGAGCTGATTTTTCAAACATTTTATCGGGATAAATATCCCAATGTTGCCATGATTTATATTCATGACGACTACTTAAAACTCCCTATAACAGGTCGAAAGTTTGATTTAATTATCGGAAATCCTCCATATGCGAAAGTAAAAGATGTTTCTCTTATAAAGGAATACCGAAGAAATAGCAAAATAACTAAAAGTGTCAACTTATTTGTGTGGTTTCTTGAAAAGGCGTTTTGTGATGGACGTTGGGTTTCGTTAATTGTTCCTAAAAGTGTATTAAATGCTCCGGAATATGAAGAAATCAGAAAACTAATCAAAGGATCCCACATTTCTTCTATTTTGGATTTCGGGGAAAATGGATTTAAGGGTGTTAAAATCGAAACGGTAAATTTAATATTTACTTCACAAAAATCTCCATCGATTACTCATGTTGTATCCATTACTCAAAATATCGATATTATTCAAAAACAAGAATATATTACAGATGATATTTATCCAACTTGGTTAATATACCGAAACCAAAGGTTTGATGAAATAGCTAGTCAAATGTATTTAGGTGTTTTTGAGGCTTTTAGAGACCGCCAGATTGTAAATTCAATGCTTTCCGCTCATGGTAAATATCGCGTCCTTAAATCACGGAATATTGGCTCTAATAAAATAATAGATATTGACGGGTACGATTCCTATATTACTACGATTGATAATCTAAGTATCGCTCGTTTTCTTGATAGAGATAATGTGGTTTTAGTTCCTAATTTAAGTTATGCTCCGCGTGCCTGTTTTTTGCCAAAGAATACCATTGCCAATGGTTCGGTAGCGTTGCTAATTCAAAAAAATAAAGGTGTTCTGATTTCTCAAGCAGATTTAGCGTTTTATGCAACCGACGATTTTCGCTTGTATTATAGAATTGCAAGAAATTACGGAACACGTTCATTAAATATTGACAATAATTCAGTATACTTTTTTGGAATAAGGAGAAAGAAATGACAGAGCAAGAGATTGAAAGCTTTTTCAACGGAAAAAACTTTGACATTCGTGTCCATAACAATGCACGTTGGATTGATCAAAAATGCACTCCAGATGTTGTTTGTATTATTGCAGACTGCATCGATAATTATATCGAGGAGCATGGAGAAAATTCTGCATTCACATCTCGTGATATATGGTATTCAAATTATGCCATAGCAAATGTACAAGCCATATTTAGAAAAGTCGATGTGGATAGTTCTTCGGCAGAAAATGAATATGATAAGTTTTTTCAGCAACCAATGAAAATGTTGGCTTATGCAGGCGTACTAAAAGAAACAAAACATGGAAGAGAAAATGTTTACATCGTTTTGGATAATGACTTGCTTAAGTATATTGCATTAAGAGAAAGAAATGCTCTTACTTTTATTATAAAATATATAGAAAAAGTATTAGTTGATTCTGACTTAATGCGTTACTTTGAAGTATTTTTCAATGAACCAAATCAAGATACTTATGAAATGGTGAAAGATAAATTTTGTCGTTTTACTATTGAAAATACTAAAATCGGTAATAAAACCTCAGTTAATGGTTTGAATACTGAAGCTGGCGTTGTAGAATGCAGGCGTATTTTTATTAAAGTTCTTAATCCTTTATCGTTTGATAGAAGAACATACGGAACGGAACGCGGACGTATTTCTAAGCACGCAGTCACTTACGATATGTTGATGTATAATAGGGATAATTTTAGAGATATTTATGCGGAAAAACCTAAAACGATATCCCGTAAAGATTATATTGCTCAACAGAAAATTGTTGTAAATGAAGAATATTTCAGATATATGTCTGCAAAAGCAAAGCGCAGATTGAAAGCATATAATGATATTTATAGATCAGGCCTTAGCGAAATGCCGGGAGATATGGAACGCGCAACTCATATCCACCACATCTTCTCTGCAAGCGAATACCCTGAAATATCGTACTATCTTGAAAATTTGATTGCGTTGACTCCTAATCAACATCTTAATATGGCTCACCCTAACGGAAAAACATTATCTATAAATAGATCTTACCAGCATGACTGTTTAATTGTTAAGACTGATATTATAAAAGAAAATATAGAAAATGGCGTTGAAAAGATATACTCCTTTGATGATCTTATCCATGTCTTGATTGTTGGATTTAGTGAAGAATCATTTTGCGAAATTGAAGAAAATGATTTTAATGGGGTAAAAACTAAAATCGAACTGGAATATGTATGTGTGTGATGTAATATATGAGAATTATAGAATTTGGTATTAAGCATTTTAGGTCTATAGAGAATATTTTATTAAAATTTCCTAAAAACAAGCCGTTAATTTTGTTTGGGCCTAATAATGCAGGAAAAACGAACATCCTAACGGCTCTCAATATTGCTCTTGGGGAATCTTTTCCTACATATAGGGAAATGGATGAGAGTGATTATTATTTTAGGGATAAAGCTCATTATCCAGAAATTGATTTTTACTGTAGTTTTGATGGGGATTATTATGTGTCCCGATATTCTACTTCGAAAGCAATATATATTTCATATAATCACGATAATGGATTTTCAAAAGAAAACATCATTCATGATGGAAATTATAATAAATTTTATCTTTCTTCTGAAAATCGTGCCAAATGTCAAGCGATATATCTTGATGCAGTTAGAAACATATCCAATTCATTTAGTTATTCATCTAAATATACGCTACTTAGCAAATTTTCGGTACAAATTCATAAATCTTTAAAGCAAGAAAAAAAAGATGAACTTAACGCTCTTTTTGATAGAATCAAGGGGCTATTTAATGACTCTGATGAATTTAAGTCATTTTTTGATAGATTTAAGACTTCAGTATCAGAAACTGTTAAAGGATTCGTACATACACTTGATGTAGATTTTTCTGGGTATGATCCTAACAATTATACGAAATCATTAAGAATAGTTGGAAAAGAAGGAACTATTATAAGAAGTTTCGAAGAACTTGGGACAGGTGAACAACAAACTTTATTAATGGCTTTTGCAAAGGCTTACATGGAAACATTCAATAATGAAAGTTTTGTTTTGATTATTGAAGAACCAGAAGCACATCTGCACCCTATTGCTCAAAGGTGGTTAAAAAAGTATATTTATCAAATGTGTGAGGCCGGAATCCAAGTTGTCGTATCAACACATTCTCCTGAATTCATAGATGCGTCAAATATAGAAGGATTGGTGAAAATTTATAAAGATCAAGGTGTTACAAGAATAAAACAATTATCTGCCGATGAGTTGTGTCGACATTGCGTGTCTCTTGGTGCACCCGCTGAAAAGATCAACCCATTAAATGTTATACCTTTCTATTCAGCATGTCTATTTTCAGACCAATTACAAGGACTATTCGCGCAAATTTTAATTTTAGTAGAAGGTGATACTGAAAGTTTTTCATTGCCAATATATTTTGAGCGTGCTGGATATAATTTGGAAGCTAATGGTATAGAAATAATAAAATGTCAAGGAAAGAATAATATCCTAAAATATTATCGTTTTTATACAGCGTATGGATATCGGTGTTTTTGCTTGTTTGATGCAGATGAAGGCACAAAGAGAAGCAAAAAAAACGATGAGTTTATTAGCTTGTTTAATATTGATTCCCTAGATACGAATGTAGCCGTTTTTTCTTACGGAACTGAATATGGCTATTTTGGAAAGGATTTTGAATCTTATATGAGGAGTAATCTCAATGATTATAATGAAGCAGAAATTAAAGCACAGGATTTTTTGCAAACTCAAAGTAAACCAATAATTGCTAGATATCTTGCTCAAAATTATCAATTTGCTCCGAAATTTATTCATGATATTCTTATTGCATTAGGATTACAACCAACTGAGTAGTAAAAAATATTAATGGCTTATTGATTAGATCGTATTTACAATAGTGTCCATAAAATTGTGTCACAGTCTTGATACAAGTGGCGTCGCTTCGCTCCGCCAGACAAGCACACGCCTATGCTATCAACAATAAACGCTGCCGCGTGACGGGCGGGCGTTCGCGCTAATCCGCTTGCGAACTTGCCCGCTTAACCGTCACACGCGTTATACGCAATCAATAGCACGTTGCGTTTATTGTTTTTTCGTATTGTTCTTTTCTGACTCGGCGTTAATCTCCAAAGCCTGCTTATTGCTTGCATTGAGCGAAGAAACAACCTTTACACCCGTCGTTCGCTCATACTCTTCCTTTGCCGTACCCGCAACCTTTCCTCCGCGAACAGCCACATCTTTATTCTCAGCCAATCCACTCGGCTTTTCCTGCTTTGACAACGTAGTCGTAGTAACTTCCGCGAGCATGTTAAGGACAAGTTCTATGTTCGTCATATTGTCGCGCAGGTTCTCCTTGCGCAATCCTTTAAGTTCCTTATATTCCCGCACACTCATTCCGCTCCAAGCCTTTGTCATCTCATCAGTCAGTATCGCGTACTCCTTGTCCTTGTCTATTCCACGCGCTTTCCATTCATCGGTGAGCTCTTTCCTCATTTCTATCGTCTGCAATCGTTGATTTATCCAGCCTTCGGTATATCCCTTGGCTCTGTAAAAGTCAGCACCGCGAAGTATCGCTTTTTCCGGATCGGCTATTTCGTCCAATCGTTCACTGCCCACCTGTGCGAGCCACATCTTGAACGGTTCGGCTTTAGGCGACGGTATGGATTGAACAAGGCGCAAAACTCCTTTGGTATCCAGACAATCCGTCGTCCGCATCTTACCGTCATCGGCGCGCATTTTCAACCCGTGACAACTTGTCACGAGTTCACTGCCCTCCGCCTTCAAACGCTGTTTCAGTTTCCGCCAATATGCTCCCGGATCCTTACTTGCCGAATCAGCAAGAATATTACATACGTCTGCTACCGAAAAGTACCATTCTTCTTCATCTGCATTCCACAAAGTCCGCACTTGTTTATTTTCGAATACTTTTATCTTGTTTTCCATACTTATCTCTTCCCTCTAGTGCTATATAAGAAAAAATATCATTTCCGCCATTTCATTATATCATATGATTCTGCGTTTTTCAATACCTTTCACAAAACACGTCAATTGCATTTCCTCATTTGCCGTATCACTTCTTTACTCACCTTACCTATAAGCACACCTTCGTCTATGCATACAAAGTCATCGTACAAAAGCAGTTTACGATCGTCCGTTCCTATGTTGCATACGACGTCTTCGTCCGTTATATCTGAAATGAAGTATGCATGCAAACCGCGCGAATACACTATCTTTTCACCGGACTTTTCCATATATTTCGTTATATATGCAATCGCATCACCTACACGCCTGTTATCCGTTATGTCTTCAAAATCGTTCCTTCCGAATTCTTTTAAGAAGTATGAATTCTGAAGCGTGATCTGCCGCGAACGATCGGCAAAGCTGTAACTGTTTACTTCGCTTATATTCCCCGGCATTGTTCCTTCAGGGATATAAAACAAGCCGTGAAAATGTAAACGTTGTCTTTCGGGAGAATGCTCCCACACTCCTACATAACGCCAGTCCTTACGCGAGCAAAAGTGGCTGAGCGTATTCCTCAGCTTTTTTCTGAAACTTTCTTCCGTATGCTTTTTATCGTCGTAAGTGAACGTGCAAAAGTAGTTGAACTCCTGCAAGTTTACTTTACGTATATTCTGCTCGCGGCCTTTCGCTTCCATTATGTCGATCTCGCCGCTTGCCGCCCAGCCGCCGTATTCGTTTTCCAGACTGTTTTCGCCCGAGGGCTGAGGAAGCATCCAGAATGCGGGCCACATTCCCGTTATTGCAGGAGTTTTGATACGCGCTTCGAAATATCCGTAAGTCCATGACGCTTTGTCGCGCGTAAGTATTCGCGCTGAGGTATAGTTTTTCTTTTCGATAGCCTCGGCTGTTTTTTCAGCGGTGATCTTAAGCGTTCCGTCCGAAACGCTTACCGCGTCTTGGGTGTAATACTGCTTTTCTCCGTTGCCCCACGATCCGGGACCTTCCGCCGTTCCGTAAACGTCATGCGTTCCTATCTGATAACCCCATTTGCTCTCGTCAAGCGTATCGCCGTCGAACTCGTCGTTCCACACAAGCGTTCCCCTTCCTTCGATAGCGTCGGGAAGCTCTGCGGTCTCGCCGCCCTCGGCGGTAACTACGGTAACGACGCAAGTAGCCAGACCGCCGCCTGCGGTAACCGTCACGTTTGCCTGTCCGACTCCCGTACCGGTGACCAGACCGCTGTCCGATACCGTCGCAACGCTCTCGTCGCCCGAAATCCATACCGCCGCTTTATCCGTGCTTGCCGTCAGCTGAACGGTTTCGCCGACTGCTATCGTAACCGCGGACTTGTCCAACGTCACTGCCGCCGAAGAAGTTTTCTGCGTTCCGCAGGCAGAAAAAACCAACATACACAAAGCCATTGCCAGTGCAATCAGCGTTTTATACAAATGTTTTTTGCTCTTTTCCGTCATCATTTAACCTTCCCTGAAATTCACTGCTTTTAACGCTGAAACGCTTGTATCGTTTACATCGGCAGTATATTTCCAAACATAAATTTACGCAATAATATTTTCATAAACTTCGCTGTGGCAAACATAATCTTTAATTTTCGGCTCAAAAAAAACGCTGCTCGCCCTCCGCTCCGCGCCGCGGCATATAACATTCGCCATACAAAAAAGCAAGGGCTCCGCATATGCGAATACCCTCGCTTTTAGGTGGTTTTTGACCGTTTAATGCTTTCGGATAGCGTTATCAGGCTATTGTAATATCCGAAATTACAAACGCTCCGCTTTTAACCGTAAGCGGCGTATCTCCGTTAACGCCCATCTGTACGGATACGGCTGCCTTATTCGTGTTGTATGCTCGCGTTACCTCAATATCGTTCTCGCCTTCGACAAGCGTAAATTCCGTGCCGTTTACGGTAATCTTGCCTGCTTCCGCTCCGTCGAAAAGCGTCAGATCCGTCACCGTTATTTTCATCGTAACGGTATAATTCTGCTTGTTTTCAATGCCGAACACGTCATAGAAAAACTGAGTCGCATACCAGTTGACCGCATTTGTCTGATCCATAGTAAACGATACCGATCCATTATCGTAAGCGCAGTCTGTGACCGTATCCGTCAAAGCAGCGTCATTTGCGATTTCCGACCAATACTGCCACTGACCGACCATTTTGACCGAAGTATTCTCGTCGGTAAGCGGTACTTCGTATGACGTTGTCGCCGTTACGGTGAAGGCAACGCTTTCGGACAGCTCGGAATCCGCATATCCGCTGCCGCCTACCGCCTTGGCCTGCACGTCGTATTCGCCTGCGGCAAGACCTATGTCGTTAATAGTCAGAGTTTTATCTTTGGCAGTCAAAGTGCGCACTACAGTGCCTGCGGTAACTCCGCTGTTCAGCGCGGATTTATCGATAATATTGACCGTATAAGAGGAAACCCCCTCTGTATTTGTATCCGTGATCGTTAATTCTTTACCTTCTATAGCTATCGTCGGAGCTTGAAGCGGCTCTCCCGTAGGATCTCCGCCGCCTGCCTCGACTACCGTAATCGCGCATGTAGCTTTTGCGTCGCCGCTTGTCGCCGTTATCGTCGCGGTACCTGCCGAAACGCCCGTTACAACGCCGTTTTCTACGGTCGCTATGCCTGCTTTATTGGATCTCCACGATACCTCCGATCCGTCAGACGTCGTTGCCGTAAGAGTAATCGTAGATCCGACTTCAACGCTTGCCGTTTCTTGCGAAATTGTAATAGTTACCTCTTCAGTAGGATCTTCAGTTTTAGTTACCGTGACCGTGCAGGTCGCAGTCGCGTCGCCGCTTGTCGCCGTAATCGTCGCGGTACCTGCCGAAACGCCCGTTACAACGCCGCCGCTGACGGTAGCGACATCGGTATCGCTCGAGCTCCAGGTGATAGCGGACTCGTCGGACGCCGTTGCCGTAAGCGTTACCGTCGATCCGACTTCAACGCTTGCCGTTTCTTGCGAAATAGTTACGGTAACAGGATCGACTACCTCACTGTCTCCGCAAGCCGTGACTGAAAAAAGCATGGCTAAAGACAAAACGGCAGCCAGAACAAAGATCAAAATTTTTTTCATTCCTGCATCCTTGAATTAATGTATCGGTTAAATCCGTACACATATGAAATTTTATAAATAATATAGAGGCATATCACACTTAAATCAAGATTATCTTCATAAACTTCCGTGTGGCTGACATAATCTTAGAAAAAAATTGATATAATCTTTTTACATAAATTTCAATTTGATATATAAGCTTTCAATCATAATTCATAAAATTTTTCATTCAAATATTCAAACATTCAATCTCCATGGTAAAAACCATAGATATTAAACCTATTGCGTTCGTACATATTTTACTTAAGTGTACCATAATCCCCGTGCCGCAAGGCATGGGGATTTTAGTACACTCGCGAAATCGAACTGCGAGCGCAATTAAAGAAACATTACACAAACGCCTCAAGCGCGAGCGGGTCGCTTAGCCGAGCAAGGCAAAGCCTTGCGACCGCCACGAGCCGAAGGCGAGTATTCGGACGGGAGTACCGGAAGCAAGTAGCCGTTGCAAAACGATAAAGTTTGCAACGGCTACTTGTTTTTATTCAAATGATGTTTTCCGAGCCAGTATAAACAACTTGGTTTTTCGTTTTCGCAACAAAACCCATTATTCTATCGCCTGTATTATCGAAGCGAACGCGCTCAAATTGCCGGCTTTATACGCGTCGACCGAATCGGCGGGAACGTATATTTTCATATTCGGGTAATTGGATACAGGAGCTGTAAAAGGCTGACCGGAAGTTATACTGCCGTCCGTAACCGACGAGCGAAGCATGGTGAACGATTCCAGCGCATAGCAGCCTTTGAAAGGATCTCCGTTGAAAGCCGTTACGGACGCAGGAATGGTCGCCGTTTTCAGAGAAGAAACATAGCCTTTTCCTACGTCGGCGGCGAAAGAAGCGTTCCAGAGCTTTGTAACACCGTTACCGGCGAAGGATAGCGTGGTGAACTTCGAATTCTGGAATGTATAGCGATATATTTCCCCTGTTACCGTTGCCGGTATCACCAGATTTTCGGGCAGACAGTTAAGCCCCTGGAACGCGCCTATACCGATACTTTGCATCTCAGAACAATACGACCAAATATCCGTTTCAAGTGCAGTACAGTTACTGAACGCAAAGTTGCCGACTTTCGTAAAACTTCCGTTAAAGTTTATTGTTTGAAGCTTTGAACATCCGGCAAAAACTCCCGACGATTCGGTACCGTAACCGCTTTGTTCATTGCCGTTTACGGTACCCAACACGGTAACGGTATCGGGTATCGTTACTTCCGTTATGTCCATTCCCGTTGCTTTATTCGCGGATGAGTCGTATTTCGCCACGAACAAACCGTTTCCGAGTTCGGTGACCGCTCTGCCTTCCGCGTCGGTATCGGGTATAACCGGCGTAAGCGACGTGCCGTTATATGCGGTTACGCGGCAGGAGTTTTCGTCAATCGTTTCGAAAGTATAATATGCAAGCTCCGGATTTTCGGGATCGGGCTCCGGAATAAGCGAAGGATCGATCTTTACCGAGAACGCTCCAAGAGCGGATATATAATCGTTTACAGAATCTTTCGGAACGTATATAACGAGATCGGGATATTTATCCGGAGTATCCGACGTGCCGAAAATTAATGAGGTCACGCTACCGTGCGTAACTTTACTGCGTGTAAAGGTAAGCGATTTAAGCGCGTAATTGCCTTTAAAACTGTCGCCTGCGCTCGTCATACTTGCAGGTAAAGTAACTTCTTCAAGGCTTGACATACTCGCAAACGCCGCGGCAAGAACGTCGGTGACTTTATTTCCCGCGAACGAAAGTTTCTTTACCGTCGAGCAAAATTGGAACGCATATTTATCTATCGATTCCACAGTCGCCGGTATCACGAGATCGGAAGGCAGGCTGTTCACATATTCGAACGCGCTCTTGCCGATGTATTTTAATCCCGTGAAATACTGCCATATATCCGTTTCGAGTTTGGAGCAGTTGCGGAAAGTGGAATCGCCCACTACTTCTATCTGACCGTTGAAATGAATTTTATTGAGTGCCGTACAGTTATAGAACACACCGTCGTTTGCATCGCCGTAACCTACGCCGTGCTGACTCTTTACACCAAATACGGTTACGGTATCGGGTATAGTCACTTCGACTATCGATTTTTCGGCAAACACTCCCCTGTCTATCGCGGTGACCGCGCGTCCTTCCGCATCGGTGTCAGGTATCACGGGATAAAGCGACGCACCGCTGTATGCAGTAAGTTTACACGTTTCGTCCCCCGTTTGTTGGAACGTAAAGCTGGCGTAATCGTAATCTACGGATACAAGCACGATCGAGCTGCGTACAACAGCTTCCGTACCCTCGCTTGCCGTCAGGTCAGTATTCGTAAGTTCGCAGAAATAATATATATCTCCGCATTCCGAAATGTCGGGAATAAACTTGCTTTCCGTTGCGTCCTGAATTTCCGTCGACTCTTCGTATTTACCCGATTCCGAACTGAACCACTGATAAGTAAGTTCTCCGCTACTGACTTCTGCCCGCACTTCGAGCGCAAGCGCCTGCGGCTGAGCCCCGATTATATAGTCCGCACCTTCCGGTTGAAGATTTATACGCGGCGCCTCCGTTTCCGAATATACCTTTACCCGCGCGGCTTCCGTGGTTACCGTCGCAGTCTTATTACCGCTCACGAATTCGTTCGTATTCGTCACCACGCAATAGTAATATGCCGTATAAGTCGTTGATGTGTCGATTTTAAGTATACTCGATGTTTCTCCGTCCAAGGGCGTGCCGCCTACATTACTCTCGGAAGTATTGGTATACCATTTATAACTTAACGATCCTTCGTCGTCGCTGTATGCTTTAACCTCGAGCCCTTTGGTGCTTTCGTTCTTCCTCAGCAGCAGATCAAACGGCTGTGCGGTTATTACAGGCTGTGCCGCGTCACCCTTTACGACGCCGTTGCCGCCGCTATCGTTTGCACCGTTCTCTCCGCATGCGGTTGCGGTTAACATCAGAGCAAAGCACAAAGCGGCAATCAGAATAATACTGATGACTTTTTTCATATAGCTACTCCTTTGCCTTTATTCTCCGATATTATCGGTATTTGGCTCCCAACTGAGATTTGCGGACGTTTTAATTTTCAGTGCATCCACCAACGGCGCGGTAGCAAGAGTGGTACCTCCCAACGATTTATCGTTGTTCGTTACAAGCTCTATTACATTCTCGCCTTGGTTGAGGTGTACATTGCCGGCAATGGTATAATCCGCAAACTTATTTACTTTTTGAATCTTATTGAAAGTAATGGTTTCGTAAGTGAGAGCCGTTCCGTTTACTTTGACCTGATAAGTTTCGCTCGTGATGCTGAACGTCTTACTGTCTTCGTTTCCGCTGTTGAGTAATCCCGCAGGATCTTCCGCCGAAAGTCTCAGAATGATCTTCGCGTCATCCGCCTCAGAATCGGAATTTATATTAAAAGTTATAGTCGCACCTTTAATATAAAGATTCGTCAAGTAATACCCGTTCGACGCGTTCCATTCTCCGTCTAAATCAAATCCGACGGTATCTTTTCCGCCACCGCCGCCAGACCATCCGGCTCCGTCAGAAGGCAATTGCGCATACTCGGCCTCGAACACTCCGTTTTCAGTGCCGCCACCGCCACTTTCGCCGCATGCCGCAAACGGAATACAAAGTGCTGAAACTGCTATTGCCAAAAATAATGCTATAATTTTCTTTTTCATAACTTTCTCCTTTATCATTAAATTATTTTTATCTTTTTTTGCGTACAAGGCGCGCAAGCAGTATAACCGCTATTATCGAAAGAACTATCGAACATGCACAACCGCCGAACGTTAATATATCTGCCGACGAATTGCACCCGCCGTTTTCCGTATCTGCGGACGCTTCAGCCCAGCCGGCATAAAATTTAATGTCATATTCGATTCCCGCCGAGAAGTCTGCTTTATATTCGCCCCCTTGATCGGTATACCAGCCCGTGAACACATAGCCTGCTCTCGTAGGCGGATATAAAGGCGGCATTATCGTTTCGCCCGCCGCGACAGTTAAAGTCTTAGGCGCCGGACAATCGTCGTAATTATAATCGAAGGACACACGATATACAGCCGTTGCTTTCCATTTTGCGTAGAAAGTACGATCGTTATTGATTACTAACGATGACAGATCGGACGAATCTACCTTCTTTATGCAGGCGGCGTCGAAATACCAGCCTTCAAACGTATATCCGGGACGAACGGGATCGAATACGGGTAAACTGACGGTAGCGCCCTTCTCGTAATATTCCACCTTGTTTTCCCCTGCTCCGTCGTAATTCAGCGAGTATGTCTGCACACATGAGGTCATACCTACTATAAGCGGATACAGGTTAATGGGTTTTGTTACGTTTATAGGGAATTCTGCGGGAACAGTACACTCTTCGTCGAGATACCAGCCCACAAATCTTTCCTTGGACGTATCGATAACAGGTGCGTCGGGTTCCGCGATTATTTCGCTGAGACCGCAGTTTATTTCAGTAGTACCTTCGGCATAATGCACGCTGACCACATAACCTACCTGGTTGCCGATACCGCCCGTCATCTGACAGCTGTTGGCTGTCTGATACAACAGATACATGGCATTCATACGTACGCTGTACCACTGAGTCGGGCTTTCCACGATCCAGTTATCGTCGCATGTAACCTCCGCCTCATAGCCGTAATTCATCGCGGCGGTTGACGTTCCGGTGCCGGTGTACGTCCATGTCGACTGATCCACGGTTATTGTGGGAACCAAAAGCTTGTTACTTTCAGCATCGTATCTTCCTTCCGTTCTTCTTCCCGTGCAAGCCGCCAAACTGCTTGCGGGAGTGGTGTTCCAAGAAAGCGGAAGTACTCTGCAACGCGCAAGGCGGTCGCCGGTGACCGGCTGTGCGCCGCCGTTTATAATTGTAGTGAAATCGTTGGAGATAGCGTCAGTTACCGAGCTTCCGTCGTAACCGCACTCGTCATAGAGGAAATAATTACAAAGGTTGTAGTTGCTCTCTATTCTGAGTACGCCGACCTTACCGTGAGCGGTCATCATTCCGTTCATATTTCCGTACTTCGTAGCTATCTCGAATGGTTTGAGATATATTTCGCGAAGCGCTTGTTCGGTGAGGAATATGCTTACGCCGCCGCCGGAGTTTCTGTCCGTTTCCATATCGTTGCAAACGTAATGCTTCGCAAACACATGTATACCGTTATCGGTCGCGCCCTTTATAACTGCCGCGGCAATCCATCCGCCCTGTCTGCCGTCCTGAGAGTAGTATTCAAAATTACGCCCGTTGAAAGCAAGACGATGTATATTTACGCCGGGACCGTACCAACCGGTAACACCCATAATGATACATTCCTGCCCGAGCTGATATCCCATTTCGTATGCAAGCTCGGTATTGTAAGTAGCCGCAATCGTTGTTTCGCAGCACCAGAAAGTACTGCGCTCGCTCGTCGCCGACAATACCTGTCCGGGACCGTCGCGATCTATCGTCGCGGGCTTGCCTATTGCGGGCAGCGCAGGAGAAGTGTATCTGGAATTGTTGCTGATATACGTCATTTCGTCGAAAGTGAGCTGATTCATGAACGTAACCCACTTTGCGTCGTCTATCGGCACGCCTATCATATCCGAAAGCTGCAACGCGGTTTTTCCGTTTCTGCGGGCGTTCACGTCTTCCTCGGACGCCTGCTTCCAATCGGTCGCAGTCAACTCGCTTCTGCTCTTTCCGTAGCCGGGAATATCTTCCGCCGTCTTATACCACGGGTCGGTCGGCTTGTCGCCGTTGGTACCGGCAGACGACGTATAAGTCTGGTTAAACAAAACCGAAACGGCTTTATCCGTCCAGCTGAGCTGATCGTTGTCCGAAGGGGTGGGTAAAGCCCACGCGCTGCGTGAAACGTAATCCGCGTCCTTCTTTGCCACGTGCGTGCCGTCCTCGTCGATAGCGCCTATTCCCGAAGTGTTATAAATGTCGTTCTGAGAGAACACCGCTTTCGCGTTTTCGCCGAAACCGCGGTTATAGTTCAGCGGGCTGTCGCCCTCTTCGTCGTACTGTATTCCGTTTTCTCCTACGGTGTAAGTTAATTTGAAACCTTCGTTCTTGTCGGTATGCGAATCGGTGCGGAACAGAATTTCATAATTTCCCTGCTCGAGTTCGTAGCCTTGGAAATCGTTGCCGTTTATATCGTTCCAGTCGAACGACGCAAGATCGCGTATATCGAAAGACACATATACCGTCTGCTCTTCATCCGGTTGAAGCAGCTTGGTTTTCGCGCTGTTAATAAACGTAATTTCAGACTTTTCTATCGGCGCGGTTTCCGTATCGTACGGAGCGCGAAGATATATCTGCACTACGTCTTTACCCGCAACCTCGCCGGTATTCTTTACCGTAACGGGCACCGTTACCTTATCGCCCGCATCCGAGTCGGTCAAAATTCCTTCCGCTTTATCCGGCTCCCCGATCGTCCACTCGAAATCGGTATACGAAAGTCCGTAGCCGAACGGATAAAGCACGCCGTTGGTACGGTTGTAATAAGCGTCGTCGCTGTGTAACGGATCCTGTTTGTCTTCCGCGGTATCGAAATATCCGTCTACCGTCGCCGCCGTTTCATACCAGCGATAGCCCATATAAATGCCTTCTTTATAGGTAAGCGCTTTCATCTGCGGCGCGCCTGCCTTGCCGTCCGTGCGCACGGGATTTTCCAACGAACCGCCCGACGGGTCGTTACCTTTGATCACAAGCGATCCGCCCACCTGCCTGTTCGAACCGAAGTTGAACCATGCGGGATCTTTTCTCAGACTTGCCGGCCATACGTCCACCGTATGAGCGGAAGGGTTGACTTCGCCCGTGATTATATAAGGCAACGCTTTAAGTCCCATTCCGCCGAGAAATCCCATCCAGATAACGCCCTGCACTCTTTCGTCGTCCTGATACCTCGCAACCTCAAACGGATCGGCGGTATTTATGCAAAGAATTATCTTTTTGAACATAGGTTCGCCGTTATCGTCTTTTGCGTCTTTGACATGATTGAACAACGCCTGTTCGTTGGAACTCATTTCCATCGAATGCGCGCTTGTTCCGTTGCCGAGCTGCGCGTCATAGTTTTCACCGCCGTCCGCTCGGGAAATAAAGATTACCGCGAGATCGTTGTAATCCTTATAAGTCGACGTTATCGAAGACGTATAATTGCTGACGGGTATTTCCGAACGGCTGTTCCTGCTGACGTAAAGGTCATATAACGTAGGATTTACGTTAAGACCGGCGGCATTGAAAGCGTCCTCCGTATTTATCGTTTCTCCCGACAGCGCGACGCCGCCCCCCGAACCGTTGCCCGTCTGTCTGAGATTGGAGGAACACGATCCGAACAAAGATACGTTACTTCCTTTTGCGACAGGCAAAGCCTTCTTTCCGTCGGAACAGAGCTCGTTTTTAAAAAGCGCGATACCCTCTTCCGCAATTCTGACGTTAAGCTCGTTCCCCGCTTTTCTCGCTTCCTTTATGTCTGAATATTTCACGAAAAACTGCGGCTTCGAAATATCCGGATTCAGATTCATTTTCGCCTGCGAAAACATTGCAGAGCTCTGAAACCCGATCGCCAGCGCAAGTATAAGCGCAAACACAAACGAACAGATCAACAGATACGAACGGCTCATCGCCTTTCCTGATGTCTTTTTCATCAAATTACCTCCTTATATTTTCAAACTGTGCGTGATATTCGCACATAATTAAGCCTTATCCGCGTCTTCCGTCTTTTCCTTTTTTACTTTGCCGCCTTTAAGCAAACGCCTTATTTCAAAGAAACCCCAAACGCCGAGTCCGACGATTATTGTGACGCAAATCGCTATTAACACTATCTGCCATACGGGCATCGCTACCCCGAATACAGTATTTTCGTCGACGCCGTTCATCGCATTGGAATTGACGACCGTATAAATATTGTTTTTTGCGGCGCGGCGAAGCATTGCCACATCTCCCGCATTGTTTGCGTCAGGACGAGTCCAGTAACGCGTTGTGGTAAGATTAAGGTCGCCGCCGGCATATATCATCTGTTTCGTGCTCATATACGACGTTACGTTAAAATCACAGATTACCGCGCCTTCAAATCCCCATTCGTTTCTGAGCACTTCGGTAAGCAGTCTGTAATCTCCGCCCGTCCATACAGTTCCTATACGATTGAACGAGCTCATAACGCCTTTGGCGTCCGCCGTTTTAACGGCTATTTCAAACGGTCTGAGATACAGCTCTCTTATCGCCTGCTCGGTCGCCCACGTAGCCACTCCGTTATCGTCGCGGTGCGTTTCCTGCTCGTTGAGAGCAAAATGTTTCATATAAGGCACAACTCCCTTGCTCTGCGCTCCGCGTATTTCCGCTGCGGCAAGCATACCCGTCAAATACGGATCCTCCGAGAAATACTCGAAATTTCTGCCGCCGAACGGCGAGCGATGCAGATTCATTCCGGGAGCGTACCAGCCCGTATAAGGCGTGGGTATTTCCGCCCCGTCGCCGTACGCAGCCTCTTCTCCCACCGATTCGCCCATTGCCTGCGCAAGTTCTTTGCTCCAGGTCTGACCGAGCACGTATTCGCTCGCATACGCCGCATTCCCGGCACTTACGGCGGCGTCGCTTATAAAGTTAGTAAACCCTACCGGTCCGTCGGACGCGGTGGTTTTGGGAAGATTGAATCTCTGCAATCCGTAAGTCTGGAATGCCCCGCGGTTATAGAGATCCTTCATCTCTTCAAAAGTCAACGCGTCGATAAACTCTTCCCACGTCTTATCGTCGTCATACGGCACACCGCGCATGAGGAAAGCGTTTTTAACCTTGCCGCTCCCCTGGTCGTATCGTTTGAAATCGGTATTCGGATTATTTGTGGCGGTGGAGCGAAGAGAGTTACCCGTTGCGTCGCTCAATACGCGCGTATTGGGAGTCGTAGGCATAGTGCCTTCCCACTCAGTTCTCGACAACAAAGTATCCAATTCGTCGTCGGCATCGTCGAATCTGTTCACGACCGGCGTTCCGGTCACGGGATCGACGTCGTATTTTACCGTATTTACGACTTCGAAAGAAACTGCCGGTACATTAACTTTCTCGGTATGTACGTCCGTTCTCAGCGAAAGTTCATATATGCCGCTTTCGATAAGATAGCCTTTGTAATCTGCGGAAACAGAGCCGTCGTAATCGTAAGAAGCGATATAATAAGGCTCGAAGGATAAGGTTACCACCGCTGAATTCGGTTTATCCGTACCGTTTGCGGCGTTACTCTTATCTGCGGCGTTTTCCGCGGTCGGATATAAAAGCGGCGTTTTCGCAAAGTCGCCGAGCACTATGGCGGATTTTTCCACCTTCCCTTCGGGCAGCGCGCAATACAATTCCACAACGTCTTTGCCCGCATAAGCTCCCGTATTGGTTACCCTTACCTTGATCTCGATTTTTTCTTTTTTATTGCCGTCGGTAAGCCTGAGTCCGTCCAAATCGCCTTCGTCTATAATTTCCCAGGAAAAAGAGGTATACGAAAGTCCGTAACCGAAAGGATATACTACCTGCTCATCATACCAGTTTTCCCCTTCGTCGGCTCCGCGCGTTTCGTAATAACGGTACCCCACATATATATTTTCTTCGTAATCGACGAAATAATATCCTGTCGCGGATATTTTTCCGTTACTCTCCTGAACATACGAAGCTCCGTCGGGCGTTCCCGCAGAAGCGTCCGCGGCAACGCCGTTGTTGCTGAAATTCCTGTATGTGGGATTTTGAGTAAAATCCGCCGCCCAGGTATCGACTGTCTTGCCGGACGGCGTGACGTCGCCGTTCAGTATCCGTCCGAGCGCGTTTATACCCGAATAACCGGGACCGCCGACGGAAATGCACGCGTCTATACCGCCGTCTTTTTCTATATCGCCCAATTCCATTGTCGTGGACGCGTTTATAAGTACAATCACCTTACCGAAACCTTCGCTCTTTACGGCCTCGAACATAGCTTCCTCGTTCGCGTCCGTTTCGAGATAATGACTGTTCGGGTCTCCTTCCTGCACGCGCGGAAGATCGTTGCCCTCTCCGCCTATGCGCGAGAGAACTACAAGCGCTACGTCCTTGTAATTCGCATAACTGTCCTTGACTTCTTCAGTGTATTTCGACTGCGGCGTTTCGCCCGTAGCAAGCGTCGCGTTACTGTTGTCCTCTATTGCCGGGTTTGCGGGACGTCCCTCTCCGGATTTTTTGTCGTTCTCGTAAAAAGACCTGAGAACGGGATTTACCTCAAAGCCTGCCGCCTCCAGGCTGTCGAAGATCGTAGCGGCTCCCGCAAAATTACCGCCGCCCGATCCGCTTCCGCCGTATACCAGCTTTACGCTGTTCTTCCCGAACACGCTTATTTTTTTCTCGGCGTCGCTCAAAGGCAACGCTCCGTTGTTTTTAAGAAGAACGAAACCCTCTTCGCAAATCTTTTCGGTAAGCTCGTTGCCGCGCTTGTATGAATCTTCTTTACTTTTTGCAACGACATCGTAATAAAAGCCTTCGTTTCGCCCGATGTATCTTTCATATCCGAAAACCATACATATCGAATCGTGTATCACCGTAGAAACAGCCGTGAGTATCATTAACGTGACGAGTAAAACCACCATGACGACAGTCACGATGAACCACATACGAGTTCGGAAATTTTTAAAAAAAGACTTTACGAAATTCACCCGGCTTTCTCCTTTTATTTTTTTAAATTTTACTATGAGATAGACCTTAAATCAACACAAGCGGCGAATTCGGTCGTTTTGTGTACAAAATCCGTCGATTTGATCATAAAAAAAAGACCGAATGTGAAAGCATTGCTTCCGCATTCGGTCTTCAATATCTTTTTTGTCAGCTGTTTGCGAGATATTCCGTTACAGCTTTTACGAATTCCTTTTTCTTGGCGCGGCTTACGGGCAGCCACTCGTCCGCAACCTGCACCATATCCCTGTCAAGCGCCTGTACGTAATTCAGATTGACGAGTATTCCGTTATTGCATCTTACGAAATAAGGCTCGTTCAGAACTTTTTCGGTCTTTACCATGGATTCGCGCACGCTTATCTCTCCGCCGCTAAATACATATCGGACGTTGTGACCCGCGACTTCCGCGTAACGTATGTCGTTAACCGGCACCCGTCGGATCACGTCGCCGGACGAAAGTAATATTTCGCGTTTTTTATGCGCGTCGAACCGATCGATAAATTTTTTTATACGTGCAGAAAAGTCGTAATAATTTATCGGTTTCACGATATAGTCGAAAGCGTTCACTTCATATCCGTGAACCGCGTATTTGAGCAGGTTGGTCACGAAAATGACATTTACGTTATTATCTATCTTTCTGAGCCTTCGCGCCGTTTCTATCCCGTCTATTTCGGGCATCTGTATATCCATGAATATCAGATCGTAATCGGGATAATACGCTTCGAGAAAATCGAGACCGTTGCCGAATTTCTTAATATTGAAATCTATATTGTTTTCTTTTCCGAAACGCTGCAGATATTGTTCAAGCTGCTCGAGATATCCGCTTTCGTCTTCAACGATACAAATTTTATACATACTGACCCCCCCCCGTACTTATTTCGTTAAGAGGGATCAGCATATCGAGACTGAAAATGTTGTCGCGAACCCCGACTTCCATGTTACCGTTATACTTTTCTACCGATTTTTTCATGCTTCGCATTCCGAAACCGTGATAGTTCTTGTCTTTATTGAAACTAACCGGCAAACCGTCTTTAAACTCGATCTTTTCGTTCTCTTCGACATAGTTTTCCATATGTACGGACACGAGCGACTTTATACGTTTAATGTTTACGCGTATTATTCTCCGTTCCTTTTCTTCTATTTTCATCACCGCGTCTATGGCGTTGTGAATGCCGTTCTGAAATATGGAATATAAATCGGCGGGCTGCATGAAATTGAGTTGCGCGCCGTCTATGTTGCAAAGCAGCTTTATGCCGTTTTTGTTACAGAACGCGTTTTCTTCCGAGATAATGACGTCAAGCACCTCGTTTCCGGTTTTTATAAGTCCGTCGTATATCCCTATCGCCTGCTCTATTTCTTCAAGCTCGTTTTCGTCGATCACTTCTTTTTTGCGAATATTTCGCAGACGATGACGAATGTCGTGACACTTCATATTGATGAAATCCACGTTGTCTTTGCTCAGCTCATATATCTGCTTATGCTTCCGCCACAGATTATCGATAAATTTATATTCGTTTTCAAGCTCTTCTCTGCCGACGATAAACAGCATCAGAATCATTGCGAGCGCACAACTGAACAGATTGTAAAAAATTATTATATTGTAAACGAACGGGACGGTGTCAAACGGTAAATTGTAAACGACAAAAGCATGCAGGGTTACGTTTATGGAAACTATTATTATTGACAGCACAAGTATTTTTATATTATGAAGATAAAATCCGTAGCTCCCCTTAAGATAAGTCCGAAAATTAATAAGCGCCCAGCCTATAAGGTAAATAACGATATGCGGAGTTATAAACAACAATAACTGAAGCTGACTGATTCCGCCCATAGTGTTTCCGTATATATTGCTGTTCGCGTCAAGCTCAAACAGCACGCAGAAAAGCGCGTACAGTTGGTATGAAATATGCTGCAAATTATACGAAAAGAATCCGCAATATACAACGTTTCCCCACGGCTCGTCGAAACAGAATTTCAACGCGATAAGAGTGTAAACAAATACGACAAGAAAAAGAAAGGAGGAATATACGGCGTTATAGAAAGGAACGGGCATGGCAAACGTTAATGCAATAACGCAGAGTAAGGCTGAAAAAGCACGCCTCACGAAGTGCTTTTTCCTCTTCATTCTGTATACCATAAGTGCTTCGGCAATCAATATTTCCGCAAGAAACACAAATTTATACCAAAATAAAGGCGCCGCGAAATTATACATGATTTTCCCCGTAATTTCGTTATTTTTTTAGTATATAATATTTGTTATGTAAAGTCAAGACTTATTTTTACAAGTTTTCCGGTCAGTCAGACTTGTAGCGAAGGATCGGACTTAAACTAATATGAGCCCTGTAAGCGCAGTTCGGATTATATTTAACGCATATAAAGATTTCCCTTTCAAGTATCCCACCCTATTTCAACCCCAGTAGAACAAATCAATCAAACATAGCAAAAGACCGGCAGAGTAAAACCCTGTCGGTCTTTCTTTATGTATCGTTTTCTATATAAGCCCTTCGAATTGCTTTTTCGGTCGGCTATGGTAGCATAGTTCCTCGCGCAAGTCAACGTCCGCAAAATCGTCGCCGAAAACTTTATCTTCCCCTACCGTCAGCCGGGCGTTCCGCTATGAACCCCAAAAGTTGGACAATAAAATAACTAAATAGCTTGTGAATGAGTTCGGTACT
>ERZ1106952.26-NODE-26-length-125522-cov-7.781305_pt1 | contig 125522 bp, 104 predicted proteins | sample MGYA00403677_ERZ1106952 | MGnify/ENA primary metagenome ERZ1106952 (study PRJEB35170, sample SAMEA104062415) | human gut metagenome | biome: human gut; feature: human-associated habitat; material: faeces | place: Denmark | collected 2012-05-14 ... | reverse complement strand
TTCAGGTTCTAGTGGAAGCGATTCCGTGCAGGTTCAAGTCCTGTCACTCGCACCAACGATCTTAAACTCATTCAAAGATAAAATTGAGTGAGTTTAAGATCTTTTTTTATGCCAAAAAACAGAAAATAGGACTGATTTTAGGATTGTAGTTGCTTGAATTTGTACTAATGATAGCATATTTCTTCTAATTGAAAATTGAAACATCAGAATATGTATGTTTATGCAATTTAAAACTCAAGAATATGCGAGTTATATTGACAATTTAAGGGTATTTTGATAAAATGAATTAAAAGTGGTATAGGAGTAATTATGGGGTTAGAAAAATTTGATGATGCTATTGCAGAATATTTGGAAACAAAATGTAAGCATACCAGAGAAGCTCTCAAGTTAGCAAATTTATCTGATAGCGATATTGAAAAATATTGTGCTGATATAGAAAAGGAAATTCTTGGTTTTGTAAAATGTAACGAGCCTTATGCGCAATTACTCATGGACTTAGAACACATCTTTTCTAAAACATTCAATATGTATTCGCTTACAGAGATTGCAAAAAAGAAAAACCCAGATAACCCTAGTTATGTTATTCAAAGTTGGCTTAGAGATATAAATACTTTACAGTTTCTATATTTGTGGGAAAAAGATAACAATCAATATTTTATCGAAGAAGCAGCAAAAGAATTGATAGAAAAAACAAAACAACCTTCATTTACAATGACTGCAAAATTATGGATAAAGAATACTCGGGCAACAGGAATCAGATCGAAACAAGGGCATGGAGGGGGAACTCTTGCCCGGCAAGAGATCGCAATCGACTTTATTACATGGACATTTCCGGAAAAGAGATATGAATTGTCGAAACTTATTGTTACCAAGATTATGCAGTTAAAGGACTAATTTCTAAATAGTAAGTTAAAATATATGAACGCTATTGAAATTTTTAAAAAGCTTATTGGAGAAAGATTAACTCCATTGATTGTGAAATATAAACCATATGAAGATGTGTTTACTACACATCCTTATAGCCATATTTTAGACGCCGATTTTGAAAAAAGATTTACTGATACAATTTTTGATAGCATTATATTCTACGCTTACGAAAAAGAAGAGATAGAAAAAGAATATCAAAAAGGACATTTGGGCGATTTACGCAGAGCATCTCGCGTGGCTTATGAAAATCGTGTGCCTAAAACTGAAAAAGAAACGGATGGTTTATTAGGAGAATTAACATTAGATAGTTTTATAAAACTGTTCTTTCCCGATATAGAAATGTTATACTCCCGTGCAAAATATTTGGAAAGAAGACCGCATCAAGAAGAATCTGTTGAGCGTAAAGGACACGAAATCAAAGGTTACGACGGGATGGTCTTTTCAATAGAAAATGGCCAAAAATATTTTTGGGTGGGACAAGTTAAAACGGGCGATTGGAATTATTGTTTGACTAAAATAAAAAACGATATCAATAAAAGCATTATCAAATACTATTTCGCAGATGCAATTGCAATACTTTGCGACATTATGAGAGCGGTCAACAGTACTTCTGAGAAATTGAGCAAAATTATAGATGATATCAACGATATTATTTTTGATTGTAATAGCAACCGCACAGAACAAACATCAAAAATATTACAGTACTTTAAGCAAGAGCAGATTGTAATACGAATTCCTTGTTTGTTAATGCCGGACGAATCTAACTATGACGATAGTAGCAAATTGATTAATAATATCAAAGTGAAAGTAAAAAATGCTTTCGAAGGTTTTGTTTTAGATAATAACGATAATCTTGATATAGAAGTATTATTGCTTGTTCTTCCTTTGCGTAATTTGAAAAAAGTGCGCGAGCTCTTTTTGGAGGTACGCAAAATATGAGCATTTTGCAACTATTAAAAGAAGCAACCCGTCTAATAAATAAAGTCGAGCTTACAAATGACAATAAAAACAGGCTTAAAGATATTTTGTGCTATTTATCCGAATGGAGAAATAATCATCCGACAGAATTTGTACAATATCCGCAACTGGAATTTATATTATATAATGCGAGCCGCAAATTAAGAACTTTCGGTTACAATCGTTTGAATAAATTTGACAATAGCATAATAAATGCTGATAACAATTTAATTGCAATTAAGGATACTGTTATTGACGAATTTTATAAAACCGAATCAGGATTTATTTTAGATAGTGCGCAAAAAGACGTCCTCGACACTTTTGAGAGCGCAAACGGTAAATTATTTTTAAGTGCTCCTACATCATTCGGCAAGACTTTTTTGCTCAAAGAAATAATTTATAGACATCGCGAAAATTATAGCAATATTGTAATCGTGTTGCCTACTGTTGCTCTATTGATTGAAGTTACGGAAGAAATTGACGACTTCAATGAGAAACATAGCTTGGGTTACACTATATATAACTCGATTTATAAAGACTTGGAATTATCCGAACGAAATATTTTTATTTTAACACCCGAAAGAGTTTTGCGATTATTGGCTATTGTTCCGGATATTGAACTTGATTTCTTCTTTTTCGACGAAATATATAAAATAGATGAAGATGTGGCATTGTCAAGTGAAGATGACGTAAACGATAAAATTGAACTTGGAAACGACAATCCCCAGCGAGACGAGCAAGATCATCGAGCTGTGGCATTCAGATTAGCATTATATTTTCTTTTGAAAAAGTGCAATTCTTGTTATTTAGCTGGACCGTTTATCGAATTAAATAATTTAAAAGACGGTTTCAATAAAATGCTCGAAAAACATCATATTGCCACGAAGGAAATCACTTTTATCCCTACATTGAAAAATCAGATTGATTTTCACGGAAAAACATATAAATATTCCTCACCATTTGAAAATTATAATGAAAGTACACTTTCTAATAAGCCTATAGAAAAATTAATATATGTAGCCAATAGATTACAATTTTCTAAAACAAATCAAGCAATAGTTTATTGTTTATATCCGGCTTATACTGAACAACATGCAAGGGAATTTTCTGATAGTTATAAAGACTCGCTCCCTGTTGATTCAAGTATTCAAATGTTTATAGAACATTTGAAGAATAATTACAATTTTTCTTTTGGTGGCAAAAGAAATTCGTTTGATAATTGGGATTTGATATATGCGCTGCGTAATCAAATCGGGATACATAACGGTAAATTCCCCAAATATTTTCAACGGGAAATTATGCGTCGTTTTAATGACGGCGCGATGAGTACATTGTTTTGCACCTCTACTATTGTTGAAGGCGTCAATACAAATGCAAAAACAGTGGTTGTGTATAATAATCCTTCGGGAAAGACAGATGAAGGTAAAAAATTTTTATTGCTGAATATAAACGGAAGAGCTGGTAGATACCAGCATCATTTTATTGGTAACATAGTTTATCTTAGTGATAAGAGTCTTAAAATTGTAAATTGTGCTGGCATTTCTCTTGATTTCAAACCGTATAATACAAAATTACTTTTAAGCTATTTGGATTTAGAAAATATTGATGATGAAGATTTATCGTTAAATAATAAGACTCGCAAGACTGCACTAAATTTCAACAAGCAACTGTTGCCCGATGATGTTTTTGAACAAAATCGTTTGATTGAGCGTAAAAAACAAGAAAGAATTTTATCGATAATTCTTGATAAAATTGAGTTTTTTATTGGCATTGAAACCGTATCCGTTTATGATTTTGTAAGTGGGATTTACTTTGAAACAATTTTACAAATATGGTCAGAAATTGGAGAAATTAAACCGACTCAAATAAATGCTATCAAATGGTTTTCTATCAATTATGCCGAAAATAGTTATCAGGGTGTTTTAGATTATCGATTTAAAAAATATTTAGCACAAGAAAAAGATGAGCATAAATTTGTAAATGACACTTATAGGAAAGTTTTTCGAGACGTAAAAGACACCATCGAATATCAACTTCCGAGGATCATAAGTTTATTTGAATCTTTGATAATCCGAGCTTTTGAAATTAAAAAAATACATTTAGTAAAACCCCTTGATATGAGCAGCATTATTAGATATTTCGAAATTGGGGCAATCAGTCCACTTGGCATAGATATGGTCGAAAAAGCTATTCCTATAATTACAGTAAAAAAGATTGATCGAATAAAATTTTATGAGACTGAGCTTGAAGGTCAAAGGAAGGAGTTTACTAAAATATTTAACCTTGCAGCTTCAAAATTTGATGAGTATGAAAAGCATTACTTAATGGAATACATAAAGAAATATTGTTGATATTATGCGAATTTAATTGATTTACGAGTTGCAAAATGAATTACTTGGCATTAAAAGAAAATATTTTTAGTATTTCTCAAAACATGTTTTCTCAGATTTGTATTGATATGGATAAATTTGAGAATAAGCAGTACAATTATTACTTTACTCTAGCTAATGAGATATATCGTGGACTTGCTTTGTGCTGTGTTGCGATTGATTTGCAATCATACTCTCAAATTGGAACACTGTTACGCCAACTTCTTGAGCAAGTACCGACGGCGAAACTTTTAGGGTTAAGCGAAAATAACTTGTCTGCGTACAGATTATTTGCAAAAGCAAGGCACTATTATTTTGAGCATGGTGATAATGATTGTGAGCTAAAGAATTTGTATGAAGCAAGCAAATTGCCAAAGAAAAGTAGAGGCTCCAGATTAGATTTCTACTCTCTGGGGTGGTTAGAGCTTATTGGAGCGACAGAAATATCCTATGATAAATTGTTTGAACTCGCGAATATCTTTGATTTAAGAAGCTGGCGTACATATTGCAATAATTTTGTACATACAAATCTCACATATATGGAATTAACACAAGAAGGGATGATAAAATTAAACACAGAATTTATATATCTTCTTGCTATCTTATTTGATGAAATTTGTTGCAGTTATCATAATTTGACGGGGTTCGATTTTAAGTTTGGCGACTTAGATATTTTCGCTGATTTTAGAACAAATTACGTAAAGATTACGGAATTACGTAAAGGATCTCAAGATTAACAGGTATGTTATGGGTAGCATTTTTATCCACTAAACCCATGTCGAAACTCTAATTTGTCTCGAAAGAAAATAGCCTTTTTCGGGGCATTTTAGAGTTAAAATCACCTCTTTCACTCATTATCAGGGTGAGAGGGGTGATTTTTTTATGCCATGCTGGGAAAGCAAAACCGAGACATTCCGTACATTCGGAAAAATGTCGAAACTACAAAATGGATTGGATAAGGGGAACATAAGCCTTGCCAGAATATGAATTGTTATTACCAGATGATTTTTCAATTTTACGTCCATTCGACGAGGCTGTAACTGCGCTGTATTTACAAATCTCTGCTAATATTTGCGAAAATAATCGCCTTGAATCACTGCGAGACACTCTACTGCCAAAACTTATGAGTGGAGAAATAGACGTGTCCGAGGTTGAGATTTAAGCCGCTAAATTATGATTTAATTTAGTAAGAAATATAGTAAGTTGTAGATTGGAGTTAGTTATGAAAAATGTAATATATATATTAATTCAATGCACTTGGGGATTGCCACAAACATTGTTAGGATTTATAGTACTTTTAATTAATATAAAAAATAAACATTATTTTTATCACGGTGCAATTATTACTGAAAGAAATGTTCCTTCAAGTGTATCTTTGGGAATGTTCGTCTTTACAACAACTAATCCGATGAAAGATAAAAGAACAAAAAATAAAATACCAGATGAAGAATTAAGTAAAAGGCTTTTAGTTCACGAATATGGTCATACAATTCAATCCCTTATTTTTGGACCATTATATTTAATAGTAATGGGGATTCCATCAACACTATGGGGATTTTTGCCATATTTTCAAAATAAAAGAAACAACGGAGTATCTTACTTTAGCTTTTTTACAGAAAAGCTTGCTAATTATTTAGGTGAAAAAGTTACAAAAGAAAAATCAATGGAAAATGCTATTATATAAATTACAATTTGGCATATCAGCAGGGCAAAACATTGACCTGTTAGAGTAGAAATAGTATAATAATAACGAAAAGTTTGCTTGGGAGAGCGTGCGCATCCCGAACGGAGGGCAAGATGGCTTTCGCAGAAGACAACTACGAGAATTCGGTCATACAATTATTCACAGAAATGGGGTACAGATATCTGTATGGACCAGAGGTGGAGCGCGATTATCGCAGCCCCCTTTATGACGTTGAACTCGAGGATTCGATTCGCCGAATTAATAAAGGCATCCCCGAAGAAGCAATTCAAGACGCACTATTTCGTTTGCGAAACATCGAGATTGGAGAATTGGCACAAAAAAACGAAGTTTTTATGGATTATCTCCAAAACGGTATAGGTGCAAAATACTACGAGAATGGTGAGGAACGGTCAGAGATAGTCCGACTTATTGATTATAAAACCCCTGAAAACAATTCTTTCATCGTAGCGAACCAATGGACATTTATAGAAAACAGCAATAAAAGGCCAGACGTCATTTTGTTTATTAACGGATTGCCGTTGGTCCTTATTGAATTGAAATCTCCGTCGAGAGAGGATACAGACGTTTCCGAAGCGTATAGGCAATTGCGGAATTACATGATAGAAATTCCGACGATGTTTGTTTATAATGCTATTTGCGTGATGAGCGATCATCTTACATCAAAGGCGGGAACGATAACAGCGGGCGAAGACCGTTTTATGGAATGGAAAACCAAGGACGGGGATTACGAGGATACACAGGAAGCGAAGTTCGATACTTTTTTTGAGGGGATGTTCGAGCAGAAAAGGCTGTTGGATATTATTCAAAACTTTATCTGTTTTTCGAACGATGGGCTTGAGCGCATAAAAATCCTTGCGGCATATCATCAGTATTTCGCTGTAAAAAAAGCCATAGAGTCTACAAAAAAGGCTGTTGTGACAGACGGAAAAGGTGGGGTATTCTGGCATACCCAGGGAAGTGGGAAGTCCCTGTCGATGGTGTTCTATGCCCACTTATTGCAGGAGGCTCTTGACAGCCCGACGATAGTGGTGTTGACTGATCGCAACGATTTGGACGACCAACTCTATGGTCAGTTTTCAAGATGCAGAAGTTTTTTGCGTCAGACTCCTGTACAGGCAGACAAAAGGAAACTTTCCGAGCAAGATATGGAAAGGAGCAAGCATCTGCGAAAGGGTGATAAGCCGATAATAGGATTAAAAGATTGGCTCGAAGGTCGTGCAGCGAACGGCATAATCTTCACCACAATGCAAAAATTCGAGGAATCGCATGAGGCTTTGTCAACACGTCGGAATATAATTGTGATGGCAGACGAGGCTCATCGTGGGCAGTACGGCTTGGAAGAAAAGGTGGATTCCAAGACCGGCAAAATTATTTTGGGTACGGCAAGGATAATCCGAAACAGTCTCCCCAATGCAACATACATCGGCTTTACGGGAACGCCTATTTCATTAAAAGACAGAAACACCAGAGAGGTGTTCGGAGATTACATAGACGTGTACGACATGACTCAGTCTGTCGAAGACGGCGCGACCCGTCCTGTTTATTATGAGAGCCGAGTTATTAAACTGCATTTGGATGAGGATACGCTGAAGCGCATAGATGCAGAATACGATGTTATGGCGAATAATGCAGATCCCGAGGTAATAGAAAAGAGCAAGCATGAACTCGGACAATTGGAAGCTCTCCTCGGGAATGATGCGACCATAGATTCCCTTGTGCGCGATATTCTTGACCATTACGAAAACAACCGAGAGCATCTTCTTACAGGTAAAGCATTAATTGTTGCATATTCACGACCCATCGCCATGAAAATATACGAGAAAATTCTCGAACTGCGTCCAGGATGGACGGAGAAAGTGGCGGTCGTAATGACATCTGGAAATGGCGATCCCGAGGAATGGCGTAAAGTCATTGGAAATAAGACATACAAAGAAGAACTCGCTGTAAAATTCAAGGATAATAACAGTCCGCTCAAAATTGCGATAGTCGTTGATATGTGGTTGACGGGATTTGATGTTCCGTCATTAGCGACCATGTATGTGTACAAGCCTATGTCGGGACACAACCTCATGCAGGCTATTGCGAGGGTAAATCGCGTGTATGGGGATAAAGAGGGCGGTCTTGTCGTCGATTATATTGGCATCGCAGCTGCTCTGAAACAAGCGATGAACGATTATACCAAGCGAGACAAAAAGAACTATGGGGATCCCGATATAGGCAAAGTCGGATTGATAATAGCCGCGATTCTTATTGCGGTTGTCGTTCTGAAACGGCTGTGGGATACCAATGAAGATTTCCGGAACGCAGTCATGGAAATTTGGGAAAAAGTCAAAACTTTTATTCTCGATTGCGTGAATGCGATAAAAGACTGGTGGGAGAAAAACGGGGAAAAAGTCATCAACAAAGTGGTGAGTACAATGAAAGCCCTGTGGAAAGTCCTAAAACAGGTTTTCGGGAAGATTCAGAAAATAGCCGAGAAAGTATGGGGCGTTGTCAAAGATATCGTCATTGATGCGGTTACTGCGATTCAGGCTTTTTGGGCAAAGAACGGGGAGACAATATGGGCAACGGTAAAGACGTTGTTCACCAACATTTGGAACATCGTCAGCACCGCATTTGATATTATCTACAATGCGGTAGAAATAAAATAATAAAAAATGCCAAATAAACGGCATAAGGAAGAAACGAACATCGAAAAGATGAAGCGTATCGGACTTGTGCCGCCGCGCTATATCTTTTCTCAGTATATATTCGGTTAATAGCAATTTTCAAAGCGTTGTATGGCTACCGTGCCGGTATGGCACGGTCTTTTTTAGCATGAATTTACAAATTGATTTTCATATTACGGCGGAGGTTTCACTTACGATAAAAAACATGGAATCAATTCCATATTCTCTCTTGACAAGGAGGCAAATCCGTGCTAAAATGAAATCGTAAAAATTGGCAGGTGAAATCGATGAACATAGACGAAATTGCCAAGATGGCAGGGGTATCGCGCACGACCGTATCGCGTTATCTCAACGGCGGGTACGTTGCGGATGAGAAAAAAGAGAGGATCGGAAAGATCATAAAGGAGACGGGCTATCGGCCGTCTTCGCAGGCGCAGATCCTGCGCACAAAGCGAACGAAACAGATCGGGGTGATCCTGCCCAAGATCAATTCCGACTCGATCAGCGAGATGGTGGAAGGGATCTCTTCTGTGCTGTCATCGGAAGGATATTTTCTCCTTCTTGCGAATACAGAAAACGACGAAAACACAGAATTAAAATATATCGACGTTTTCAGCCGCAACAAAGTGGACGGTATTATCCTGATCGGGACGATCATAACGCAGAAACATAAAAAAGCATTTTCGGAATTAGGCGTACCGTTTGTTCTCGCGGCGCAGAGGGTCGAGGGGGTGTCCTGCGTGTACTCCGATGACCATGGCGCGGCATATGCGCTCACAAGCAGTGAGGCGACTGCCTCTGACTACGGCTTTATATGGCTGATAATCCCCATCGTGATATTACTTATCATGTCGGGAATGTTTTCCGCGAGCGAAACGGCGTTTACGAGCGCGGGAAAGATAAGGCTGCGTACCATGTATGCGGACGGCAATAAGAAAGCCGGCAAGGTGCTCCGCCTGCTCGACAGGTACGACGATCTGCTTTCCACGGTGCTTATAGGCAACAATATCGTGAATATCGTACTTACCACGATATCCACGGTGTTCTTTATGCAGCTGATATGGTCGAATGCGACGGTCGCAAACGTCATATCGACGGTCGCTACCACGGTAGTGGTGCTGATATTCGGCGAAATAAGCCCCAAGGCGCTCGCCCGCCACAATCCCGAAAAAGCCGCTCTGTTCTTTTACAACTTCGTGATCCTTTGCTACTATATACTTTTTCCGCTCAATATGATATTCAAGGGCTGGAAAATGCTGCTCAACAAGATTTTCAAAGTCGGCAAGAGCAAGAGCATTACCGAAGAAGAGCTTGTTACCATTGTGGAAACGGCAGAAAGCGAGGGCGAGCTCGACAGTCACGAGAGCCGCCTGATCAAGAACGCGATCGAGTTCGACGATCTCGAAGTGCGCGACATAATGGTGCCGCGCGTCAATATAACCGCGGTAGCCGACGACACGCCGCTTTCGGAAATAGCGTCGGTATTCAACGACAGCGGATATTCGCGCCTTCCCGTATATCACGAAACGGTGGATTCGGTCACGGGCGTGCTCAATCAGAAGGATTTTGTTCATCTTTATTACGAGGGCGGGGAGCGTTCGGACGCGAGAGTGCTCGGCGCGATGCAGCCCGTGCTCACCGTGGCGCCTACGATGAAAATATCCATGGTGCTGCGCATGATACAGCGCGCGAAACTGCATATGGCGATAGTCGTCGACGAATTCGGCGGCACCGCGGGTCTCGTAACGCTGGAAGACATACTCGAAGAACTCGTGGGCGAGATATGGGACGAACACGACGAAGTGGAGGACTGCGTCCGCCAGACTGGCGATGACGAATACGTCGTGACGGGCTTTGCCAATCTCGACGACCTGTTCGAGCGTCTCGGCGTTAACACAAAGCAGGAGTTCGATGCCACCACGGTAGGCGGGTGGGTGATAGAAGTCATGGGTAAGATCCCTCCGACGGGGAGCAGTTTCATGTTCGAAAACCTGCGCGTGGTCGTGACCAAAGCCAACAGCAAGCGCGTGCTCGAAGTGCGCGTCAAAGTAATGCCCGTCGAGGAAGACGAGGAAGAAGGACTGCTTCACCGCCGCAAGGAAAAACCCGCCGACGATGAAGAAAAAGAAAACGAAGAAAACAGATAAGACCCGCGAAAACGGGGTATAATTTACGATAAAAGGAGTTTCGTAATGATAAAGTACAAGATGCTCGGCATGCACTGCGAGGATATGCGTTTCCGACTTAACGTGGTCAAGGCGGAGCCTCAGACAAAATTTGAGATAAAACCCGAATTCAACAGACAGCTGAAAAAGATCAAGGAGCTGCCCAAGCGCCGTATACTCGAGCTTACAGTGAAGATGATAAGCAGCGACAGCGATCCCAAGCCTTTCGACCTTGCCATCAGACTCGTTGCCAATTTCGAGCTTGAAGAGGAGATATGGCTCACCGAAGACGAAAAGGAATTCATCACTTCCGCCACGCGCGCGACGTTCCCGTATCTTCGCAGCGCCATAACCAACCTTACGGCTGCGGCTATGATAAATCCGCTCATCCTTCCTCCCATCGACGGCGGAATGCTTTTCCCCGAAGAGAAAAAAGACTGACGTGCGGTATAACGCCCGCGTAAGGCAGGACCGCTTTTGCTTATAAACGCGTCCGACGCGTTCAAACGATTGACAAAACGTCGGTCTTTGCATTAAACTAATAACGGTTTTCAAGGAGTGAAGTTCGTATGGTCAAAAAAATAATACTTTCGGCGCTGGATGTTGCCGCGCTCGTTATGCTGATAATATGCGCCGTGTACGGCTGGTCGATCCCCGGTCTGATACTGTTCGCGCTTGTTGCCGTGCAGTATGTGGTGCAGACGTTCGTTTTCGTGTCTTCAAACGGCGCGATAGGATTGCTTTCCCCTCTGTTCGCGGCGATCTTCGGGTTCGGTATCGCGTTCCCGCTGTTTATGATCGGCATGGGGCTGGGCGTTATCGAATGTTTCATGATACTCGGCGCGATCCTTGCGGGATTTACCCTCGCGTATACGTTTTCGGGTCTTGCGCGCCGCTGAAAAACCGTTATTGAATCAACTGTAAAAAACGATCCCTCGCGGGTCGTTTTTTTATGCTTTTTTTATGCGCGGCGGGCGGATGAAAGGGTATTGACCGATTCGGCGAAACATGTTATATTAAGTGCGGATAAAATCATTGAAAAGGCCCGCAAGGCGGGCAAAAAAGATTCCGAAAAATTTTCCGGAAAAATGTCTCTTTCGTGGGCGCACGATCGTTTTATAAATAGAAGGTGATGTATACGAAGCTTGCAGGCGAAAAATTCATAGAGGACGCGGTGAACAGATATTCCGACACCGTTTTTCGCGTTGCCTTTCAGTATACATACGACCGTTCGGACGCGGAGGATATTTTACAGGAAGTGTTTTTGCAACTGCTCAGGACTCCTCCTCCGATCACGGGCAACGACGAACGTATAAAAGCGTGGCTCATCCGCGTTACGATCAACAAGAGCAAGGACTTTCTTCGCGCCCGTAAAAGGCGCCGTGCGGCGGTCGCAGAGCGCGAACCGTTTGCGCGGCCCGCTGTCTGCGACGACGTTTTCGAAGCGCTTTCGAAATTGTCCGAACATGACCGCAACGTCATATATCTGCATTATTACGAGGGTTATACGGCTAAGGAGATAGCCCGCCTTACGGGCGGAAGCGAGCGCGCAGTGACCAAGCGTATAGGACGGGCGAGGGAAAAATTAAAGGATATTTTAGAGGAGTAATCTTTATGAGTAAGTATACCGAGGCGTTCGACTCGCTGAGGTCGGACGAAAAAACAAAACAGGAACGTATCGGACGCATACTTTCTTCGGAAAAAGGATCCGAGGGGTGCGAAACGGTGCGGTCAGGCTCCGCAAGCGTTGCGAAAGTGCGCAAAAATATATTTTCGGGCAGGCGCGGAGTGGCGCTTATCACGGCGATAGTCGTTTTCTTTGTCGCCGTTGCCGTAGCCGTTCCCGTCGGCATAAGATCGTTTGACGGCGGAGGAGTGTTCGACGTCATATCCAAACTGAAAAACACCTATGTGGATATGGAAGGCATAGCCGCGTTCGGGGTATGGAACGCGCCCGACAATGCGGCGGGTTCATCGGCGTATATTTCGGACGTCAGCTATGTGAAAACGTCATCAGCCGAAGGGGAAAGCGAAACGGACGGTTCGGAGGATTCGGACGGTGACGATATAATAACGGGCGATTGGAGCGACGAAGACCGTTACGAGTGGGAGTCGGATTACGACTGGGATCCGAGCAAAGCCAACGTGCTTATCTCGATCGGCGATGACGGAAAGGTGAGCGAAGTCGTTTACGAGCGTACGAACGGGCGCGGAGAGGTCAGGCAGGACGTACTTGGCAATGCCGCCATGGTTTATGTCTCCGACAGTTTCACCTATGTCATGTACGTAAGCGACAAGGAATGGGAGTTCTGGCAGGATGCAAAATTTGCGCAGGAAATGATAATGCCGAACGGGTTTGCCTGCCATCACGAGAGCGCGCAGACGGTGGTCATCCACAACGCGACGGGAAAAGTATTCGCGCTCAATGATATTTTTCCACAGGTAAGCGAGCTTTCGGGAGAGACGAATCATACGTTGCAGGCGGATCCGTTCAAGCGCGATCTGTTGTGTATCCGTCCCATGTACGGCAACCTGATACCACAGTGGTATAACGTCATATATGACGAAAAACTCGGCAAAATACGGTATGAGCTTGCGCTTCCGACCGACTGCGAGGCATTGCAGTCTTACAGCCTGGGTTATAACGTCCGCGCGGTTCACCGCGATATATACGGTCAGCAATATCTTCTCGAAGGTTGCGGATACGAGGGCATAGACTACGAGTCGCCCCGAGTTACCGCAGGCATTGTGGAATTGCCGTCTTATAAGCGCTACGGCAACTCCGTCACGTTTTCGGTGCGCAACGGAATGATGTTCGGCACCGATCATCGGATGTACGTTTTCGATGAAGGCAAACTCAAAGTATTCGGCGAGGATTTTCGGCTTTATCCCGTCGAGGCGGGAACGGAAGTGGCGTTCGAAGGCGTTGCCGACGAGTTCGACGGCAGACTGACCCGCGTGAAAGACAGCGTTTGTTACAAGCTGGAAAACGGGTATCTTTATTCCATGTTCGGCGAGGTCTGGAAGGTGAACGAAGACGGGACGTTGCATTCCCTAGGCACTCTTGAAGGGAGTTTCCCGCGTTACGCCGACGACGGGTATCTGATCGGCGGGGAGTTGATAGCATTCGTGGACACGGAACTTACGGATGACGGCAGAGCGTCGATTAACGGAAGAATGGTGCGGATAAGATTCGACAGTTCTTCGGGGGTCCCGAAAGCGGAGATGACTCATATCATAGACGCAAGCGAGATCAGCATGCATAATAACCGCATGGTCGTCCAACAAAACGAAAATCCGCATACGCATTACCGCGGAGAAACCAAGTATTTTCTTATAACCGTTGCCCACGGCAAGCCCGTTGCCGAATATTTCGCTTATGGGTATGACGGCGGCGCAACGGGTCTTACAAAACCGATAACCGAACCGTTGATATTGTCATAAAGCAAAACGTGGAATGATTTATCCGTTAAAACCATAAATTATCGAATACCGCACAAGCAGACTGCCCGCGTTTGACCGTGAGCAGTCTGCTTTGTAAAATAAAGTTCTGTCGTTTCGCGTTTTACGGGCAGCCGTTTATATCTGGCGATCGTTACCTGCGCTTAAAAAACGGACAAAAGAAAGCCGCAAAGGTAATTCCTCTGCGGCTTGTGTTTTTTATCGTACGTATCAGATCTTGTTGTACTTTTTCTTGAGGGTGCGGATAACGTCGTTGTCCACGCTGTAAAGCGTCGTAAGGAGCACGGCTCCGACCTGAAGGATGGAAAGGATGAGCTCGATTATGCGGTAGGGGGTCGCGAACGGAGTTTTCATGTCCGATACGAACGCCGCGCCGCAGGCATTCCAGAATATTATGATGAGTACGAACATGGCGACGGAAGAGATCACCTGCGCAATACCGAGCGCTCTTTGCTTTTTGGCGTCGTATTCGTTGCCTCTTGCTTTGTACGCGATGTATGCGGGTATAGAGATGAGGTTGACGAGGCAGCACACATACATCAGAACAACGACCACGAAGCGGAGCATGAAATACATCCTGTAATCGGGGCGGGTTATCTCGTAAGCAAGACAACCGGGTTCGCTGCCCGCCATGAGCAGTATATATATCACCGTGATATACGCCGTGATGAGGAATGCGAGCGTACTTCCGAGGATATTCAGTTTACCTATGCGTTTTTGCTGTTCCATATTGTTACAGTATAAATAAAAGCGCGTACTTTGTCAACTAAAAGCACGCCTATTATTTATGTTTTGCGGCAGGGCGTGCTCGTTTTTAACGATTAAACAACGTTTAATGTTAATCTAATTTACGTTTAATATTAAGTTTATATAATTTGACGATATCTCGGAAAGGGTGTATAATATAATTAAATACTGAAATGCGGTCAATCGCATTGCCGATCGGAGAAGAGTATGTTAAGACTTGACAACATTGTGAAAGATTACGACGTAGCGGGCGGAAAAGTGCATGCGCTTAAAGGCGTGTCGCTTGCTTTCCGTTCGAGCGAATTCGTATCCGTGCTCGGCGCGAGCGGCTGCGGCAAGACCACGCTGCTCAACATAATAGGCGGGCTTGACAAATACACGTCGGGCGACCTCGTGATAAACGGCAGGTCTACGCGCTCGTTCAGGGATAAGGACTGGGACGTATACCGCAATCACCGCATCGGGTTCGTTTTTCAGAGCTACAATCTCATTCCGCACCAGACCGTGCTCGGCAACGTCGAGCTTGCGCTCACGATAGCGGGAATAGGCAAGGCGGAGAGAAAGGCGCGCGCCGCGGCAGCGCTTGAAAAAGTCGGGCTGGGCGATCAGCTGAACAAACGTCCCAATCAGCTTTCGGGCGGGCAGTGTCAGCGCGTCGCGATCGCGCGTGCGCTCGTCAACGACCCCGAAATACTGCTTGCGGACGAGCCTACGGGCGCGCTTGACTCGGTCACCAGCATACAGATAATGGATCTGATGAAGGAGATAGCGGGCGAAAGGCTCGTCATAATGGTCACGCATAACCCCGAGCTTGCCGAGAAGTATTCCACGCGCATAATAAAACTGCACGACGGCGAGGTGGTGAGCGACAGCAACCCTTACGGCGCCGAAGAAGAAATGCTGGAACGCGGCGCGGAAAGCGGTGGCGAAGAAACGGTAGCGGCGGAAACGTCGGAGCCTTCGGGCAAAGGAAAGAGCGTTACCGAAAAAGCCAAAATGGGGTTCGGGACGGCGTTCGCGCTCAGCGCCCGCAACCTGATAGCCAAGCGCGGCAGGACGATAATGGTAGGCATAGCGGGGTCGATAGGCATAATCGGCGTCGCGATAGTGCTTGCGTTCTCGTCGGGAATAACGGGTTATATACAGAGCATGCAGAACGATATGCTTTCGGGCTATCCACTTTATGTCGCCGAGAGCAGTATCGATTACACGGCGTTGCTGAACATGACGATGAACATGACACAGCAGGACGACAAGAGCTGGTATAAGGACAATAAGATATACGTAAACAGCGTCACTAAGACGATAACGGAGCTTGCTGGAACGACGACCACCAACGAGCTTACGCAGGATTATATAGATTACGTCAACGCCATGCCTGCGGAGTACACCGAAACCGTTCAGTACGACTACGGCATAGACTTTGCGAACAATATTTACACCGAGTTCGATTACGACGAAGCGGGAGCGACCGATCACAACGGCGATCCCATAGTAAGCCGCGAAATGAGCGTTACCGGCATACGCTCCGTATATACGAGTATACTTGAAAGGATAGAGGCGTATGCAGCATATACGAGCCTTATAAGTTCGGTGCCCGCGTTCAGCGAGATACCCGACAACAAGGATTACGTGCTTTCGCAGTACGACCTCGTAGCGGGCGAATATCCCGAGCAGTCGGATGAGGGCGCGCTCATACTCGTGCTCAATGCCGACGGCGAGATAAACGACCTTACGCTCGCGCAGCTCGGATATGTCAGCGCGAAGGAATTCCGCAATTACGCGTATAAGCTTGCGGGAGAGGACGAATATTACCGCGAGGGATACGACGACATCGGTTCCATGGAGTACGATTACTCCGAATTCGTGGGTGACGGCGCGAAGACGTTCACTTACTATCCGAACGCGTCCGTATTCGAAAAGATAGAGGACGGCAGATATACTTATCATCCTTATGGCGACGAGCTGGATCCCGACGGCGAGGGAGCGGATCAGGCGAGGGAGCTGAAAGTTGCGTGCGTGCTTAAACTCAAAGACGACGTGCTTTACGGCAGTCTGCAGAACGGAATGTATTACACCAAAGCGCTCACCGATCACGTGCGCGGCATAGAGACGAATGAAGAAACGCGTTCGCAGATAGTCGCCGACGCGCTGGGTTCGGATACCGAGGACAAGTACGTCACAGGCGTGACTTACAGCTATACCTATTACTACGACGAAAAGCCCAAGGGTAGCGAAGTGCCCGAATTCGACTTCAAGGGAGAAGCCGAATCCGTCGGACTGGGCAAGAGCCTTACGAGTTTTTCTTCCATGGATTCCGCCGCCGTTATGCTCAAAATACAGGAATACCTGCTTGCGGGCGACACGACGGGGCTGGGCGAATACCTGATGTATCTGATGAGCAACGCGTCTAACCGCGCGGTGTACGCGAGCGATCTCGGCGGCGCGCCCATGCCGACGAAAATAACCTTCTGGATAGACAACTTCGACGACAAGGACCTCGTTACGGCGTACCTCGACGTCTGGAACAATACTCACGACGAGGCGGAACAGGTGCAGTATACCGATACCGTCGGCGTACTCATGACGATAGTGAATACGCTCATCCAGATGATAACCGTCGGACTGGTGGCGTTCACTTCGGTTTCGCTCGTGGTGTCCACCGTCATGATAGGCATAATCACTTACGTTTCCGTCGTCGAGAGAATAAAGGAGATAGGCGTCATTCGCGCGATGGGTGGGCGCAAGCGCGACGTCAAAAACCTGTTCACCGCCGAAACGTTCATTATAGGTCTGCTTGCGGGACTGATAGGCATAGTGGTTACGTATCTTCTCAGTCTGGTTGCGAACATTATCATCGGGTCGATCACGGGCATATATACCATTGCGGCGCTGCCGCCCTGGCAGGCGCTCATCATGGTAGCGCTCAGCGTCGTGCTCACTCTCATAAGCGGACTGTTGCCCGCGTCCAAAGCGGCTAAGCAGGATCCCGTAGTCGCGCTCAGGACGGAATGACTTTTTCGGTTGCGGACCGCTAACGCTCGCCGTTGGCGTCCGCCACCTTATACCCGCGTCTGCGGATTCTTTCGGGCGGATACGTGCCAAATTTCCCTCGTCACCGTAAGGTAGACTTCGGGGACGTGCGGCGGCTTTGCCGCCGTACAAATTTTGCACGTCTGCGCCTCGAAATCTCTCCGCATCCGCTGCTTTCTCGGGTATAGCAAACTATCATAAATTATACAGACGTAGTTCGCGCTCATATAAGCGCGAACGCCAACGGATTCTTTCGGCGGGCGGGGCTCCGCGCCGCCTCACACAAACGGCACCTTTGAAAGTCGTTGACTTTCGGGTGCCGTTTGTATTCGTCGGCAGACCACGCTAACGCATTTGCGTTAGCTCGCCCGCCTGACGGTTCGGGCAACGATGTTCGCATATCGTCGGATATGCTCTGCATTGTTTCCCGAACCTTTCCGTCGCGCTTACTCACCGTGCGCGCTCCGAAATAAGGTCGCAAACCCGAAGTGAATTCGTGTTTGCTCCCCCTCTTTTATTTGCGGACCGCCAACGGCGAGCGTTAGCGGACCGCAATATAATATGCTTTAACTTAACGAAAAATTTACAAATTATTCGCGTTCAAAAGATTGACAAAGTTATAAAGTAAAAGATATAATAAACGAAATCGTAAATACTATTACTGCGAGGGAGTAATTTGCGCTGAGCGCCGCGGCGTTCGCGTAACAATTCCCAACAACCGACGTGCCACGGTCGTACGTCTGGGATTGTTTTGAAAAATGAGACTCGCGTACCTGTTTTTCAGGTGCGCGGGTCTTTGTTTTTGAAACGGGTATGCGAAACGATCAAGGAGAGAAAAATGGACGAACATCTTAAAACGCCCGAACAGGCTCTGGAGGATCTCGGATCCTGCGAAAACGGATTGAGCGAGACGGAGGCGGAAGCAAGGCTCGCGCGCGACGGAGAGAATAAACTGCGCGAAAAGAAGAAAACGCCCCTTGCGCTGCGGTTCCTTAAACAGCTTGCCGATCCGATGCTCATCATTCTCATAGTTGCCGCCGTAGTCAGCCTTGTGGTGGCTATAATCGACGACATAAGCGGCATTGCGGAAGTGGTGATAATCGTCGCCGTCGTATTGTTGAACGCGGTGCTCGGCGTTGTGCAGGAAAGCAAAGCCGAAAATGCCATACAAGCGCTCAAAGAGCTGACCGCCGCCGAAAGCAAAGTGATACGCGACGGCAAACAGATGACGGTCAGGAGCAGCAATATAGTCAAAGGCGACATAATCGTGCTGGAAGCGGGCGACAGCGTGCCAGCGGACGCGCGCATTATCGAAAGCGCGTCGCTTAAAGCCGAAGAGTCCGCCCTGACGGGCGAAAGCGTGCCGAGCGATAAGCATACGGCGGCGCTTGCCGGCGGTAACGTCCCTCTCGGCGACAGGAACAATATGGTATACTCGGGCTCGACTGTGGTATACGGCAGAGGAAAAGCCGTTGTCACCGCCACGGGCATGGATACCGAAATGGGTAAGATAGCCGGCGTGCTCGAAGCCACCAAGGACGGAAAAACGCCGCTCCAGAGGAAACTGAGCGCGCTCAGTAAACTGCTCACCGTCGTGGTGCTCGCGGTATGTGCGCTCGTATTCGTGGTAAACGTCTTGCGGGCGCCCGCCGTAAACGGCGTTATCGTGCTCGACAGTTTCGTAATGGCGGTCAGCCTTGCCGTCGCGGCTATTCCCGAAGGGCTGGCGACGGTGGTCACGATAGTGCTTTCCATGGGCGTCACGAAGATGAGCAAACGCGGCGCGGTGCTTAGAAAACTGACGGCGGTGGAAACTTTGGGCTGTGCGGAGATAATCTGCTCGGACAAAACGGGAACGCTGACTCAGAATAAAATGACGGTCGTCGACACTTACGGCGGTTGCGACGAATTACTTGCGCGCGCGATGTGCCTGTGCTCCGATTCGCATATAGACGAGAACGGGGAAGTCGTGGGCGAACCGACCGAAAACGCGCTCGTCGCGTTCGCGCTGAAAACGGGCGTGAACAAGACGGAGGCGGAGCTTAAAACTCCGCGCGTCGGCGAGATACCGTTCGACAGCATACGCAAAATGATGACGGTGTTCGTGCGTGAGAGCGACGGCATAACTCAGTACACCAAAGGCGCGCCCGACGAAGTGCTTAAGATCTGCACTCACGTTTACAGGAACGGCAAAGCCGAACCCATGACGGACGCCGACCGTAAAGATATTCTCAAAGCCAACAAAGCGTATGCGGACCGCGCTCTCCGTTGTCTTGCCGCGGCTTACAAGAGCAACGCGGCGGTCTCGGAAAACGCGGCGGACGCGGAAAAAGACATGACGTTCATCGGCATGACGGGAATGATAGACCCCGTCCGTCCCGAGGTCAAAGCCGCTGTCGCGGAATGTCGCAAGGCGGGAATAAGACCTATCATGATAACGGGCGATCATGTGGATACCGCGGCGGCGATAGCGCTGGAACTCGGTATAATCAAGGGCAGGAAAGAGGCTATCACGGGCGCGGAACTCGACAAGATCAGCGACGAGGATTTCGCGCGCAAGGTGACGGATTATTCGGTATACGCGCGCGTTCAGCCCGAGCATAAAACGCGTATAGTCAATGCGTGGAAAGCGCTCGGCAAAGTGACTGCGATGACAGGCGACGGCGTGAACGACGCTCCCTCCATCAAAGCCGCGGACATAGGCGTGGGCATGGGCATAACGGGTACGGACGTGACCAAAAACGTCGCGGACATGGTGCTCGCAGACGATAACTTCGCGACGATAGTCGTTGCCGTGGGAGAGGGCAGGCGCATTTACGACAATATCCGTAAAGCGATACTGTACCTGCTGTCTTCCAACCTTGCGGAGGTCATAGCCGTGTTTATAGCTTCCATGCTCGGGTTCACGATACTCGGCGCGACGCACCTGCTGTGGATAAACATGATAGGCGACACCTTCCCCGCGCTTTCCATGGGCATGGAAAAAGCGGAAAAGGATATAATGGGTCGTCCGCCGCGCCCCGCGAAACAAGGATTGTTCGCGGACGGGCTCGGGATCGATCTTATACTTCAGGGCGTATTCATTGCGGGGCTGACGCTTCTGGCATACTTCATCGGAAACGGTTGGCAGATAGTCCCGACGGACGACAATGCGGGCATAACGTGCGCGTTCCTGACGTTCTGTATGATAAAACTGTTCCACGCGTTCAACATCCGTTCGCGCCGCAGCGTGTTCTGTCCGCAGGACGTCAACATGTTCCTCGTTACGGCGTCGGTAATATCGCTTGCGCTCACCACCGCGGTGGTATATATCCCCGGCGTGAATTCGGCGTTCGGATTCACTCCGATAAGCGCCGGCATGTACTTCATCTGCCTTGCCGTCGCGTTTGCCGTGATACCGTTCGTGGAGATAACGAAACTCATACGTTATCTTGTCGGGAAACGTAAAAAGACGCTGTAAAATTTGTCTGAAAAAACCGTATAGCCGAACAATTTATTTTGACGCGGCGATACGGTTTTCTTGATTTTGCGCGCCGAATATAATATAATCATAAAAGAAAACACTATAAAGGAGAGAAGGCATGAATTACGTTTATGTTCTGCTGTTGCTGGGTACGGTAGTCGCGTTGTGCGTGTTCCTCGGCAGATTTTCCGAAAAACTCAAAATACCTTCTCTTCTGCTGTTTATCGGACTGGGCATGCTGTTCGGAGAGAACGGGATCGGGATCTCTTTCGACGATTATTCCCTGACGGGAGTGATATGTTCGGTCTGTCTTATTTTCGTGATTTTTTACGGCGGTTTCGGCACAAACGTCAAGGAAGCGCGCCCCGTAATGGCGCAGTCGCTGTTGCTCTCGGGTGTGGGTACCGCGCTGACCGCGGGGATAACGGGCGTTGTCGTATACTTTATCTTCAATACTTTTACTTCGATAGGCTGGATAGAGTGCATGCTCATCGGTTCGGTGCTGTCGTCGACCGACGCGGCGAGCGTGTTCAATATTCTCAGAACGCGCAGACTCGGTCTGAAATACAATACTTCGTCGCTTCTTGAAATGGAATCGGGTTCCAACGATCCCGTTTCCTATATGCTTACCGTGCTTTTTGCCTCTCTGCTTACCGTGGATAATTTCGGCGCGGGGCAGGTAATCTGGATCGTGGTTAAACAGATAGGTATCGGCGCGGCGTTCGGAGCGTTCCTCGGATTCGGGGCTGTTTTCGTGTTGCGCAAGCTGCCTTTCGGGGCGGGACAGGGCGGAACGATATTCGTTTTTGCGGTCGCGATACTGTCTTACTCGCTTCCTCAGATACCTTTTCTCGGCGGTAACGGTTATCTCGCCGCGTATATAACCGGCATTATAATCGGCAACGCGCGCATTGACAAAAAGCGCGAAATAGTAAAGTTTTTCGATTCGCTGACGGGCGTCGCGCAGATGATTATATTCTTTCTGCTCGGACTGCTCGTCACGCCTGCACAGCTGCCGCGCGTAATGCTGCCCGCGCTTATAGTGTTCGGCGTAATCACGCTTATTGCCCGTCCCGCGGCGGCGAGCGGTCTGCTTCTTCCGTTCCGCACAAAACCGAATAAACTACTCGTCGTTTCGCTCGCGGGATTGCGAGGCGTGGCGAGCGTTGTATTTGCTATAACGGCAACGGAACTTGCGGGCGGTGCGCTTACTTTCGATCTGTTCAATCTCGTTTTCTGCGTCGCCGTACTTTCCATACTCGTACAGGGTACGCTTCTTCCTCCCGTAAGCCGCGCAGTCGGAATGATAGACAGTACTTCCAACGTCATGCGCACTTTCAACGACTATCAGGACGAGTCCGATATAGGATTCGTGCGGATAAGGGTAGGCAAAGATCACGCTTGGTTCGGTAAAAAGCTCAAAGATGCGGTAATGCCCGAGGGGTTCCTTATACTGCTTGTGTTGCGCAATAAACGGACGTTCGTTCCCGACGGCAGAACGACGGTTATGGACGGGGATATTCTCGTCGCCGCCGCGCCCGCGTTTGAAAAAAACGACGAGTTCGGAATGTATGACGAATACATAGGAAAAAGTCACGAATGGGCGGGAAAGTCTTTGCGCGAAATCGATCTGCCTCACGGAAATCTCGTCGCGCTGATCAGGCGCGGAGGCAAGTGCATAGTTCCGCGCGGCGGCACGGTTGTGCGCGAAGGGGACGTTCTCGCGCTTATAAAGACCGACGAGCTGACGGGCGCAAGCGAAAATGACGTTGCGGAAACTTCCGTTCCTTCCGAAACGGAGAAAAAGTCCGAGGTTGAGGCTTCGTCGGACGGTAAAGAAAATTCAGAACCGAGTGCGGGAGACGCGACGAAAAAATAAAGCGGAATTTGCGTTCCGTTTTATTTATAGACGGAATAGCCCGAAACGTTTTGCATAAAATAAAGGCAAAGCTTTATTTTTATGCGGTATTGACATATTTTTATTTTGTGTTATAATATAAAAAAAGGAGGTGGAAGAAAATGAAAAAGATAATTGCGGTCGCATTGCTGACAGTTGCGGTATTAACGTCGGTTATCGCATTTACGGGATGTAAATCTTATGAAATAAATTACGGGAATTACGAGTATTACGGAATAAGACTTACTAATACCGAAACGGGAGAAGTCACCGACGAGAGTAAGGAAGAAACGAAGGAACCGCTTACAATGCCGGTTTCGGTCGAGTTTCGCGAAGACGGCAGTTGTTCCATGAATTTTAACGATTATGAAACACTTGAACTGACGTATAAGGTGAACGGCAAAGGAGAAGTCAACTTTAATGGCGAAAAAGCGGATAAACTCGGGATAAAAGGTTATGACAGTCCGCACGGATTTTTCGAGAACGGTAACTTCTATTACATCTGGGCGTATAATTTTGAAACGCATATAGAGCGTTCGTCTATATGCGTGCTTGCGCAACAAGCCGAAACGGACAAAAACGGGTAAAGCGCGGAATTAAACGTGCAAATAACGTATTTTAAGAAAAGCGGGCGGAGTCGTTCTCCGTCCGCTTCGTATTTACGGGCGATACGTGCGGTTCGCGTTGCGCCGAAGATGCTATTTTACAGGTACGAGTCCGCTTTTTTCGACAAGCGACTGCCCTTCGGGCGAAAGCATGATTTCGGTCAGCCGTTTCTCGTTTTCCGCCATGGGCGATTGAGTAAACGCCACAATATCGGAGCAAAGCGGATACAATCCTTTTCGCACCGCCTCGCCGTCGTATGCGGATACGCCGTCTACGGTCAATGCGCGCGTATTCGAATATGCGTCGGGGTTGTTGCGTATTTCGCTGAGAAACGTAAACCCTATTGCGCCGCGTTCATTTCGATAATATAAATTTTGCATACCGAAAACGCAAAAGACGGGGTTGAATTCGAGCTTCGTTTCGCCGGTTATCGCGGCAACGTTCAGATTTTGAAAAATAAGGTTTTTCGCAGTCGTAACGTCATGCCTTGTATAAAGTTTTATTTTTCCGTTTCCTCCGACGTCGCTCCAATCGGTTATTTTGCCGCCGAGTATCCCTTTGAGTTCCTCCGTCGAAAGGTCGGTAACCTTGTTGTTTTTATGCGTGTAAAACACAAGCGGATCTTTTGCTATCGTAGTATTGCCGTATATTCGTAAATCTTCGGGGTAATACTCATGTATACTCGAGCTGTTTGTCAGGAGCAGTCCGTTTTGCGGATATGCCGTGCTGAGAAACGTACGAGTGTCGAGACAGTCGTCCGAGTATTCGCTTTCGGAATAGTATGCGTTTACTAAAGAAGACGCGAGCGAATAATAGCATGACTGCGCGTGCAGTACGGGCGCGTTTTTTCCGAATTTGAAATCGGGTTCGCTTTCGAGCCGCGCTATGTCCGAATCCGCGTCGAAAGGCGCGTAACGCTCCGCAAGCGTGCGCTGATCGAACGGCATATCGTATATCGTCACGGCGTGTTCGTAAACGTTTACGAAAATCGTGCAGACGGTGCATATCGCCGTTATCGCCGCTATGATAGCGCTTGCGACGAAAGTATGTTTGCGCGCTCTGCCCGAGAGGCACCAGCCGACGAGAAATACGGCGAACGCGATTATCATGACCTGCGACGTGAAGACGGTGCGCCAGTCTACGCTCGCCATCAGCAGGAGAAAGCCGCACGCGATATACAGCGCGATCGCGGCAAGCACAACGAGCGTTTTTGCGGAACAGCTCAATATTCTTTTCATTACGGAAGAAAGATATTTCATATCGTACACCTCGGTTTGCGCGCGGTCCGTCCCGCGCTTTCGCTTATATTATACCCGAAAAAACCTGCGTTTGCCATGCACGCTGTCTGCAAATACCGTTCCTGTCCGTGAAATATCCGTTCATATCCGAAATAAGACATGATAAAAGCGGCGGTGTGTCCGCCGCTTGCGTTGTCGGTCGATGCCTCGGACGCGGTCATTGTTCCGCCACGCCCGAATCGTTGAAAAGCAAAGTGTCCGTTTTCAGTTCGCGCCAGCCGCTGCCGTTTGTTTTGCATACCGCGACGGCTTTCCAGTAACCGCTTTCCGCCGCGGCGCTGACTTCGATACTTTTGTAAATATCGAGATCGTCCGAATAAACGGTTTGCATGGCTGTCATTTCTTCCGCGTTGTCCGTGTTCGTTCCGGAAAAATACAGATCCAGCCTGACCTGCACGGTATCGAAACCGAGATTGAAATTGTTCGTGACTTTTGCCGTTATGTTTCCGTTATAATCGCCCTGTATGTCTATCCTGAGATATGTGACGAAACCGCGCCGCGCGTCGCCCGCGAAAAAAGCGTCTTTGGATAGCAATGCTCCGATCGTAACGGCAGCCACGCCGCAGGCGACCGAGAAGGCAAGCATGATCGCGAACATTCTTTTTGCGAGTTTGCTTTTGTGCCGCAGAGAAAGTATCAGCCCGCTTACGAACAGCGCCGCGAGCAGCAGCACAAGGAGCGCCATTGCGAGGTTGCGCCAGTCGGATATTATGCCGATCGAGCTGGCACCGTTTTCGACGGGCAGGTTTTCGACGATAAAAAGCACGGTGTCGACGACGAGCAACAACACTATCGCTGCCGATACGATGATTATCGGGCGCGCGTTGCGTCTGCGCTTTTCTCCGACGCTCTCCGTTCCGTTCTCTTCGCGTTTCGTATCACATTCGCCGAGCTCTTTTTCTTTCAGAGAGTCGAGCAGCAGCTCTTCGCGGCTCACGCCGTAATAATCGGCGATGGAAGCGAGTATAACTCCGCGCGGGATACGTTCGCCGCGTTCGTAACCTGCGAGCGCGCGCACGCTTATCCCTATTTTTTCCGCGGCGGTTTCCTGCGTGACGCCTTTCAGCGCGCGGAGTTGTCTGAGTTTGTCTGCTATCATTTTTTCGTTCCGCATAGATTATACCATAACCGTCCGCATATGTCAATATCGGATAATTGCGCTGCGTCGTCGAGTACGTAAAAAACGCCGCGCGCAGTTATTTGCGCACGGCGCTACCGAATCTGTTTTTGGTCATGCAGTTTGTCTGCGGCCGCCCGTGCGGCGGGAAAAGTATCTTACCGCTTTGACGCATTCGTCGGCGGCGAGCGGGAGCACCGAAAGTCCGATGCAGAATGCGGCTATCGGAGCCGAAGGCAGGCACATACCGAACACCGCGGCTATCGGGGGGACGAACACCACGAGCGCTATGAGAGCGAGCGCGCTCCCGCTTGCTATATTGAGCAGGCGGTTGGAGAACACGCCGCAGGTAAACAGCGGAGCGTCCGAACGCAGGTTATACGCGTGCAGGATCTGCGAAACGCCGAGCGTGAGGAAGCACGCCGTCCGAGCCATGGTCTCGTTGTCCGTCATTGCGCGCGTCACATAGTACGCCGTCAGACAGAGCGCGCCGAACGCTATGCCGTGTACGACTATGCGTATTATCATCCCGCGCGAGAATATTCCTTCGCTCCGACCGAGCGGCGCGCGTTGCATAACGTCCTTCGCGGTTTTTTCCGCGCCGAGCGCGATAGCGGGGAAGGAATCGGAAACGAGGTTTATCCACAGCAGTTGCATACTGAGCAGCGGCGAATCGAATGTCAGACACATGGCAAGCACGACAGCCACCACTTCGCCTATGTTCGTGCCGAGCAGGAAAGACACGGCTTTCCTTATATTGTCGAACACGCCGCGCCCCGTTTCCACCGCGTCCACTATCGTTGCGAAATTGTCGTCGGTAAGCACGATGTCCGATTCCGCTTTCGCGACGTCCGTGCCGCTGCCCATGGCGCAGCCGATGTCGGCGGTCTTGAGCGCGGGCGCGTCGTTCACCCCGTCTCCCGTAACGCCGACAACTTCGCCTTTGTCCTGGAACAGTTTGACTATGCGGAGTTTATCCGACGGGGTAACACGGGCGAAAACGCTCACCGTTTTAAGTTCTTCGGCAAGTTTGTCGTCGCTCATTTTCTCTATCTGCCTGCCCGTGAGCACTCTGTCCGCGTTCATTCCGACGGCGCGCGCCACGCTTTTTGCCGCGCCCGCGGCGTCGCCCGTCAGCATTACGGGGCGTATGCCCGCGCTTTTGCATTTAGCGACTGCGTCCGCGGCCTCTTCTCTCGGCGGGTCGGACAGCCCGAGCAGTCCGACGACGTGCGTTCTGCCGCCGCCGAGCGCTTCGGGCGAGGTTATGCGACGTGTCGCGACCGCGATCACCCGCAGTCCGCGCGCTTCCATTTCCTCCGCTCGCGCGAGCACGCGTTCGTCGTCGGTGACGCTTTCGCATGCGCCCTTGACTATTTCCGTCAGCGTTCCGCTTATGCTTACCACCGTGCTCATTTTGCGCGATACGTTGTCGAACGGTACGAGCGACATCCTGACGACATTCCGCGGCTGTCCGAACGCGCGCAGTATCGCGCCGTCGGTGGGGTCTGCGGCATTGTCGGTGCAAAGCGCGGCGAGCTCTCCGACGTTTTCTTCGGACAACGGCACGACCTCTGTCACCGCCATTCTGCCCGTAGTCAGCGTGCCTGTCTTGTCCGTACATATGACGGAAACGCTGCCGAGCGTTTCCACGGCAGGCAGTTTGCGCACGATAGCGCGGCGCTTAACGAGTTTTTTCATGCCCGAACTGAGCACCATCGTGACGGTCGTAGGCAGACCTTCGGGGAGTGCGGAAACCGCGAGCGCTATCGCGGTAGTGAAGAGCACGGGCGCGGTAAGCCCCGAGTTTCCGACGAGGTATATCCCGACCAGCCCCACCACGAACACGAACGCGCATACGGCGACGCTGAGCACGCCCAGTTGTTCGCTCAGCTTTTTCAGCTTGTGTTGGAGCGGGGTAGGGCGCTCGCGGCTTTTGCCGAGCAATGCCGCTATCCTGCCCATTTCGGTCTGATCGCCCGTTTTGTCGACGACCGCAACGCCTCTTCCCGTCAGTATGCGGCAGCCCGAAAAAACGCGGTCGCCGTCGCCTTTATGCACGGGCGCGCTTTCCCCCGTGAGCATGCTTTCTTCGCCGCTCATCGAATGAGCTTCTATAAGCACGCAGTCTGCGGGCACGACGTCGCCCGAATGGAGCAACACGATGTCCCCGGGGACGAGCACGCGCGCGTCTTCCGTGCGTTCCTTGCCGCTCCTGCGCAGTTTGCATGTGGCGGCGCCCATGTCTTCGAGCGCGGCAAGCGATCTTTCGGCGCTGCGTTCCTGCAACGCCGAAATGAGCGCGTTCGCTATCACGATGCCGAAAATCAGCAGCGGCTCGAAAAGCGCTTCCGCAGTGAAATCCGCCACCGCAAGTCCGAATCCTACCGCGCATGCGACCAATAAGATTATGAGCATGGGGTCTTTCAGCTGACAGGCGAACCTGAAAAAGAGCGAAGGCGGCTTGCGTTTCGTGAGCGCGTTCGCGCCGTAAAGAGAGGCGCGTCTGCCCGCCTCTTCGTCATCCAGCCCACCGGGGCAAGTTCCGTATTTATCACAAATATCCACGGTTTAATAATATGCTTGCCGTGCGGCGTTATATGCCCGGGCTCCGCCGCGAAAAAAGGCGGTTTCGTTACGAAATCGCCTTTTTGTCATTTATCGTTATTGTTTTCGCCGTCTTCGTTTTCGTCCGTTTCGTCCTCGTCTTCGCCGTAGTCGATCGTACCGTCCTTGCGTTTATAAGCTACGTGTTTTTTCTTTTTCTTCTTTTCCGCGGGCGGAGCGAATTCGGCTTTGCCTTGCTCTATCTCTTCTTCCGTCAGGTGAAAGAGCGGTTTTGCCGTTCTGTTCTCCTTCGCCGCTTTTTCCGATTCTTCGGTAATGACGAGCACGCAGTTTCTGTTCGTGGTGAAGCTGATCGCGAAATGCGCCGCCGCCACAAGGGCGGACGCGAAAAGCAGCAGGCACACCGTAACGTCGGGGATATTGCTTATCGAGCCTATTACCATGAGCACCGCATGATATACCGCGAGGACGAGCGGCAGGAGCGCGGCGAGCAGTATACCGAAATATGTGGTGACGCGGAAGCCGAGAAAAGGCGAACGGCGTTCGGGAACTTCGCGGCGGAGAGTGTAACCGAAGAAAGAATATACCGCGGTCCACAAGAGCGCGATGCCCGCAAGGAAGTATAATCCGACGTAAAAGAGCGTACCTTCGTATGACCCAGATATGACGGAGGTGACCCGAAGTTTTACCGCGGCATACACGGCGAGCGCGGCGATCTCCGCCACGGCCGCGACTATCGCGAGTATACGGCATACCGTGTTTTTGCGCGCGAAAACGCTTTCGTCGCCTTCTATTTCGTAATAATTGGTATTTTCTTTATTATATTTGTTTCTTCTTATCGGTTTTTTCATGGTTATATTTTAGCAAAGCAAACGACATAAATCAATCGTTTACGGGCAGAAGGGCGCGTATTTTGCGTAAAATGCGCTCGGGAACGCAGGCGTTCGGGGCGCGGGCAGCCCTTAATCGGTTGCACGCGGCGAAAAAATGTGTTACAATATGCGTGAAATAAAAAAACGGAGACAGAAATGTTACAGGTAACGGGAGTAACTTTACAGTTCGGACAGCGCATACTGTTCGAAAACGTCAATATCAAATTCACGAAAGGCAATTGCTACGGCATAATCGGCGCGAACGGCGCCGGCAAAAGTACCTTTCTCAAGATCCTCGACGGCGAGATAGAGCCCAACAAAGGCGAGGTGACCGTTTCCAAGAACGAGCGCATGAGCGTTCTTCAACAGAACCAGAACGCCTACGACGACAAAACGGTACGCGAAACCGTTATGTGGGGACACAAACGGCTCATGGAGCTCAGCGAGCTGCGCAACGCGCTGTATTCCAAAGAGGATTTTACCGAGGAAGACGGTATGAAAGCGGCGGAATACGAAGCGGAATTCGCCGATCTCGGCGGGTACGAGGCGGAAGCCAACGCCGACTCCATGCTCAATTCTCTCGGTGTGCCCGCGGAGCTTGCCGACACGCTCATGGCGGACGTCGATCCGAAGATAAAAGTCAAAGTCCTGCTTGCTCAGGCGCTTTTCGGCAAGCCCGACATACTGATACTCGACGAGCCGACCAACAACCTCGACGTCAAGACGGCAAACTGGCTGGAAGATTATCTCATGGACCTCGACGATACGTGCATAATCATCGTGTCGCACAACAGGCATTTCCTCAACCGTGTGTGCACGCATATCTGCGACGTGGATTATCGTCAGATAACCGTGTATGTCGGCAACTACGATTTCTGGTACGAGTCCAGTCAGCTTCTCATCCGTCAGCAGAAAGAGGCGAACAAGAAAGCGGAAGCGCGCGCCAAGGAGCTGCGCGAGTTCATAGCGCGGTTCTCCGCAAACGCAAAACGCGCCAAGTCCGCTACGAGCAGAAAGAAAGAACTGGAAAAACTGGAAATAACGGACATCAAACCGTCGAGCAGGAAATACCCGTTCGTCGACTTCAAGTTTGAGCGCGAATTGGGCGCGGATATACTCAAGGTGGAAGGGCTGACGAAGAAAGGCTTTTTCAGCGACATTACGTTCACCGTCAAGCCCGAAGACAAGATCGGCTTTGTCAGCGAGAGCGGCAACACCCTTTCCATGCTGTTCGACATACTGATGGGCAAGGAGCAGGCGGACGGCGGAAGTTTCAAATGGGGAAGTACCGTTATCCCCGCATACATGCCGCAGAATTACGACGAATTTTTCGACGGTGTGGATCTTACGCTCGTGCGCTGGCTGGATCGGTTCTCGCGTCAGCACGACGAGGAGTACCTGCGCAGCTGGCTGGGCAGGATGCTGTTTTCCAAAGAAGAGGCGCTTAAAAAGGCAAAGGTGCTTTCGGGAGGAGAAAAGGTGCGCTGTATGCTCGCAAAAATGATGCTTGCGCAGGGGAATTTCCTCATACTCGACGAGCCGACCAACCACCTCGACCTCGAATCGATAACCTCGCTCAACAAAGGTCTGATCAACTTCAAGGGTCCGATACTGCTCGTCTCTCACGACCACGAGCTGGTGCAGACGACGTGTACGCGCATAATAGACATCGAGCACGGCGTCAAAGTTTACGATAAAGATATTTCTTACGACGAATATATCGAACAGCAGAGCAAGTAATATATATCATGGAAAAAATAGCGAGTTTCAGGATAGACCACGAAAAACTCATGAGCGGGCTGTATGTTTCGCGCAAGGATACGTGCGGCGGCGTGACCGTCACGACTTTCGATCTGCGCCTGACCGCGCCTAACCGCGAACCGCCAATGAGCACTGGCGTCATGCACACCATCGAACATCTGGGCGCGACATTCCTGCGCTTTTCCGAGTGCGGAGGCGATATCGTATACTTCGGACCTATGGGGTGCCGCACGGGCTTTTATCTGCTTATGTTCGGCGACCTTACGAGCGCGGACGTTCTGCCGCTCGTGCGCCGCACGTTCGAGTTTATTGCCGCTTTCGACGGCGATATTCCCGGCGCGCTGCCGTCCGAGTGCGGTAACTGGTCGGATCAGGATCTTGCGGGCGCGAAAGCCGCCGCGGCAAAGTACCTTTCAGATCTCGCTTCTCCGCGTCTCGAGTATTGATTTTTGTTTGTGAGTTTATCGGGGAATTTTTTTTGGACAAAAAAGGTTCCCGAACCCTTTCACAAATAAAGGTCTGTCGCATGGTAATGCACAGTCCCTTCAAAAGCTTGAAATCATATAATAATTAAGACTTTCGCCCTAAAAGATAATCGATGTCTTCATCAAAAAAATCGGCTATTTTACATAAGTTTCCGAGAGTAATTTCGCGTTGACATAGCAAATAACGTGAAATTGTTTGTTGCGGTATGCCTATTTTTCGCGCAAACTGAGAAATGCTCATATCTCCGATAAGATATCTGAGATTTTCCGCAAACGTCTTTATATATTCGTTTTCCGCATTGTCATTCATTTTATTATTATACACCGTATGGTGTAAATCGCTTGACGTCACACCAAACGGTGTGGTAAAATCAAATCGAAGTCTGCGATTCAGTTTTAAGAATTGTGGTTCGGCGGGAAATCGTATGCAAAAGCGGCATAATCGTTTCTTCGCCGTTGCTTGGATGTTAAAATAAATAAAATCACGATATGGAAGGATGATATTATGAAAAGTATCGGACGTCATTTGAAAATTGCGATAGCCGCGTTGCTCGTTGTTGTTATGAGTTTCGCCTGCGTATGTCTGTCCGCTTGCGGCGGAAAGGAAAATAATACCGATCCTGGCGGCGGAGCTGCCGCGCTTATTCCCACGGAAGGGTTAGAGTACGAAAAAGACGGCAGCGGTGGTTTTTACGTCGTTGTCGGAATGGGTACGGCGAAAACGGAGGATCTCGTAATAGGCGGGACTTACGATTCTTTGCCGGTAAAGGGCATTGCCGCGCGCGCTTTCGCGGAAGAAACGATAAAGACGGTAACCGTGGGGGACGAAGTCACGGACATAGGGGACGGAGCGTTCGATTCGTGTACTTCGCTTACCGACGTCAAGCTCGGCAGTATAAACGACGGCGCGGTTGCAAGCTCGCGCAATTTGCCGTCTGACGCGCTTTATGCGGAGCGGCAGATTACCGCTGCCGAGCAGACCGTTCTCGGCAGCGGCGTATTCGCTTCCTGTACGAATCTTAAAAGCGTTAAGCTCGGCGATAAAATCAAAGATATCGATTCCGATCTTTTCAGCGGCTGCGACAGTCTGACCGACATAGTCATAGGCAACGGAGTGGAAGAGATCGGCGACTGGTCTTTGTCGTCCCTGTATTCTCTCGAAAGCATAAAGGTCGGGAACGGACTGAAAACCATAGGCGAAGGAGCTTTCGCTTACGACGAAAATCTGAAGACTGCCGAATTCGGCAACGGTTTACAGGAAATAGGCTACGGCGCGTTCAGTTACTGCAAAAATCTTAAAAGCTTTAAGGTGGGCAACGGACTGAGAAAAATAGACGTAGGCGCGTTTTACGGATGCGAAAGCTTAACCGACGTTACTCTTTCGTCTTCGCTCGCCGAGATAGAAATTGACGCGTTCAGGGGATGTAAAAGTCTTACTCGCTTTACTGTGCCCGAGTCTGTGGAAACGATAGGCGACGGAGCGTTTGTCGGTTGCAGTTCGTTAACGGAGATAAACGTTGACGGTAAAAACAAGTGCTTTTCTTCGGTAGGCGGCGATATTTATTCCAAGGACGGCGGTACGCTTATTACATACGCGCCCGGAAAATCCGCTACGTCGTTTACGTTTCCCGCGTCCGCTACGGCGGTAGGCGCCAATGCGTTTTACGAATGCTCGGCGCTGGAAGAGATAAAGTTCAACGACGATATGACTTACATCGGAGAAAACGCGTTTTACGGCACGGCGTTTATGAATAATATTCCGGAAGAAAACGGCGCGAAGTATTGCGATAATTATCTTTTGTCGGCAAGCGGCGTGAGCGGAGATTATACGGTAAAAGACGGCACGACTCTCATAGCTTCGGCGGCGTTTTCCTACCGCGACGGTATGGAAAGTATAACATTGCCTTCGTCGCTTAAATATATCGGGGATAAGGTTTTCGACGGTTGCAACGCTCTTGCGAGCATTACCGTAAATTCGGGCAATACGGCATTTAAGTCGGACGGCGCGGATCTGTATACCGCGGACGGCAAGACGTTTATGTTGCACGCGCCCGCGTCTTCCGCCGCTTCGCTTACGATTGCCGACGGCACGGAAAAAATAGCGGATAACGCGTTGCGCGGCAGTTACGCTTTGACTTCGGTTACGTTGCCGGTCGGTCTGACGGAAATAGGCGAAAAGGCTTTCGAAAACAGCGGCATTACGTCCGTAACCTTGCCGGACAGCGTCGTGGAGCTCGGCGAAGGCGCGTTCGGGTACTGCTATGCTCTTGAAAGCGCGGATATCGGCGACGGCGTAGAGGAAATTGCTATCAGCACTTTTACCGGTTGCGGCAGTCTTAAAACTTTGGGAATAGGCAGCGGCGTCAAATATATCGAAACGGATTACACTTTTGACGGTTGCACTTCTCTTGAAAACATAAACGTTGCGGCAGGTAATTCCGTTTACAGCTCGATAAGCGGAAATCTTTACGACGTCAGCGGCAGTATGCTTATAAAGTATGCGCCCGGAAAATCCGAAACCGAATTTACAGTTCCACAGAACGTGCACGAAATAGGGACGAAAGCGTTTACGGGCAGCGCAAATCTCGTGAAGATAATCCTTCCGAGCGGGCTCAAAGAATTGCGTGACAGTGCGTTCGAGTATTGTTCTTCGCTTAAAAATATCGAATTGCCGAGCGATATGACATATATTCCTTACGGACTTTTCAGCGGCTGCGCCGCGCTGGAAAACATAGACATACCCGACGGCGTAGTCAATATAGGTAACTTTGCGTTTTCCGAATGTCCGAGCCTTACTCGTATCGAGCTTCCGAGCGGACTGACGCGTATAGGCGTAAACGCATTCCGGAATTGCTCGGCGTTGAGCGAGTTAGTTATACCCGACGGCGTATCTCTCATAGAAGAATATACTTTCTCCGGTTGCGGCGCTCTCTCTTCGGTAGTTATCGGCAGCGGCGTTAAAAGCATAGCGGCGGGAGCGTTTGAAAATTGTTACAGACTTGCGGAAGTTTATAATAAATCCGCTCTTGAAATAACAGCGGGTTCGAGCGATAACGGTTATGTGGCGTATTATGCGAAACAGGTCTATACGGGCGAGTATCAAAGCAAGCTGATTAAGGAAGGGGATTACCTGTTTTTTGCGGATGAAAACGGATATTGCCTTGTCGGATATGTCGGCAATTCGTCCGAAACGGTTATGCCCGCCACAATAAGCGGCAATACCTATACGGTCGGCGATTACGCTTTTGCGGGCAATAAAAATTTGCAGAGAGTTACATTGTCGGATATTGAAACGATCGAAAACGGAATGTTCAAGGATTGTTTCGGACTTACAAGCATAGTTTTTACATCTACGGTTAATACCGTGAAAGCGGGTGCGTTTGAAAATTGCAGTCTGAGCGAAATATTTTATATGGGAAACGAGCAGCAATTCCTTGACATTGCCGTAGACCATACGAATAATTTCGGTTTTACGCAAGCCGCAGTGTACTATTATTCCGAAACCCAGCCCGACGGCGGCGATTATTGGCATTACGTCGACGGTGTTCCCGTTCTATGGTAAAAGGTCGGGAAACGTTGTACCTTGTTTTAACGGGAGCCTTTTCTTTGAAATAAAGAAAGGGCTCCTTTAATTTTAAAAAGGTGTTGATTTTTCCGCGATTGTGTGGTATGCTTAAAAAACAAAGGGGAGCGCGGTTTACGCGCGCAACAAGGAGCTTTTATGGACAGAAAAAAACTGATAGGCATTGCCGCGGGCAGAGAAAAAGCCGATCTTGTGATAAAAGGCGCGAGCGTGGTCGACGTGCTCGGCGGCAGACTGATAAAAGGCGACGTCGCGGTAGCCGACGGGGTATTCGTCGGGGTAGGCGAATACTCGGGCAAGACGGAGCTGGACGGCACGGGCAAATACGTAATGCCGTCGTTTTATGACGCGCACTTGCATTTCGAATCGGTGATGGTGCGGCCGAGCGAATATCTTAAACGCGCGATCCCGCGCGGCGTGACTTCGTTCAACGCCGACCCGCACGAGATAGCAAACGTGCTCGGGCTCAAAGGCATAAAATTCATGATGGACGACGTGCGCGGCATACCCGCGGACGTGCACTTCATGATGCCGTCCTGCGTTCCCGCCACTCCCGAGGATATGAGCGGTTGCGTGCTCACGAGCGAAGAGGTGAGAAAAGGCCGCGACGAGCTGGGAGCTTTCGGACTGGGCGAGATGATGAATTTCCCCGGCGTGCTGAACTGCGACGAAGACGTGATGAAAAAACTCGAGGTGTTCGATATCGTGGACGGTCACGCGCCCATGATAAGAGGCAACGGACTCAACGCATACATTTGCGGAGGGATAACCACCGACCACGAGTGCGAAAGCGTGGACGAAGCGCTCGAAAAGATAAGCAAAGGCATGTATGTGCTTATCCGCGAAGGCAGTCAGACCAAGAACCTTAAAACGCTCATCAAAGCGGTGAACGACCGCAATCTGCGCCGATTCCTGTTCTGCACGGACGACCGTAATATCGAGGACCTTACCGCGCTCGGCACGATCGGCAACTGCGTACGTCTTGCCGTCGAATGCGGTATGGACCCGATCGCCGCCATAACGATAGCTTCGCTCAATGCCTATGAGGCGTACGGTTTCCGTCGCCGCGGAGCCGTTGCGCCGCTGTACAAAGCGGATTTCCTCATTACGTCGGACATTGCCGCGCAGAAAGTGGATGCGGTATACTTCGGCGGCGAGCGAATAGCGGAAAACGGCAAACCGCTTTTCACCGTTACCCCCGCTCCTTCGGACGGCGTGACGGGTACGGTCAACATCAGACCCGTGACCGCGGACGATCTCGAATGTGAATTCACGCGCGGCATGGACGTCATGGAGGTATATCCCTCCACCGTCGTAACGGGGCGCGTTAAGGCGGACAGCCGCGAAGGGCTGAACTACATGTGCAGCATAGAGCGCCACCATGCGAGCGGAAAGATAGGTCGGTGTTTCGTCAAAGGCTTCGACCTCAAAGGCGGGGCGATAGCGCAGACAGTGGGGCACGACGCGCACAACATAACGGTGCTCGGCGACTGTGCCGCGGACATGGCGCTTGCGGTCAACAGTCTGGGCAAGGACGGCGGGCTCGTTGTGGTCCGCGGCGGCAAACTCGTGGGCAAAGTCCCCCTTGAAATAGCAGGCCTGATGAGCGATAAAAGCGCGGACGAAGTGCTTGCGGAGCGCGCGCGGCTGACCTCGGCGCTCGTCGGCATGAGTTATAATCACGAAATAGAACCGTTCATGCTGCTTTCCTTCCTCTCGCTTATAGTCATTCCCGAGCTCAAACTCAATCAGTCGGGGCTGTTCAGCGTATCCGAGTGGCGGTATATCTGAGGCAGACAGTAAAGCAAGCGCGTGAAAAATTCTTGACAGTCGCGCGGCAGCGGTGATAAAATAACCGTGAAAACAATTTTGAAAGGAGCGATCACGCGGGCGGCGCCTTGCGTGACAGTGAGAATGTTATGAAAACAGACGCAATAATCATAATGGACGGGTTCGGATACCGCAAGGAAACGCGCGGCAATGCAATAGCCGCGGCGGGTACTCCCAATCTCGACAGGCTTGAGGCGAGATACCCTCACACGCTTATCGAAGCGAGCGGGCTTGCCGTCGGTCTGCCTGCGGGTCAGATGGGCAACAGCGAAGTCGGACACCTGAACATAGGCGCGGGAAGAGTGGTATACCAGGACATAACCGCGATCGACAAAGCCATAAGCGACGGTGATTTCTTCAAAAACGAGGAATTTCTTGCGGCAATGCATAACGTAAAGGCGAACAAGAGCGCGTTGCACCTTGTCGGACTGCTCTCCAACGGCGGAGTGCATTCCATGAATACGCACCTTTACGCGCTGCTGGAAATGGCAAAGCGCGAGAACGTGGACAAAGTCTTTGTCCATTGCCTTATGGACGGCAGGGACGTTCCTCCCACTTCCGGCGGCGAGTTCATCGCACAGCTCGAAGAAAAGATAAAGGAGATAGGCGTCGGCAAGATAGCTACCGTGATCGGCAGATATTATTACATGGACCGCGACAACCGTTGGGAGCGCGTTAAGGAAGGTTATGACATGATGTATGCGGGAGTGGGCGAGCATTACGCCACCGCGGCAGAAGTCACCGAAAAATCTTACGCGGCGGGCGTGACCGACGAATTCATACGCGCAAGCGTCGTCGGAGATTATAACGGCGTGCACGACGGGGACTCCGTCATATTCTTCAACTTCCGCAGCGACCGTGCGAGAGAGATAACCCGCGCGGCAGTGTATCCCGAGTTCGACAAGTTCGAACGCGCGGGCGGCTTCAAAAAAGTTTATTACGTGTGCATGACCCAGTACGACGCGACAATGGAACACGTCGTCGTGGCGTTCCCGCCTCGCCGTCTGGTCAACACCCTCGGCGAATACCTCGCGAAGATAGGCAAGACGCAGGTGCGCACCGCGGAAACGGAAAAGTACGCGCACGTCACGTTCTTTTTCAACGGCGGCGTCGAAGAGCCGAACAAGAACGAAACGCGTATCCTCGTGCCGTCGCCCAAAGTACCCACCTATGACATGCAGCCTGAAATGAGCGCGCCTCAGGTATGCGAAAAGGCTCTTTCCGTCATCGGCAAGACCGATGTGCTCATCATGAATTACGCTAACTGCGACATGGTCGGACATACGGGCGTTTTCGACGCAGCCGTCAAAGCGGTAAGAACCGTCGACGAATGCGTAGGTAAAGTGGTGGACGCAGTCATAGCGAGCGGCGGTACCGCGCTCGTGTTCGCCGACCACGGCAATGCCGAGCTTATGAGCTTTGAGGACGGCAGTCCTTGCACCAGCCACACGACGAACAAAGTGCCGTTCATCGTTTGCGGCGAAAAGTACGTAGGCGCGAAACTCGCCGACGACGGAGCGCTCTGCGACGTCGCGCCCACGCTCCTCGACGCAATGGGCGTACCTCAGCCCGCCGAAATGACGGGAAAAAGTCTGATAATTTCCTGATATTTATATTTTCGCGTAGATTTTAAGTAAGTTTTTTCTAAAAAGGGCTGTTGCGTTTTTAAATGCAACAGCCCCGTGCGTTATAGCGGAAAAGCGTCGGTTTCATTACGAAATTTTATAAATACAGAACAATTATATCGATAAAAGCCGCTATATTTCCGTTGCGCGGAAATGCGGTCGGATTTTCGTGGGAAACGCGCGTTTATATAAATAAGCGGCGCGCAAAAATTCAAGATTAATCTTTCAGCTCCGCGATGACGTGTTTTACGTCGCGCAGCCATTCGGCATAGCGTGCGGCATGGGCGTGACGTACTTTGTCGAGGCGAAGTTTGACTATGACGAAAGCCGCCATCATTACAACTATGGCGCATACGAAAATAATGAAAGGCAATTCGAAGCCTCCCGTCAGCAGTACGATTACGGAAGCGAGGACGAGCATTACGACCGCGACGGCGAAGAAAACGGGGACAAGCCTCAGCATAAGCGAAATGCGTTTTTCCTCGGCATAAGCGGAAACGAATTCGTTATACAGTTCCTTGCGCTTTTCTTTGCTGAGCTCGAAATAATCTATATATGAGAAATTGTTTTCGTTATCGTTCTGCATAACTTTCACACCTTGCAGTTTTCGAGAGTCAGTTCGTCGAAATCGACGTATTCGACGAAGTCGGAGGCTTTGAACCTCGATATATTGAATTGAGTAAAATTCGACGCGTGCGAAGAAAGCACGACGGGCGTGGGAAGATCGAGTTCGTGGCATACGTTGCGCACGTAATCGTCGAATCTGTCCTCGTCGTACTTGCCGTCGAACAGCACGATTTCGTTTTTCAGTATTTTTTTGTTTTTGTGGGTTTTCGCCCATATCTTTATCATATACACAGTATAGCGCAAACAAAAGCAAAAGGCAAGCGGCAAACGATTGACTTTGAAAGGAATTTTATATATAATGTACGATGAACAAATAACTACTGAAACGAGGCAAACGCAATGAACCTTACACGGAAAATAATAAAAGCGCATCTCGTGAGCGGAGAGATGAAGGCGGGCGAGGAAATAGCCGTCAGGATCGATCAGACGCTTACGCAGGACTCAACGGGTACCATGGCGTACCTGCAGTTCGAGGCAATAGGCACGGACAAAGTAAAGACCGAACGCAGCGTGGCTTATATCGACCACAACATGCTCCAGTCCAGCCAGCTCAACGCGGACGATCACGCATACATCCAGTCCGTTGCGCTTTCCCACGGGATATATGTCAGCAAACCGGGCAACGGTATCTGCCATCAGGTACATCTCGAACGGTTCGGCAAGCCGGGTAAAACCCTTCTCGGTTCGGATTCTCACACTCCGACGGGCGGCGGCATAGGCATGCTTGCCATGGGCGCGGGCGGACTCGACGTAGCGCTCGCTATGGGCGGCGCGCCTTTTTATCTCGTTATGCCCAAGGTCGTCAATGTCGAGCTCAAAGGCAGACTGAGAGCGGGCGTTACCGCCAAAGACGTCATACTCAAGGTGCTTGAAGTGCTCACCACTTCGGGCGGCGTGGGCAAGGTCATGGAATACACGGGCGAGGGAGTGAAGTACCTCACCGTTCCCGAGCGCGCCACGATAACCAATATGGGCGCGGAGCTGGGCGCGACGACGTCCATATTCCCGTCCGACGAAAAGACGGAAGCGTTCCTCAAAGCGCAGGGCAGAGGCGAGGACTACGTGCCCCTTAGCGCAGACGCGGACGCGGAGTACGACGAGCACATCGTCATCGATCTCACGGCATTGACTCCGCTTGCGGCATGCCCTCATTCTCCCGGTAACGTCAAGCCCGTAAGCGAGCTTGCGGGAATGAAAGTGGATCAGATATGCGTCGGATCCTGCACCAACTCGTCCTATCTCGACCTGATGAAGGTCGCAGCCATACTCAAAGGCAAGCGCATACATCCCGACGTTTCGTTCACCGTGTCGCCGGGGTCGCGCCAGGTACTGACCATGCTCGCGGAGAACGGCGCGCTCGCCGACATACTCAGCGCGGGCGCGAGACTGCTCGAATGTGCGTGCGGTCCCTGCATCGGCAACGGTCAGAGCCCCAAACAGAACGCGGTGTCGCTCAGGACGTTCAACCGCAATTTCTATAACCGCAGCGGTACGCCGAGCGCGAACGTCTATCTCGTTTCTCCCGAAACGGCGGCGGTCAGCGCGATCACTGGCGTGATGACGAGTCCCGAAGGCATAACGCTTCCCGACATCCCCATGCCCGAAAAATTCCTTATAAACGACAATCTTATACTTCGTCCCGAGGAATTCAAGGACATAAAGATAATACGCGGCGACAACATAAAGCCGTTCCCGAAGGGCAAAAAACTGGAAGAGAACGTCAGCGGCGAAGTGCTCATCAAACTGGGCGACGATATAACGACCGACCACATAATGCCGAGCAATGCCGCGCTTTTGGCGTATCGTTCCAACGTGCCGTATCTTTCCGATTACTGCCTTTCCAACTGCGACAAGGATTTCCCCGTACGCGCCAAGGCGAAACACGGCGGGTTCATCGTCGCGGGGTCCAATTACGGTCAGGGTTCGAGCCGCGAACACGCCGCACTCGTGCCGCTTTATCTCGGTATAAAAGCGGTGGTGGCAAAGAGTTTCGCGCGCATACACAAGGATAACCTGATGAATAACGGCATACTTCCGCTCGTATTCGCGGACCCTGCCGATTACGACAAGCTGGAACAGGGCGATCAACTCACGATCTACAATGCACCCGACAGCGTCAGGAGCCGTAAATTCGTGCTTGTGGTGGAAAATAAGGACATAAAGATACCTCTCCGTCTCGAATGCGGGGAGCGTCAGCAGAAGATGCTGCTTTGCGGCGGTTCGCTCAACGCAATAAGTGAATGACGCCTTGCCGCGTGACGAGCGTGGCGGATGTTACGCAGTGAACAAGGAGGGTGAAATGAATAAACTTCGCGATGACATACTCAATCTGCTCGCAGAGGATTCGCGCCTTACGAGCGCTCGTATCGCACAGATGTTGCAGACTGACGAAAAGACAGTCGCGGCGGAAATAAAAGCCATGGAAGACAGCGGCGTGATCATCAAGTATACCGTGATATCCGACGACGAGCTTGCGGGCAAAGATGTCGTGGAAGCGCTTATCGAAGTCAAAGTTTCGCCGATGTACAAGCACGGATTCGATTCCATTGCCGAAGATATTTACCAGTTCGACGAAGTAAAGACGCTTTATCTGATGAGCGGCGCTTACGACCTCGCCGTCATAATCGAAGGGAAGAGCCTCAAAGACGTGGCGCGGTTCGTCAGCGAAAAACTTTCCGTAATGGATAAAGTGCTTTCGACCGCTACGCATTTCATACTGAAAAAGTACAAGATAGGCGGAGTCTGCACCAAATCCTGCGGAGTAAAAAGACAGGCGGTACACGCTTAAAGCGCAGGAGCGGATATGAGATTAAACAAGACCATTCTGCAAATCAAACCGTCGGGCATACGCGAGTTTTTCGATATAGTGTCGACCATGCCCGACGCGCTTTCTCTCGGTGTGGGCGAACCCGATTTCGCTACGCCCTGGTATATCCGCGACGCGGCTATAAAAAGCATACAGAAAGGGTATACCGCGTATACGTCCAACCGCGGGCTCAAACAGCTTTGCGAAGAGATATCCATATATCTCGACAAGCGTTTCGGGGTCTCGTACGATCCGAAAGACGAGATAATAGTTACCATGGGCGCGAGCGAGGCGATAGACCTTGCGCTGCGCGTACTTATCGAGCCGGGCGACGGAGTGCTCGTGCCTTCGCCGAGCTACGTTTCGTATATGCCTATAACGACGCTTTGCGGCGGCCGTCCGATACCCGTCGAATGTCCGGAGAGCGAAGAATTCAGGCTTACGCCCGCAGCGCTCGAAAAAGCAGCCGCGCAGGGCGCTAAAGTGCTGATAATGCCGTATCCCAACAATCCCACGGGTGCGGTGATGTCGAGAAAAGACATAGCCGCCTTGCTTCCCGTCGTGGAGAAATACGATCTCGCGGTGATAAGCGACGAGATATATGCCGAGCTGACTTACGAACGCAAGCACGTTTCGGTCGCTTCGGTGGAGGGCTTCCGCGATCGCACCGTGACCATAAACGGTTTTTCCAAAGCCTTTTCGATGACGGGCTGGCGCCTCGGGTACACCGCCGCGCCGCATGACGTGACTGCGGCAATGCTCAAAGTCCACCAGTACACGGCGCTTTGCGCTCCCACGCCTTCGCAGTACGCGGGGGCGGCGGCGCTCAAAGACGGCAGATACGACGGCTATAAAGCAGTCGAGGAAATGAAAGAGGAATACAACCGCCGCCGCAGGTTCATTGTCGGCGAGCTCAATTCCATGGGGCTGAAATGTCATCTGCCCGGTGGCGCGTTCTATGTCTTTGCGAACGTGTCGGGCACGGGCATGGACGGTCAGCAGTTTGCCCGCAAACTGCTTGCTTCGGAAAAAGTCGCGGTAGTCCCCGGCGACGCGTTCGGCGAAGCGGGAAAGGATCATATACGCCTTTCTTACGCGACGTCGCTGCGTACGCTCATGGAAGCGAGCGAACGCATAAACAGATTCATAAAGCGCGAAGCGCAAGCGAATAATAAAGAATAACGCCGTATATTGATATACGGGTCGGTCAAGGAGTGGAAATAATGGCAGAGAAAATTTTGCTTACCGCCGAATCCAAGGCGGAACTCGAAAAACGTCTCGAAGAGCTGAAAGGCAAGGGCAGGGCGGAGATAGCCGCAAAGCTGGAAGAAGCGCGTTCTTTCGGCGACCTTTCGGAAAACGCCGAGTACGACCTCGCCCGCGACGAGCAGGCAAAAATGGAGCGCGAGATAAGCGACCTCGAAAACAGGCTGCATAACGCCGAGATAATAACGAGCGAGAACATGAGCACCGAGACGATCGGCGTCGGCAATACCGTTACTTTCAGACTGAACGGTAAGGACGAGAGATATCAGATCGTCGGTTCGCAGGACAGCGACCCCGAGAACAACAAGATATCCAACGAATCGCCCATAGGGAAAGCGCTCATAGGTCACAGAACGGGCGATAAGTTCGACGTCAGGATAAAAACTGGCAAAACCGAAAGCGTTAAGAAAATAGAAATAACGGGGATAGAGGCATAAGCGCCGCTTCCCGAAGCGAAAGCCGCGCATTGACGGCGCGGGCTTGAAGTAATTACGGAAAAAGTATGTCGGAAAATAACGAAAACCTTACCGCGGCGCCCGAAGAGGACGCGTTCGAGGTCAAAAAAATAAGAATAGAAAAACTGAAAAATCTGCAGAGCGCAGGCAAGGATCCTTTTGCCGTGGTCAGGTACGACCGCGACTGTCTTTGCGCTACGGTAAAAGACGAATTCGAACGTCTGGAAAACACCGAAGTCAGGATAGCTGGCAGAATGATGAGCCGCCGCGACATGGGCAAAGCCAACTTTATAGACGTCATGGACGGAAGCGGCAGATTGCAGGTATACGTCCGCATAAACGACGTCGGAGAAGAGACGTTCGCGGATTTCAAGAAATGGGATATAGGCGATTTCGTGGGCGTCGAAGGTCTGGTGTTCCGCACCCGTCGCGGCGAGATAAGCATCCATGCGCATAAGATAGAACTGCTCGGCAAAAGCCTTCTTCCGCTGCCCGAAAAATTCCACGGGCTGGTGGACAAAGAGCTTCGCTACCGTCAGCGCTATGTCGATCTTATAATGAACCCCGAGGTCAAGGACACGTTCTACAAACGCAGCCGCATAATAAGCGAGGTACGCAAATACCTCGACGGAAGAGGTTATCTCGAAGTGGATACCCCCGTCCTCCATACGGTGGAGATAGGCGCGGCGGCGCGACCTTTCGTGACTCACCACAACGCGCTGGATATAGACATGTATCTGCGCATAGAGACCGAACTCTACCTCAAAAGGTGCATTGTGGGCGGTTTCGACAAGGTCTACGAAGTAGGCAGGATATTCCGTAACGAAGGCATGGACTCCACGCATAATCCCGAGTTCACCACGGTGGAGATGTACGAAGCGTACACCGATTATAAGGGCATGATGGAGCTTATCGAGGACCTTTATCGTACGGTCGCCCGCAACGTCTGCGGAAGCGCGATCGTGCCTTATCAGGGCGAAACCATAGATATGGAAGCGCCGTGGGCAAAGATGACCATGGTCGAAGCGGTCAGAAAGTACAGCGGCGCGGACTACTACGCATGGGAGAGCGACGAGCAGGCGAGAGCGGAAGCGGCAAAGCTCGGAGTGACTCTCGAAAACAAAGACGTAACGAAAGGTCAGGTGCTTGCAGAGCTGTTCGACGCGTTCGTGGAAGAACACCTTATCCAGCCTACGTTCATTTACGACTACCCCGTGGAGATATCTCCGCTCGCAAAGCGTAAGGCAAACGATCCCGCGTTTACCGAGCGTTTCGAATATTTCATGACGGGTCACGAAATGGGTAACGCGTTCAGCGAGCTGAACGACCCCGTCGATCAGCGCAGGCGTTTCGAAAAACAGGTGGAGGAGCGCCGCGCCCAGGGCGCGAAAGCCGAAGTCGACGAGGACTTCATCACCGCGCTCGAATACGGTATGCCGCCTACGGGCGGACTCGGTTTCGGCATGGACAGACTCGTCATGCTCCTTACCGACAGCGCGTCCATACGCGACGTACTGCTGTTCCCGACGATGAAACCGATAAAATAATTGAGTTAAGAAACGATAAAAACGAAAAGACGGACACTGACGTGTCCGTCTTTTTGACAGTAACCGAAAAAAATTTGCTTTCTGACGGTACAATGTCACGAATTACATTGCAATTCCTATACAAATTGAATTGAAAATGGGGTAAAAACATTGCAATAACGGTATATTTTCTGAAATGACTTGAAAATCGATGTCGCCTGAGGCGATAATATAGAAAAGCGTATACTGATTATGACGGCAGCAAAAAAACAGAAAGGAGACAGAAAGATGAAAAAGCGTTGGTCTTTTTTATCGTTCGTTGCTCTGATTGTTTTTACCTGTTTTATTTTTGCTACTTTCACCGCTTGCGGTGGCGATAATGAGCCGAACGATAATATCGGAGGAAACAAAAAACCGGGCGATACCGATTTTACCGTGACCGAACTCAGGATAGTGACTCCTCCCGACATTACGGAGTATTATGTCGGAGAGATTTTCGATCCGGAAGGGATGGAACTCGAAGCGGTATGGAGCGACGGGGAACTCGAACCGCTTGTTCCGTCGGAGTGCGAAATTTCGCACGAAGGCGCGCTTGGCGCCGACGATACCGAGATCGTGTTTACATATGAAGGCAAAAGCGTCACTCTCAATATCACCGTCAGCGTAGGCGAGCCCGCTAACGTAAAAGCGACTTTTCCCGAAGACACGTTGGACAGGGTATATCTTTACACGCCCGTCGATCTCAGCGGCGTTATAGTAAACGTGGTGTTTACCGACGGCAACGCGCGTAAGGTGACCGATTATACGGTTAGCGTAAACGAAACCCCCGTGGAGAACATTGCGGCGGTCGTTTTCGATCGGTCCGGAAAAAACACGCTTTCCGTGACGTATAAGGGAATGAGCGACGAGATCGAGGTAGACGTTATCGACGGATACCGCGTGGAAGCGGAAAATATTTACGATCCGTCTGAAATCACCGACGGTATGAAGAACTACGTCGAACGCATTGCGGGCGGCGCGGACCCGAGGCGCGCGGATCCGGGCGATACCGCGGAAGCGTCGGGCGGTCAGGGCGAGTATCTGTCGCGCGTTCGCAAAGGTCAGATATTCCGTTTCCATATCTGGTCGGACGTCGACAGCCGCGCGCGCATAACGCTGACCGCGTCGGGCGCGTATATGCTGAGAGACGTAGGTTGGTATCCGCTTGAAATGGGGGATATGCAGTTCAATAAAGTTTTCTCCGTCAAGGTCGGCACGACTGCGTCCGATCTTAAAACGCTGGCGGTGGACGATTCCGTTATACTCCCCGGATGCGTTGCGGAGAACCAGACCACGGGCGACTGGTCGCTGTGGTGCAAGTGGGTGGAAATCAGTTTCGGCGAAATGCGACTTTCGCAGGGCGATAACATCATAGAGTTTACCGTTATTTCCGAATACAAGAACAATTACGGCGAGTCGTGCGCCGCCAACATCGATTGTATGGACGTTGTGTTCATACGCGACGGCGCATAAGGAGGTCGGTATGTTATTCGGAAAGAAACAGATAATACTGACCGTGGTCATAGCGGTACTTCTGGTATTGCTTATAGGCGCGAATATAGCGTATTCGTACGGCAGCAGTTTCCTGATGAGGATATTCGGAGGAAATACGACCGACTTTTCGTCGGTGGAAAATTCGCAGCGGCTGGGCGATGAAATGGTTCAGGAACTGTGCGAGGAAGGTTTCGTGCTGATGAAGAACGAAAACAACGCGCTACCGCTTGCGGAGAACGAAAGAAAGATCAACTTCTTCGGCTACGGCTCGACGGACGCGGGCTTTATATTGCAGGGAGCGGGCAGCGGTACCACTTCGGTCAACGCCGAAGCCAGCAAGCACAAAAAAGTCACGCTGCTTACCGCTTTCGAACGCGAAGGATTCGAATATAACAAAGAACTTAACGCCGTATACACCAAGTACAGTACCAAAGACATGGACGCGGACAACGCGGAACTGACTCTGAACGAAATGCCCGCTTCTTATCTTACCGACGACGTTATAGCACAGGCGAAGGAGTTTTCGGATATAGCCGTTATTACTATCAGCCGTTTCGGGCGCGAGGAACGCGACGCCGCCGACAGTTATCAGAAACTCAATTCCAACGAAAACGCAATGATAGAAAAAGTCTGCGCCAATTTCGGCAAAGTCATAGCGGTGATAAACACGGGTAACCGTATCGAGTGTGGCTTTCTCGACGACGACAGGATAGACGCGGCGTTCTTCGTGGGTATGCCGGGGCAGTCGGGCGCGCTTGCGTTGCCTCGGCTGATGAAAGGCAGCAAAACGGACTCCGAAGGCAACGAAACGAAAATATCCCCTTCGGGCAGGCTCAGCGATACATATAATTATAATCATATGGCGTACGATCCCGTCGCCGCGAACAGGCTCCCCGATAAAGTCCCCGACGGTCAGGTGACTTATGCGGAGGGAATATACGTCGGATACAAGTGGTATGAAACCGCGGATCACGAGGGGTACTTCGACGACGTTACCACCGAATACGGCAAGGGTTACGACGGAGTGGTGCAGTATCCGTTCGGACACGGTCTCGATTACTGCGACTTCGAATGGAAAGTGGAAACCGACGGCATAAGCCCCGCGCCAGGTTCGGACATAACGGACGCAAAGACCGAGATCACGGTGAAAGTGACCGTCACCAACAAGAGCGATTTTCCCGGCAAAGAAGTCGTACAGCTTTACTATACGCCGCCTTACGGGGACGAGACTTACGAAGGCTCTGAAATAGAGAAAGCGTATGTCAATCTGCTTGACTTCGGAAAAACGCGCGTTCTTGCAAAAGGCGAAAGCCAGACTCTGACGTTCACTTTCACGCCTTACGAAATGGCGTCTTACGACTGCTACGACAAAAACCACAACAAGTACAAATATTACGAAGCGGACGGCGGACAGTATCGGATAAAGTTTATGAAAAACGCGCATACGCTTGCGGATTGCGAGAACTCAGTGATAACTTACAACGTACCCGATACGATATTCATCAAACGCGATCCCGTGACAAACAAATTCGTCAAAAACCAATTTACGGGCGACAACGCGTATATGGATATGCCCATCGACGGAAGCACGGCGGGCGGCACTCCGATAACCTATCTGTCGCGCGCGGATTTCAAGGCGACATTCCCTTCGTCGAGAACGCCCAACCGATCGGACACTACCGCGATCGGCAAGGTCAACAAGGCGCTGTACGACGGGCAGGACGTGACTGAAATGCCTGTTCAGGGAGTAAAGCGCGACGACCCTCTGCTTCTCGTCACGAAAGAAAACGGCTCGGCGGCGTCGTTGGACGACCTGAACGGAAAAACGGGAACGAAACTCGTGTATAACGAACAACTCGTCAGGGAACTCGGGAAAGACTATGAACACGGTTCGTGGGATACTCTGCTCGATCAGATAACCGTGGAAGAGATGTGCGGTCTTGTGGAAAGCGCGGGTTACAGGTCGAACGCGCTCGAAAGCGTTGGCAAGCCTTTGTTCACGGACGCCGACGGTCCCGCAGGCTTCCATTCGGTCGCCGGATTCAGCGATTCGGACGCGGATAACTGGACGTCTTACCCGAACGAAGGCGTAACAGGCTGCACGTTCAATCAGCAACTCGCGTACAATATGGGTTGCAGCGTGGGCGTCGAGGCGAACGAAACGAATATACGCGGCTGGTACGCGCCCGGACTTAACTTCCACCGCGCGACCAACAGCGGACGTTATTTCGAGTATTACGGCGAAGACGCGATTCTTATCGGAAAACTGGGCGCGCAGGTCGTACTTGGCGCGAAAAACAGCGGACTGATGTGCTATATGAAGCATTTCACCGTCAGCGAGGAAGGCGACAATCCCGAGAACATAAGGACGTGGCTCACCGAGCAGGCGCTCCGCGAACTGTATCTCAAACCCTTCGAACTCTGCGTCAAATACGGCAAAGCCAACGCCGTGATGAATGCGTTCAACTGCATAGGCGCGGTATGGGCGGGAGCGTGCTATCCGCTCAACGTGACGATACTTCGCAACGAATGGGGCTTCCGCGGCGTGGCGCTTACCGACTGGTCGTACGGCAGACCTTACATGAATACCGAACAGGCGCTTCGCGGCGGCAATGACGTTATGCTCGATCCTCAGGGCGGATTCTCCCGCGTCAGCCGTACCGATCCCACGTCCGTGACGCTGTCGCGCAATGCGGTGAAAAATTTACTGTTTGCTTTCTGCGACACATATAACACGGCTAAGGAATATCAGGAAAGCGGCGGTAACGAAAAGTATACGGTAAATCTCGACGAAGTGGGAGTGAAAGAAGAGGCGTTCTCTCCCATACCGATATTGATGATCGTGTCGGTAAACGTGTTGCTTGTCGCGGGTATGGGAATATGCGTGCTGTTTATGATAAAAAGCATACTGAAAAAGCGCAAAGCTCGCGCGGGTTAAACCGAACAGGCGACGATAAGCCGCGTGCGTGAAAAACGCCGCGGCTTATATATTCGTAAAACGCGGCACTTTACCACGCGCGCTTGACGGAACGCCCGCTATGATTTATAATAATACCGATGAAAATGCAACAGATATTATCTCCGCTGCGCAGAGCGGTGGAGGAATACGGAATGATCAAGGACGGCGACCGCATTGCCGTCGGGCTTTCGGGCGGAAAGGACTCGGGCGCGCTCCTTGCCGCGCTTGCGGCTTTCCGCAGGTTTTCTCCCGCGCGGTTCGAGCTTTGCGGCGTGACGGTGGACTCGGGAGCGGGCGCGGATTATACCGCGCTTGCTGAGTTCTGCAAACGGCTCGGCGTGGAATATTTTCTGGAAAAAACGGATATTTACGCGGTGGTGTTCGAGGTGCGCAAAGAAAAGAATCCCTGTTCGCTGTGCGCCAAGATGCGTCGCGGCGCGCTTGCCGGCGTGCTCAACCGCGAAGGATACAACAAGCTCGCGCTCGGTCATCACGCGGACGATGTGGCGCAGACCCTGCTCATGAGCATGATCTACGAGGGACGGCTCAACACTTTCAAACCCATAAGCGAAATGACGCGGACGGGAGTGACGGTAATTCGACCTTTCGTTTACGTTAACGAGAAGGACATAGTCGCGCTTTGCGGTGAAGAGGATATCCCCGTGACCAAAAATCCGTGTCCCGCCGACGGCGGCACAAAGCGCAGGTATGTCGGCGATCTGCTTCGCCGCCTGGACGTCGAAACGGGATATCTGGCTTCCGACAATATAAAACGCGCTATATTCAATCCCGAACGCAACTCGCTTTGGAACGAGTGCGAGCGGAGGGAAACAGAATGCGTCAAAAAGAACGGATCCGACGAATAACGCGGCAAAGCCGTGGTAAAGCGAGGAGGGAAACATGCCTTTATATCCGATAATACGGGACATAACCTTGATGGAATGCGACGCGATAGTCAACGCGGCAAACAATACTCTGCTCGGCGGCGGAGGCGTGGACGGTTGCATACACCGCGCCGCGGGACCTGAGCTGAAAGCAGAGTGCGCGACGCTCGGAGGGTGCGCGACGGGCGAAGCAAAAATAACGGGCGCTTACGATCTGCCCTGTAAATACGTCATACATACCGTGGGTCCGATATGGCACGGCGGAAACGAAGGAGAGGAAAAGCTGCTCGAGTCCTGCTATGAAAATTCTCTGCGGCTCGCGGAAGAGCACGGTTGCCGCAGTATCGCGTTCCCGCTCATCTCTGCGGGAGTATACGGCTACCCGAAAGACGCCGCGCTCAAAGTCGCCGTCAACGCCATAAGCGATTATCTGGCGCACAGCGATCTTACGGTGTATCTGACGCTGTACGGCCCGCACACCGATCCCGATAAAGCCGTGTCGAAAGCGGAAAGATATATCGCGGAGTATCGTACCGCGCATGATAAAGAACAGGGTTGAAGAGTCGCCGCTGTTCGGCAGGGCAGACTTCAAGCGGACGCGCGCCGTATAATACAGGCATCGAATACGCGCACGGTCCGCAAATCAAAAGGTAAAATAAGATGACTGCGGAAAAAATCAAAACTCAGTTTTTTCCGCGGTTTTTCAGTATAAACGGGAAATATTGTGACTGTATTGTGAACGAATGTGACCAATACGGTTTTTTTGCGTGAACAACCGCCGGGGAATTTTATAAACCGTTGACACCCAAAAAACCTGATGTTATACTTACACTGTCAAAAACGCGAAAGGTATTGCGTTTTTCACGACCATACGGAAACGGGGAAAACGATGAAATACAGGCGGCGAAACGGAACGAACGGTCAGTGAAACGCCGCAAACAGGGAAAGGGATCACAGTGACAGGTAAATCAAACAAATTCGCATATGAAAAAGCGACCGATATTTCCGCGGAAAAACGTGCGGCTGTTGAACGCAACGTCGCCGTGTCGGTTCCTTCCGTCGTATTCAGCGACGCGAATTCGGGGAAATCGGTAATCGGCAGGGACGCGAGGACGACCACTTCCGCGCCCGCGACATTCTATGCTCCGAAAAAGAAGAGCGCTTTGCGCCGCGGATTATATGCGTTCGTCAAACGCGCTTTCGATATCGTTTCGTCGCTTTTGGCTATTATTATTTTGTCGCCGGTTATGTTGTTTGGCATAATAGGTAAATGGATAGAAGACGGGCATAATCCGTTCTATGTTTCCGTTCGTCTTACTAAAAACGGCAAACCTTTTAAGTTACTGAAAATAAGATCAATGCGTATCGGTGCGGATAAGGAAAAAGACGTACTCATAGCACAGGGACTCAATGAAGCGGACGGACCGGTATTTAAAATGAAAAACGATCCTCGCATTACTCGTTTTGGCAGATTTTTGCGTAAAACTTCTATTGACGAACTTCCTCAACTTTTTAATATTCTGAAAGGTGATATGAGTGTAGTCGGTCCAAGGCCTCCTCTTCCTAGCGAAGCGGAAAAATACACTGCCTATCAAAGCCATAGACTTGATGTAAAAAGCGGACTTCTTTGCATATGGCAGGTTACGCCCTACCGTAATTCGGTATCCTTTGAAGATTGGGTAAAAATGGATTTGGAATATATAGAAAAGCGAAGTGTTTGGCTCGATATAAAGATAATTTTTAAGGCTATCGGTGCTGTGCTTAGACCTAAAGGCGCTATGTAAAACGCAGCGGCAGAGTTATCGAGTATGCTAATAACGCAAATATTTTTCAAAATGAGTCTTTTTGCAGGTGTAACTGTTATCCGCACGTATTTTTATGAAAACCGTATGACCGTTTTATCTGCGACATAATTAAAATGCGGCTGTGTGAATAAAAACATCTGCCGCATTTTTTAATTAAAGCGTATTTTTTATAACCAGTTCAATGAATGAAGTTGAAGCATTGCAAGAAAAATCTAGGAGGAAAAATGAAAGGTATCATACTTGCGGGCGGGAGCGGAACGAGACTTTACCCGCTTACGCTGGTGACAAGCAAGCAGCTTTTGCCGGTTTATGACAAACCTATGATATTTTATCCGCTGTCTACGCTCATGCTTGCGGGGATAAAAGATATACTTATCATTTCCACGCCTCACGATTTGCCGGGTTTCCGCAAGTTGCTCGGCAACGGACATCGTTTGGGAATAGAACTTTCTTACGCGGAACAGCCTTCTCCCGACGGACTGGCACAAGCTCTGCTCATCGGCGAAGAGTTCATCGGCGGCGAGCCTTGCGCGCTTGCTCTCGGAGACAATATATTTTACGGCGCGGGGCTGGGCAGATTGCTCGACGAAGCGACGGAGAACGCCCGTAACGGAAAGGCAACGGTATTCGGGTATTACGTGGACGATCCCGAGGATTTCGGGGTAGTGGAGTTCGACGACGAAGGAAACGTGCTCAGCGTTGAGGAAAAGCCGTCCGTTCCGAAGTCGCATTATTGTGTGACGGGGCTGTATTTTTATGACGGGCGCGCTTCGGAGTTTGCGCACGGCGTCAGACCGAGCGCGCGAGGGGAACTGGAGATAACCGACGTCAATAAAACGTATCTCGAAAAAGGAGACCTGCGAGTCAAACTGCTCGGTCGCGGCTTTACCTGGCTCGATACCGGTACGGTGGACAACCTCAGAAACGCCTCCAATTTCATAAGAGACATGTCGTATTTTCAGAAGACGGTCGTTTCGGCGCCCGAAGAGATCGCGTATGTAAAAGGCTGGATAAGCAAAGAAAAATTATTGGAAAACGCCGCTCTTTACGGCAAGTCGCCGTACGGAGCGCATCTGAGAAAGGTATCCGAAGGCAGATTTATCGGAGGAAAACTCGTTTACTGATATGGGAAAGTTCAATTTCATTAAAACCGATATAGAAGATGTATACATAATAGAACCCACTGTTTTCGGCGATGAACGAGGGTATTTCTGTGAGACCTACAACGAACGCGAGTTTGCCGAGAACGGACTCGATTATGTATTTGTACAGGATAATCAATCACGCAGTACCAAGGGCGTACTCAGGGGATTGCATTTTCAGAAAAAGTATCCTCAGGCGAAACTCGTCAGGGTCATATACGGCAAAGTGCTTGACGTTGCGGTGGATCTGCGGAAAGGAAGCGAAACTTACGGTAAATGGGTGAGCGCGGTGCTCAGCGGCGAAAACAAACGTCAGCTCATGATACCGCGCGGATTCGCTCACGGATTTTACGTACTCAGCGATACGGCGGAGTTCTGTTATAAATGCGACGAGTTTTATCATCCCGAGGACGAAGGCGGTATTATCTGGAACGATCCCGATATAGGTATCGACTGGCAACTTGACGGAGAGCCTAAACTCAGCGAAAAGGATAAGAAACACCCTGCTTTCGCAGAAGGTAAAACGGAGTTCGACATATGAAAAAAACCGTAGTCATAACAGGCGGAGCCGGGTTTATCGGCGGTAATTTCGTTTATTATATGCTGGACAAGCATCCTGATTACAAATTGGTATGCATAGACAGCCTGACTTACGCGGGTAATCTTTCCACGCTTGAAAAAGCGATGAAAAACGAACGCTTCGTATTCGAAAAGGCGGATATACGCGACCGCACGGCGATCGACGAAATATTTTCCGAACACCGCCCCGACGTCGTGGTCAATTTTGCGGCGGAAAGTCACGTCGACCGTTCGATAAAAGATCCGGGTGTGTTCCTTTCCACGAACATCATCGGTACGCAGGTGCTTATGGACGCATGTCTCGCTTACGGAGTGGCGCGTTTCCATCAGGTTTCCACGGACGAAGTGTACGGGGATCTGCCGCTCGACCGTCCCGATCTGTTTTTTACGGAGGAAACGCCGCTCAAAGCGTCCAGTCCTTATTCGGCATCCAAGGCGAGCGCGGATCTGCTCGTTATGGCATATCACCGCACTTACGGGCTGGGCGTTACGGTATCCCGCTGTTCCAACAATTACGGACCGTATCAGTTTCCCGAAAAACTTATCCCGCTCATGTTCATAAATGCAGGGGAAGGCAGGCCTTTGCCCGTATACGGCAAGGGCGAGAACGTCCGCGACTGGCTTTACGTCGGGGATCACTGCACCGCGATAGATCTGATACTCGAAAAAGGTAAGGACGGGGAAGTTTACAACGTCGGCGGGCATAACGAGATGCGGAATATCGACATAGTAAAGCTGATATGCGCATATACGGGAGCGAGCGAATCGCAGATAAAGTTCGTCGCAGACCGCAAGGGACACGATCTGCGCTATGCCATAGATCCGAAAAAAATAAACAAAGAGCTCGGCTGGTCGCCTTCGACAGCGTTCGCGGACGGTTTGAAAAAAACGCTTGACTGGTATCGTGAAAACGAAAGCTGGTGGAAAGATATCGTAAGCGGAGAATATAAAAATTATTACGCGAAAATGTACGGTGATAAAGAGTGAACGGCGGTTACGAAAATTTATCCGTAGAAGTGATAATACCCGTAAAAAACGGTGAAAAATATATTCGTGACAGTGTCGGATCAGTACTCTTACAAACGCATAGAAACATGCGCGTGTTGATAGTGGACGACGGCTCGACGGATAAGACCGCGGAGATTTGTGACGAGCTTGCGGCAAAGCATGATAACGTCAGAGTATATCATACCGAATCCAGAGGAGTCAGCGCGGCAAGAAATTACGGCATAGAACATGCCGAAGGCGATTTTATAGCTTTTCTCGACGCCGACGATTATGCGGCACGTAGTTGTTACGGAACTTTACTTCGTAATGCGATGGAAAACGATTGTGAAATTTCTGCGTGCGGTTATTTCAGGACTCCCGACAGGAACTTCGATATGCGTTCGGAAGGTACGGTCAGAACAACGGTGTTCGACGACGTTAAAAAAGCGTTGGAAAACATGGTCAACGATACCGATTCCATGGAAGGATTTGTTTGGAACAAGATATATCGCAGAAACGCGGTGAAAGGAGTACGTTTCGGTGATTATACTTTCTGTGAAGATTGCATTTATTCCTGGGATGCCGTTTGTTCGGTAAAAAAGATTTGCTTTACCACGGAAAAACTGATATATTATTTCACGAGCTATAAGATCTATAAACCCACCGAAGACGGAGTGCGTTCATATGCCTGTATGATCGAGAGAGCGAAGATCCTGGGTCTGAGCGAACAAACTCAATATACTTTGCGGGACGGTTATGTGCATCAAATCGTTTTTATGGCAAGGAATATAGCGCTGTATAAAGGCAAGGACAAAACAATTACAAAAGAGCGCGCCCGCGAATTATTGGATGGCAGCGATCATAAACGTCTGCACCTTACGTTTTCCAAAAAAGTAAGAATATTCTGGCTAAGACATTGGTGGTTTGCATACAAGCTGCTTGAAAAATTTATTTATATGACGAAAAGAGGCAAGAGCGAATGAAAATATTGGTCACAGGTGCGAGAGGTCAGCTCGGAACCGATGTCGTAAAAGAGCTTGAAAAACGCGGGCACAAAGTCGTCCCCGCAGACATAGCGGAAACGGACATAACCGACGCTGACAGCGTCGATAAGTTTATAGGCGACGCCAAGCCCGACGTCATAGTGCATTGCGCGGCTTATACCGCGGTGGATGCGGCTGAAAGCGACGAAGAAAAATGCGAGAAAATAAACGTAAAAGGCACCGAAAACGTCGCGAAAGCAGGCGCGGCGGTCGGAGCTAAGATAATTTATCTGTCAACCGATTACGTTTATGACGGAAAAGGCGACAAGCCGCATACGGAAGACGAAGCACCGAACCCGCTCAGCGTTTACGGCAGGACCAAACTCGGCGGAGAGGATGCGGTAAGAAAATACACGAATAGATATTTCATAGTTCGTACGAGCTGGGTCTTCGGGAAAAACGGAAAAAATTTCGTGCGTACCATGCTTGCGCTTTCGGAAACGCGCGACAAAATAACCGTCGTATGCGATCAGGTAGGCAGTCCGACATATACTCCCGATCTTGCCGTTCTGCTCGCGGATATGTGCGAAAGCGACGCTTACGGAATTTATCACGCGACAAACGAGGGTTTTTGTTCGTGGTATGAGTTTGCAAAGGAAATCTTCCGCATGGCGGGGAAGAATACGGAAGTTATCCCCGTGACTACCAAAGATTATAAATGCGCGGCTGTGCGCCCGCTCAACAGCAGACTAAGCAAAGCGAAACTTGAAGCGAACGGATTCACGCGCCTTCCCGAATGGCGCAACGCCCTGGAAAGGTATCTGAAAAATTGAAGGATAGGCAGTCGGATGGGGATTATGAAAACAGATGTCGTATGTCCGCTTTATAAAGCCGACGAATATATCGACGCATTACTATCGGGACTAAAAAATCAGAAAGGCATCGAAATAGTACGCGGAATTTTTCCTGTCACGAAATGCGATGGCGCGGAAGCCGTAGCGCAAAAAGTGCTTGATGCGGGATTCGAATGCTTTTTTGTGGAAAAATCAGAATTTTCTCATAGTCTTACCCGTGAAAAAGCAATTAAAGATTATTGTGAGAGCGATGTGGTAGTAATGCTTTCACAGGATGTGAAACTCATAAAAGACGACGCGCTTGCATTGCTTTCGGGAAGCGTAAATGCTGAAACTGTATACGCTTATGGTAGACAAGTCTGTGCAAAGAGAAATATAGAATATTATGTTCGTCTCAAAAATTACGGAGATAAAAGTTTCATAGTAACTCGTGACGACGTGGAAAGATTGCAACTCAAAGCATTTTTTGCGTCGGACGCGTTTTCCGCGTATTATCGTCCGGTTTTTATTGCGCTTGGTGGTTACGACGGTATAAACATGATGATGAGCGAAGACATGTATTATGCCAAAAAAGTAATAGACAACGGTTATAAAAAAGCTTATGTCGCAGAGGCCGTCGTCGAACATTCGCATAAATTCACTCTCAAACAATTATATAAGAGATATTATGATACGGGCGTATGGTTTGCAGAACACGGTGAATTTGACAATTACAAGACTAACGATACAGGACTTAAGCTTGCACTTTCTGTATTTGCTCAAGCGTTAAAACATTTTAATATTCCCGTTCTTTTGCGTTTCTTCCCTGACATGGCGGCAAGATATTTCGGAATGAGAAAAGGGAAAAAAGCCGGAATAAAAGCCTCGGAGAACAAAGAATGATAAATAATGCAGTTATTATAAACGATTACGGCTACGTAGATGGCGGGGCGTCGAGGATAGCTTTGCAGACGGCAATAGGGCTTGCAGCAAGAGGCGTAAAAGTGTATTTTTTCTGTGCCGTACCTCCCGTATCGGGAGAACTGCAAAAAGATAGTATCGAAATAATATGTCTGGAGCAAAAAGACAGTCTGCATTGCGAAAGTAAGTTGCGCGGATTCCGCCAGGGGATTTATAATAAGAAAGCAGCTGAAGAACTCGAAAAACTACTATGTGGATTAAGTCCTTGTGACACGGCGATTCATATCCACACATGGACAAAAGCATTATCGGCAAGCGTATTTCATATTTCCGAAAAAGCCGGGTTTTCAACTTTTGTTACGGTACATGATTATTTTCTTGTGTGCCCTAACGGCGGCTTGTTCGATTACAGAAAAAAAAGCATTTGCGAGCTTAAACCGATGTCACTCAAATGCAAGACGTGTAACTGCGATTCGAGAAATTATGCTTATAAGCTATTTCGTGTTATGCGACAGTTACGGCAAAATAAAATTATCCGTAAAAGCGGAAAATTGCATTATATATTTATTTCGGAATTTTCAAGAAAGCAGTTTGTTCGGCGTTTCGGAGAAATATCCGAAAACAAGAAATATTTTCTGCCTAATCCCATGAGCCGCGATCCGGAACGTAAGCGCGTTGAGTGCGAAAAAAACGACGTTTATCTGTTTATAGGCGGGATAACGGAAGTAAAAGGTATAAGGATATTCTGCGAAGCTGTTGAAAAAACGAATGTAAAAGCTGTTGTTATCGGGGACGGAATGCTTAAAGAAGAGTTGCAGTCGCGTTATCCGCATATAGATTTTGTTGGGTGGAAAACAAAGAGCGAAATGTTGCCTTATTTTGAAAGGGCGCGCTGTCTGATTTTCCCTTCGATATGGTATGAAGCATCTCCATTGACGCCGAAAGAAGTCATGGAGTACGGAATACCCGTTATTTGTTCGGATCTGAACGCCGCAAAAGATTTTGTAAAAGACGGGGAAACGGGATATGTTTATGACGGTACGAGTGTAGACGCACTTGCCGAAACAATAAGATTAGTTGCTTTGTCGGATATAACGTCTGTCTCTGAAAAGGTGTTCAAGGAGGCCGGCTACTATATGGATGAGAATGAATATACGGATGAATTATTGAAAATCTATGCGCATACCTGCGGAGGCGCTGCGGAATCGGGAGAAACTGAAAAAGAATGAAACGGGTTTCGGTCATAATAGTTTCATACAACAATATTCAGCTGCTCAGGAATTGCCTGGATTCGCTTGAAAGACATAACGACATTGGCGACGGTCTGGAAACAATCGTGTCTGACAACAGCCCCGATCGCACTTTGTACGATACGATAAAAAGTGAATACCCCGATATAAAAATAATAAAAAACGAAAACAAAGGATTCGGATACGGGAATAACAGGGGTTACGAAATAAGCGAAGGAGAATACTTGCTTTTCCTCAATCCCGACACGGTGTTGGTAGAGCCGATTTTTAGCTTTATGACAGAGCGTTTCGAAAAAGACAGAAATCTCGCTCTTTTCGGAATCAAACTCGTCAAGCCGGATATGCGGAAAAACGAATCGTTTTTTATGATGGACAGGTACGGAATATCTGCGTCGATAGCGCATAAATTTCACAGGCTATTCGGCTATTACCGGGACAATAAAATGTTTATTGCCGGCGCGGATCTTTTCGTAAGACGAAAAAGTTTCGAAGAAGCAGGCAGATTCGATGAAAACATTTTTATGTATAAAGAAGAACCCGATCTCATAAAACGGATCAAACTTTATTCCGAAGCAAAAAAGACGGCTTATTTCAAGGAAAAAAAGCTGATACATCTCGAAGGCGGGACGGAAGATCTCGGAAGCGAAAAAGCGATAGTAATGGCGGAAAGGCTGATGGATGCGGACAGATACTATTGCGAGAAATGGCACTGCGATCTTAACAAAATACTTAAAGCGCGCATTCGTCTTGCCGGTTTGAAAAAATTTGTTTATTCGGTATTGCGTAAAAAGATAAAGGCAGAAACGGCAGATAAACTCATAAGGCTTTATGAAAGCAATATGGAAAAATAAAAATGAAACAGATTACTTTGGAAGAACTGAAAAGAATACAGCTTTCGATACTCGACAGGGTAGCGGAGTTTTGCGAAAAAAACGCAATAAATTACTGGCTCGATTGCGGTACTTTGCTCGGTGCAGTTAGGCATAAGGGATATATTCCGTGGGACGACGATATAGACATCGGAATGTTGCGTCCTGATTACGACAGATTTCTTAAAACATTTAATGAAAAAAACGATGTTTACAAAGTTTATTCAGTAGAAAACAACGAAAAATTTTACTATCCTTTTGCTAAAATACTCGATACGCGCACCGTACTTTACGAGCCGGACGAAAAAGGCGTTAAGTCTTCCGTCAATATAGATCTCTTTGTATACGACAACGCGCCCGATGACGACGCTGAAGTCGAAAAGATGTATAAACTTAGGGATAAGTACAACAAACTTAATAACGTGCGTGTGCGGTTGTATATGTCGAAGAAAAAACCGTTGGTGCATTTACTTAAAGTTATTGCTTATCCTTTTCTGTGCGTTTTTCCTAGAAATCATTTTGCGAAAAAAATAGTAAAAAACTCCAAAAAATATGCGGATAAAGATACAAAGCGAGTCGGGAATTTTATGTCGCTGACAAGACTGACTTGCGAAAAAAGCATTTTCGATAAATACATATCCATGGAATTTGAAAACAGGCGTTTCAAAGTTCCGGCGGGTTACGATAAATGGTTGCGTGCGTTTTACGGAGACTATATGACTTTGCCGCCTGAGGAAAAACGTGTTTCGCATCATTCGTTCAAGGCTTATTACAAGGGGGAAAACGAAAATGGTAAAGTATAGAACAGGGTATACCTGCGGCGTATTCGACCTTTTTCATGTCGGACATCTGAATTTGCTTGAAAGATGCAGAAGCATGTGCGATTGTCTTATTGTGGGCATATGCGACGATGAGTATGTAAGAAACGTAAAGCATAAATTGCCAGTTTATAATGAAAACGACAGGGTGCGACTGATAGGGGCACTGAAATGTGTTGACAAAGCGATGCTCGTGAATACGGAAATAACCGAAAACAAAATGCTTGCACATGAAAAATTCGGATTTGACGTTTTGTTTTCGGGTGACGATTGGAAAGGAACGGAACGTTATAAGCTGACTGAGAGACAGTTCGGAAGTATGGGAGTAAATATCGAATATCTTCCTTATACGAAAGGTATATCGACGTCTCAGATAATAGATACGATTTATAAAGGGTATAATAAATAATTTGCTGCGTACGGCTTATGTTTTTTATGCATGCCGACGGTGAGGAATCATGGAAAACAAATGTAGCGAAAAGAGAATATCGATTATATGTGCCTGCAATAATGAAGATATATATTCCAATATGCTTTTGCCTTCATTGCAAAAACAGTCTTTTAAAAATTATGAAATTATAAAATTGGGCACGAAAAATTTTGGCTTTAAAAGCGCTGCTGATGCGTTAAATTATGGTGCGTCGATAAGTAGCGGTGAAATTCTCGTATTTGTACACCAAGATCTTGAATTTACTGGAGATGACGCATTATATTTATTGTCATTTTATTGCGATAAATATGATTTCGGAATAGCGGGTGTGGCAGGTACGGTAGCCGGAGGAAAAATATTTTCATCTGTACTAAACGGCCCTGATAAAGAACAGGCGGGTATAAATGTGGACAACGTTACAAAAGTCGATACTCTTGATGAATGTTTACTCATTGTTAAAAGATCGGAATTTGTCGATTTTGTTAATTACGGTTCATGGCATTTTTATGGAGTTGAATATTCTTTAAGAATGAAAAGGGACAATAAAAGCGTTCTTGTATTCCCAATACCAGTTTATCATCTTTCACCGGGCTGGTCATTGGATAAGACATATTGGCGTACGCTCAGAATGGTGGCACAGGAACATCGCGAATGCAAAGTTATTCCTACAACGATGGGGCAGTACGCAAATAACGGATTTCTCAGATTTAGTATACTTATAAGAAGAATAAAACGAAGACTGAAAAAATTTGCAAAAAGTAATGTGGGGCACTGATGCATGAAAATATATGTGGTTACTCATAAGAACGTCAATATAAAATTACCTAAAAACTATTCGTTATTTCAGGTTAATGCCGTTAATTCACAGGTTTTTTGTAAAGAAAACGATGCAATCGGCGATAATATATCAAAAAAAAATCCTTATTACTGCGAACTTACAGCGGTATACTGGATATGGAAAAACGACATTGAAAATGATGTAATCGGCATTGCTCATTATCGTCGTTATTTGACTAAAAGTAGATTTTTCAATACTCCGATAAAAGCGGTAAACTCCAATACGACGGAAAAATATTTGAAAAATTATGACATAATACTTCCTCGCCCGATAAAGTTCAACATTACTGTACGTGAGCAATTAACAGAGTCTGTTTACGAAAAAGATTTACTTGCATTGAGTGATATTATATCATGTGATTATCCGGATTATATTAATGCTTATGAAAGTGTTTTAAACGGATATCAGACTTATTATTGTAATATCATGATATGCGGTAAGCCGTTATGGAACGCTTATTGCGAGTGGCTGTTTCCGATTCTGGCTAAACTTGAAAAACGCGTGGATATGACAGGTTACGACGTGTCTCATCAGAGGCTTTACGGATATTTATCTGAACGTTTGCTTACTGTATACGTACGTAAGCACGGATTGAAAGTAAAAACGCTCAGAATGTTTTTAAGCGGGATACCGTTTTTAAAAAGGTTAAAAAATAAAATTATAAGTACTTTAGTTCATAAATAATCGGGAGCTATATTGGTAGTATATATTGTGGCGTTTGTTTTAACTTTATTTTTCATAAATAAAGAATCGCGTTATCACAATATATAAAAAAGGTATAGGCAATTCAAACGTATAATGCGTGACGTAAGCGTAAAATCCAAAAAAGAAATAAAGGCACAAAGTGCTAAAAAAAATTACGTTTACAACGTAATTTATCAGGTGTTGCTTATCATAGTACCTTTTGTGGTGACACCTTATGTTTCGCGCGTGCTTGCGCCCGAAGGAATAGGACAATTTAGCTTTTCCCAGTCGCTTATTACATATTTTACTTTATTTGCCGCGCTAGGTTTCGGTTATTATGCCCAACGCGAAATAGCCAAAAAACGCGACGATGCATATAAGCGCAGCTGTCTGTTTTGGGAAATATTTCTTTGTCGGCTCATTCCGACGGCAATTTGTCTTACTGTAAATTTCATACTTGCATTCGCTTATGTCTATGGCGACTACTCTGTGTTGATGATGATAATGAGCTGCAATATTGCGGCAGTCGCGTTTGACACGTCATATTATTTCCAGGGGATGGAAGACTTTAAAAAAATAGTTTTTCGTAATGTCGTTGTAAAAATAATTACCGTTGTTCTGATTTTTGTTTTGGTTAATTCTTCCGATGAAGTATGGCTTTACGCCCTTATCACTTTCGGCATGACTGTTATCGGAAATTTGACGTTATGGATAGGTTTGCCTGGATATCTTGTAAAAGTAAAGCTGTCCGACTTAAATCCCATACGGCATTTGCCCGGAACGCTAAAGCTTTTTATTCCTACTGTCGTTATTTCGATTTATACCGTGTTGGATAAGACTTTTATCGGTATACTGACTCAGAGCGATGCACAGAACGGATATTACGAACAGGCGGATAAAATTGTAAAACTCACGCTCACCGTCATAACCTGTCTGGGTTCAGTCATGATTCCGCGCAATACGAGCGAATGGCAGAAAGGAAACAAAGAAAAAGTAAGATCAAATATATACTTTGCCTCTAAATTCGTATGGTTCCTGGGCACAGCTTTTGCGTTCGGTCTGGCGGCGACTACTTTTAATTTCAACGGATGGTTTTTCGGTGCGGGATATGAGCCGGTAAACGGAATTATTTGTGTATTGTCATCGCTTTCGGTAATAATAGGGTTAAGCAATGTTATCGGAATACAGTTCATTATTCCTACCGGAAAAGACAGATTATTTACTGTTACGGTTACTGCGGGTGCAATAGTAAACGTTGCGCTTAATATACCTTTAATAATATTTTTCGGAGCATTCGGCGCGGCTTTGGCTACTATAATAGCCGAGATTTCTGTTACTGCGATGCAGATTATCTGCGTACGCAAAGAACTCAACATAAAAAAAATAATATTCGGCGGTATAAAAAACATTATTTCGGGCGGTGCTATGTTCGCCGCGATATTGCCGATGTCGCTTAATTTGCCTGACAATGTGGGATATACCGTTCTGATAATGTTAGTCGGCGTGGCAGTATATTTTTTATGTTTATTGATTTTGCGTGACAGATTTTTTATCAGTAACGTAATGCGTGTTTTCAGACGTTTTTTTCAAAAACATTCAGCGAGAGACCAGAAACCGTCTGAGACGCAAATCGTGTCCGTTTCGTTGTCGACCGACAATCATTTATATGATAGATTTTTCGATAGCGTATACGATACGGGCGATTCATGCCTTAAAAACAAACGCGATACGGGAGTGAATATAAAATATTGCGGAAGATATTCATGCAAAAAATATGAAGGAAGATATAAGGCGAAAAAATATATAAGTAAATACGTAAGAAAAAGCAGGTAAGACATGAAAGAATTTTTGTATTTCAAAGAAAATACCGAAAAACATATGCACGCCGGATATAAGGCACGTGCCGATGCGCTTGCGATATTTAAGAAGAACGGTGGCAAAGGCATTGATTTTTTCGAAAAACCGATGAATAACGCGTTTGTCAAAGTTTGGCATTTATTTGGTTTAATGCGCATAGTACGCCGTATGAAAAAAGGAGATATTCTTTTTCTTCAATCGCAGACCAGGCTCGTAGGTAAAGTCATTCGTAAGATAAAGAAAAGAGAAGTTCGCGTAGTATTGCTCATACACGATATAGACGGACTCAGGTACTCAAATCCCGTATCTTTGGAACGTGAACTTTTCCTTATGCGCAACTGCGATGTTATAATCGTTCACAATAACGCCATGATGGAAAAACTTGTTTCGATGGGTATCGAACGTTCTTGCATGATAAATCTCGGTATTTTCGATTATCTTTGTGAAAAACCAGAAAAACCTAAAACGCGTCATGGAATTTGTTTTGCTGGCAATCTTTCCAAATCTGCTTTTTTAAGAAAATTACCGTCGGACATACTTGATTACGGTATGCGGCTTTACGGTCCTAATCCGGATAACTGCGAATTGGATAAAAGAGCGGTATACGAAGGATCGTTTCCTCCTGAAGATGTGCAGAACAGGATTTCGGATTGCAAGTATGCGCTCGTCTGGGACGGCGATTCATGCGAAACGTGTGACGGTTCTACGGGCGAATATATGAAACTTAACAATCCTCATAAGCTTTCGCTTTATATGGCGGCAGGCGTTCCGGTAATTGTTTGGGATAAAGCGGCTATAGCCGAATTTGTCCGTAAAAACGGATTGGGTATCTGCGTCGCGTCTTTGGATGATGTGGCGGTGAAAGTAAGAGGAATCAGTCCGGAACTTTATCAAAATTTTCTTGAAAACGTGAAAAAAGTAGGCGAAAACGTACGAGACGGTTATTATCTCGGCAATGCTGTAAAAAAAGCTTTCGAAATACTGGGGATTGTGTGATTTTATTTTTTAATGTTAATCTGATTTTAATCATTTATACTATTTGTAATTGAACGGAGTATTATGCAGGGCATTTTTTATAACGAAAAATTTAAAGAAATAAAGGATAAATTGGTCCTTTATTCTTTTGTTGCGCTTTGTTGTATGTCCATGCTTTATGATTCAACTTTGATCATAACCGATCCTGTTTCTAAAGCCGTTATAAATTTTCTTATATATACTGTTATTTATTTCATCCTTGCAAATCTTATAGTCGACGTTGTTTTTTATAAAAACGAATACACATTGTTTGCAATTATGCTTTTTATGCTTTCCGTTCTTGTTCTTAGATATTCAGGCGATAATAGTTTTTTGCTTTGCGTCATGTTCATGATAACTATGTCTAAGTATAGATTTGACGATATAGCAAAAAAGTCGGTGTATCCTTTATTTGCGACCTTCTTTTTAATAATTTTTCTTTCAAGTCTCAATATAATACCGGATTTTATATACGGTCGTGGAGATGGCACTTACCGATATTCCTTGGGATTTTATTATCCGACCATTGTGTCTTCGGCATATATGTTCCTGATTTTAATAAGAATATATGTGAAAAAATTCAGTCTGAGTTGGCTCGAACTTATTTCCCATGTTGGGGTTTCGGTCGCGCTTTACGTATTGACCGATTCCAGAACGGGATTTCTTCTGTGTGCGGCGGCATTGATTCTGTGTGTCGCTTACAAATTATTTTTCCGTAAACATAAATTCGAGAAGCTGATAAATTTACGTGCAGTAAAATTGCTGACGACAGCATTGCCGTTTATTTCTTGCTCATTGTTCTTATTACTTGTGTTACTGTATTTTTACGGTTTTGAGTTTGCTGTAATTGCAGACGGTTTTTTAAGCGGCAGACTTTATTATACTGTGAATGGGTTTGATCAGTTTCCGATCAGTTTGTTTGGTACAACTATTTATATGAATGGATGGGGCGGTTATGGATATGTAACGGCTGCCGTCGATAATTATAATTACAATTATGTGGATAACGGTTATATGCAGATATTTTTCAAATTCGGCATAAGCTCTATGATTGCCATACTTATAGTTTACACACTTATAATGCATCAGGCTGTAAAAGAAAAAAATCACAATTTCATTATTGTTTTTATAATTATACTCATAAATTGCGTTATAGAGCCAAATCTTTTGCTTTATTCGAGAAATATTTTCGTACTATATGCTTCTTCGTTCTTATATAAAAAAATCGATCGTATGAGTTTGTCCGCCAGATACGGACATACCATAACGGAAAGGTCGAAAAGATATTATATACCTTACAATGTTTATACTTTAATCAAAACAGGCTAAATTTTTCTGTTTCGATATTGTTATGAACATATATTTGTGCATAATGTTTATTTAAAAAATATACATACTTTCGCTGCCCGTTTCGGGATCGTATCTGTGAAGGGATATGGATACCGATCAGGGGGAACAGCCGATGCGAAAAACGGAGCGGAATGCCCGTAAAGAAAAGAAGAACAGGATATTTCATGCGGTAAATACGGCATTTGTCGTATGCACGCCGCTGATAATGCTTGCGTACCTGATACGAGTACTGACGCCCGAAGGCGTGGGGCAGTACAGTTATGCAAGCTCGATGATCACATATTTTACCGTGTTCGCCGCGCTCGGGTTCGGCTATTACGCACGCCGAGAGCTGGTAAAGGAGCGCGACAACGCATACGGACGCAGCTGTCTGTTCTGGGACATATTCTTATGCCGTCTCGTTCCCACGCTCATGGCTCTGGGCATAAACGTGATCTTATCGCTCACGGGCGCATACGGAGAAAAATCTTTTCTCATGCTTGTCATGAGCAGCAACGTCGTAGCGGTCGCGATCGACGTCGGTTTTATTTTCAGGGACAGCGACGATTACGGCAAGATCGTTCTGCGCAATGTTGCGGTAAAGCTTGTCACCATGCTGTTGACGTTTTTGCTCGTCCGCTCGGAAAACGACGTGTGGAAGTACGAGCTCATCCATTACGGCGCGGCGATAGCGGGGAACATAGCGCTGTGGGTGGGAGTGCCGGGACTGATCGTCAGGGTCAGGCTGTCCGACCTGCGCCCAATGCGGCATCTGCCCGAAACTCTGCGACTGTTCGTGCCCACGATAGTCCTGTCCGTTTATACGATGCTGGATAAAACGCTTATAGGCGCGATAACGCACAGCGACGCGGAAAACGGATATTACGAAATGGCGGACGTCGTGGTCCGCACGGCGCTGACCGCGGTCATAGCGGTAAACGCTGCGCGCCTGCCGCGTATCGAAAGGGAGCTGCGCAACGGACACGCGGCGCGGCTTAAAGAAGAAATTTACGCGTCCGCGGATTTTGTGTGGTTCGCGGGAGCGGCGGTGGCGTCGATCCTGTCCGCGACGGTATGCAACCTCGGCGCGGTATATTTCGGCGGGAGTTATGCCGAAACGGAAAAGATACTCGCGGCGCTTTCGTTTCTTCCTCTCGTCATGGGGCTGGGCAATACCGTAGGCGCACAATATCTGATCCCGACAGGGCAGGACGGAAAATTCACGGCGGCGGTGCTCGTCGGCGCGTTTGTCAATATCTCGCTGAACATTCCGATGATAATATTTCTCGGAGCGTTCGGCGCGGCGATGGCGACCGTGATAGCCGAATGTGCCGCGACCGCCATGATGCTCGCGTTCGCGCGGCGCGGCTTGCGTGTGAGCAGACTTCTTGCAGGCGCAATAAAGAATACGTTGGCTGCCTTCGCGGCATTTGCGGCGGCGTATGCGCTGTCGCTCGTTCTGCCGCAAGCCGTCGGCTACGGAATCCTTGCTTTCGTTTCGGGGATGGCGGCGTATCTGCTTGCGCTCGTTGTGCTTGCCGACAAATATCTGTATTCCCGCATGGGAGCGATTGTCGCTCGTGTCCGCAGCGGCCGCGCATTGCGGAAGGCAAAACGCCGCGCGCAAGACGTTTCCGATCACTCTCTGCACACGGAAGGCGCCGTATATACGGAACACGAAGAAGCGGACGCACCCGCGGCGACGGTTTCCGATGAATATTCCGACGACGCTGCCTCCGAAAATTCGCACGATTGCGACGCGTGAACATTCCGCATATCCGCGCGGCGGAAGCGCGGTTTAACCGATACCGCGGTAAAACAAAAGCGCGGGCAGAGCGGCGCCTGCCCGTAAACATTATAACTAAGTGTATTATATAATAAACGATCGGTAATTTAATAAGCGATAAGGAAGCCGTATACAAAAAAAGGTTGCCGCATTTCAGACGACGGCAACCCTTTCTTTATTTTGTGATTATATATTGCAGGCGACTTTCCAGGCGTTCCACACGACGGTGCGCAGATTGCCTACTTTCGCCGCGTCGCCTATGACGTGGACATGCGAACTTTTTTTGCACAGCGGAGCGGGGACATATCCTACTGACAGTATCACGCTGTCCGCTTTGAGCTCGGCTTCCTTGCCGTCCTTGTCGACGATCGTTACCCCGTCTTCGGTTATGCGGCTGACTTTGCTTTCGAGGTATACGGGGATTTTTTTGTAATTGAAAAAGTCCCTGAGATAGGAGGAGTTGGCGAGGCATACTCCGCGCACGGCGATAAGGTCGTTTTTCATTTCGACGATAACGGGTTTTTTGCCTTTGCCGTAAAGGTCATATGCGATCTCGCAACCCGTAAGCCCGCCGCCTATTACGACGACGTTTTCGCCGACGGGCGCGCCCTCGAGATAATCTATGGCTTCGACGGCGCGTTCTGCTCCTGGAATATTGACTTTGCGCGCCACCGCGCCCGTAGCCACGATAACTTCGTCCGCGTCCAGCGCCTTTATGTCTTTGACCTCGGTGTTGTATCTGACTTCTATGGGCAGTTTTGCGATCTGCAGTTTATACCACTTTATGAGCTCCTTGTCTTTTTCTTTGAACGAAGGCGCCGCCGCGGCGATGAATACGCCGCCCAGCCTGTCGGTCTTTTCGTATATCGTTACTTTATGTCCTCTTATGGCGGCTATCCTCGCCGCTTCCATGCCGCCGACTCCTCCGCCGATGACCGCGACCGTTTTGGACTTGCGGGCGGGCGAGAGGTCGTACTTTCCGCTTTGCATCGTCTGCGGGTTGAGCGCACACCGCGCCATATGCATGGTATCCGACATGGGTTCGTCGTTCGCGACTCCCTTATAGTGCGCCATATCGAAGCAGGCGTTGTGGCAGCATATGCACGGCTGTATCTCTTCGAGCCTGTCCTCCATGAGCTTTGTCACCCAGGCGCCGTCCGTAAGGAACTGACGCGCCACGCCCATACCGTCTATGCGTCCCTCTTTGATCGCGTTGGCGCCGGTAACGGGATCCATGCGCCCCGCGCATACTACGGGGACGTCCACGAATTTTTTGATATGCGCCACGTCCTCGAGATTGCAGTTGACGGGCATGTAAGCGGGGGGATGCGCCCAGTACCAGGCGTCGTAAGTCCCGTTATCCGCGTTGAGCATGTCATAGCCCGCATCCTGAAGGTATTTCGCGGCTTTTTCGCTCTCTTCCATGTCTCTGCCGACTTCGGTATATTCTTCGCCCGGGATGGCGCCCACGCCGAAACCTTTCGTCTTGCTCACGACGGAGTAGCGGAGCGAAACGGGAAAATCTTTCCCGCACGCTTCCTTTATGGCTTTGACTATCTCGACGGGGAAACGGTACCTGTTTTCGAAACTCCCGCCGTATTCGTCGGTGCGTTTGTTGGTATAAAGCGTGGTGAACTGATCGAGCAGATAGCCTTCGTGCACCGCATGGACTTCCACGCCGTCCACGTCGGCTTCCTTGCAAAGACGGGAAGTCTCCGCAAAAGCGTAGATCATCTTTTTTATTTCCTTAACGGTGAGTGCGCGGCATTTTACGTCCTCTTTCCACCTGAGAGGGAGCTCGCTCGGCGACGCGCAAAGATACGAAGTGTTCACGATCGGGCTGGCAAGCGCGCCGAGGAATTTGTTCTTTTGCAGTATCAGCATAGGCGTGGGGATGGCGAAAGACCGCCCGAACCCCGCAGTCAGTTGCACGAAAAGTTTCGCGCCCGTTTTGTGTATCTCCGCCATATACTCTTTGAGTTTGCGGAACATCTTTTTGTTTTTGTACAGCCAGCGTCCGAGAATAAGATCTTTTATGGGCGCTATGCCGGGAATTATGAGCCCGACGTTGTTTTTTGCTCTTTCGAGAAAGAAAGCGGCGGCTTCCTTGTCGAAGTGATTCGGTTCCATCCAGCCGAAAAGGGAAGTGCCGCCCATAGGGCAGAGGACGATCCTGTTTTTTATCTCCACATTGCCTATCTTCCACGGCGTGAAAAGCGGTTCGTAGATCTTGTTCATCATATTACTCCTTCCGAGGCGAGTTCGCCTTTTTTTGATTATAATATAAACGACCCGTTTTGTCAATAGGCGATCGTGACGCGAAAGTGCGATAAAACGATAAAAAGCGGGAGAGCGACGCAAGCAAAACCCCGCCTGCGTTTGCAGAGCGGGGAAGAATACTGTCAGTCGTCTCCGTTTTTGTTGCCCGAAGGCGGGAACCCCATGACGGAAAGGTATGTGCGATAAAAAGTGGAATAATCGGAATAGCCGTACATTTCCGCGACCTTGGTGGGTTTGAGCCCTTTCAATATGCTCTGGTGCGCCGCCATGATCTTTTTGGAACGTATATATTTCATAATGGAAACCTTCATATACGTTCTGAATTCCTTGCAGATATACGACTGCGAAAAATAGAATTTACGGCACAGGTCTTCTATGCTTATGGGTACGGTCAGATGATCGTTTATATATTGAAGGATGGGAGTTATCTTGTTGTCGGCGACAAACGGTTTTGATTGCGGCACGGAGCGGCAGAGGGTAAGCACTATCTCCGCCACCCTGTTGGAAAACAAGAGATAAAGCTCTTCTCCCGATTCCGAAAAGGTTTCGTAAAGCTCGTCCAGCTCCGAGAAAAGCCGCGCCGCTTTGCGCGCTTCGAGATAGAAGGCGCTTCTGCCGACGAGTTTTTCTTTTACGAAGTCGGGCAGCAGATGCTCGGGAAATTTGAGAACATACCTTTCGTAAGCCGAGTCGTCCTTGAAATCCACATAATGATGCTCGCCCGGCTGTATGAGCAGGGCGTCCCCGGGATTCAGATCGTGATACTCCTCCTCCACGGTATAGACGGCGCTGCCCGATATGAAATAAAACAGCTCGTAAAAATCATGGAAGTGCTTCTGATAATCGGGCGCTCCTTCGGGGCGTTCATCCAGTTTGTGTGCGAAGTCCAGATCTTTGTAAACGAAATTAAACATCATCTTCACCTCTTGTCTTTGGGAAAAACGAGTGAAAAAGGCAGTTTACGGCCTGTTTTTCATAAGTATATCACATAAATGTAAAAATTGCAATATTTATCGATAAAAATTACAATTGCTTGTAAATATTTTGTGTGGTAAAATAAGTATGATTGGTGTGAAAGAAAATCGTAATCCGACAGGAGGGAAATGAAATGTCTCAGACGACGACTGCCGCGGCAAGCGGCGGAAACCAGGCTCTCAACAGAGCCAAGCAATGGCAGATAGCGTTATTCCCGTTCAACAACGCGGCGACTAACGTTTATTTCGCGTTCTATACATACTTTACTTATTATGCATTGATGTATCTGACGGGAAGTACGCCTTACGCCATTGCGGGAACGGTCGCAACTGCATCGCTTTCGCTGATAGTCAGCGGCTTCACGATGGTATTTGCTCCGCTCATGCGAGTATTCGACGGTATAACCGACCCCATACTCGGCGGTATAATGGATAAAACGCGTTCGCGGTTCGGTAAATTCCGTCCGTTCATGGTCATCGGCAACATAACGCTTGCGTTGTCCGTGCTTCTGATGATGACGTTCTTCCGCGGATTGCCCGACAGCGTATCCGCGCTCCGCTGGATCGTGTATATAGTATCTTATATTATATACGTCCTCGGCTACACCTGTCAGTGCGCGGTCACCAAAGCGGGACAGACATGCCTTACCAACGATCCCAAACAGCGCAGTCAGTTCGTCATATGGAACATGATTGGTCAGCTCGGTTCCATCGTGCTTGTCAATATCATGGCAGGCGGTATCCTCACCAACGAGGCTATCTGTGAAAAAGGTCTGATCGTGTATGCGGATCCCGAAAACGGACAGAATATCGCTACCATTATTTCCAAACTCGATCAGGTGAAAGACGCAGTGCTTATAGGTAAGCTCAATGCGCTAAACCTTGATCCGAAAGAGATGTACGTTTACAATTACGGCGCTGCATACGGTCCGACTTTCTATAATATAATGGTGCCGTTCGTAATCGTGCTTTCGGCGATCTATACCATAATGGCGCTTGCCGCCATAAGCTCCAAAGACAGACCCGAATTCTGGGGCGTCACGAGCGACCCGCCCAAACTCAAAGATTATGCGGGTATCGTAAAGCACAACAAGGAGATCCGTTGGCTCGTGCTTTCCAGCGGTCTCAACAAACTCGCGTCCACCGTCGCAACGTCGGGTACCGTCGCGTTCCTGCTGTTCGGCTGTCTGATGGGCGATTATAACGGGCTTTTCATTCCGTTCTATGTGCTTTGCTTTATTTTCATGGGCTTGTTCTTCCTTTGGGGAGCAAAGACGGCGGGAGCGAAAGGACAGAAACGCGGAGTGTCGCAGTTCACGTTGCTGGCGATATTCTTCTATATCGGCGTGCTCATACTGCTTTGCATTTACGATCACGACAACCCTGCGACTTATCTGTCGTTGTTCTCCATGGACGGCGGCTTCCACCTTACGATAAATGCCTACACGATATTCTTTATCATATTCTACGGCTGCGGATACGGCGCGTTCAACTGCTGCGACCAGATGACCATTCCCATGATCGCGGACTGCACGGACTACGAGACTTACCGTTCGGGCAAATACGTTCCCGGCATCATGGGCACGATATTCTCGCTCGTCGATAAACTTATTTCTTCGCTCCAGACGCTTCTGCTGACGCTCTTTATCGTGTTCCTCGTTCCCGGACTCAACATGCTTCCCGCGGAAGAGACCCAGTATCTGCCGGGCATGAAACTTTCGGCGATTATCTGCTTCTGTCTGCTTCCCATGGCGGCATGGTGCGTCACCGTGTTCTGCATGACGCGTTACCGTCTGTCAGGTAAGAAGCTCGAGGAGATACAGGCGGTCAACGCCGTGAGAAAAGCGGCTGTCGCAGGCGGCATGAGCATGGACGAGGCAATGGCGACATGGAAGACCATAGACCAGGTACCTTCCGAGTTCATACCCGTCAAAAAACCTCGTATCAACAAAAAGACGGGTCAGGTAATAGTCCAAAAAGACAATATCCTCGACAAGATATACAAAAAGATCTTCACTCGCCGAGAGAATATCATAAACGAGCCTTCGGTCAATGCCGTTCCCATTCCCGAGCAGTATGTCGTCCATGAAAGCGCGGAAGACATAAGCGCGGCGGTCGAGGGAAGTGCGTCTTTGAGCGAAGAGACATCGGATAACGAAAATAAATAAAGATGCCTGCACGATTGAAATTCCGTCCGATATATAGTATAATCGTTTCGGAAGGAAGATCGTAACAAAACGGAGAATCAGATTATGAAAATGACGTTTCGCTGGTACGGCGAAAAAGACAGCATACCTCTTTCCTACATCCGCGAGATACCCGGCATGACGGGCGTCGTTACCGCAGTGTACGACGTGCCGCCCGGAGAGGTCTGGGGCAGAGGATCGCTTGCGTCCATGAAAAAAGCATGCGACGCGGCGGGACTGGAAATGGAAGTAATAGAATCCATTCCCGTTCACGAAGATATCAAATCGGGCGGAGCGAACCGCGACCTTTATATCGAAAACTATTGCAAGAACCTTGAGGTCTGCGCGGAATTCGGCGTGAAGTGCGTTTGCTATAACTTCATGCCCGTGTTCGACTGGCTGCGCACCGAGCTCAGACACAAGAATGCGGACGGTTCGGATTCGCTCAGTTATTCGCACGACGATTTTGCGAAGATAGATCCCGCAAACCTGCACCTTCCGGGCTGGGACGAGAGCTACACTCCCGAAGAAATGCAATCGCTCCTTGCGCGTTATAAAAACGTCTCGCGCGAGCAGCTGTTCGATAACTTCGTGTACTTTCTTAAAAAGGTAATACCCGTATGCGAGCGCGTGGGGATCGTCATGGCGGTACATCCCGACGATCCGCCCTGGAACGTATTCGGTCTGCCTCGTATAGTGTCTTCGGAAGAAGATCTCGACAGGCTGTTTGCGGCAGTGCCTTCGCGTGCAAACGGACTCACTCTTTGCACGGGCAGCTTCGGCGCGGGCCGGAGCAACAACGTCGTGCACATGGCTGCGAAATACGCGGCACAGGGAAGAGTGCATTTCGCGCATCTGCGCAATATAAAATACACCGACGACAAGGATTCGTTCTGCGAGTCGGGACATCTTTCCCGCAACGGCGATCTGGATATGGCTGACATAGTCAACGCGCTTGTCGATAACGGTTTCGACGGATATGTGCGCCCCGATCACGGCAGGAACATCTGGGACGAAGGCGGCAAGCCCGGTTACGGACTTTACGACCGCGCTCTCGGAGCGGCATATCTCAACGGGCTTTTCGAAATGTCCGCCAAACGCGGGAAGTGATCCCGGGAGAGGGACCGCAAATGCTCCTTAAAGACAGATTCGATCTTTCGGGCGAAGTCGTCGCCGTAACGGGCGGCAGCGGAGTGCTGATGAGCGGGATCGCGGAGGCGCTTGCCGAATGCGGCGCGGCGGTCGCGATCATCGGTCGGAGGGCAGAGCCTTGCGAGCGCGTGGCGTGCCGCATAACGGAAAAAGGCGGCAGAGCGATAGCCGCTCCCGCAGATTGTACCGACGTGCTTTCGGTGGAAGCGTGCCGCGACCGCATAGTCCGAGCGTTCGGTCCGGTGACACTGCTCGTCAACGGCGCAGGCGGGAACAGTCCGCGCGCCGTAACGGATATCGAATATGCGTCCGAGGCGGGCGAAGGCAAGACATTTTTCGACATAACGCCCGAAGGCACCGATTTCGTATTCGACGCGAATATGCTGACCGCATTCGTCTGCGCGCGCGTATTCTGCAAGGATATGGCGGCGGCACACCGCGGGAACGTGATAAACATCTCCTCCATGGGTGCGTTCCTGCCGCTTACCAAAACTCCAGTATACTGCGCGGCAAAAGCGGGGATATCCAATTTCACGCGGTGGCTTGCGGTGCACTTCGCTTCCGTAGGAATACGGGTAAACGCGATAGCGCCCGGGTTTTTCTCCGCGGAGCAGAACAGGACGTTGCTTTACAATGCGGACGGTACGCCCGCTCCGCGCACGAAAAAAATACTCGGGCATACGCCCATGGGCAGGTTCGGCGAGCCCGAAGACCTTTACGGCACGTTGTTATGGCTTGCCGACGGAAGTCTGAGCGGGTTCGTGACGGGCGTGACCGTAGCCGTCGACGGCGGATTTTCCGCATACGGTGGAGTATGAAAGTCCGCGTAGACGGACATATAAAAAGAAAGTAAATATAAGAAGAGAGGATATAAACATGGAATTACCGTTCAAAGTAGATCTCAGTAAAGAAGTAGTCGCTATAACGGGCGGCGGCGGAGTGCTTATGCGCTCGTTCGCGGCAGCGTTTGCGGAATGCGGAGCGTCCGTCGGCGTTATAGACATCGATGAAAAGGCTTGCGAGGCGGTCGCGGAGGATATCCGCAAAGCCGGCGGCAAAGCGGTCGCGGCGCCTGCGAATTGTCTTGTCCGTGACAGCATAGAGGGTGCGAAAGCAAAGATAGAAAAGGAATTCGGACCCGTTACTCTGCTCGTGAACGGCGCGGGCGGCAACAACGCGAGATGCACCACGGATAACGAAACGATGGCGGAAGCGAAAGCGGGAATGAAAGATTTCTTCGCTCTCGACGCAGAAGGATTCAAATTCGTGTTCGATCTCAACATCCTTACCGCCATACTCTGCACGCAGACTTTCGCGGCGGATATGGTCGCAAAGAAGCGCGGCAACATCATCAATATTTCTTCGATGAACGCATACCGCCCTCTGACCAAGATCCCCGCATATTCGTCGGCGAAAGCTGGCGTTTCCAACCTTACGCAGTGGCTTGCGGTACATTTCGCTTCGTGCGGTATCCGTGTGAACGCCATGGCGCCCGGTTTCTTCTCCACGAAACAGAACGAAAAGCTGCTCTGGAACGCGGACGGCACGCCCACCGCACGTACGGGCAAGATACTCGCGCATACGCCGATGGGCAGATTCGGAGTTCCCGAAGACCTTATAGGCACTCTGCTGTGGCTTGCCGATGACAAAGCCAGCGGTTTCGTAACGGGTATCGTCGTGCCCGTGGACGGAGGTTTCTCGGCATACAGCGGGGTGTAAGTCATGGAAAGATTTTTCGACGATGATTTTCTTCTCGGAACGGACGCGGCACGCAGGCTTTATGCCGAGGTACGCGACCTGCCGATAATAGACTATCACTGCCACCTCGATCAGAAGATGATCGAGCGCGACGACGGCTTCGACGACATAGGTTCGCTGTGGCTGGCGGGCGATCATTACAAATGGCGCGCTATGCGGCTTTGCGGCGTGGACGAGCGGCTCATTACGGGCGACGCAAGCTGGAAGGAAAAATTCATTGCTTACGCGTCGATAATGGATGAGCTTATCGGCAATCCGCTGTATTACTGGGCACATCTCGAGCTTCGTCAGATATTCGGCATAACCGAACCCTTGAACGCGGACAGCGCAGAGCGCGTTTACGAGCAGGCGAGCGCCGAGCTGCGCAAAACGAGCGTGCGCAAACTGCTCAAAAAATTCCGTGTGGAATACATAGCGACCGCGGACGACCCCGCAGGCGACCTCAGTCACCACGGTACGTTCGACGGAATAACCGTCGCGCCGACGTTCAGACCCGACCGTTGCCTTGCTCTCGACGAAAAATTCTTCGCCGACATCGAAAAGGCGAGCGGGATAAAGACCGATACGCTCGACGGGTGCCTGAAAGCACTCGAAAACAGGCTGGATTATTTCCGCGCGCATAACTGCCGCATTTCCGATCACGGGTTCAGGAGCTTTCCTACCGCGTATGCGGACGAGAAAGAGGCGGCTGAGCTTTACTCCCGCCGCGCCTCGCTCAGCGAAACGGAAAGGAACAAACTGTTCGGCTTTTTCCTCTGCTTCTTCACGGAGCAGTACGCAAAGCGCGGAATGCTCATGCAGATCCACATTTCGGTGACGCGTAACATCAATTCGCGCATATTTGCGGAGCAGGGAGTCGACAGAGGGTGCGACGTATTCGTGAACGAGGAATGTGCGGACAGAGTGATAGCTTATTTCGACAGAACGGAAGGCTATCGTCCCGAAACGGTGCTGTATTCGCTCAATCCCAACGCCATACCCATGCTCGCTACCATAACCGGCGCTTACAGACGCGTCAAGATGGGCGCGGCGTGGTGGTTCAACGACACCGTGGAAGGAATACTTAACAATCTTTCGCAGATCTCGGAATACGCCGTACTCGGAACGAATTACGGTATGCTTACCGATTCGCGTTCGTTCTCATCGTATTCGAGATTCGATCTTTTCCGCAGACTGCTCTGCTCGTTTGTGGGCGATCTTGCGGATAAAGGCGCGTGCGACTTCGCGGGCGCACTCAAAATCGTGAAGAACATCTGCTATTACAACATAAAAAATCAGCTCGGGATTTAACGGGCTATCGGAGCGAATAATCATGGATATTTACGAACAGATCGCGGGATACAAAATAGTACCCGTGGTAGTCATCAAAAAAATCGAGGACGCCGAGCCGCTTATCGACTCGCTCGTCCGCGGCGGACTTCCCGTGGCGGAGATCACTTTCCGCACGGACTGCGCGGAAGAAAGCATAAAGCTCGCCGTCAGAAAGTACCCCGACATGCTTGTCGGCGCAGGTACCGTCATAAACGGCGAACAGTGCGAACGCGCCATCAACGCCGGTTCCAAATTCATCGTATCTCCCGGACTCAGCGAAGAAGTGGCGGCGGTATGCAGATATCGCGGCGTGCCTTATCTGCCCGGAGTCGTGACCCCGACCGAAATAATGAAGGCGCTGTCGCTCGGTATCAATGTGCTCAAATTCTTCCCCGCGGGCGATTTCGGCGGGCTGAAAACGATGAAAGCGCTTTGCGCGGCATTCCCGCAGATAAAATTCATGCCCACGGGCGGCGTGAACGAAAGCAATATTGTCGAATATCTCGCATTCGATAAGATAATCGCATGCGGAGGGACCTGGATGATAAAGGGTACGCCCGAAGAGGTGTACGAAAAAACGGCGAGCGCCGTTGCACTTGTAGGAGGCAGAAAATGAAAGCAGTGACTTTCGGTGAGATCATGCTCCGCCTTGCACCCGAAGGCTATTACAGATTCGTGCAGGCAGACAAGCTCGGCGCGACTTACGGCGGCGGCGAAGCCAACGTGGCGGTATCGCTTGCAAATTACGGTATCGACGTCGATTTCGTGACCAAACTTCCCGCGCACGAAATAGGTCAGAGCGCGGTGAACTCGCTGCGCCGTTTCGGCGTAGGCACGGACGGTATCGTGCGCGGCGGAGACCGTATCGGGATATATTATCTCGAAAAAGGCGCGTCGCAGCGTCCCAGCAAGGTCATTTACGACCGCGCAGGCAGCTCGATAGCTACCGCGGCAAGGGAAGACTTCGATTGGGAAAAACTGCTCGACGGAGTCGATTGGTTCCATTTTACGGGTATCACCCCCGCTCTCGGCGACAATGTGGCGCAGATCACCAAAGACGCGCTCGAAGTGTGCAAGAAGAAGGGAATTACCGTTTCCTGTGACCTTAACTACCGCAAAAAACTGTGGACGAAGGATAAGGCGCGGCAGGTGATGACGGGACTCATGCCTTACGTCGACGTGTGCATATCCAACGAGGAAGATGCCGCGGACGTGTTCGGTATCACCGCAGGCGATACCGACGTTACCAAAGGTCAGCTCGACAAGGAAAGTTATAAATCGGTTGCCAAACAGCTTGCAGACAAGTTCGGTTTCAAGTACGTCGCAATCACGCTCCGTACTTCCGTTTCCGCAAACGACAACAAGTGGGCGGGCATGCTTTACGACGGCAAAGAGTATTGCCTGTCGCGCGAATACCTCATGCACATAGTCGATCGCGTTGGCGGCGGCGACAGCTTCGGCGGCGGTCTTATATATGCGCTCATGAACAAGTATTCCACCGCGGACGCAATCGAGTTCGCAGTCGCGGCTTCCTGCCTCAAACATTCGATAGAAGGCGACTTCAACATGGTCAGTGCGGACGAAGTAAAAGCGCTTGCGAAAGGCAACGCGTCGGGCAGAGTGCAGAGATAAATCACAAAATGAGTTCATAATATCCTCATTCTTCATAATCTTGGAAAAACGCAGTCGGAAAAGCGTAACGACTGCGTTTTTCGTTGCCGCTCGGCGTTCGGAGTAAATTGCGAGAAAAAACTTTTTCAATAATGCGTTAAAAACAGCCGAATCGTAAAAAATTTCCGATCGCTAAATAAATTTTCATGCTGGGGGACAATAAAATTCCGAAAATCCCTTAAAAAGTATCGAAATATGATTTGCGTTGTGTTAAAATCAGTTTGTATCGTTGTACAGGCGTCGGTTTGCGAGATATGACGGTATGCGGAAAAAGGAGCGCTGTCCCTTTCCGCTGATTTTCCCGATACATACGGAACGGCAGACAAAACAACCGCGGTCGCAGGCGAAACGGTGACACTTACCGCCGACGCGGCGCCTGCCGGAAAGGAATTTTCCCATTGGGTAGTAGACGGCAACAGAATAGCCGACGATACTTTTGAAATGACGAGCGGGAACAAGTCCGCGGTCGCGGTGTATAAAACCACGGATAGCGGATTTCTGACGGATTACGATATCACAAACGTGAGCGTTGCGTCCGACACTTCCACCGAAACCATAACTTACGGAACGGCGGATTTCGAACCGATGGTATACACGAACGGCAAAAAGCGCGGGCGGGGAAACGTTTCCGCCCGAAAAAACTTATACTCTTATTAAAAACAAAAAAACGACCTTCGGCAGCGCAAGGGAAGCTGTTTGTCCGAAGGTCTTTCTATGAAGGGATATGATGTCGTTGTAACCGACTTGCTTTTTTGCGGCAAGCCGCTGTTTTATGCTTTCGTCGGTTCGCGCAAGACGACAGGTGAGTTCCGTTTGCTTACGATATTGCGGTATATCGCAGCTTGATGAAGGCGTCTTACGCGAACCGCGAAAAAAGGAGAAGTGAGAATTGTCTTTGTTATGCGTTCGTTTCCCGCGTTCGATGTTTCGCGGCGTATGCGCCGTCGTTGCGCCCGCGGGAAGGGAATTACTTGCTCTTCTTTTCCCAGCTGTGGTTGTTGGATTTGGTGTGAAGACGGTAGCTTTCGTCGGGCACGTCGACTTTGCACAGCATGCATACGTCTTTAAGATCCCCGCAGGTAGCGACGAGTTCGTTGACCTTTTCCAGCCTGACTTTGAAAACAAAGTCCTTGCCGTCCGTTTTTTTGCATTTTATCTCTTTGCCGTTGTTGGTCAGTCTGACGTCGCCCGCGTTGCAGAACACCCTGACGGTAGTCACGTTTTCCGCGCGGTTGGCGTAGCGCTTGCCGCTTATGTGTATGAACGGCTCCTTTGACCAGTGCGCTTTATAGAGGTAGAACGCGTCCTTTTTGGTCTTGCGGTCGAATGTAACGAGTCCCTTGTGGTTTTTGCCGGGGTCGCCGCCGTGATTGCGTCCGTCGGAAGCGAAGTCGAACATGTTCCATACATGCGTACCCCAGATCCACGGGCGTTTTTCAATTATTTTCAGTATGCGTTCGTGATAAATGACGTGATATTCTTCGGTGCTGTCGCCTCTTCTCGGGTGAGCGCTGTGAAGGGTAGGCATACATTCCGCGCCGTACTCGGAAAGTCCCACGGGCGTTTTGCCGTAGAAGAAATGGAACCAGTCGAGCACCACTCCCGTCATGAAAGTGAAGGGCGCATACCAGCCGTAATACAGATTGAACGAAGCCATGTCCGTGATGTGCGATATCTTGTTCCAGATGCTGCACATTACGAAGTTGGCGATAACCGTCGGGCGGGTGGGGTCGAGCTCTTTGCAGAACGCGTTCAGTTTCTTGTGGAAAGCGTATCTGTCGCCGTTGCACTTTTTCATCGTTATTTCGTTGGATATGCCCCAGGTAACGATGGACGGGTGATTGTAATTCTGAACGATAAGCTCCCTCATCTGTTCGAGCGCGTTTTCGTTTGCCTCTTCCATATGGCGGGATATATAGGGGATCTCCGCCCATATGACGAAACCGTACTTGTCGCAGAGATCGTAAAAATACTGATCGTGCTGATAATGCGCGAGTCTTATGGTGGTCGCGCCCACTTCTTTTATGAGCGCCGCGTCTTCTTCGTGTTCTTTTTTGGTAAGCGCGTTGCCGAGTCCCAGCCTGTCCTGATGACGGCACACGCCGCGGAGCGGGTAAGGCTTTCCGTTGAGTATGAAACCTTGCTTGGGATCGACGGAGAAAGTGCGGAAACCGACTTTGCACGAAACTTCGTCCGTGACCTTACCGCCGTTTACGAGTTCGGCTTCGAGCGTATAAAGATAAGGGTCGTCCACGCCGTGCCAGAGATGCACGTTTTCCACTTCAAGCGGGCTTTCTCCGCTTGCAACCGCTTTTCCGTTGGCATCGTAAAGCGTAAGTTTAACTTCGCCTTCGCCGCTGATGTAAGGCGTTACTTTAAGTATGCCTTTTCCGTTATTTACTTCGGCGTCGACTTTTATCCCGCTGCCCCCGTAATAATCGAGGTCGAACCTGTTTTTATTGACTATGATAAGATAAACGTCGCGATATATCCCGCCGTAGAAAGTGAAATCCGCGGTCTGAGGATATACCTCTTCGGTCGCTTCGTTGCTGACGATGACTTCGAGCGTGTTTTCGTCTTCGAGCAGATCGGTCACATCGGCGCGGAAAGTCGAATATCCGCCGTTGTGACGGACGGCTTCTTTGCCGTTCACGTTTACCGTGGATTGAGAGTTGACTCCGCGGAATTCAAGATATACGCGCTCGTCCGCATCAAACGCGGGGCGGGAAAATACCTTGGTGTAAGTGCAGACGGTACGGCAGTAATCGTTGCCGCCGTCCTGTCCGTCAACCGCGTTCCATGTGTGAGGAACGTCCACTTTGACGCTCTGTCCGTCTTTGGTAAAAGTCCAGTCTTTGTTAAGGTCGATAACCTTTCTCATCATACCCTTCCTTGCTCGTTTTTGTTCATTATATCACAACATTTCGCGTATTTCAATTGCAAATACGCCTTAAAAACATTGCATTTTATGTCTTTTAAGTAAAATTTCCGAAATTCTTGGCTTAAAAAGGCAATTGTGCGCGAATTGCAATATGATAAAACAATAATTGCAATTGATTTTTTTGCGTGTGTAAAGTATCATGAAAGAGCAAGCGGAAACGCTTTTGCCGAGTAATACGTTTTCCGATCCGAACGAATCGGGACTGATCATGGTAGCGCCCCGTCAGAATATTCTTGCGGGGCGCTTTTTTACATGTGCCTTGCGCTGTCGTATGCTTTTTTGCGCGTTATTGATGAATATCTGCTTATGAATGCCATCCGATGTCCCTGTTATTACATATTATGAAGATCGATACTTTTCCGTTACGATAACGCAGTGTTTATATCAGGCGCCGCGGGAGCGTTTTCTGCGCCGTTGCATATCGTTTACGGCAATATTGCATTATCATGATAAAATTGTGACAACTGACGGCATATGTCACTGTAAATATAACAAACTGTAAATTATACAAACGATTATATTGACTTTTATATTGACTTTTTTAACAGACTTGTGTTATAATTAACATGCGTTAACATAATGCCGATATGCTTCGTCATGTCGGGGAAAAGTCCGAAGTCAAGTGCACGAACAGGCCGCACATCGCACGCTTAAAGCGGATCGCCGTAAACGGTGTAACGGGAAAGGGGAAAGTAACACGGAGGACTGAAAATATCGGATGAGCGGTCTTTTACCGAAGCGTTTCGGCAGAATACCGCGTATCCCTTATAAATCACTGATCGGAGGTGTTAATGTATAATCTGAAGAAAAAAACGTTTACGGTCATGCTCCTGCTCGTATTTGCGATAGCAGCGGCGGTAGCGGTGATACTCTGTTCGGATGCCGAGAAATCGTATGCGGCAGAGGATCATTCCGCGGACACTGCCGTCACCGTCGGATTTCTGAGCGGACTTGAACAGACATCGGACGGCAAGGCGTATATCCTGCCGTCGGGCAACTACTACCTTTCTTCCGATATAACCGTCACAAAGACGATACAGCTTGCCGAAGGGGCTTCGGTAAGTCTCTGCTTGAACGGGAAAACGCTGTCATTCAATGGCGCGGCGGATTACCGCTATCCCGTATTCAGAGTGGAAAACGCGTCGATGGTAGTCAATGATTGTACGGGAGAACTCGGTAAAATAGACGGAAACAACACGAGCGGCAGTGTCGTTTACGTCAAAAGCGGTGATTTCGCGCTTGCTGGCGGCGGAATAACGGGCGGCAGAGGTTCCATACTTTTCGACCCTTATACGAACGCGGCGGAAGTCGACGGCGTTGAAGGATACGGTTACGGCGATGAAAGTTTTTACATTCAGGGCGGCGGTATCTATGCGCTCGACAGCGATCTCGTCATAACGGGCGGCGCGATATACGGCAACGGAGTGGCTGCCGCATCCGCACGTTGGTACGGCGAGGAAGTGGTCAAGTACGAGCGTGAAAACATTTACAAAGACGATCCGTCCAAAACTCCCGTATACGAAGGCGCGATAGTCGAAGGCGGCAAGCACCAGTATTTCAAATCGGGCGATATAGTACAGATATCCCGAGCACAGGGCGGCGGCGTGTTCATCGGAACGACCTATGAAAACAGGGAAAACGAGAACAAGTCTACATTCGTCATGAGCGGCGGCGCAATATCCAACAACGTGTCGTATCTTCACGGCGCGGGAATGTTCGTCCATAACGTCGACTTCGAAATGCGCGGCGGCGTTATAGGCGGCGAGAAACAGTACATATCCGCATACACCGCCACGGGCAGTCCCATATCTTTCGATCACGGCGGTAACTCCGCGCGGGCAGGGCTGACGGGACTGAGCAGCACGGTCGGCGGCGGTATCTACATTTACAGAGGGACCGAGCGCGGCGACGGTAACGACATAAAGCTCAGCGGCACGGCGGAGATATCATATAACTTCGCTTCCTCGTCTTCGGCAATGACCGTTACCGAAGGTTCTACCGTGAATATTTCCGGAAGCGTGTCCATTGCTCACAATACGTCTTATAACGGCGCGACGATATCCGCATCGGGATCTTCCTTCGAAATGAGCGGCGGCGCGATAGAGTATAACCACGGCACTTCTCATCTGAGCGTTACGATAAACGACAAAAGCGTGGGTTCGTTCAACATGAACGGCGGCTATATCCGTAACAATACGGGCGGCGAGCTCGGAAGCGCTTCCGTATCCGGCAAGGGTGCGTCAACGCTGCTTTCGGTAAACACTACGAGCATGTCGAAAAACATAACGCTCAGCGGCGTCGTGATATCTGACAACGAAATGTACGGTTCGTCGTATGTCAATCTCAGCGGCGGTGCGATAAGCGTCAAAAATACGGTCATAACGAACAACCGCGCATTGAAATATTATAACGCGAGCGGCGTTCTCACGAGCGGCGGTAATGCGGGACTCGTTGCCGGCAACGCTTCCACGCTGGAAATTTCCGATTGCACGATAAACGACAACACGGCGGAAGGAAGTACCGCGGGTCTTAACCTGAGAGCGCGTGAAAACGGGCTTTACACCGTAAAGAATACGACGGTCAACGGTAACGCGGCGACAAGCAGCGCGGGCGTATACGTCTCGCTGTCCGATTCGGGAAAGAGCGGCGGCGACATTACTCTCGAAAACGTCACCGTTTCAGGAAACACGACCACGTCTTCGAACGCAGGCGTATATTTCTCGAACAGTCATTTCGGCATCGGAACGACGCTCAAAAACGTAAACATAATAAACAACACGGCAGGAACCAGCTATGGCGGACTGTATCTCGGATACAACACCGTGGCTTCGATGACGGGCGGTTCGGTCTCCGGTAACAAAGCAGGCAGTACGGGCAGCTCGTCCGCCGCAGGAGTAAGCGGCACGGGCGCGGGAATTTACCTTGGCGCGGCAAGCAGCACGGTCACGGCTTCTTCCAAGCCCGTGACGGACAACGGCGCGATCCTTAACGCAACGGGCGTTACGGTATCGGGCAACATCGCTACGAACAGCGCGGCGGGCGTTTATGTCGGCGGCGGAAGCGTGAAGAACGACGGCGGCAAAGGCGTAGTCGTGGACGGCGCGAAAGCCGTACTGACCGATTGTACGGTGACGGACAACGCTTCCGTCGGTTATTTCAATACCAATCTTGCGTTTACGGGCGGATCTTATGCCGGCGTTTATGTCGGCGGCGGAGCGACTACGGTAGGCGGCGTATACTATGCGCACAAAGGTTCGCTGGAGATGAGCGGAGGCTCCGTTTCCGGTAATACGGGCGTTGCAAGCAGCGGCGTTTACGTTAACGGCAACGCGAAACTGACCGATGTCGCCGTGGATAACAATTCCTGCGGCATGCAGCGCGGCTACAACATTTCTAACGGTGCGGGCAACGGCGCGAGCGGTGCCGGCATATACGTCAGCATAAACAGAAATACCCCCGCGACCGCAGAGAATTATATCTTCGAAATGACAGGCGGCTCGGTCCGCGGCAATACATCGACGGGTAGCGGCGGCGGTATCTACATGACCGGCGGAAACAACAAAAAACTTACCGTCATATTCGATGGCGTTTCCGTGACCGGCAATAAGGCTGCGGGTTCTTACAATGCGAGCGGTGCGCTCTCGACGGTCCATGGCGGCGGTATGTATCTTACCATGCTCGAAGCGGAGATCAACGGCTGCGACATTTCTTACAACAGCGCTACGGGTAGCGGCGGCGGTATATATGCGGCATACGTCGATATGCGCATTACCGACACCACGGTCACCAACAATACGGCGGGCGTTTACGGCAGTGCGGAAAGCAACGGCATCAGCGGCAACGGCGGCGGTATATACGCCGCGGGCGGTTACAACGCGACTTACGATTATTCGCTCGACGTCAGCGTGAGCGGCGGCGAAATATCGGGTAATACCGCATACGGTAACGGCGGTGGTATATACGTCACGGGCGGCAGTAACGCGCTTTGGACTTCCGTGTTCACGTTGATGGGAACGAATATAGAGAACAACGTCGCGACGAAATATTACTCGTCGGGGACGGTGAAAGGCGGCAGCGCCTATGGCGGCGGCGTGTATGTGAACTATGCCGCGGCGCTTCCCGAAGTCACGCTTTCGGGCTGTACGGTCTACGGTAACGGCGCGGCTAACGGCGGCGGCATTTACGTCGGCGGTTCGAGCACCGCGAATTACGGCAAGGTAAGCCTTAAAGACGGCACGAAAGTTTACAAGAACTTCGCAAGCTCGCTCGGCGGCGGCGTTTACGCAAACAGTTATTCCAAGGTGGCGGTATCGGGAGCGACCGTGATAGTGAACGAAAACGGTTCGGGAACGGATGCGCTCAAAGCGGACAACGTGTACCTTAACGCAAGCAGTCAGGCGAACACCGCGAAATTCGTGCTCGGCGAACTTTCGGGAGCCGCGACTATAGGTGTTACCATTGCGAAGCAGGACGTCAACGGTATCGAATTCGTTGAATTCGACGAAAGCGTGATGTCATACGACGCTTCCGCATATTTCTTCAGCGACAGTTCCGCCTGCGTGATAGTGCTCAGCGACGTAGGCGACTTCATGCTCATAATAAAGAAAGGCGAGAGCGCCGGCGCGACCGATCCCGTCAAACCCGACGACTTCGCTCCGGGCAGCGAAGAGAACCCTGCCAAGACGATAACGGTGGAAGTGGCTGTCACCGATACCGAAGGTGCGGCATCCGTCGGCGGGCTCATACAGGGCGCTACGAGCGTTTACTATGACGGTAAGACGGCGGAAGCGCTCGACGTCACTTATATCATAACGATAAACGAAGGGTATTATTTCGGCGCGCTCACTTTCAACGGTACGAGATATTACTTTAACGCATACGACGGATACCTTTACTATACGACGGACGAAAGCAACGGCGTACGTTGCGAAAACAGCCCGTTCGTATATGAAGACGGCGCGCTTAAAATAAACGTAACGCTTTCCGCAGACGGCGCGAACTCGCTTGCGCTCGAAGTCGGAAAGATAAACGATCCGTTCTCGGTATCGGGTACGGAAGCGACTTACACGGGCGGAACGCACGGCGTTTCGGTGAACCGTAACAGCGATGTGGGCAGCTCGCGCGTGAGCGGTCTGTTCTCCTTCGTAACCTCGCAGACCGTGGAATACATGGTAGGCGGCACCTGGACGACGAGCGAACCCGTAGACGCAGGCAGATATGCCGTGCGCGTGGTATGGGAAAGCACGCCTTATGTGGGCGGCACCTCGTACGGCTCCGACATCTGGACGCTCGTTATAGGCGCACAGGTCTGGGACGAAAACACCGATAACATAACGATCGCGCTCTCCGAAGAAGATTACGTTTACAACGACGGCGCGTTCGAACCCGAAGTCACCGTTACGGATAATGCGGCGTCGGGCAGGAAACTCATGCTCGGCGTGGATTACGAAGTTACGTATTCGAACAACAAGGCGGCGGGCGTCGGCGTCGTTACCGTAACGGGTATCGGCAATTACGACGGTTATCTCACCGCTACGTTCGTTATCTCGAAAGCGCCCAACACGCTTACTTTCGGCGGTAACGACGAATACACCGGTTACAAATACACGGGTAACTTACAGACAGTGGATCTCGGCGCTATATCCGCGCTCATCGGTCAGGTAGGTTACAAGATAGACGGTCCCGACGGCGCTTCGGTTACCATATCGTCGGGTACCGCGCGTTTCGCATTCGCAGACGCGGGCGTGTATACCGTGACTTTCTATACCGAAGGCGACACGAACTATGCTTCGATGAGCAAGACGGTCAGGATAGTCGTGGAAAAAGCGATGAACGAGATCGACGTTTCGCAGGTCGTCGTCGGATCTTACGTTTACAGCGGTACGGATATGTATCTCAGCCTTTCCGACGTGACGGCAGTCGGGCTTTCGTCCATGGAAGTCACCGTCGATAACGGCGGCTCGTACAACGTAAACACGAGAACGGTCACGCTCAGGAACGCGGGCACTTATACCGTGAAACTCAGCATTGCGGAGACGGCCAACTATTCGGCGGCGTCCGCTGAAATAACGGTGACGGTATCTCCCAAATCGGTGGCTAAGCCCTCCGAAGATCTCAGGGTATTCGTCTACAACGGTTCGGAGCAGGTCTACGAACTCGCGTCGAGCGGTTACTACACGATAACGGGCGAAACGGCTAAAACGAATGCGGGAAGCAACGTGATACGCGTCGCGCTCAAAGATACTTCGAATTATTGTTGGAACGACGGTACGAACGCAACGCTTTCGTATACGTTCACGATAGAGAAAGCGGATCCGAGCTACACGCTTCCGAGCGGGCTTTCGGCAACGGCAGGCGACAAACTGAGCGTTATCGAACTTCCCGCAGGATGGACGTGGCGCGAACCCGACCTTAAAGTTTCTTCGTTGCAGGCAACGTATGACGCAGTGTTCACTCCCGATGACACTTCCAATTACAACGTGATCACGCTGCCGTTGACGGTCAAAGTCACCGCAGCCGTTGTAACTCCTCCCGAGGGCGGAAGCTCGGTCAGCGGTTCGGTAAGCTCCGATACGGGCTTCGTGCTCGATACCGAGCTTAAAATGGATACCGTGACCGCAGGCAACGATTACGATTTCGAAGAAAGCGCGCTGAAAGACACCGTCAAGGAGTCGATCGCAGGTAACGGCGGTGTGGACATCGTAGCCGTTTACGATATATCTCTCGTGTCGGGCGGACAGGAAGTCACCGTAAGTCAGGCGACCGCGGGCGGCAGCATAACCGTCACGATAGCCGTACCCGAAGAGCTCATCGGCAAAGATTTCTATATAGTGCACGTGCATAACGGCGAAGTGGTAGGCGTGCTTGCCGCGGATGACGGATATACGCTCAGAGGCAGGAACGTCAGTTTCGAAGTCGACGATCTGTCGCAGTTCGTGTTCGTGACGGAACGTCCCGCGGAAGCCAGTGCGGCGGCGATCGTGATATTCGCGATAGTCGATGCCGCGCTCATGGCGCTCGTGGTGTTCATGCTCATCAACAGACGCAGACGCAAAAACGCGCAGGAATAAGGCTCTGTACGTTTCCGCGCGCATAAACGCGCGCGGAAACGGAGCCCTTTAAGGAGTATATCGTATGGAAATAATATTGATAATAATCTGCTCCGTCATTGCCATCGCGTTGCTTGTCGTCACCGTATCCCGTGCGATATCGGTATCGGACGCTTACCGCGCATATAAGCGTGAACGTGCCGAAGCCGAGAAAAAACCCGAATGTACGTATTACGTGGACGTGATACAGCAGGGCGGTAAAGTGCGGGTGGAAAGCGACGAAAAGATATATTCGCTCGACGACGGTTCGGAGGTGGGCAAATGAACATCAGTGCGGTACTTGTCGTCATAGTTTGTTTCATCGCCGTACTCGTGATCCTGCTCTTCGTTCTGTCCGCCGCGGAAAACCGCATAAGCGCTCTTCGCGCGGCATTGCGCAAGGCGCGCACCGTAAAAGGGAGCGAGCTCGTGTGCGAGGAAGCGTATTTCAGGATAGTGAACGGCAGGGCAAGTCTCGTAAACGGTCTGCCCGCCGAAGAAACCGTAAAGGAAGAGGTCGCGGAACCCGTGACGGTGGAAGCGTACGACGAAACGGCGGCTACGGAAACCGACGAGGAAGATCCCGAACATACCCGCGCCGTCGAGAGACTCGCCGAAAAATACGGCGATAAACTGACGGAAAACAGCCGTATAATCGAGATAACTCCTCCCGACGTCGGAAGTTTCGCGGATAAATTCTCCGCGCTTGCGGACGACGAAAGACGGCGTTACAACGATTTCACGGCATACGTTCTCGCAAAACCGAACGTAACGATGACGCAGAACAAGAACAACGTCACGTTCAAGTACAGAACGGACAGGATATTCAGTATAGTGATAAGGCGTTCCGTTCCCGTGGTGCTTTTCAAGCTCGTCAATACCGAGCTGAGAAGGTTCATCAAGGATGAAGACGTCAAAAACATAAAGGTCCGCACCGTGGACATACGGCTCGCTTCGGACGGCGAACTTTCCGCCGCGAAACAGACGGCAGACATAGCCGCGGAAAACTCCGAAGCCGACTACGTATATCGCAAGGAGCGTAGAAAAGAGCTGCGTGCGGCAAAGCGCGGCGGAAAGACCGACGCGCTCGGATCCGCTGAAAACGGCTGATTATCGCGGCGGGACGCCGCGAGGAGGTTTTTATGAATGATTTTATGCAGAAAAACATAACGAAGAAAACATTGCGGATCGGGTTGCTGATAGCGGCTTATATCCTTGTCGGTTTCTTCGTGCTTTTCCTGGTACATACCCTTTCTCCGCTCAAGATCAATGCGGCGGGGTGGGGATTGCTGCTGCTTCTCGTGCTTGTTGCACTGGTGCAGTGGATAGTGTTGCTCGTACTGTTCAATAAATATTCGGGCAAGGACGGCGACAGGATAGAAATGAAGAGATCGCAATGGATCATGGCGTTCCTTCCTTCCGCAGCCCTGTTACTGCTTCTGATAATACTGTATTCGGCGCTCGGTTCGTCCGTGGCGTTCTTCGACGTCTCGGGTGCGAATTTCGCGTTCGGCTTGCTGATAATACTTTTCGTGATGGCGTTGCTCGGAGTAGTCACCATGGTGCTCGTGCAGGTGCTCCCCAAACGCGCGCCTTCCAAAGAAGTGGTGATGAAAGTCGTCGGTAACGAAGGCGAGGGGGCAAAGCTCGCATCTTACGTTAAGTCGGAATCGGCTCAATCGGGTCCCGCTTACGGCGGTTACGGTGCGCCCGCTCCTTATCCGCCCGCGTATGCGCCCGCTCCGCCCGCGGCAAGTGCTGCGGCGCGCCAGGAATTGGTGTTCCCCGATCTTGTGGCAATGGACGCTTATTATGCCGAAAACGCATACGTCGCGCCCGTGTCAGACGACGTGACTCTGCCGCGTCTGTGCTCAGGGTTCAACCGTTACTTGGAAAGCAAAGGGATGTTCTACGCGCCCGAAACGATACGTTCGTTCGTCAGCGGCATGGCTTGCTCGCACCTGCTCATACTCGAGGGATTGTCGGGCATGGGAAAAACGTCTTTGCCTCGGTATTTCGCGGAATATACCGGCGCAAACGTAAATTTCACTTCGGTGCAATCGTCATGGCGCGATCGCGGCGATATCCTCGGGTATTACAACGACTTTACGTGCAAATTCAAGGAAACGCCTTTCCTTCGCGCGCTTTACAAAGCGAATTACGAAACGGGCGACGTCAACATGCTCGTACTCGACGAGATGAACCTTTCGCGGGTCGAGTATTATTTCGCGGATTTCCTCAGCGTGCTCGAGCTTGACAAGTCGCAGTGGAAGATAGAACTTATGCCCGTATCCACGGGCGGAAAACTTCCCGCATTGCTTGACGAATGCAGCATAAGGATCCCCGATAACGTATGGTTCATCGGAACGGCGAACAAGGACGATTCCACGTATGCCATAACGGATAAGGTTTACGACAGGGCAATGGTCATCGACTTCGTGCGCAGAAAGGACGACGGTTCGTTCAAAGGCGAAGCCGAACCCATAAAACTCGGCTCCGAAAAACTTGTCGCTCTCATGCGGGAAGCGGAAGCGCGTCAGGAGAACAGACTCAGCGCCGCGGATCGTGAAAAATTCATGAAGTTGAGCGAGTTCATGTACGATACTTTCGACGTCAATTTCGGTAACCGTATCATGAACCAGATAGAAAAATTCGTGCCCGTGTACGTCGCGTGCGGCGGCACTGCGGGCAAAGCGCTCGACCTGATGTTCTCGCGCAAGGTATTGCGCAAGCTCGGCGGAAGATTCGACGACAAACTGGGCGACGATCTCGACAAGCTGGAGAAGCTCGTTCTGAATATGTTCGGCAGAAAGGACTTTTCCGAAACGCTTGACGTCATCGCTTCGCTGAAAAGGAAGTCGTTCTGATGCGCTTCGGTACTCTGAAAAAATTCGGCGATCAGTTTTCGCAGAAGTCTTCGGGGAGTATTTCGGAATTGCTCGAAGAGGCGGATAAAGGCAAATTCTCGTTTGTCTTTCCCGCCTGCGAGCAAGCGGATTTCGAACCGCTCCTTCGGATATTGCGCAGGGTGTTGCCGCATGTTTCGCGCATAGCCTCCGATCCGCTGAGCGTGCTCAAAGGACGGCTCGCGCTGCGCCGTGCGGAGACGGCTTCGTCGTTTTCGCAGGAAGGCATACGCGCAACGCTTGAGGATATGCGGGTCTGGACGTACAGAGGCGGAGAGATATGCCCCGAAAGCGTCTATGTGTCCGAAAACACCGAAGATCCGAACATTTACGAAAACAGGTTCGTCAAAGCGCTGATAGACCGTGCGTTGCGGTTTCTCACCGTGTGTATTCGTTACTCCAAAGGCGGTATACGTACTATGCGCATGCTCGGTTGCGCGAAAGGTTCTCTCAGCAAGACTGATTTCATCAGACTGGCGGGGAACAAACTCGACAGGAGCACCGTCACGGGTGCGGGGACCGATTACGGCGCGTTCACGGCGCTGCGTAAAAAATTCCTCAGGCTGTGCGGTACGGACTTTTACAAAACGATGAGCGGCTTTCCCGCATTCGCGGACGCTGATCCCGAAGAAACGGATATCTTCCGCATGAATAACGATTACCGCGAATGTTTCGAAGCATGGATACGGCTCGATCGTTTCGAGTCCGCCATGTCCGGACTTTCGGGCGCGGAGAGAAAGAGCGTTTACACAGCATTCGTGTCTCTCGCGCTGGTGCGCGCGTATACGCTTTCGGGATTTGCCGTGGAACGTAACGTTTATTACAAAGACCCGACGAGGAATTTTTCTTTCGGCGGACTCGTGCTTGTCGACGACACGTTCAGAGTCATTCTCGACGTTTCCGTCGGAGAGTTGCGCGTTACCGTCCAATGCCCGAAAGAGGGAGTACAGCAACGTCTGACGATAGGCGTATATTCAGGCGTAGCCGACGAGGCTCGCGCGAGCGATTTCCTTTCCGTATGTCTTTTCGATATGGGCGACGACGAGCGTTTCCTCTGCGTCCGTCCCGAAAACGAGGATTCAGGCGAGGATATGGCAGCGGCGGCGCGGCTTACCGTACTGACTTTCGGCGACCGTTCTTCCGTGTACGAAACGATTTGCCCCGTGTGCGGAAGCACTCTGGTCACGGCAGGCGATTATTGCACGGTGTGTTCTTCGTGCGGAGCGAAATATCTGCCGCTCAAAGACGGCAGGACGTGGATCAATTTCTTCGGAAACGCCGCCTCTTCTTACGAAAACATATCGCGTAAAGCCGAATGACATGTTCAAAATAAATTTGCGGACCCCGTTCCTGAGAGCGGGGTTTTCGCATGTCTGCCGCGCTTGACGCTGAGACGAAGCGGCGTTTCGCAGTAATATTTTTCGTAATCTCAGTCCGAATTTCCGAAACCGTCTTGACAAAATAAGGAAACATATTATAATAATTTTGTAAAGCATATTTTTTCATTTAATATTGCGGCGAAGCAATTATTACGGAGGTGTGTATGAAAATAAAGCAGACGGCGGGGAGGGACTCTCTCGGCGGGTTCGCGCCAGAATTCGCAAGGCTTAACGACGACGTACTTTTCGGCGAGGAATGGAACAGGACGGACAAACTGTCTTTGCGCGACCGCTCGCTCGTTACCGTCGTTTCTCTGCTGGCTCAGGGGCTGACGGACGAATCGTTCGGTTATCACCTTAAAACGGCGAAGAACAACGGTATAACGCGCACGGAAATGGCGGAAATACTCACTCATGCGGCGTTTTACGTCGGTTGGCCGAAAGCGTGGGCGGCTTTTCGGCTGGCAAAGGACGTCTATGCCGACGACGCGCCCGACGACGGCGGAATGGCGGAGCATGCAAGATCGATGATCTTCCCCATAGGCGCGCCCAACGACGCTTACGCGCAATATTTTTCGGGCAAAAGTTATCTTGCGCCTTTGTCCGTCGAACAGGTGGGTATATACAACGTGACTTTCGAACCCGCCTGCGTGAACAACTGGCACATACACCGCGCAAGCGAGGGCGGCGGACAAATACTCGTCTGCGTCGCGGGGCGCGGACTTTACGGGGAGGAGGGCAGACCCGTGCGCGAGCTGAACGTCGGCGACGTAGTCAATATCCCCGCAAACGTGAAACACTGGCACGGCGCGACGCGTGACGGCTGGTTCTCTCATCTCGCGATAGAGGTCCCCGGCAAAAACGCTTCCAACGAGTGGCTCGAGCCCGTGACCGACGAACAACGCGGTGGTTAACGCGTTAAGCCGCCGATATCATGTGAAAATTTATCGAAAAAAAGATCCCTCACGGGGAAATATAAAGAAAGGAGAAGGATATGAAAAAAGCATTGGTAGCATATTTTTCGGCAAGCGGAGTCACCGAAGGCGTGGCAAAGACCCTTGCCCGCGCCACGGGAGCGGACCTTTACGAGATCCGCCCGTCCGTGCCTTATACGCCCGCAGACCTCGACTGGATGAACGCCGACAGCCGCAGCAGCCGCGAAATGAAAGATAAATCGTCCCGTCCGTCGATAGTGAACGACATTCCCGACATGTCCGATTATGACGTGATATTCCTCGGCTTCCCCATATGGTGGTATGTCGCTCCGGCGATAATAAACACTTTCCTCGAAAGCTGCGACACCCGCGGCAAAACGATAGTGCCTTTCGCCACATCGGGCAGCAGCGGAATGGGCAGAACGTGCGATTATCTGCGCCCCGTTGCCGAAAAGGAGGTGTTCACCGTAAAAGAAGCGCGCGCTTTCCTTCGCAAGCTGGATGAGGATATTCCTGACGATGAAATGCACAAGAAAGTCATCTTGAAGTTTATCCTTTTGACGGGCGTCCGCAACGGTGAGATGTGCGGTCTGAAATGGTCGGACATCGACTTTGACAAAAAGGTTGTACACATTCGGCGCAACAGACTGTACTCCAAACAGTTCGGCTACTATGAAAAGACGCCCAAGACAAAGACGTCCGTCCGCGACATTCCTTTGACGGATGCGCTGATAGACGATTTGAAGAAGTACATGGACTGGTTCAGGCTCGCCGACAGCGAGTTTGACAGCCGTCTTGACGAAACCTATCTCGCCGTAAATGTATATCGGCAGCCGCTGTACCCGCAGTCCATCGGGCAATGGCTGACCTTCTATGAGCGTAAATGGGACATGAAACACGTCACTTGTATTTGTCTTTTTCGGTCGGCTATGGTAGCATAGTTCCTCGCGGACGTCAACGGCCGCAAAATCGTCACTTAAAATACCAATATAAACGAATTGAGAGCCGAGTAAGGATTGTTCCTTACTCGGCTCTTTTTCTGTCTATGAGGCAATTCCCGATCTGCACGCAACGATTTTGGCTTTTTCCCGTTGACTTTCGCAGACCGATAGAAAAGGCACCTTAGGGTAATTAGAAAACATTACATCCTCAAATGTACCAACAATATTATCAAAAACAGTGTTCTCTTCCACCACAACCTTTTTAACGAAAAATTCGCCACCAAATGGTTGTCTAAACGAACAGCCTAAGTTACCTATTAATATAAGACTTCCACCGTTTGCCATTTTGTAGATAAGCTTAACGCCACTAATAGCACTTAAAAGACGTTGGTCTTTTCTATCATATTTAATATCTAAAATATTCGTTGTGATTTTAACAGCGTGGTATCTACCATCATCAACTAGCGATAATAACTCTAATTGCTCTAAACGTCTTCTCTCAGAATCTTCGTTGTTTTCCACTTGCATAAAGTGTGGTGCTTTAGTTAGTTTTAAATTTAGCATTATTTTCTCCAATAATTTTATTGAAACGTTTCGTTCTTGATATTATATAGAAATGATTTTTAGAGAACTTAACAGTTTTACAAGTATTTTATTACAATATCGCCATAAAGATCTTTTAACATGTCTTTTGTAACGATTTCATTTGCCCTACCTGTTCGATAAATCCTTCCATCATTAATAATAGCAACATCACAATCAATCAATTTAACGTGCTCTGGGTTATGCGTTGTAAAAACTATTGTTTTTCCTTTTTCTTTCAAGCCCATAATTATTTCAAATAAGCGTAGCTGATTGCCATAGTCAAGCGAAGCCGTGGGCTCATCCATTACAATAATTTTTGATTCTTGAGTTAAAGCTCTCGCTATAAATGCAAGTTGACGTTCACCACCACTTATCTTGTTAATATCTTTCGAAAGAAGGTGTGTTATCCCTAATTTTTCTGCATTTTCTTTTGCGATTTTATAATCCTTTTCCTTTGGAGCAGAACCAAAAGCCAAATGACAAGTTCTACCAAAAAGAATGAATTCTAATACTGCGTAATCAAGATTAATCGTTGTGTTTTGAGAAATATAGGCAACCTTTTTTGACAACTCTTTAGGCGAAAATCCTTTAATATCTTCTTTGTCAATAATTATCTGTCCTTCATTATATTCGTTATACCCAATAACACAATCAAGTAACGTCGATTTACCACAACCATTTTTTCCTAGTATTGCAGTAATTGAGCCTTCCTCTACACAAAAATTAACGCCATCTAATACTTTTTTATTCTTTTCATATCCAAAAGAAAGGTTTTTAACATCTAAAATGCTCTTCATTGAAGTTCTTTCCTCCTTTTGAAAATAGCATATATAAACAAAGGTGTACCAATTATGCCCGTAATTACGCTTAAAGGAATTTCATTAGGAGCAAGTGTTCTCGCTAGCATATCTACTATAATCATAAATGCCGCGCCTGACAACATTGATAGCGGTAAAACCTTTTTGTTATCACTCCCCACAATCAGTCGTACCACGTTTGGGATTACCAAACCTATCCACCCAATTGTACCACTAACCGAAACCGCTCCTGCAGTTAAAAGAGTGGCAATAGCAATCAAAATACCCATGTTTGCTTTATAATTAACACCTAACGTTTTTGACTCTTTTGCGCCAAGTGAAACGATATTTACTCGCCATGACATCAAGATAGTTACAACACAGCTAATTGCAACTATAGGCAACATAACAAAAACTTCTTTCATTGTCGTTCCAGATAAATCTCCGAGCAACCAATAAGTCATTTCTGCTAATTTCATTTCATCATCGGCAAGGTATTTCATTAACCCTACTCCCGACGACATCAGTCCGCCAACTGCAATACCCGAAAGCAACAACACAATGTTAGATTTGTTCTTGAAAATTTTTGCAATTAAAACGGTTAAGATAACGGCAATAAAACCCATCGCAAAGGAAAACAAACTAATGAACACACCCGACAGACCAAGCAAAATTGCAAAGCATGCGCCAACACTTGCGCCCGAAGAAACACCGAGCAAATCGGGAGAAACAAGTTTATTATTAAAGGCGCTTTGATAAATCGCGCCCGAAACAGCCAAAGCACAACCAACAAGCACCGCCAATAACGTTCTTGGCAATCTTAAATAGGCAATCACCCTTGCCGAAAGTTCAGGTACAGTTTGTCCCGTGAAATACTTTATGACGTCTGGAAACGGTATTCTATACCGTCCCACGCTCATAGAGACAAAAAATAATATCACTATGAGCGCGGACAATATTAAGACCGATATTATAAACGTTTTTTTGCTTTTACGGTACTCACTCTGCATTTACCATTACTTCTCCGTTTTTAGTTAATGCATTGCACATATTTTCAACGTCGCCATCGGTAAGATCGTAGCCGAAATACTTTTTGATATTTGCTTTCAATTCCGTCTTCATATCAAACTCGTAAGATGGATTAAATAAGCTTGCTACGTATTTGAGCATAACGGGTGTTTCCGCGCTTACGTTTTCAATGCCGACCATTGCAACGGGAATACGATAAACTCTACCTTGCTGGTTACATTCCAAAGCCGACCAAACGGGAGAGTTATCAAGCTGGTCCATGAGATAGTTTTGATATGCACCGCCGATTAGCATTGCGTGGGGATTAAGAGCTACCATTTCTTCATCCGATACTTTATGTACGTTCAAGACCTCGTATTTTTCCGTCGCAAGTCTCACGTTTGCCACGTCAAAAATACGCGAAATCATAGAATTTCCACCGTCGGAATAGTACAAGCCTTTTTGCTTTTCTCCATTTACGTAATAAACTGCTTTTTCGCTATTCGTTTCTCCAATCGCCGTTTTGATTTCCGTAATCGTATCTTTAACTTCTTTTATCCAAGCATCTGCCTTCGTTTTTGCTTCTCCGCCGAAGATGTCTCCTAAGAGTTCTGCCACTTCATATACCTCTTCATCAAATGCCCCATTGGGTGAATATTGATGCACCGCAACTACAGGAATGCCTGCATTTCTAAATGCTTCTGCATTTTCAGTATTTTGAATGATTACAAGGTCAATGCCATCCGCAACAAGTTCTTCTGCTGCTACACTATAACTATATCCCTTAAAATTTGCAGCTTTAGGATATATTTCCGCCGCCCAAGGATTGTATGTAAACGAACGATACGTTCCCACTATTTTATCTCCAAGACCAAATGCAATCATTAAGTCTGTTGCTGAGGGCGAAATACACGCCACTTTATCTACGTCTTTAGGAATTACAACTTGAGTTCCTTCCATATCAGTTACAGTTATCGTATCACCTTCATTGTTTGGATCACATGCAGTAAAAATACCACATACGCCTATTGCCATAATTACTGTTAAAATTAATACTAAAATCTTTTTCATTTTTATCTTCCTTATTTTAAATATTCCCAAATGTTTTTTGCTTGAGTATCTAACGCATCAATTTCTTTTGCTAATTCATACTCATCTTTGTATTGTCTTTCCGTTTTTATCTTTGATTCTTGCCTTATCTTTATTAAATATTTTTACAGCATATGGGATTATAGTGGTAGTTAATATGACGTAAACAACGCAAAATCCTTGCCACGATTATCGTCTTCTACAAATTCAAATCTACTTCCTACTATATCTCCAATTATTGCTCCTAACATAATTGACCTCCTTGATGACATTATATAGAAAGCATTTTTTTAATACTTAACACTTTATTTTAATTTTTCTTTGAAATTTTTATAAGTTCTACTTAAACTTTGTTCAGACACTCCTAAAATTTCGCCTATTTGCTTTGCTGTTGGCAATTCACCGTGTTTTTTATAATAATCTAACACTTCTTTATTAAACAATTCTTTGCCAGTTAAAAAGTTCTTCGCTTTATCTAAATCTTCATCGCACGCTTTTATAATCTCTACCGTTAAAAGCATTGAAAGTAATCTCTTTTGCCTATCTTGAACAATTGTAAACACGCCGTTAATTTTTTCAACAAGCGTGATAAACGCTGATTCTTCCGCCATTTTATCTTCTGCGTTCTTCTCATGACTTGATTGCAAATCAAATAATTCCACTTCGTCGCCGTCTTCATTAGTCACAGTACTTGATACAGCAACCGCGTCGTCGTTTATCCGAAGTAACTCTTGCAATCTTGACAACTCTAAATTTAAAGCTTTTGAAATTTTTTGTTGAATAGTTAAATCATAAATATCTAAGCCTTTACTGTTAGCGAGTGATATGATTTTACGAATTAATTTGTCTTCCTTATTTGAAACCCTTATACCCTGACGCTTTTCTTCGATAATTTCTTTTGCCTTCGCAATATGTAAATCCCGTTTCATAGAACTGTTAAACAAATGCAAAAACGCACCTTTATCTTTATCGTAATACTTGATACACTCCATTGCCGTTTCCATAAGCGTCATACTATACGTTTCTAAGGACTTATTTGGATAAATATAGAAACGATAATAATCTGTAAGAAGCGTTAAAAAGTTATATCTTTCCGATTTGTAGAGTGCAGGAGAACTCTCCTTGTCTATTTCAAAGAGAGGAGAATTATTTATTAAGTTTTCATATTCTTCCCTCGTAAACATAGTTCACCTCTTATAAATCAAGCAAGGTGTCTAATGCTTTTACTGCGCCTTCGGAAGATTTATACTCCATAGAGTTCGTTACGTTGTTAAGATAGTAAAGTGGCGTTAAATCGTACAAAACGGGGTTAATAGGTTTGGTTTTTCCCGTACCACTACCGTCGTCAACGAAATCTACTTTACCATAAACAATGTTTTTGATTTTTGCCTTAAAGAACTTTTCAGCAAAGTTCATAACGGCAAACATAATGATAGGAAGTGGTTTAGGTCCGTAAGTTACGTCGCCGATAATTTCCGCATTATCTTCAAGTTTTGCCACCATATCACGAAGTAACGTTTCGTGAACGTCACGCGTTTCTTCAAACGGCGTTGCAAGCGTGATATATTCAATGTCCGCACCAATAGTACGATTAATATCGTTAAGTTCTTTTTGGAACTTGCCTGCATTGATTGCACTATTGCCTTCAATGTCTACTTTTGAAAGGAGAACAACTTTCACCTTTTCCCCTTTCTTCATTGTTTTTGCAAGCACCGAGTTAACGGGAAAAATAGTTTCGCCGTCATACTCGATAGTAGCGTTGCCGTCTACTTTATACTTAAAACCGTGTAATTCCTTCTTCATAGGAAGGTCGCTAAATACAATTTTCATTTTTATTTATTCTCCTTTACGCTAATTTTTCTCTTTTATATTTTTCATCCATCAAATATTGCTCAAATTCCGATATAGTAACTTTGCTTTTGTCAATCTTCTTTTTTACCAACTCGAAAATTCCAATATACCTGCTTTCATCTTTAAGCATTTCATAGATTTTTTCTTTATCTTTTTTGAGTTCTTTTTGAACGTCGGCAAATTGACGAATTGTAATCGTATTCATATCGTACTTTCGATACATATAATGGTTACGAATTTTGGACCAAAGATCCTCTTTTTCGCATTCTATCATTTCATCAATACTTGTTTCTTGAATATCAACGTCGTATTCTTTCGGAATCTTATAATCTTTTGCAATTTGTGGTATGCGTTCTTCCGCTTCCTGACGACTATTAACGTTTACGTATTCTTCTACCCAAGCACATCCGTCTTCATCATGGTCAAAACTAATTCTAATTTTGTAATATATTACGCCACCTCCCAAGCATAATCTTGCCATCTAAAGGTATCGCGTTTATACGGATTCTTCTTTTTAGTTTCCAACTTTTTCTTGGTCTTTTCGTAAATAGCTACGTTGTATTCTTTTTCGATAAAACGAATATAAGAAGGAAGTTTGTCCAAGGTTTTTCTAACCGCAGTACTGTGTACTCCCGAATAATTATTGATTGCGTGCACGCCTACACCATTACGGAAGAATTCTTTGTTGCTTTTTCTAAAGTCTTGTTGGAAAAGGAAATATTCTCTTCCACCTACTTTTACGAAAAACGATTGAGTTGATTTTGCCGTTGTCTTACAAAATACTGTTGCTTGCATTTTTATATCTCCTATTTTTGCTTTGTACCTTTATATAGAAACCTTATTTTTTTAACTTAACACTTTTTTGAAAAGTTTTTATAAAATTTCTTTTTTAGGTCCTTGTGCCATTATATAGGAGACTAAAAATTTAGACTTAACACTTTATATCAAAATAATCTAAAATCATTTTGTATTGGTCTTGACCAAAACGGCAAGTTTCAATTAAATAGTTCTTTTCGCTCTTCCATTCACGAAGCCCACGATAATAAAGCCACTTGTTGGCATCGTCTATATAAAATGGAATAAAGTTATTCTTCAAGCATTGTTTAAACGCTATAAGGCGACCAATTCTACCGTTTCCGTCTTGGAACGGGTGAATCGTCTCAAAACGATAATGGAATTCAACTATATCTTCAAAAGCAACTTTTTTAATTGAATTATATAAGGCGATAAGTTTCTTCATCTCTAAAGCAACGTCAGCAGGCTTTGCAGTTTCTATACCACCTACTACGTTCGGTAAAGATTTATACTTGCCTGCGCCGTAAGTTTTAGCGTGTTCCGTGCCTTCTTTTAAGATTTTTTGCAAAGTTAAAATAAAATCTTCAGAAAGCTCGTCCATAGCATTGTCTATAACGTAATCAATACATCTAAAGTGATTATTCGTTTCAATAATATCATCTATTTGAACGTTAGACGGCAATTCGCCAATCGTTTTGGTCTCGAAGATATAACGGGTTTGCTCTTCCGTCAATTTGCTTCCCTCTATGTGGTTGGAGTTATACGTTAACTTGATTTGCGTTTCGTGATAAAGCCCACCACCAACCTTTAACTTCTTTTCCGTTTGCAAGGTTTTAAGTATAACGTTGTCTTCCACCAAGTCCGTATTTTCTACGCCTAAAAACTCGGCTATCTTTTGAGCAACTTTGTCGTTAATATCTTCACCTTTGCCAATTTTGGCAATAGTTCTTGAAGAAATACCGATTTCATCACAAAGAGCAGACTTTGTAATACCTTTCTTTTTAAGCAATTCTTTTAATTTAACTTCATTGATTATCATTTTTCACCTATAAAAACAAAAATCTTTACTTCTCATGGTAATATTATATCCCAAAAGTAAAGATTTTGCAATAGCTTTTTTATTAAAGTAAAGATTTTCTATAAAATATTTTTATTATTTATCTTGATTTCATATAAAAAACAGCCTATTTCTTATAGAAAAAGACTGTCAAATGGCCTGCCCACAGGGAATCGAACCCCGAATTGAGCCTTAGGAGGGCTCCGTTATATCCGTTTAACTATGAGCAGATTTTATTAAATTTTTATTGTTTTGACTCTATCTAATACTTATTTTTATTCCGCTTATTATTCCAAAAAATAGGCTCTTTTTTTCTATTCCGTTTCAAAATGCCTTTTACACGTTTTTGGAATAGTTTAAGTATTCGATTGTGTCAATTTTCACTCTTTTTCAAGTTCTAGTCCGCATCAATTCTGCATCGTGTTAATACATGTCCAAAACTCGACGAAATGCCATGTTTTAGGTACTACTTTTAACCCAATCTCGTGTTTACACGAATTAATCCCAAAGTTAGGAGGGGGCTGTTATATCCGTTTAACTACGGGAGCGTATGAATTACTTTGAAAGGATACAACGAAACGAGGGCGTTTGTCAAGCGAACGAACGTAAAAGAGAAGGTTATCGCATAAATAACCGTTCAGCGGCGCGGTAAAAGCAGACTGCGGAAACGTGAGTTATTCTGAAAGCGTCGTTTTTTGTCGCGAAAGGTCGGCAAGAAGCGTAATATCGCGGAAGCGGCGGGAGGATTTTAACGCCATGCGACAAAAAAGTTGACAAGCGCGGGCGGCGGGTTTATAATTCTATGGAAAACACAGCGGAGCGATAATATGAGCGAAAAAGAACTGAAAGAAAAAGAGACCGAAGAATGCACGCATGACTGTTCGTCCTGCGGTGCGAATTGTTCTTCGCGCGAAGCGGAGCCCGATCCCGCGGCTCAGGCGCGCAAGGAAATGAACAAGATAAAAAAAGTCATAGCCGTCATGAGCGGTAAAGGCGGAGTGGGCAAGAGCCTCGTCACGTCGCTGCTGGCAAGCGCCACGGCGGCGCTCGGCAAATCCACCGCGGTACTCGACGCGGATATCACGGGGCCCAGCATACCCCGTGCGTTCGGACTTTCGGGCGCTCGTGCGGGCGGCAGTCCGCTCGGCATACTGCCCGTCGAGACTGCGACGGGAGTTAAAGTCATGAGCCTTAACCTGCTCATGGAGAACGAGACCGATCCCGTCATATGGCGCGGCGCACTGATAACGGGTTGCGCCAGACAGTTCTATACCGACGTGGTATGGGGCGACGTGGATTACATGTTCGTGGACATGCCTCCCGGAACGGGTGACGTGCCGCTGACCGTGCTGCAATCGTTCAAGGTCGACGGTATCGTACTTGTGACCAGCCCTCAGGAGCTCGTCGGCATGATAGTGGAAAAAGCCGCGAAAATGGCAAAGATGATGAATGTTCCCGTTCTCGGAATAGTGGAGAACATGTCTTACTTCACTTGTCCCGATTGCGGCAAGAAACATTACATTTTCGGGGAAAGCCACCTCGAGCAGACCGCAGAGAAATTCGGCATACCTCTTACCGCGCGCCTTCCCATAGATCCGAACATCGCGGAGACCGTGGACGCAGGCAGAGTGGAAAGCCTTTTCGAACTGCTTATGGACTTCACTAAAAAACTTATGTAAAGCGGCTTGTACGCGTTAAACTTAACTTCTGACGGAGCGAAATTCGATTATGAATTTCGCTCCGTTTGTTTATTTAATAACGTTGCGGACGCGATATCGGTCGTCTTTCGTCATATACGTATGTTTTCGGGTCGCCTTAAAGAAGCAATATGCGGCTGCCATAGCTTTGCGTGCTCCGAAAAGCACTTGTTTTTCAGAACCCGACCGCATTGCCGCCGATCGCGCTTTGAGCGGCTTTTATTTGTCATATTTTTATACGCTGCGTTTTTCCTTGCGTTATGAGTATTTTATAGTAACAAATAAAATCATTCCAAAATTTTGGAATGAAACGGCATGCTGACTTATCTCGCATAAGGCATAACGGCATTGAGATAGTGACTAAATAACGGCAGGCGAGTAATTATCGTCGGGCGCGGCAAGAGGGCGTCGGCTATGCGCAAAATATAAACGGTTCCGCATAATTACGCGCGGTGCGCGACAATATAATCTTATGGAAAGAGCCGAAGCATTGCTTGATAAAATGTCGTCGCCGTCGCTGTACTCGAAGAGCGATTTCGTCGTGTGCGGCAAACGCGGATGCGTGCTCGCCAACGTGGACCTGTCCAACTCCGATCAACTGCTGGAATGTATAAAATCCATACGTCTTGCAGAAACGGACAAGCTCGATTACACGGTGCTTCAAGAAAAAGTGCTCACCAATTTCGAGCGTTCTTTCGTGACCGACGGTGCGGAAGCGGAAAATTATCTGCTTTCGGGCGACGGGCTGGTATTCCTTGACGGAGAAGACGGTTGCGTGCGCGTGGCTGTCAGGAAGTATGAGATACGTTCCGTAAGCGAACCGCCGACCGAAGGCATAATAAAAGGTCCTCGAGAGGGCTTCATCGAGAGCATAAAGACCAATCTTTCACTGCTCGAACGCAAGCTGAAAACGTGCGCGCTGAGAATAGAGCGCATGAAGATAGGGCGCAGTACGCAGACGGACGTCGCGGTGGTCAGCATCGACGGCATCGCGGACGAAACGACGGCGAAGAAGGTAAAACAGCGGCTGGAAAGCATAGACATCGACGGGGTCATAGATACGCATTATCTTCAGATGTACCTCGAACCGCGCCCGTACTCTGTATTCAATCAGTCGGGTGCATGCGAAAAGCCGGATATCGTAGCCGCAAAACTTCTCGAAGGCAGAGTGGCGGTGTTTATGGACGGTACGCCCATAGTGCTCACTTTCCCTTATATGTTTTTCGAGGACATACAGTCGAGCGAGGACTATTACGAGCGTTCGACTTTCGCTTCGCTTATAAGAGTGACGCGCGTCATATCTCTGATGATAGGGCTTTCGCTTCCCGGAGTTTTCGTCGCGCTCGAATGTTTTCATTTTTCGGTGCTGCCTCTGCAACTACTGATAACGATAATAAACGCAACCAAAGGCGTGCCGTTCCCGCCGCTGGCGGAAATACTCTTCGTGATGTTCCTGTTTGAAATAATCCGCGAAGCGGGGGTACGCATGCCGCAGGCAATGGGGCTTGCGATGAGCATAGTCGGAGCGCTCGTGCTGGGCGAAACGGCCGTCAAGGCGGGGATGATAGGCTCGCCCGCGGTGATGATAGTGGCGTTGTCCTCGATATGCACTTACACGGTCCCCAACGCGGCGGGAAGCAGCACGATAGTGCGGCTTTTCATGACGTTGCTCGGCGGTCTGCTCGGGCTGTACGGTATACTTATAGGCGTTGTGTTCCTGCTCCTTTACATGAGTACGCTTGATTCGTACGGCACGCCCTTCCTTGCGCCGTTCGTGCCGCATATAGCGTCCGACAGCCAGGACGGACTGCTCAAAACGCCGATAGTGGATATAACGCGCCGCCCGAAGAGCATACCCAACGTAAACGCCACGCGGCAAAGGGGGAAGAATGGATAAGCTGTCTTTAAGACAATTCATCGTGATAACTTTTCTTATAGGGCTTGCGATGAAAATGTTCAACCTGCCCGTGCTCATGCTCAGGCTGTGCGGCAGGGACGCGTTTATAGTCCTGCTCATAGAAGCGGCGGCTGATTTCGTTCTGCTCGGCGTGGTCATAGCCGTTATCGTTCTGGCGCGCGGAAAGACCCTGTTCGAACTGCTTGAAAACGCTTTCGGCGGGATAGTCGCGCGCATCATAGCGGTGGTGGCGGGCCTGTTTTGTCTGCTTAAACTGTTCGTTATGATAATCGACGTGCGCATATTTTTTTCCAACACCGTTTTTAACGCGCCTCTCGGCGCGGCGCACGTTCTGCCGCTCATAGTGCTGCTGATATATTTCGCGCTCAAACCGTTATCGGGCGCGGGGCGGCTGGGCGAGTTGTTCGCTCCCGCCGTAGTGATAAGCATGGCGCTTCTCGGCGTGCTCACCGTCGGAAAAGTGGATTTCGGCGGACTGCGCCCGCTGCTTGCCGAAGGCAGCGGACCGATAAAGGACGGGCTTTCTTCTCTGTTCATATGGTTCGGGGATTTTTCGTTGCTGCTCATGGCTACGGGGAAGGCGGACGGTGGAAAAAAACTGTTTTTCGCCTTTCCCGCGGGCATAGCCGCTTTTGCGTGCATGACTCTGTTTTCCGCCGTGCTTTTTGCGTCTTACGGCGATATGCCCGAAATGCTCAGTTACGGACACAGCATAAGCAACATAACGCAGTATGCGGTAGGCAGTTTCAAATTCGGCAGGTTCGATCTTCTCATCTTCGCTATGTGGCTGGGCGCGGTGTTCGTGTCGTCGGGAATGATCGCGGCGTTTTTCGCGCGGTGCATGAATTATGCTTTCGGAGGTAAAGTCGGGCGGGTGATTCTCGTGCTCGGCGGCGCGGCGATATTCGTGGCAACGATGTTCACGGTCAATCTGAACACGGTCACCGAGCTTGCGATGGTGTATTTCAACATACCCGCGGCAGCGGTGCAATACGGCTTGCCCGTGATATGCGTGATAGCGCTTATAGCGGGAAGCCGTAAAAGGAGGAAACATGAAATTAACGAGAAAATGCCGCAATAGCCTGCTTTCCGCGGCGTTTGCCGTCGTATTCATACTGCTCGCGCTCACGCCGCTGTTGCCCGAAGCGGAGATAAGCACGCGTCTGATGCTCAACGTCGTCGGGATAGATACGGCGTACGGCACGGTGCGCGTGACAGCGCAGACGATGAACGGCACGTCGTCGGAAACCGTGCACGGAGAGGGGCTTAGGATAGGCGACGCGCTCGAAGACATTGCCGTACGTTACGGCAGAGAGCCCGAGCTCGGTCATTGCGGTCTGCTCGTGTTCGGTTACGACGTGAGCGCGGACGACACGGAATTCGCGCTCATGGGGTTGCTCGGCGACGCCATAATCAACGCGGGCTGTTCGGTCGTCAGCTCTTGCGGAAGCGCAGAAGAGTTCGTGAACGCTGCCGTCGGGCTGACGAGCGCGGCGGGCGACAGTATCGCGGATTATGCGGGTTTTGCCGATACTTCCGCGTCCGTAGCCGTGCCCAGCGCGCTCGAAGTGCTCCAACACCTTAAAAGCAAATCGGCGACCGCGGTCCTGCCCGTGTTCGAGCTTACGGCAAAGTCGGGCGAAAGCGGAGAGGGAACGTCGCAGAACTCGGGTACCGATTCCACGGGGGTGCAGCAGAGCGGCGGTGCGAATAAAACAGAGATAATGCCTCCGCGCCGCGCCAAGGTGCTCGGCAGGGAAACTTTCGAGCCCGACGAACAGGCGGTGCTCGGCTGGATGTGGATAAGCGAGCGTGCCGAGAGCGGGCTGGTGGAAACGCGCGCGGATCTGGAAGGCGAAGAGTATGTGATACAGGGCTCGGCGTCCGAGAAGAAACGCGGGATAAAAGTCCGTTCGGAAAACGGGCGGGTGAAAGCCGAACTCAAACTCGAAGTCAAGATAAAATTCATCGACAGATATATAATCATCGAGCGTGCCGACGGCAAAAACGTGTTGCGTTATTATGTGGAAGACCTTGAAAAAGCGTTTGCCGCGACCTTTACGTCGCAGCTCGAAGCGCTTGCGGCGCTGTCGCCGCGTTCCGACCTGCTCGGTATCGGGACGTTGCTTTACCGGGAAGATCCCGCCGCTTATGCCGCCTGGGGCGGGGATATGTCCGCTGTCGATTATGCTTTCGACGTAAAAGTAATCGTTTTCTGATATTCCGTCAAAAAAAGTCGCCGCATTTGATGTATGATATGCGGGATGAAGAAAAACGTCATAAAAACGGTGATAGTGCACGTGCTGACTTTCGCGTTCATGCTTGTCGGTTCGTGCGCCGAGATGCTGTCCGTGCGTCCTTTCGGCTACGGACTGCATCTTTCCGTTCTGCTTGCGGGCGGCAATCCGCTTGCGTCCGCGTACTATCTCGCCGCCGCGCTTATAGCCGCGCCCGGTTTCGAGGCGTTCGCGTTTGCGGGAGGGTGCGCGCTCACGGGGGCGCTGTGCACATTCGTCATTTCGTCCGTATCGCGTATAAAACGTAAAAGGATGTGGCGTTACATAACTCATCTGCCTTTGCAGAGCGCGCTTTGTTTCGCGCTGTCGTATCTGACGGGGGCGACGGTGCTCGCGTCCGTCATGACAGCCGTGCTCGGCGGCATATGCGGAGTGCTCGTCGCTTTTGCCGTTCCTCTGCTCGCAAACGGCAGATTTCTCATGCCCGCGTGCCTTTCGACCGCGGGGATATTCACTTTGTCGGTGGTGTTTTTCGCGGGGCTGGCAGACGTATCTCCCGGCGGGTTCTCTTTGCTGCTCGCGCTGTTCGCCTTCCTGATACCGCTTACGTGCAAACTGCGCGGAGCCGCTGCGGGCGGCATTGGCGGGATCGCCGCCGCGATAGGCGGGGCGCTGGCGCATGCGGATATGCTCGTTTTCGCATGTCTTTGCATAGCTTCGGCGGCAGCCGCTGCGTTTTCTTCCGGTTTTCGTCCGCTGTCGGCACTCGCGCTCGTCATAGGCTATGCCGCAGCCGTTTGCTTTTTCGGCGACTTTCCTCCCGAGCCCATGGATTTCGTGTCTCTGTGCGTGGGCGGAGCGCTTTATGCGGCGCTGCCTCCGCGCGCGGTGCGCGCTCTGCGTGCGTTTTTCCGTCCCGCGGACAAGCTGACGGAGCTTGCCGCCGCGTCGGGCATGGGCAGGCAGCTTCCCGAAATGCTCGTATGCGCGAGCGAGGCGCTCGGAGAGATGAGCATGCTCCTTTCCGCAGGCGGAGAGACCGTCGCCGCCGACCACATAACCGACGGACTGGAAAAGATATGCGCGACGTGCCGCAAGCGTGAGGACTGCCCGATCGCGCGCGACCTGAGGAGCTACGCCACGGATTACGCGGCGGGCGGCGCGGAACTCAAAAACGCGGTACTGAGCGTGCCCTGCTTTTGCGGCGGGAAAATGCTCAGGTGTGCGTCCGACATAACGGCGCGCATAAAAAACGCGGTCAACGAAGCGGATAGGGAGCGGCAGAACTGCGCGTCGTATGCGCGACGGCTGGACAGTCTCAGGCGGCTGACAGGCAAAATAGCCAAGAGTGTTTCGGAAGACTACCGATACGACGGGGAGCTGTCCGAAAAAATAAAACGCGATCTGCCCGAAACGGGCGTGCCCTGCGGCGGATGTCTGGTCACTTCGCGCGGTAAAGGAGTGGTGCTCGTGCCTGCGGCAAGCGACGTCGGGGAAGCGGAGCGCGGGCTCAGCCGTGTGCTCGGCAAAGTGCGCGTGGAACGTACCGACGACATAAGCGGCGGCTGGCGGGCATTGTCGTTCACTCCCGCGCCCGCGCTCGACGCGGTATACGCCTGCTCCACATTGCCGAAGGAAGGCAACTCGGCGAACGGCGACGGGTTTTCCGCGGAAGCGGTCGGCGGCAGGGCGATAGTGTCGCTGTGCGACGGCAGCGGTAACGGCAGACGCGCCGCACGCCTGTCCCAGGCGACGCTTTCGCTTATAGAAAATCACTATCGCGCCGGGTTCGGAGCGGAGGAATGTGTGGAATCCGTAAACTCCTTTCTCGCGTCGAGAGCGGGCGAAGAGTTCAGTGCGCTCGATGTCGTGAGCGTGGATCTGACGAGCGGCGACGCGGACATACTCAAAGCGGGCTCTCCCGCAACGTACATACTTCACGGCGAAACGGTCACCGTCATAGGCGGCACGGCGCTCCCCGTCGGAGCGCTGGACAAAGCCTCGTATTCGCTCGCAAAACGCCGTTTGTATCCGGGCGACTACGTGGTACTCGTTACCGACGGCGTAGCCGACGTTCTTCCCGCAATGCCCGAGACCATAGCCGCCCACGCTTCGCCCAACGTCAAACGTATGGCGGACGGCATACTCTCCGCCGCCTGCGAGATAAGCAGGCGCGACGACATGAGCGTGCTCGTATTGCGCCTTCTGGTGGCGGAGCGTTGATATCGCCTGCGCGGCGACCGCTTTCGAGCGCGGGCGACGGCAAATTGCTTGCTAAATCCCCGCAAAAATGTTATCATTATCGGCGTTGAAGACGAGAGGGGAACCGAAGTCGCAACAGAGAGGTACTTATGATAAAGTTGCTTATTGTAAGGCATGCCAAGACGGAGTGGAACAAAACGGGACGGATACAGGGTCGGAGCGATATCCCGCTCGCGCCCGAAAGCGTGGAGGCTACGCGCGTTGCGGCGCGTTCCATAAAACATATCGATGCGGCGTACTGTTCTCCGCTCATGCGTGCCCGTGAAACCGCGGAGATACTTACAGAAGGGACGGGAGTCAAGCCCGTGCCCGACGAGCGACTTACGGAGCGTGATTTCGGCGAATACGAAGGCAGGACGTACGACGAGCTCGGTCTGCCCGATCATACTAAGCTGTTTTACGCTTTGTCGTGCGCGAAGGGCGCGGAGAGCAGCGAATCGGTATTCGGGCGCGTCCGATCTTTTCTGGAATTTCTTGCGAAAGAGCACGACGGAGAGACTGTGCTCGTCGTTTCGCACGGTGTGTGTATATCATATCTGCTTTACGCCCTCACGCATGAGCGTTGGGACGAGCGCGATTACACCATGGGATACATAAAAAATCTTGACGTTACCGAAAGGGAATACCTCCCGTGAAAAGGTCCCCGTCACGTCGGGGAAGGAGCATGAGAAATGATAAGCATTGTACTTGTCGAACCCGAAATACCCGCAAACACGGGAAACATAGCGCGCACGTGTGCTTGTACGGGCATGCCGCTGTATCTTGTCGGCAAGCTCGGCTTCGAGATAACCGAATCGCGCATAAAACGCGCGGGACTCGATTATTGGGATAAAGTGGATATAAAGCGCGTCGATACGCTCGACGAACTGACGGAGCGGTTCGGCGCGGATAAATTTTTTTATTTTACGACGAAAACGGACAAGCGTTTCTGCGACGTTCGGTACCCGTCCGACGCGTTCCTCGTGTTCGGGAAAGAGACCAAAGGGCTGGACAGAGAGGTGATAGAGCGCAATCGCGAGCGTGCCGTTCGCATACCCATGCGCCCCACGTTGAGGTGTCTTAATCTTTCCAACAGCGTGGCTGTGGCGGCTTACGAGGCTTTGCGTCAGCACGATTATTTCGGGGAGCGTTAGGCCGTATTACGTATAAACAAAAACAGGACTGTCGCAAAAAGTTTGCGGCAGTCCTGTGGTTTCGGACGCAAGCCGTGATAAACCGAAGGAAGTCGGGGCCGGATAATGACGCCGACTTCGTGTGTTCATATGTTCAATCGTCGCAAAACGCGCTTATTCTTCGCTTTCGTTCTTGTTTTTGCGAAATCGGAAGAAGTGTTTTTTTACGGGTTTGCCTTCCGTCGCAGCGTTTTCGCTTCTGCCGAAAAACATATGGAAGCCTCTGCGCTGCGGCTTTTCCGTTTCGGTAGCGTCAGCCGTCTTCGGAGCGGGGAGAGCTATTGCTTCGGCGCTTGCTCCCGCGCCGAGAGCCGCCGTCGCTTTCGTCGGCTGTTCGTGCGTTTTCTTTTTGACCGAACGTTTCATCGCCTCGTCTGCCGCGCTTTCGGCGGCGCGAAGTTTACGCGGCAGGAGCAGGTGACAGATTATCATGCCGCCGAGATAAAACACCGCATAGAATACGCGCACGCTTTCCGCGACGAGCAGACAGGTGAGAAGCATGATACCCGCGCCGATGACTGCTATGAGAACGTCGGATACGACGGCGAAAGATCTCTGCGGGATCCTGCGTTTGAGAACGCTTGCCGCCGTATAGGCAAGCCGCGTGAGCGCACCTTCGGCTACCAGAGCGAAAAATATGAGAATACCGTTTGCAGTACTCATTTAAATATCCTCCTTAATAACGGTTTTTTGGCAGAGGCATATTCCAGCCGATCCACCTTTCCTTCGAAAGAGAGGTTCCCGTCAGCGACGGAAAACGAACTTATTTTAAGTTCGCTGCCCCTGACGGAAAGCGGCCCCTCGCTCGTCACCATATTGATGGCGGTCGGTGAGGAGTCCGTGACTTTTTCCACGCCGGTGATGAGCGCGCGATTTCTTGACTCGAGAGTAACGCTGTGCCTTTTCTTATCCACGCGATAATATATTCGCGTTTATCGGAGAATATGACAGATCTGCAATGATAACGTCACTTGACAAACGCATACGCATGCGTTATAATATTGCAATAAAAGACGAGCCGCCCGCGATGCGCGGGCGCGGCTTAAAAGAGGTGGACTCATGGAAAAAATGACAGCCAAGCAGCGCAAGATTGCCGTTATATGCACGGTAACGGGGGTAATATTGCTTCTTTTCGCGCTTATTGCGCTCGTGTATAATCTCGTATCCATCGGCACGCTTTCGTCCAGACGCAGCGAACTCGAAGCGCAGAGCGAACAGCTTTCCGCCGCGATAGAAGAAAACGAAAACGAATTCGAATATATGCAGTCGAGCGAATACATAGAAAAATACGCCCGCGAGCACCTCAATATGAAATACGAGGACGAGGAGGTCTACGTACCCGAGTGAGTATAGCGGTGATAGACGTGGGCAGCGGAAGCGTCAGGATGCTGCTCGAAGGCAAAAAAACAACGATAATGACCAAGCTCGGCGAAGGGCTGAACGCGAGCGGCAGACTGGGTGAAGAGCCCGTAAAGCGCACCGTGGACGTCATAAAAAAATTCGCCGAAGAGGCGCGAGCGGTCGGCGCACAGATAAACGTGTTTGCGACGGAAGCGGTGAGAGCGGCGGAAAACAGCGCCGATTTCATTAAAACCGTGCGTGACGAATGCGGACTCGATCTTGACGTGATAAGCGGTAACGAGGAAGCGGAAATAGCTTTGCTCGGCGCGGCGCCTTTCGGCGACGTTACCGTGGTCGATATAGGCAGCGCGTCGGTGGAAATAATAAGCGGGACGGACGGAAAGCCCGTTTATATACGTTCTCTGCCCATAGGAATGGTGAGACTGACCGAGCAAGCGGACGGCAATCCCGAACTTCTGCGCGCATATGCGGCAAGCGGCATAGCCAAGTACGGCGACGTCAAACTGCGCGAAAAACTTATCGGCGTGGGCGGGACGTTCACTTCGCTCGCGGCAATGAAACTCGGACTCGACGTCTACGATCCCGAAAAAGTGCAGGGGACTTATCTGTCGTCCGTCGACGTGTCTTCTTTGACGGAAAGTCTGCTGAAAGCGGGCAGTCCCGCAAAGATTAAGGAAAAATATCCGCTTTTGCCCGACGCCAGATGCGAACTCATAACCGCGGGAGCGCTGTTCGTATCCGAACTGCTTTCTTATCTCGGTGCGGACGGTCTGACGGTGAGCGAATCGGATAACCTTGACGGTTATCTGCGTTATAAAGAGAACGGCGGCTGAAACGCCTTCGGAAAAAAGGAAACGAAAATGAAAGAATTCAGGGAAGTAAAAGATTTCATCGCGTCGCACGACATGAAAGCGCTTGCGTGTGGCAGATACGACATCGACGAGAACAACTACGTCAAAATAAGCGAGCTCGAAACAAAGCAGCCGGGTGAGCTGCTTTTCGAGAAACACGAAAAGTACATAGACGTACATTACCTTATAGAGGGCGACGAAAGGATGCTTATCGGCGAAGGGAAAGCCACGCTTGCCAAGGAGTATAACGAGGTCAAGGACTGCGCGTTTTATACCTGCGAAAAATACAGGGAAGTCATCATCAGAGAGGGCGAAAGCCTCGTGTGTGATACCGACTGTCTGCACGTCGGCGCTTTCGTCACGGATAAACCGCGTAAAATCAAGAAAGCGGTTTTCAAGATCGTTAAGTGAAAACTCTGTTAAAAATTATGTAACCGTATTGACAGAGTATACCCGCTTTGTTATATTGTGTTCATAAAGCATAAACCCGCTCCGACTTTCGATCGACCGTGCGTTGGTCAGTGAGGTGAATGATATGCACACGAACGGTACAAATACATTCGGTTAGTTTATACAACAGACAAGGCAACGAATTTTATGTTTCGTTGCCTTGTCTGATAAAATGACAAGTGCGGATATGCGCATATATCGTTTTCCGTCTTACAAATAGAAATATCTGTGCATAAGACGGTATGCGGTATTGCTTTTTTCTTCCGAAGTGGGGCATAATTCGCCTTCGTTTTTTCGTTTGTCTTTCATGTTATCAGTATGCGCAAGCGGAGGCTGTTTTATGCGTTCGTTTATTTACCGTCTTTTTGTTGCGGATTTTCTTTTATGTCGTTTTCCAGGCGGTAAGTGCCGAAATCTCCGCGGATGAGATACTGATATCTTTCCCCGTGTTTTTTGAGTATTTTTTTCAGGCGCGCGGCGTTGTCTCCGAGCTCGTCGGAAGAAAAGCAATAGCAGCAGCTTTCGCCGAAGTCCACCGCCACGAAGTTTTCGAATTCGACGGCGTAGCAGTCCGAGTATTCCGCCGTGCGCGTTTCTTCACCCGCGGATATGATTATATTACTGCCGAACGTAAAGGACATGTCGCAGACGTCGGGCAGCGTGCCGAAAGCTTCTTTCAGATGTTCGTCGAGTTTCGTAAGCGTTTTTCTGAGCTTGACGCGGGCAAGCGCTATGTCCGTGATCGCGCCCGAAATGCATATCGCGGCAATCACCGCGGCTATGATCGCGGCTATGCCGAACTTGTTCCCGTCGTCTGCGAAAAAGAAGAACACTATAGCGGCGGCTATGCCTATCACGCCTATGGCGAACCTGATCGCGAGAGTGATCGGGGAATACGCCGCGGCGCGGGACAACAGCGTCCATTCGTGCGTCTGGCGTTCTTTCTGTTCGCGCATATCGAATTTTACGCTTATTCCGAATGACTTGTCGTTATTGCTCATGATCCTTTTACCAGTCCAGTCTGGATAATTTTTTGGAGTTGTTGACTTTTACGTCGTCATACTTGAAAAAATATTTTTCTTTGAACGAAACGGGAAGCGCCTCTTCGTTTTCCGCGGCTATCAGCTCGGCAAGCTCGTCGGGCGTGAAGTCGGACATGCTTATTTCTCCGTCGTACTTTTCAAACAGTTTCATTATATCCTTTTCCGTCATTTCTGCTCCTTCTGCCGTCCGTAAGTTTATAGCTCAGGTCCGCAAACGCGCTTATCTCGTCCGCGCTGACCGAACCGTCGAGCATTACGGAGATCCAGTGCCTTTTGTTCATGTGATATGCGGGAAAAATGCGTTTACCGTCCGCCGCGCAGGAGGCGAGCAGGGGATCGCACTTGAAGTTTATCACGTCGGATCGGCCTTCCCCTCCGCCGAGTTTTTCGTTCGGAACGTCGCGTAAGACGATGGCGAACCATCTGCCGCTGTCGGCGTGCCTGAACACGGGAGTGTCGTCTTCGAAGGGGCGATCGGGCGCGACGCCGTACTTGCGCAGGATATGTTCTTCGACTTTTTTCAGCGTTTCACTGCTTTTCAACTCGTTCCCTCCGCCTTACTTTTCGGTAATTATAACACAACGTACGCGTTAAGGCAAATATTTGTTTGACCTTTGCGCCCCGTTTATTATATAATACCTTTGAATATGATCACTGTTATAGATTACGGAGCGGGCAATCTCAGGAGCGTCGCCAACGCGGTGCGTTTTCTCGGGGAGACGCCCGTCATAGAGAGCGACGCCGACGCCGTCGCCGCGGCGGACAAGCTCATACTTCCCGGTGTGGGTGCGTTCGGCGAGTGCATGAAACTGCTCGAGGCGCGCGGGATCGACGAGGCTATAAAGTCGGCTGTCGCACGCGGCACTCCGCTGCTCGGAATATGTCTCGGTCTGCAACTGCTTTTCGAAAGCTCGGACGAGTTCGGTCTGCATAAAGGGCTGGGGCTCATCCGCGGGAAAGTAACGAAAATAAAGGCGGGAGGGCTCAATCTTCCGCACATAGCGTGGACGAGCATAGAGCCTTCGCCGACCAGCAAACTCATGCGCGGGATCAAGAGCGGGGAATATTTCTACTTCGTACACAGCTACTGCGCGCACGCGGAGGACAAACGCGACGAAGCGGCTTGCGCGACGTACGGCGAGACTTTCACCGCCGCGGTGGAGCACGACAATATTTTCGCAACGCAGTTCCACCCCGAAAAAAGCGGCGAACGCGGACTGCGTCTGCTGCGCAATTTCATTGAATTATGATTTCCGCGCCATCGGGCGCGGATGAACGGAGATGCTTTAAGTGACGTCTGTAAGAATAATTCCCTGTCTGGACGTAAAGGACGGGCGGGTGGTAAAAGGAGTCAATTTCGTCGACCTCGTGGACGCGGGCGACGCCGTGGAGAACGCGGCGGCTTATGAGCGCGCGGGTGCGGACGAAATAGTGTTTCTCGACATAACCGCTACGTATCGCGGCGAAAACACCGTCGTGGACATGGTGCGCCGCGTTTCGGAAAAACTTTTCATCCCTTTCACCGTGGGCGGCGGCGTGCGGAGCATAGACGATATGCGCGCGCTCCTTCGCGCGGGAGCGGATAAGGTGGGCGTTAACAGCGCGGCGGTGCATCGTCCCGAGCTTATAAGCGAGGGCGCGGAGCTGTTCGGCAGCCAGTGCGTGGTGCTTGCCGTTGACGCCAAATGCGAGGGCGACCGTTGGACGGTCTACACGGCGGGCGGACGCAGGAACGAAGGCATAGACGCGGTGGAGTGGTGCGTTCGCGGCGCGGAGCTCGGCGCGGGCGAGATACTGCTCACGAGCATGGACGCGGACGGCACAAAAAAAGGTTTCGACATAGATCTTACCCGTGCTGTCGCGCAGGCGGTGAAAGTACCCGTGATAGCTTCGGGCGGAGCGGGAAACAAGGAACATTTCTTTCAGGCGTTCGAGGCGGGCGCGAGCGCGGCGCTTGCGGCGTCTCTGTTCCATTTCAGGGAGCTGGAAATAGGCGATCTGAAAAAATATCTGGCGGAGAGAGGAGTCCCCGTCAGGCTGTAAAACGGAAATATCATCGGCAGGTGTATTTATGGAAATAACAACGGAAATGATCAGACATACGGCTAAGCTCAGCCGCATAAATCTGACCGAAGAGGAAGAAAAAGGCATGGAAAAGCATTTTGCCGCCATGCTCGAACAGGTGAAAACGCTGGATAAGTTCGACGCGTCGGGCGTCAGCGCGACCGCGCATATCCTTCCTGCGGTCAACGTATTCAGAGAAGACAAGGCGGGAGAGCCTTTCGACAGGGAAAAACTGCTTTCGTGCGCTCCGGAACGCGACGAAAATTCCTATATAGTACCCAGAGTGGTGGAGTGAGGCGTTTATGAAAGATATAGTTAAAAAGAGCCTCGCGGAAATAAAAAGCGATCTTGCGTCGCGCAAGGTAAGCTCCGCCGAAGTTACCGAAGCGATCCTCGAAAGCATAAAAGAGCATGAAGATTACGGTGCGTATATAACGGTATGCGCCGATCGGGCAATGGAAGCGGCGCATGCCGCGGACAAAGCCATAGCCGAAGGAAAAGACGCGCCCCTGCTCGGCGTTCCCGTCGCAGTCAAGGACAACATCTGCACGGAAGGGGTGCGCACGACCTGCGCGTCTAAATTTCTGGAAAACTATATCCCGCCTTACGACGCTTTCGTCGTCAAAAAACTCAAAGCGGCGGGAGCGGTCATCGTCGGAAAAACCAATATGGACGAATTCGCCATGGGTTCGACGAGCGAGTTTTCCGCATATAAAACGGTAAAAAACGCCATAGATCCGACGAGAGTGCCCGGCGGAAGCAGCGGCGGCAGCGCCGTTGCGGTCGCGTCTTATCAGGCATACGCCTCCCTCGGTTCGGATACCGGCGGTTCGATACGTCAGCCCGCTTCTTTCAACGGCGTCGTCGGACTCAAACCGACGTATTCCGCGGTATCGCGTAACGGACTCGTCGCTTTTGCGTCCTCTCTCGATCAGGTAGGACCGCTCGCCCGCAACGTGGCGGATTGCCGCACGGTCTACGACGTGATCAAAGGTCACGACGCGGGGGATTCCACTTCTTATGCGGGCGACCTTGACAAAGGCGAGGATTTCGCTTCGCTCAAAGGCAGGAAGATAGGCGTTGCGAAGGAGTTTTTCCCGACCGCGCTGAACGGTACCATAAAAGCCGCGCTGGAAAAAGTCATAAAGTTTTATGAAGACAACGGCGCGGAGATAGTGGAAACGAGCATAGGCAGTTTCGATATGGCTCTCGCTTGCTATTATATCCTTTCGAGCGCGGAGGCGACGAGCAACCTTTCGCGTTATGACGGAATAAAGTACGGCAAGCGCGCCGAAGGTTGCAAAACGCTGGACGACATCTATTACAGATCGCGTACCGAATTTTTCGGCGCTGAAGTCAAACGCCGCATAATGCTGGGCAATTTCGTGCTTTCGTCGGGATATTACGACGCGTTCTATCTGCGTGCGAGCAAGGCGCGTACGCTTATCAAAAAAGATTTCGAAAACGCGCTCTCGGGCTGTGACGCGCTCATTTGCCCGACCGCTCCCACGACGGCTTACAAGCTCGGAAGCAATGCGGGAGATACGACGGCGGCATACCTCGGCGACGTGTTCACCGTTCCCGTCAACATTGCGGGACTGCCCGCGCTGTCCGTGAACTGCGGCCACGATAATGACGGACTGCCCATAGGCATGCAGCTGATAGGCAAGCCTTATTGCGAGAAAACGCTGCTCAGCCTTGCCGAGATATATGAAAAAGGCGGGAGGGAGTGAAAATGAGCGATTATATAGCCACGATAGGACTTGAAGTCCATTGCGAACTTAAAACGGAAACAAAGCTGTTCTGCTCTTGCCGCAACGTGTTCGGAGCGGAACCCAACACCAATACCTGTCCCGTGTGCGCGGGGCACCCCGGAGTGCTCCCCGTGATCAACCGCAAAGCCGTGGAATACACGGTGCGCGCGGGCTGCGCGATAGGCTGCCAGATCAACAGGTTCTCCAAGTGGGACAGAAAAAATTATTTTTACCCCGACCTTCCCAAGGCATGGCAGACCAGCCAGTACGACCTGCCCCTCTGCATAGGCGGAAGCGTGACGTTTGACGTCGGCGGGGAAGAAAAAACCGTCAGGCTCAACCGCATCCACCTCGAAGAAGACGCGGGCAAACTCGTGCACAGCGGCAACGTCACGATGGTGGACTATAACCGCTGCGGAGTGCCGCTCATGGAGTGCGTGACCGAACCCGATATGCACAGCGCGGACGAAGCCGTCGCGTTCCTCGAAGAGCTTGCGAGTATTTTCAGATATTCGGGAGTGTCCGACTGCCGCATGCAGGAAGGCTCCATAAGGGCGGACGTGAATCTGTCGCTCAGCCGTCCCGGCGAACCGCTCGGAACGCGCACCGAGACCAAAAACCTCAACTCCTTCCGCAGCGTGCGCCGCGCGATAGAAGCGGAGATAAAACGTCAGACCGAGGTGCTGGAAAGCGGCGGAAAAGTCGTGCAGGAAACGCGGCATTTCGACGACGCAACGGGCACGGGCTACGGCATGCGCAGCAAAGAAGACGCGCAGGACTACCGTTATTTCCCCGAACCCGATCTTATGCCCGTGGTCATGAGCGACGACGACATAGCCCGCATAAAGGCAGACCTTCCCGAGCTTAAACGCGCCCGCCGCAAGCGTTATGTCGGCGAGCTCGGTCTTTCCGATTACGACGCGACGCAGCTCACTTCCGAACCCGAGATAGCGGATCTGTTCGACGGCGCGGTAAAAGCGGGAGCCAATGCCAAGAAAGCGGCGAACTATGTCATGAGCGAGATCATGCGCAAGGGCAAAACGGCGGGAGAGGACGGCATAGTCGTCGGAGTCACGCCGATACAGCTCGCTGATCTGCTCGCTCTCGTGGACAAAGGCGAGATAAATCTCGTCGCTTCACGCGACGTGCTCGATAAAATGTGGCTGAAGCCCGACGAAAGCGCGGCGAAAGCGGTGGACGAACTCGGACTGCGCCAGAACAACGACGCGGGCGAGATAGAAAAACTCGTGCGCGACATCATCGCGGCGAACCCCGGTCCCGCAAACGATTTCAGAAAAGGCAACGAAAAAGTGCTTTCCTTCTTCGTCGGACAGCTCATGAAGGCGACGAAAGGCAAGACCAACCCCAAGATAGCGGGCGAGCTTGTCCGCAAACTGCTTTCGGAGTGATAACGTGAAGTCATACGCGGAAATAGAAAAAGAACTTGCGGCAAAGCGGGACGAGTTTTCGGAAGCGTTCGAAGCCGTGGAAAACGCCGTCATAATAAAGTCGCAGTCCAACAAATTCGCGCTCAGGTTCAAATACCCGTTACTTATCGCGCTCTGCCTTATCATAGTCGCCGCCGTGATCGTTTTTCAGGTGATATGGAAACAGTACGACGTTATTTACTTCGTATGCGAAGGGATAATAGGCGTTGCTTTCGCGGCGTTTATCGTGCTGCTTTCGATTACGTGGCATTATACGATAAAAAACGCTGAGTGCGCCGAACGCATAACCTACTACAAGGGCGGCGAAAAAGGCGTCAAATGTCTGTATACCGAAATAACGGGCGGCGGGCAGAAAGCCGAATGGGAACAGGCGCGGTTTTATTTCAAAGGCGACGAAGCCGAACTTTTCGAGGGCAACGGCAAGATATATAATCCGTTCCTTTATAAAAAGATCCGCGGACATTCCCGCGGTTATGCGCTGCTCGATGCGGAAGCGATTTTGCAGACGTTCTTTAACGGTAGCGAAGTCGTGTCTTCGGAAAACGGAACGACGGTGCTTTCAAGCGGTTTTACGTATACTATCGAACGGGGCATACTTAAAAGTTTCACGATAGAGGGCATGTATAACGAGTGCTACGAAAACAATTTTCCGCTTTACGCGCCGCTTTCGGTATCCCGTTATTATACGTTCCGTTACGAGTTTACTCGGGTGAACGTGCCTAATTTCCGCCTTCATCTGCCCGATATCACCCGCCAGGCGTGCGAATTCTATTTCGTTCAGCCGCCCGAGGACGACCATATCGTCGTTCCGCGTTGAGATAAAAGGAGACCGTCAATGACCGAAAAGGAAAAAATGCTCGCAGGCATGCTGTATACGGCGTTCGGCGAGGAACTGGGCGGGGAATACATCCGTGCAAAAAAACTGACCAAAGCTTATAACGCGACGGACGAGGACGAAGCGGAAAAACGTGAAGCTCTCCTTAAAGAGCTGCTCGGGAGCGTCGGAAAAGACTGCGCCATAAAGCCGCCGTTCGAGTGTGATTACGGCAAAAACATAACGCTCGGCGATAAAGTCTTTATAAACTACGGCTGTATAGTGCTCGACGTGTGCAGAGTTTCGATAGGCGATAACGTGCTGATCGGACCGCGCGCCTGTATCACTGCTGCGGCGCACCCGCTCGATAAAAATACGCGCATAAGCGGGCTGGAATACGGCGCTCCGATAACGATATGTGATAACGTATGGCTTGGCGCGGGCGTTACGGTAAATCCGGGAGTAACGATAGGAGAGAACTCCGTCATCGGTTCGGGCAGCGTGGTTACGCGCGACATCCCCGCTAATTCCGTAGCCGTCGGCGTTCCTTGCCGCGTGATAAAGAAACTTTAATAAAAATCAACTCAGTTATACGCAGACTCCGTAAGTAATTTAACTTTACGGAGTCTGTTTTATGTTATCGGCTTAAACGTAAAGTCGTGGTTTTGCGAAACGAAAACGGTTTTTTATGATAAAATAAAAAGCAGACAAGGTATCGGGCGTTGACCGCATTTTTCTTATATCTTCGTTGTGACCAAACTTTATGGACACTATCTGTTAGAGAACAAGAATGGGCATAAGATAAGCGTATGAGTTCATATAACCCATACGCTTATCGTTACTTATTGAATTTGTACCGTAAGACGGAGGCAATATCGACTTTATATACAATATCAATCTCGCGTTCTCTACCCGTATGTTTCGGATGCCCGCCTACTACTACACGGTCAAAAAGCTCATAGCACATCTCACGTGTAAGTTCGGGAGCTTCGAGATACTTCTTGATATTCCGTATAAAGTCATCGGCGTTCTGTATTGTATTTTCCGTTTCGGTCAGTTTTGCTTCCAGCTCCTCAATTTCGGTTTCGAGTTTCTTCTGCTCCTCGGAATATTTCTGTATGAAGCCGATACAGATATCCTCTGGCATTTTGCCTTTCAGCCTGTCCTCATAAGCTAACTGCATAAGCCGGGATAATTCTTCGATGCGATTTCTCTTTCCATGTAATTCCTTCTTGGCAGCTTTTATGGATTTTTCCTGCACTTCCGTAGCTTAAACCTTAAACTCGCAAGGTTTTTGCGCCTTCGAGAAAAGTTTTTCGCTCGCTTTTCCACAATGTAGCAGTCAAACAGGAAGACTATTTTCCTATTTGTAAAAGTTTTAGCACGCAAACACGACAGCTTTTTCGCATTCAAAAAACTTTTTCATAAGCATACAAACCAAAGGGGCAGGTTTTTTGCCACTTTGAAAAAATTGTAGAAATTATGCACCGAGGAACATGAGAAAAGGCAGTCGCTTTATAGCAAGCAACCGCCTTTAATGAAGTATGAAGCGAAGAATCTATCCGTATATGGCGGAATACCTCGCACGCATTTTTTCGAAGTATTCATATACCGTGCTTACCGCTCTCGAAAGCAGTTTCGCTATCTCGGGATAACTCAAGCCCGACATACGGTAATCTAGCGCAAGACTCATGTTTTCCGTAAGGTTCAAGGAATCCACGATCTCATCTGCGTGCGAATAGTCCTGTTCTTCGCCTGCCTGATGTTCATATACGGGTTCCGTCTCCTCTTTCGTGAATTCAAGGCATTGACATTTGCAAAGAGCTCTGTGGTCTCTTGTCAACATTCTCGTGATAATGAGATAACATTCTATTTTTATCGTTCTCGGCTTGCCTTTCTTGGAGATATACAGGGTGTCGTCCAGATACTCTCCATAATGACCGCATAAGAATAACGCCACGCTTTGGACAAGGTCGTAGCTGTCTGAAAAGGTATATCCGGGTTCGTTTTTGCCGAAGATATCCCGGCAAAGCCTTTTGTATGCTTTCTCCGCATGATATCCCATATAGCCTATGAGCGCTCTGGTCTCGCGCATGGCAATAAGCTCCGCCATCTCCGCTACATTATCCAGAGATATTTTCTCCGTCAAAACCTTGTAATCCCTTCTTACTGCTTTCTTGTGTTCCATTTTCTTACACCTCTTGGATTGTATTTGCCTTTTTCAGGCAACAGGCGAGGCAGCATAGGACGGTGAAAGTCTGTATTCTGAATGGCAAGCCCGCGGAAGTCAACGGAACAAAGTCAAAATCGTTGCGTTACAGGCACGCAAAAAGGCTTATAAACGAATTGAGAGCCGAGCAAGGAATGATCTTCCTTACTCGGCTCTCAATTCGTTTATATTGGTATTTTAAGTGACGATTTTGCGG
>ERZ1106952.25-NODE-25-length-129756-cov-133.694914_pt1 | contig 129756 bp, 120 predicted proteins | sample MGYA00403677_ERZ1106952 | MGnify/ENA primary metagenome ERZ1106952 (study PRJEB35170, sample SAMEA104062415) | human gut metagenome | biome: human gut; feature: human-associated habitat; material: faeces | place: Denmark | collected 2012-05-14 ... | reverse complement strand
GCGGTTGATATGTTCCTTCCGTACTGTGCCTCGTATTGGTAGACCTGTTCCTTGCGTCCAATCTATGCATGTGGAGACTGTGGTGTTTCTTCAAAGTAAATAGATAAAAACTACATAAAATCATTCAAAAGAAAATTATCTGTTGGAGAAGCCACTAGATTACAATCGTTTCCTGATTCATTTATTCCTAATCAAAACAAATAGCAGGCTTACTATTTAATTGTGGTGCTTCTATTCTGTATACCAGAACTTTTGCCACCCTTCAAAATTATATTTACTTTTTCAGCGTAAAAAAATAAAATATAACAGAGGTGCGTTCTACATATGAAATCTATAATCGCCAAGATAAGACCACAATTTTTATCATTAATAAAAAGCGGTATAAAGAAACACGAATACCGCCTTGCCTCTCCGAAATACACCTCATTAAATGTAGGTGATAGGTTGGTCCTTGTCTCAAATCAAGATTCAAGGAAATTTGTGGTTACACGAGTTAATAAAATAACGAAGTTTTTCGATTGGAAAAGTGCATTACAAGAGCATTGGGAAGATGATTTTAAAGGCCTTTATTCCAATTTTAGTGATTTGATTAAAGAATGCTATAAGTTTTATACAGTTGATGAAATCAAAAAATATGGGATTGATGTTTTTGAAATTGCGTTAGATGAACCGGAATTTCGAAACGCAAGATTTCTTCTTGATACTAATGTTATCGTTCAAAGGGAAAGTGTGAATAATTGTTGTTCTGAAATCAATTTGGTATATCAATCGATTGATAAGTTCAAAGGAACAAAATTGTATCATCCGATTACTGTAAAAGAACTTAGTGGATACAAGGATGAACAAATAAGGAAGGCAATGATTACAAAACTTAATTCATATGAAAAATTAAGTGAGACAACAATTTGCGATTATTATTTCAAGCAGATTGTTTTACCTTTTGGAGATGACAAAAACAGCGAAAACGATAATGAGATTCTTTATCAAGTATATAGTGGAAGAGTTGATTTTTTAATTACCGAAGATCGCGGCATTCTAAGAAAAGCAAAAGAACTGTATTTACGAGATAGAGTAATGAGCTCGAATGAATTTCTAACGACGATTGAAAGGCAAAACCCAAGCTTGATTGATTACGATGCGTTGTCTGTTTCCCTAGTTAAGATTGGCTCATTGAATATTGACGATCAGTTTTTTGATTCTCTTCGTGAAGATTATGGTGGGATAGCCTTCAACCAATGGTTAACGAAAAAATCAGAGAGCGATGCTTATGTTTTCAAAAATAACGAAGGAATCCAGGGATTTTTATATTTGAAGACTGAGGAAAAAGATGAAGATTATTCCGACTTTAATCCTCAGCTTTTGCCGAAAAGAAGACTCAAAGTTGGAACGTTCAAAATCAACAGCACTGGGATTCGCTTGGGCGAAAGGTTCCTCAAGATCATTTTCGACAATGCTTTGAAGCGCGATGTGGACGAGATTTACGTCACAATGTTTAGAAACAAGCGCAAAGAAGTTGTTGGTTTGAAAAACTTGATGGAAAAATGGGGGTTCGTCGAAAAAGGTATAAAGAAAAACGGAGAGATTTATCTTGTAAAAGACATGCGGAATTACGACGATACAAAAGATCCGAAATTCAACTATCCTCTTATACAAAACAATTCATCCATTTCTTTTTTACCGATTGTTGCTAGATACCACACGAAACTATTTCCTGACTTACATCTGAAAAACGAAGATGCTACGTTCTTCGATGGAGCATGTAGCTATGCAATCGAAAAAATTTACGTTACCGCATGGAATAACGTCGATTTAGAACCGGGCTCTCTTTTATGCGTTTATTGCATGGCGGATTATAATAAAAAATACCGCTCAACCGTAACTGGAGTGGGCATCCTCAATGAGGTGGATAAAACGTCGAGTGCCGATGAACTCGTGGAAAAATGCCAAAATAGGTCTGTATTCACGGAATCTGAATTGCGTGAGCTCTATACTAAGAAACATTTCACGACCATTGTAAAGGTTTTGTATCTAAAGCCGTTTGACCATAAAGTTAATTACGACTGTTTAGAAATTAGAGACTTGCTTGGTACAAGAGGTGCCCCTCAATTAAATTCAAAACTTTCTCGTGAAGAATATCTTGAACTAGTTAAATTAGGAGAAGAAGCAATATGAAAAAAATAATAATCTCAATAAATCCAGAACATGTTAACAACATCATAAACGGGACAAAAAAATACGAATATCGCACCAAGGCAGCCAAGAAAGATGTCAATAAACTGATCATTTATGAAACCATGCCAATCAAAAAAGTGGTTGCCGAAGCTGAGATTGTCGCGGTCCTCGCCCTTGATCCAAACGCTCTTTGGGAAAAAACGAAAGAGTATTCTGGCATAACGAAAAAATTCTTTGATGAGTATTTCAAGAACAGAAAAATCGCTTATGCTTATAAACTTGGAAAAATAAAAGTCTACGATGAGCCAAAGGCTTTGGCAGAATTTGGCTTGAAATCGGCTCCGCAATCATTTGCTTACGCAAAATAACCCTATTTCTTTTCTAAATGAAAGTGTCAATATTTGACTCAATCGATTTCACGATTCAAGAGGGTTGTCGGGTGAGAAAGGAAAGCATTGATCCTAACGCCGTTTGCCACATTGAGAACAACGTCGAACTCTTCGGCATTGGGAACGTAGCTAAGGAGGATGTGATAAGCATCAACGTCGTCTATTTGAAGTATTTTTTCGACTGCTTTCTAAAGAGGATTTCCGCTTCTTCTTATGCGGATAAATTCGTCATCAAAGGCTAATATCTATGTTGCGTTAACGTTGCAAATATTTAATAAATAGAAAAAATTGCCACGATAACTACAAAATAACAATGATGTAGCGTATAAATAATAGTACAGGTTTATTTCAAAGATTTCGAAAATCATTCTGATGGTTATGCTTGTCTGCATAATTTTGTTTCCCACTTGTGGTACGGGCAAAATCAGCCTAGTCTTGTCTTGTTTGAAAAACTCTAATAAAATAACAGTGTGGAAATTTAGAACGTGATTTTTTTATTTTAGCATGAATGTTTTCCTTTTCGAATTGCATAAAATCTAAAAAGTGAAGAAGATGCCAAAATGAGAGAGTGCATATGTATGAAGAAATCAGATTGCCAGAAGAAAAGCTCATTTTCAAGATTGACCGAGAGAAGAAGTATTTACAGATGATATAGTGAATCATAATAGATTTTGATTGTTTTGCGCTTAAAAATGAATCATAAAATATCGTTGGAATTTTCTTAAATTTATTGAAATTCCAATGAAAAATATCAAAATTTAAATATGAAAAAAATTATTATAAAAGAAAAATATTTAGAAAAAATACGACCATTTTACGATTCAAAATATATTAAAGTAATTACTGGTGTTCGTAGATGCGGTAAAACAGAACTTTTATTTCAAATTATTAATGAAATAAAAGAATCTGGCGTTAATGAAAAAAATATTATAGTTCTTGATTTAGAAGGAAAAAGTGGTGAAGGGATTACAACAAGATTATCTTTAGAAAAAAGACTTAACAAATTAATTAAGGATGACGAAAAATATTATATATTCATTGACGAAGTGCAACGAATCAAAAAGTTTGAAGAAGCTATTGCTTCTATTATGGTTCACTTTAATTGTTCATTATTTGTTACAGGAAGTAATTCTAAAATGTTACATGGTAAAATGCAAGATTGCCTAACAGGTAGAGCAAAAGAGTTTGAAATTTACCCTTTTACTTATAATGAAACATTAGAATATAAGAAAGCGAATAATATTAAAATTTTAGAAAATGACTTTGATAATTTTGTAGAATATGGTGGTATGCCTCAACGCTTTGAGGAAGTTGATGAAAATGGTATTCGTGAATATCTATTAGGGTTATATTATTCAATAATAGAGAGAGATGTTTATTTTGTTCATAAAAAATTAGTAAAAAAATTTTTATGAATATTTCAAAATATATTATTTCAACGACTGGTAGAACTTTTTCAGCATTGTCGATAGCAAAGTATTTAAAAAACTCGTTGCCTAGTGATGAACAAAAAAAGTTTTCTGAAACTGTTAATAATTATGCAAAATATTTAGAAGAATGTTATTTTATGACGGAATTTAAACAATATTATTTAAAGGGAAAAGAAGCTTTAAATGGAACAAAAAAATATTATGCAATTGATAGTGGTTTAAGAAATGTCTTAGGAAACATTATTGAATTAGATGATACATTTGCTTTGGAAGGTATTATTTATAATGAATTATTATATCGTGGGTATGAAGTGAGATATGGCAAAATGATAGATGGAGAAATCGATTTTGTTGTTATTAAAGGAAAAAAGAAAAAAGTGAATAATCTTAACCTGACAAATTATGTTCATTCATTCACCTAAAAAGCAATTCTTGATATTTATAATTGATAGTATTACTTTTAAAGGCAATAATTTTAATGTATTGATTGTACTAATAATACACTATAAAAATATTAATTGGAAAGCTAAAATTATTGGTATGAATAGAGACAAATATACCAGTTGAAGAGATTAGAAAAATAGTTGTTAATAGTTTCGCACATATGAAAGTTAATAATAATTTTGTTTAATTTAAATGTATTAATTTATTATACTTTGCCATAGTATAATTTTTTTATTAAAATAATACTATAAATTCATCTAATGGAGGAAAATTTATGGACAACAATATTATTTATGATTATATAGTTAAAAATGTGCGATTATGGACAATTAATACTAAAGAATTAGAAAAAATATCCAAAGCTAAATCATTATTTGTGCCAACAAATGTAGAAAAGATATTACATCATGGGAAAAATGAGGATTTTATTGCATTCCATGATAATATAGATTTAGAAAAAATCGATGTAGATGAAAATAATCCGTTTTTTTATTCTAATGGTAACAATGTCATAATTGAAAAAGCAACTCAAAAATTAATTTTTGGTTGCAAGAATACTAATATAACAAATGAAGTAAAAATCATTGGCCCTCGTGCTTTTTTTCGATGTCGTGACATTGAAAAAATTGTTATACCAAGAAGTGTCGTTAAAATTGACTCTTGGGCTTTTTGTAATTGTAAAAATTTAAAAGAAGTAATCATTAAAAATGGAGTTAAAATAATTGATGACTATGCTTTTTATGGCTCTGACATAGAAAAAATTATTATACCAAATAGCATTGTTAAAATTGGTACTGCTGCTTTTTATAGCTGCAAAAATTTAAAAGAAGTAATCATTAAAGATGAAGTTAAAGAAATTGATGACTACGCTTTTTTTGATACTAATATTGAAAAAATTGTTATACCAAGAAGTGTTGTTAAAATTGGCTATTGGGCCTTTTGTATTTGCGAAAATTTAAAAGAAGTAATTCTTGAAGACGGAATTGAAGAAATTGGTGGCTACGCATTTTTCAATACTAATATCGAAAAAATTATTATACCAAGAAGCGTTACTAAAATTGGCTCTTGGGCTTTTTGTAATTGCAAAAATTTAAAAGAAATAGTCATTAATGAGGGAGTTAAAGAAATTGGTATTCGCGCATTTCTTAATACTAATATCGAAAAAATTGTTATACCAAGTAGTGTCATTAAAATTGATATTGGTGCTTTTGGTCAATGCGAAAATCTAAAAGAAGTAATCATTAAAGATGGAGTAAAAGAAATTGGTGACTACGCATTTCTTAATACTAATATCGAAAAAATTGTTATACCAAGAAGCGTTGTTAAAATTGGGAAACAAATTTTCACAACAAAAAAATAAAATATAATAATTTATAATTTTAATAGCATATGAATTAATAAAACTTGAAGGAATTTTTTATAAAACTAATATTAGAATATAAAATTAAAAGCATTAAGTATTGAATATATAAGTGCAAAAACAATTGATAATTGCACTTGTAATTAATAAAATAATATTAGAGGTGCAAATTTATGAATGTAAAATCTAATTATTTTAAATTAAATAAAAGTGATTTTGATAAGTATTTAAATGATTTAAAACACGCAAGTAATACTATTAATTTGTTAGATGGAAAATTTTTCTTTAATCAATCTATAGAAATATTTAATATGCTATTAGTTTTAAATAAAAAAATTTTAGAATTAGATTTTATTATTAATTCTTTTACAAATTTTTCAAAAAAACAAATAATTCAATCATTCATTATTGATGAAATTGAATCAACGAATAAAATTGAAAATATTTTTTCAACTAAGCATGATATTTTTAAAATAATTAATGAAGCATCTTTGTCTAAAGAAAAAAAGATTATATCAATTGCTAATGCTTATAAATATTTATTAGAAAATGAAGGAAAATACATAAAAACTTGTCAAGATATTAGAAATATATATGATTTAGTTTTAAATGATGCTATAGAAAAAAATGATTTACCTGATGGTATTTATTTTAGACATGGAGATGTGTATGTTGCCAATGGAATAAAAAATATTCATATAGGAATTGCTGGAGAAGAAAATGTTAATAGATTAATGGAAGAGTTTGTTAATTTTTATAATTCAAAGAATGATACTCTTATTAAGATGATTTTATGTCATTTTATGTTTGAATATATTCAACCTTTTTATGATGGTAATGGTCGACTTGGAAGATTTTTATTTTCAAATGGTTTATTTTTAGAAACTAAAAGTTATTTTTCCTTTACTATCGCGATGGCTTTTTTACATGAAAAAAACAAATATTATAAAGCGTTTCAAGAAGCTAATGATATATATGAATTTGGATGTCTTAATACATTTGTTGAATCCATTTTAGAGATTTTAATTAATCAAACTGATTTATTAATTAAAAAATTAAATTTTGAAAAGAATAAATTAGATACATTCAAATATGATTTTAAAATGACCAAATTAGAAGAAAAAATTTTTAAATTAATAAGTGAAGCATCTGTATTTTCGTATTTTGGTGTTTCAAATGAAGAAATAATTAAAGAAACTCAAGTATCAAAAAGAACATTAATTTCTACATTAAATAAGTTTAAAGAAAAAAATATTTTAGTTGATACAAAGATTGGTAAATTTGATTATCATAAATTTAATTTGTAAAAAATTAACTACCAATAATTTGTTTGTTATTAAGTATAAAATCTTTAATGATAGTCAAGTAAATACTTCAAGTAAAATTTGTCGGATTTTTTCTTGTTGCTTTTTTCCGACAAAACATTTATCAATGTAATCAAGAAAATGAAAAAAGTAATATTAATGATCTAGTTAAAATTATAAAAGAAACATTATGGATTAAAAATCTGTTTTTTGAAACATTTGTTGATGTAATTGAATTCTTATTTGAATATGCAAAAAATAATGAGTTATGTTTTGCTATTGATGAATATCCATATATTAGAAAAATCATAATCTGATGAAATGATTAAACATTTATCTTTGTTAGATTCACAAGTTGCAAAAGTAATTACAGTTGAAAGCTTAATAACATTTTATGCAATGAATAATAAAGAAGAAGAAATATATTTAGCAGGATTTCATAATCATACCAAGCAAAATTTATTAATAAAAATATCCAAAAGCACAATACTTACATTTTGGTGATATTGATGTTAGTGGCTTTTTGATTTTTAATAACTTATTAGAAAAAACAGGTATTCAATTTGTTCCGTTTAAGATGAGAGTAAAAGAACTTATAGAAAATAAAAATAAATTAAAAAATTTAACATCAACTGACAAAAAAAGATTAAATAAAATGTTAACTGATTCAAAGTTTAGTGTTTTCTCAGATGTAATATCATATATGCTTGAAAACAATGTTAAACTCGAACAAGAAATATTAGATTAAAATATGTTTATTATTGTTAAATAAATATTTTTTAACGCAATAATTTTTCTTTTATTTAAAATACATACTTATTGTAATTCTCCCCTTATTTGATTAAAAATAATAAAGTCGCTCCGAATTTATTATAATTTGATTGAAAAGTCGCTCCGAATTTATTATAATTTGATTGAAAAGTCACTCTGAATTTGTTATAAAAGGTGGTAAATTTATGTATTTTAAAAGAAAAATTGATAATGCTTTAGATAGTTGGTTACAAAACGAAAATAAATCTCCAGCATTAGTTGTAGGAATTCGCCAATGTGGAAAAACAGAAACTATTCAAGAATTTGCTAAAAGAAATAATCTTCAATTAATTGAAATAAATTTTTGGACAAATCCAGAATTTTGTTTTGATTTTGAGGGAAAATTAGATGTTGATACTATTATTACAAATATTTCATTAAGATTTCCTAATCTATCAATCAAGCCTAAAAAAACTCTTATTTTTTTTGATGAAATTCAAGATTGTCCTAGAGCAAGATTATCATTTAAAAATTTTAAAAATGATGGAAGATATAATGTTATTGGAAGTGGATCATATTTAGGAATTAATGGATATATAATTAACGATACAACACCTGCTCCAACTGGATATGAAAGTGTTTTTCATATGAAAACAATGGACTTTGAAGAATTTCTATGGGCAATGGGATATACAAATGAACAAATAAATAATCTTATTGATTATTTTAATAAGAAAAAGCCAATACCAGAAAATATTCATAAAATATACAAAGAAATATTCTTAAAATATGCATGCATAGGTGGATTTCCTAAAGTTATTAAAGAATATTTGAAAACAAATAGGATTGTTGATGCTTTTAAAGAATTAAATAATACAATTTTTGATATGAAAACAGATTTCGGTAGACGAAAAGATAAAAATGGGAATCCAATATTTAAAACTTCTGAAGTAGCTAGAATACAAAGTGTTTTTGATTTAATTCCTGTTTTTTTGGCAAAAGATAGTAAAAGATTTATAGTTTCAAAAGTAAATGGTGGAGGACAATATGATAAAAATGATGCAATAGAATATCTTAAACAAGCTCATATTGTTTCAAAAGTCTATAATGTTGAAATTCCATCTCTTCCTTTATCAGGAGAAAAAATAGAATCACAATTTAAACTTTTTCCTGAAGATATAGGAATTGTTACATCAATGTATGGTATAGATACAGTGGCAGCCATCAATAGGGGAGATTTAGGACAAGGAAAAGGTGCTATTTATGAAGCATTAGTTTTTGATTCTTTAAATAAAGCTGGTATAGAAACATATTATTTTGCAAAAGAAAGTGGATTAAAAATTGATTTTGTTATTTCTTATAATGGTTATTCAACATTAGTTGAAGCGAAAGCAAAAACTGGTAATACAAAATCAAGTAAAACTGTAATGAAACATCCAGAACACTATGGAAAAACAAAATTAATTAAGATAGGCGATTATAATGTTAGTGAAGAAGGCGATATTATTACTATTCCACATTATTTAACTTTTGCTTTAGGAAAAATAAAATATGATTTTTAGGTTATATTGCACTATAGATATTAAATTTGAAAATAATTTTATATTATTGTAAACTAGTTAAAGAGGTAAAAAATATGTCTTTCATTTATATTATGACGAATCCAGCATATCCAGGATATGTTAAAATTGGCGCAACTCAAAGAGATGTTGAATTAAGAAGAAAAGAATTATCAAGCCAAACAGGAGTAATGCTTGATTTTGAAATTTATGCAACATACCAAACAAAAGGAAATTTGCAAGATAAGAATTTTCATAGGATTATTGATAAATTAAATCCTACATTACGCGCTAATAAAAAACGTGAATTTTATAAAATGGAACCTGAAGCGGCTTTAGATTTATTAATGGCTATTGCAGAAATTGCTGGTGATACTGAAAATGTTACAAAATGGGTGGAAGATTCTTCTGAAAATGATATTAAAAATAAAAAATCGCCATTTTCATTTACTTCTGCTGGGATTAAACCAGGCACTTATATAACATTTACTGAAAACGAAGATATTAAAGTTAAAGTACTTGATGATAGAAAAATTGAATATAATGGAAAACCTACTTCTCTTTCAGACTTAGCTAGAAAATTATTGGATTTAAAGCATCCAGTGCAAGGAACTTTATATTTTTCTTATGATAATGAAACATTAAATGAAAGAAGAGAACGTCTTGAAAAAGAAGGTAAATACATTAATGTGTAGTTGGAGTGAAAAATGAAAAAAACAGGAAGAGTTGTTCTTATTACAGGAGAATCATCAGGTTTTGGTTTAGAAATGGCCAAGCTCTTTATAGCAAATAAAGATATTGTATGTGGATTTTCTAATCAAAAATTTCAAATGGAAGGGATTTATCATCAATATGGTGATGTATCGAAAGAAGAAGACTGTATTAATGTTGTTAATAATATAATAGCTAAATATGGAAGAATTGATATTTTAATGAATAATGCTGGTTTTGGTATTTTTGGGCCATTTGAAGAAACATCATTACAAAAAGCTAAAAGCCAAGTTGATGTGTCTTTCTTTGGAACTTTTTTAATGGCTAAAGCAGTTTTACCATATATGAGAAAACAAAAAGAAGGAAAAATTATCAATACTTCATCGATAGGTGGCGTAATTCCTTTACCATTTCAAGGTTTTTATAGTGCTAGTAAAGCTGCAATGGATATGCTATTTAATTCCTTGCGCCCAGAAGTTTTACCATATAATATTCAAATATGTTCTATAAAACCTGGAGATGCAAAAACAAATTTTACTAAGAATAGACAAAAAGATAAATTAAATGAAAATAGTCCTTATAAAGATGCTTTTGATCATTGTTTAAATAGTGTAGCAAAAGATGAACAAAATGGTATTGAACCAATAAAAATTGCTAAAGCAGCTTTCAATATTTCTAAAAAGAAAAAAATGCCTTATTCAAAAAGCATAGGAGCAAAAGATAAGTTTTTAGCATTTATTTATCATATTCTTCCAAAAAGAATTAGAAATTACTTATTATATAAAATTTATGCATCTTAAAATAAAAAAATTAGTTTCACATTTTAATTACTTAGTAGTTTTAATGAATAAATAATAGATTTTTATGAAAGGATATAAACATGAAAAAAGTAAAAGTATTTGTAAAAGATAAAACATTATTAGAACTAGCAGAAGATGCTTCAAAAGGAGATTTAATTGATTTAAAAGAGCTTGTTGAAGTTGATGCTTCATATCTTGAAGCAATTATTGATGAAGGAAAAGATAAAGTATATGAGCAAAAATTAAATCAATTTAAAAAGACTCTAGATCTTGAAAATCAAGCAAAATTAGATAGATTAAATATCGAAATTGAAAACTTAAAAAAAGAAAATTTAAATAATCTTGCTTTAAAAGAAAAAGAAGTAGAAAAAGTTTATAATGAAAAAATTGCTTCTTTAAAAAATGAAATTAATATTGTTAATTCTAATAAGAAAAATGAATTAGATGCTTTATCTTATGAAAAACAAAATGAAATTAATAAATTAAATCAACAAATTGAATTAACAAAAAAAGATAATGAAAAAGCTTTATTAAATAAAGAACAAGAATTGTTAAAACAATATAATGATAAAATATCAAAATTAATTGAAGAAATAGAAATCTTGAAAGCTAATAAAAAATCTGAAATTGATTCTTTAAATATTCAAAATAATGCTTCTATTGAAAAAATAAAAAATGAAGATTCTCTTAAATATTCAAAATTAGAGCAAGAATATAATAATTTAAAAAATCAAATGAACACTCTTATTGAAAATAAGACATTAGAGTTAAATGCAAAGTTTAATAGTGAATTATCTAATAAAGAGACTACATATCAACTTTCTCTTGCTAAAAAAGAATCAGAAATTGAGCAATTAAAATTAACTTTTGAAAATGAAAAAAATAAATGCTTAAACTATCAAAAAGAACAATTTAATAAAGAATTAAAAGAAAAGGATGATAAAATTAATAATCTTCAAAGAGCTAAATCTAGTTTAAATGTTAAACAAACTGGTGAAGATTTAGAATCTTGGTGTGATAATGAAGTAAATTCTTATATGCAAAATGGTTTATTAAATTGTACTTGGATTAAAGATAATAAAGTTGTTAAAGATGAAGATGAAGTAAAGGGTTCTAAAGCTGATTATATCTTTAAAATATATGCAAATAATCAACATGATGAAAAAGATTTATTAACCTCTGTTTGTTTAGATATGAAAGATGAAAATCCTGATTCAGTTAATAAAAAAAGTAATGCAGATTATTATAAACAATTAGATAAAAATAGAGAGAAAAAGAATTGTAAGTATTCTGTTTTAGTAAGTAATCTTGAAATTGATAAAGCAAATAGTTCACCAATTTTTAAAGTTAGAGAATATGAAAATATGTATGTTGTTAGACCTGCTTATTTAATGGTATTTTTAAATATGATTACTTCTTTAACAACAAGATTTGCTGAATTGATTTTAAGTAAAAAGCAAGAAGAACTTCAATTAAAAAGTAAATATGATTTAATAATTGAATTTAATGATATTAAAAATACATATTTAGATAAACCAATAGAATTATTAGAAAAGAGTATTTCAGCAATTAATACTAATTCAGAAAGTATAAAAAAAGCTTGTAGAAATATCGATGAACAATGTGATAAAATTACTAGATCTTACATCAATCAAATAACAGAAAAACTTAATAAATTTGAATTAAGACTTCAAAAAGATATTATAAAAAAAATTGATGAATAAAAAATCAAGGTGTAAGCCTTGATTTTTAAATGATTGTTCTAGTTACTAAATACGCTAGATAACCTAAATATAAGCATAGTAAGATATAACCATGAACTTTTCCTATTTTACCTTTTAAGGCAAAGACAAAGACAAGTAAAGTAGCAACTAACATAAATATTACATCCACGACAATTTGACTTCCAGAAGTCAAAGGATTAACTGTTGCAGATATTCCTAAAACAAATAATGTATTAAAAATATTTGAACCAATTACATTTCCAAGAGCAAGTTCATTTTGACCTTTTTTACTAGCAACAACACTTGTTACTAATTCAGGTAAAGAAGTACCAACCGCGACAATTGTTAAACCGATTAACGCTTCTGCTAAATCATGATTTAAATGAGCAGCATCAGATATTTCTAAGGCAATTCCTTTGGCACCAAAGACAACTGCTTCTCCTCCAAAAATAATACCTGCACATCCCACAATTACTAAAATAATTGATTTCCATAATTTTATTTCTTTTATTTCACTTACTTCTTCATTAATTTGTTCATCATTATTAGTTTTACTACTTTTTATTAATAAATAAATATATACACCAATTAATAAAACAAAAATAATTCCTTCAATTCTAGTAACAACATATTCTCCAACAAATGAATTTAAACCAAAGAAAATAACAAATATGACAAGTAAAATAGATATTCCAATTAAAAAAGGATATTCTTTTTTACAAATAGATTTTTTAACTATAATTGGTGTAAATAAACAAGATGCACCTAAAACTAATAGTAAATTACAAATATTAGATCCGACAACGTTTCCTATTGCTACATTAGCGTTTCCACCATTAATCAAAGTGGAAATTGAATCAGAAACAGAGACCGCAAGTTCTGGGCAACTTGTCCCCATAGCGACAATTGTTAAACCGATAATTAATTCTGAAATGTGAAGTTTTTTAGCAATTGAACATGAAGCATCAACAAAAATATCACAAAATTTAACTAAACAAAAAATTCCAATAATTAAAGCTAAAATAAAAGTAATGACTTTTAAACTAACTGGCCAAGATTCCATAAAAGACATATTTAATTCTCCTAAAATAAACTAAAAAGAGTGTTTAGACCATTTACTACATCACTCCAATGAGTAAAGAAAATTTCTAAACCAATTGCACAAAGAATAATACCACCTGCAATAGTCGCTTTATTTTCAAAAATAGTACCAAATTTTTTTCCAATAAAAACTGATGCAAAACTAATAAAGAATGTTACAATTCCTACAATTAAAAAAGTAATATAAGCTTTAAAATGATTAACATTACCATAAATAACACCAACACTTAATGCGTCAATAGAAGTAGCAATAGCTTGGATGAATAATGTACCAATTGTTAAAACTTTTCCTTCAACTTTTTCTTCTTTATGTTTTCCTTCTTTGATTCCTTCTACAATCATTTTAATTCCTAAAATTAATAATAAAGTTAAAGCAATCCAAGGTACTAAATAAGAAAAAATTGTAGTAAATGATTCGCCTAAAGCATTACTTAATAAAGTGACAGAAAGATATCCAATTATTGGCATTAATATTTGAAATACTCCAAAAAATCCAGCAATTAAACAGATTTTTGAAATTTTCATTTTAGGATTAGCAAGACCATTACTCATTGATACTGCACATGCATCCATGGCAAGACCTGCTCCTAAACCAATCGCAGTGATAACCCATAAAAATGTATTCATACATTTCCTCCGATAAAAAAGAGACTTTGCTTAACAAAAAAACGTTAAACATAAGTCTCGTTAATTAAGATTAACCTGGTTAAATAAAACCGGTTTGTAGGCTAATCGCTCTTTCAAGCTAACTACTCCCTTAAAGAATACCTAGAAATAATATCATTTTAAAATTTTTATTGCAACTTTTATTTTTTAAAAAAGTGGAAATCGCAACAATCCCCATCATAACCTAATGTTTTTGTTCTAGTAAACCCTATTTTTTTAAGATTATCGTAGGTTATATTATCTACATCACAAAATAATTTACATAATTCAGGACATCCGTATTCAACACAAGCAGTATGCCAAAGACATTTACTAATTGTAACATCAAAACAATTTTTATCATGTTTTTGTGTACTTTCTTGTAAATCAGTTTTACGCATAATATTTAAGAAAATTTTATTATATAAAGTATAAAAACCAGGAACTAATTCCATTTTTTTCATTGAAGCATTTTTCTTTATAGCAACTTTATTAATCATATATTTACGCATATATTCATATGAAATATCTGGTGAATAACCATTATTTAAAAAAGTTTTATATAGTGCTATACGTGGAAGAATAGTTTGAACAAGTGTTTTTATTTGATTCTTTGATTTGTTTTGAATATTTTCAATAAGAGATTTGAGAAGTTCTTCTTGTTTTTGGAATAATTTTTCTTCTTTAAATTCTTCAATTATAAAATCTTTAATTTGTTTTTGTTGCTTGATTTTCATTTGTTAATACCTATATAAATATTTGCAATTAGATTATAATCTAAAATAAAAAAATAGTTAATCATCTTAACTATTTTTGCTAATAAATATATACAGATTATTTTAATAAAAAACTATTAAACTAGTTTTTGCACTAGTTTAATAGTTTAATGAATGTTAATCACAACAATTACATCTATTATTTGTATAGTAATAACATCGATAGAGATAACCATTACAATTTCTTAAATAAGTAACTTTTTTGCAACATTCAATACAGTTTTGCAAAGTTGTCGCATTAACACTAGTAGAGAGTTCGCCTTGAGTATCATTAACTGCCGCAACTTTATAATAGTAAGTTGTACCACTTGTTAAGTTATTCATTATTAATTGGTTTTTTGTAGCATTACCGATTAAAACATATGTTCCATCTTCATTTAATGATTGGTAAACATTATAACTATTAGCATTATCAACATAATCCCAAGTTATTAATATAGATTGACAATTTCTTGGTGAAGCAGCAACATTATTTGGAGCGGGTAAGCCTTCTGCAGCTGTTGTAATTAATAGAGGGGAAGTTTGTTCACTTTCTCCACCAGCTTCTTCTACTACATTAAGTTTATAGTAATAAGTTGTATTTGGAGTTAACCCTTCATCTAAATAAGTTGTTTCTGATGTGTTAGTAATTTTATTATATGTTCCTTCTAAAGTGTTACTACGATAAATGTTATAACTTATCGCACCTGGAACAGCATTCCAAGTTAAAGTGTTAGATGTAGGTGAAATATTTGTTCCTTTTAAATTTAAAAGTGTTTCAATAGTTGTATCAGCCATTATATTCCTTTCATTTACATTTTATAAATATGAAAAAACATAATAGTTGTATATTTTTTTGCCTAAATTAAATTAATTTTTTATTAAAAAACTACTACAAAATAAATTAGAATAAAAAAAGCTCATTTATTGAGTTTTACATTTTAGAAACCTTGATAAAACAATATCATTTACCAATTTTTTACTTTAAATATATTTTTTCGCTTTACTAAAGTCTATTTTATCGTAAATATTACTTTTTTAGTCTTTGTCTGCGGATATCAATATAAATGTGTAAGGTAAGCAATGTTAATACAATGCACCTTTTATAGATGAAGATGCACCTTCAAAGAAATATTTCTAGATGTATACGCCATGTGACACGTGACAGATGTGGCAATATATTAAAAGCATCTACCATATTTTAGATAGATGCTTACAATTTATTAATCTTTTACTTCCCAGTGTCCTATTCTGTTTGACCCTACTCTTACAATTAAGTGCTTTTGTTGGAGACTTGCTGTAGTTCTTGAAATACTCATTTTCGTTTTTCCGGTCTTAACAACTAAATCTTTAGTGGTATTTATTCCTTGTTTAATTAATTCAAGCACTTTGTTTTCAAGATTGGTCAAGTTTTTAGTAACATCGGTAACATTTTCGGTAACGTTACCGTTTTTACCATAATTTGCATTGTAAATTGTTACCATAAAGAATCCATTGTTATTGTAGTATTCAACATGGTAAACTCCATCGTTGAATAATCTTCCAGTTTCATCATTTATTTTCTTTAAGCCAGATCCTCTTCTATCCATATAATGCATTCTTGAAAATACATCAGCTAAGATTGGATTTCTTCTTTTTGATTTAACTATAAAATCAACATTCTTTGGTATGTTTTGATTATCATAAGCAATGCCTGGTGATGATATTTCAATCCTATCATCATAAATATCAAGACAAACTTCACTACCAAGTTCTGTATAATCACGATGAATTATCGCATTAACTAGTGCCTCTTGAATGGCTAATACATCATAATCAGGTTCTTCCACTCTTCCTGTTGATTCTTTATGCCATCTTTTATGAGTGTTCGCTTCAAAGAAATCTAAAGCTCTTATTAACTGGTTAACAATACTTCCTTCAATTTCTCTATCATCTCTTGCCTCATCTAAGCCAGTTTTAGTTAATCCATTCCATCTAGTACAAAATAATCTATTATGCAAATATGTATTTTGATCTGCAATCAAAACACCTGCATTAGTTAAAAATCCTTCGTCATTAGAAAGGCCTAAAGAGATATAATCTTCTTTAGTAAATTTTGTATGTGTTCTATCATACCAAGTTGCTTCAAATACAGTGAATGACTTTTCTGTTTGCTTTATATTAGTTACTACTCTATCGTATGTAATGTTAGCACCCATAAGCACTAAATTTACTATTTCTTGATTAGTAGCAAGTACTGTTGAACTACCTTTTCTTACATATACTTCTCTTGTCTTTTCATGAAAATAATAATATGGTGTGGCTTTACCTTTAGATACTTTGATTTCAATATAATCTAATTTATCTTTAGAATAAGGAATTAATTCATAAGGCAGTGATGGTGTTATTCTTTTATCAATAAAGTCTGTAATCTTTTCTGCAACATCTTGAGCACTTTTCAAACCAATTAATTCAGCATTATCATTAACTCCAAAATACATTGAACCTCCATTTGAATTAGCAAATGCAACTAAAGTTTTAAGCCAATGTGCTGGTTTTTCGGTTTCTAAATCAACTTTAAATTCTATTAAAGAGGCTTCAATAATTACATTATCTATTTTCAATTTAACACCACCTTTCAAAGATACCAATAGTTACCATATTAAGGCTAAAATTTCGATACTTTTGGTAAGATTTCTTGATGGTATTTTTAAAATTATTAATTGACAAAGTAAATTTCGATTAAAAAGAGAATAAAGAAAACCTTTTCTCCTCATTATAGTGGTTTTCTCCCCAAAATTATCATTGTTGATGTGCAAGTTGTTATCATTTATACTTACATTACTTGACTTTAAGCCTTTTTAGAATGATAGATAGACACGACTTTAAGGAGACTTTATTATGAGTCATAAACAAATTGAAGGTGAAATAAAATACAGGTTTTCATGTCTTCTTTTAGATTATATGCTTGAAGATAAAATTATAACCAAAGACGAATTTATTTTATTTAAGAAAAAACATATTAAAAAATATAATCCTATTATTAGTATATTGGAGGAAATCGATGAAAAAGATAATTAAAGAAATTACTCCAATAAAGAAAAAAATAGAAAATGCTTCTTCCAAAAAAAGAATCGCAGCATATGCAAGTGTATCTACCGAACAAGATGAACAACTTCATTCATTACAAGTTCAAAGAGACTAACTATTATGAAAATTATATTAAATCTAATCCTGATTGGGAACTTGTTAATATTTATTATGATGAAGGAATAACTGGTACTTATTTAAAGCGTAGAAAAGTATTCAATCAAATGATATCGGATGCACTTTATGAAAAGATAGATGTTATGATAATATCTGATATAAATTTAATAGCATCTAAAATATTAATCACCAAATCCAAACAAAAAGAATTTAGTAAGGTCATATCTTCTATCTATCCGTTAAATAAGGATATTATTGATTACTTTACTAAATTCTTAATTAGAAAAATACATGTTGTTGATAATAATTATCTTCTTTATGAATTTATAGATGATACCTTATTTCGTTATGAATTAGGCACTTGGTTTATAAAAGAAAAAAGGAAGATTAATCGAAACATAGAGAGTTTATAAATAAAGATTATTGGGTTAAGAAACCTAAAGAAGATTAATTATTTAATTATAGTCATAGTAGACTGAGCAATCTTACCTTTTATGATAAAGCTGTTTAGTTTATTTAAGCACCATTTATAAAGCTTTTTTCTTTACCTGGTATCTCTTCTAATTGAACCGATTCACTTTTTTGCATTTCTTTTCTTAAGAAAATCTTTTCTTCTAATATACTAACAACATAGCTAGTTACCATTCCAAATCCAAACATCAGAATGATTGTCGTCATGGTGAATGTCACAACTTCAGTTTTGTAAAGAATGTACCATACACCATAATAAATAAAGTTGATGATGCATGTATTGATAAAGTTATATTTTGTTTTACCTAGACCAATGAATATGCTATCTGGTATTTGCTGGAATGCATAAGGTATATAGAATGGGAATGCTAGTATTACAATTTGGAAGATTCTCTCATAGTTTTCTAATCGCTCAATATTTCTAAAGAATGGAGTCCATAAAGGAATTGTAACACACCACAAGATTAAGATAAATGAGGTGATAAGGTAATAATTCGATTGTTTAAGTTCAAAATAGCCATCTTTACAATCTTTTCTTATTACTTCTCTCATTGCATTAACTGGAATCAATAACCAACCCCATATGAAGTTGTTTGAAACCCAATAATTACCAGATTCAGATACTAGATTAACCATCTTAACAATCATTAGTGCATAAACGATATTCGCTATAAATTGTTGAACACCAGAGAAAGCACCTACTCTAGCCCAGTCTTTAGCAACGGATAGATCTTCTTTCTTAAACCAGCATATTTTCATAGTTTTTTGTTTGAATAGAATAAATAATCCAACTGTAGCTAATATAATGTTTATGGCAATGTTACTTATAGCAACACCTACTACACCAAACTGAGGGATAAGAATAAAGTCACTAATTATTGTTACAAATACTTTTGCAGCTAAGAAGATATAAAGATTCTTACTCTTTCCTAAAACTACAAACACAACATTTACAAAGTTAATAATTATTCCAACCATAAATGCGATTGTTGATGTGGTCAGGTAAGAGTTCACAAGTGCTAAATCAGTTTCATTTGGATTCATATAAGAAATCAAAGTAGCTGAATAAATCAAAACAACAATTGAAAACACAGTGTACAACGCAAATGCAATAATCATTGTTTTAAATGTAGCATGTGGAAATCTTTTTTTATCGTGTTTAAGTATCACATTTAGTATTGAATAAAGGGGAATAATCAAGAATGCCTGAATTGTTTCATCAATTAAATCAAACCATTCTATCTGGCCAATAACATCGATCTCACTAGTAGATACATGAGTTGAGATAACAAAAGTTTCTATTGTTTGAATAATTGCAGGAACTAGTGCTAGACAAATTAATGATACAAATAATTTCCAATCGAAAAACTTTAATAACTTAAATTTATCTTTTAGCATTAGCATACTCCCTTTCTACCATATTATTGTAATATTTAAGAGGATTAGAGTCTTTCAAATTAACAATATCTCTAAGTTGCTCTGTGCCAGCTTTATCAATAAATTCAAGGTAATCTTTATATCCGAATAACTTCCAATTATTAAGAATAGGAATATTTGTTTGACCACCAAAATTATAAAATTGATACTTATCATAAATGCTTTCATCTATTTCAACAGTTGGGCCTTCAATCGCATCAAACATTTCTTTATCCCACCAGCCAAGTGTTGATTTATGGCTATAAAGTTTGTTAGCACCTGAATTGATTATTGTCTTAAAGAAAGGAATATTCTCGATTTCATCAATTGTTCTATCTCTTTCAATTTCTTTTTCTGATATTCCCATAAAAATACTTCTATTATCTTCTTTTACAACTTCTTTAATGTGCAAATTCGCATAAAGAATACTATCTTTTTCAATTTGAGAGAATGAAGAAAGCATATACTCTAAAGCCTTAAGATTTCCACTTTTACAAACATCATCAGATTTAATATCATATGTGAAATTGTATAGTTTAGTTAATTCCCACATATATGAATCTTTATCTAAGTCTTTAATCTTATCAAGCATTTCAATAATGAATTCTTTTTCTTCTTTATCCTGAGCAAAAGCTAAATGTCTAGGACCATATTTAATGTGAGCATAATACTTGATATCAAATTGAAAATACTGCTTAATAAAATTGAATTCATCTAACTCATTATTATTCAATTCATTTTTGGCCCATTTAGGTAGTTGAGTATAAAAACGACTCTTTACCATATTGCAGTGATCAAATAGATTTTTAAGATTATCTACATTCTTTGTATTAATATCTTCTAATTCAAAATTCGATAAATCGTAATTACGTCTCCAATAATCATCATTACCTTCATTGTTTAGTTTTCCATAATACAATTCAGAAAAAGACACATTATATAATTTAGATAATTCATATAAATGTTCTGTTGTTATATCGTATCCGTTTTCCCATTTACTTACAGCTGCTCTACTAACGCCAAGTAAGTTGGCTATTTTTTGAATTGTATAATTATAATCATTTCTTAATTTTTTTAATAATGTTGCGGTTTGAAAATCACTCATTTTCTATAACCTCCATTTTGAAATACTTTTCTTTTATTTCACTCATACTTAAATTATCGATTTCATTCAATAATTCACTTGTTAATTTTTTATCTCTTCCCTTTAAGAACTCAGCATAATCAAGCTCAGTTTTCCAGTATTCTATATAATCTCTAATTGAAGCCTCATCGTTTCCACCTATAATATCATATTTATGAATAATATATTCTTTATCACCTGATTCAAGCATCTTCTTTAATTTAGAGATTTCCTTAAGTCCTTCTTCAATTTTTCTTTCTTTTTCTTTAAATTCATAGAACCAATGATCTATTTGAGAACGAACTTTTAAATCTGCCATCCAATATTTCTTTTCTCTATTAGTATCAACTTTTTCTCTTTCAGCAATCTTTAAATAAATATCATCAGATATTTCATCATTATTTATAAACCAATTATAGATGTCATTAATATCATCATATGAATGGTCTGGATTACCATATCCATTTAATTGCATTTTTAAACTGAAGTAATAATCCTTTAAAAATCTATTTTTTGAATTATTATCAATTTTATATGTTTTTGTTTTGCTATCATTTTCTTCATCAGGAACTTGAACCTCTAGTGGTTTTAAGCATTGATTATATAATTCTTCTAATCTATCAATGATTCGTTTATTTTCGTTATATCCTTTTTTTATACTCAAGAAACATTTATTGATACATGCTCCTCGTATAATAAGTTCTTTTATTTCTAATTTACGAATCTCTTCAAGATTGTATTCGCCATTGTTTTCTTCATATCTCTTCAAAAAATCGGCTCCATAGCTACTTGGATTTTCATCATAAGGTTCTATATTTTGAAACATTGCAAGAAGCATATCTTTTTGCCAATCTTCAATATCTTTAAATCTTTCCTGAAGAATCGGTACGAATTGCAGTTTATGAACATCAAGTCTAAATGTGAACATTAACATGTTGCGTTCAGAATAAAGTTTTTGTAATTCCCAATATTGTTCATCATTGTTCATATTTCTTATTTCAACAAGCAATTCTGAAATGGCATCTTTAAATATTAAATAATTATCGTTTATTTCTAATTTTGAATTGTTTTTAGCATATTTAGATAATAAATAGAAATGATTAAATAAGAATCTGAATTCATCTTCTTCATTTGCAGTAAAATCTCTATCTATTCTAATTAATACTAATTCTTTAAATCTTTTTGTGATGAGTTTAATTTGTTCGTTTCTAATTTGATATAAATTATCTTTTTTATCAAACCTCATACCCCAGTTTGAATCACATAATAAATAAACATCTTCATAATTAATACTATTTTTATCTTCTGCATCTAATATTTCATCGATTGACTTATTATATATTTCAGCTAATATTTCTAAGTTTTCTGGATTAGGTAATGAATTACCACTTTCCCATTCAGCAATAGCATTAATTGATATTTCAGAGTTGTATTCGCTCATGAATTCATTAGCTAAATCATACTGGGTGAAGTTCTTTCCATCATTCCTCTTCTTTTGAATTCTTAATTTTTTTAGATATTCACCTATTCGTTTTTTATTCATCATATACTCCACCTCGTATAATCTTCTTGGATTCTTTATCCATTATTTCGTATTTGATTCTTTTCATTGTCTTAACACTTTTATCTTTTTTAATCTTAGTATTTTTTTCTTCAGGATATAAATCTTCCTGTTTTATGCAATTGTATAATCTTTGATCTGTTGAATTATGAACATTGAAGTACATATCGGAAGCCATTATCTTAATTCCTTCAATATATTCATCATAAGTAATTGGAACAACTTCTCTAATAGCATCTTTATAATCGTGTTTAACTCTAGGTTTATATCTAACTATGTAGGCTGCTTCTTTACCAGATGATGCCTTTACATAAAACCATTTAGTAATATACCTATGCCTTCCAACATGACCACATTTGGCTAACACCTTATAATATTCAGTTTTCATGGCTCCTCCTTTATTTGCCACTACATTATCTCACATAACAAGGTATTAAAGAATTAGCCAGAGATTAATTTAATAATTAACAGAATATTTTATGTTAACTTTTACTTTATTATACTACAAATCAAGATAAAAAAATATCCCTTAGCACTATAATTTCACTAAGGTGTTAATTAACCAATTGGATCGCATTAATTTTTTGTTATTAATTGTAGTTTTAACCTTATAAAAAGAAAAAAGCCGATATTTTGATATCGACTATACTTAACTTTAATGGTGCGGGATACAGGACTTGAACCTGCATGGTCGCCCACCAGATTCTAAGTCTGGCGTGTCTGCCAATTCCACCAATCCCGCGATTGCTTGAACAATGTTAATTATTACTTAATAAAAAATAAAAATCAAGAATAATAACCAACATTGTGGTTTTTATATTTTGTAAATCCAATTGTCTTTAAGAGATTTACTTATAATTGTTTTTTCCTCACTATAACCTAAAGCTACATGACCAACACCAATATAATCACCTTCAATATTTAATTTTTTTAATAAATTTTTTCCAAATGGTGATTCAATTTCTTCTTTTGCTCGATGAATCCAACAAGAACTTACTCCTAAAGAAGTGGCAGCAAGCATGATATTTTCAATAACACAACTTCCATCATATACGGCAGTAGGAATGTTTTTAGCAATTACTAAAATAATGATTGGAGCGCCATAAAAAGGATCAAAGCCTTCTTTGAAACCACCGATACATGCATTTTCTTTGATAATTTCATTTCTTATTTTTTTATCTTTAATACAAATGATGATTGGTGATTGCTTATTCATACCAGTAGGTGCATATGTACCGGCTTCTAAAATTTGATTTAAAATATCTTCACTAATTTCTTTGTTATTAAATTTTCTAGTACTTCTTCTATTTTTAATTGTATTTAAAGTTTCATTCATATTTTATCCTCTAAAAAAATTATATACCTTTTTTTAAAAAAAACTAAAATTTTTTGCTAATTAATATTTTGGAGGTAAATAAAATTGAAGGAGGAATATATGAAAAAATTTACATCTTTAAAAAGCAATAAAATTAAATACTCACTTGTTGCTTTTCTTTTAGTAGGAGGGAGTATTGGTTTATTAGCTAATAAATATTTTAATACCATTAATAATGGTAATATTTCAGAAATTGAAATAGAAGAAAATGGGATAAGTTTAAAGTTTTTAAGTACAAAAGAAAATGAAGATGGATCAATTTCAAAAACATTTTCTTATGAAGTAAAACCTGAATATGCAACAGATAAAACAATTACTTGTACTTTAAAATTTGTAGATAATTCTGATTGTTCTAGTTATATGAAAGCTCAAATAAATAATGGTGAACAAACAATCACTTTAACAAATATGAAAGCTTTTGATCAACAAATCATAGTAACTTTAATTTCTAATGCTGACAAGAGTAAAACTGCATCTTTAACTTGTGATTATGAAAAAAAACTATTAAGTATTGAAGATCGTGATAAAAATAATAAGCATTATACAATTGGTAATGGTTGGACAAATGCATATGGAGAGACTGGAATTAATGATTTTAAAATAGAAAATTTTATTATTCCTAATTATAGTGTTTTTACTAAAGATAAAAATTATACTTTTTCTTATTCAAAATTTAATTTACAATTTGATGAATTATGCGGCATTACAAATAATAATGATTTATTTAATGAAATTACAGTTGAATTAAAGGATGCTTTATATAATAAGGTTGAAAATCAAGAAGGATATTTATCTAAAGAAGAAGTTTGGAATTTGATTGATTCTAATGAATGGCGTTCAGCATTAAAAGAAACATCGAATAATAATCCTGATGATGATTATTATGTTTCTTATGAAATAATAGGTACTGTAGTTTGTAATGAAAATCCAAAAATAACATTAGAATTAGACACGTTATTTTACTGCTCTTTAAAATATGATTATTCAGAAGAAGTTGTTGGTGTTGATTCAATTAAGTTAGATACTGATAATATTGTTTTTTAGGGTTAAATTATGAATAAAAAAATAATTCTACCGATAATTAGTTCATTTTTAATTTTAGGACTATTAGTTAATATAAATAAAAATGAAACAAAAAATGATACTTATATTTACACAACAGTTTCTAATACTAATGGAATTAATATTCAAATAAAAGAGTTAGCAAGTGAAAGTAATTATGGAGTTAAATCAATTACATATAATGTATATCCACATACAAATACTGATAAGATTTTATATAAAATCAAATATGTAGATAATTCACAAGTCGAAGATGATATTTTAAGTATTAATCATGATGAAAAAAATCGCTTTTTAACAATTAAATGCTTTAAACCTTTTACTAAAAAAATTGTTCTTACTCTCTATGCGGAGTTAAATGAAAATATTAATGCTAGTATTGAATTAGATTTTGTTGAAAAAATATCTCCAACTTTTTCATTAATTACTGATGAAGAGGGAAAACTAAGTATTGATGTTAATTTAAATTCAACAGATGGTTCTTTAAAAGTAGACAAGCAAGTTAAAGAAGAATCATTGAAATTAAATAAAACATTTATTAATAAAGCAAATGAGTATTTAAAAGAAGATTCTTTTATCTTTTTAAAAACAAATGCTCCTTTTTATGAAGATGATACATTTTATTATTATCTTGGAGATTATTTCGATGATGGAGAAAATACTGCTTATAAGCAATATATAAGTGATATGAAAGGTTTTGAATCAACTATAAATGATAAAAATATAAATTTGAATACATATACTATAAAATCATTTTTAGATACTTTATACTCTACAATTTCTATTAATTACATAACATTAATAGATAAAGAAAATGATCGAGAAGTAAATTCATTTTATAATAAAGAAAATATAAATATTAAAATGCCAATCGTTGAATTAGAAAAAAATCATTTTGAAGAATTATTTAATGGAGAAAATGTCGTGTTTGATTATACTTGTAAAATTAATGATGTTCAATATAAATCATCATTTGGTTTAAAAGTTTCTTCATTAGAGATTTCCAAAATTACTTCTTATCCATCATTACAATTTTAATATTATGAGCTGTAAAAAGTATTGATATTAATTACAGCTCTTTTTTATCATAATAATTTAGTTAAATGAATATTATTTTATTGAATTTAAATAAAAAAAGTTATGAAAAACAATGTTTTCAATGTTTAATTATAAAAAAATAATAAAAATTAAAAGAAATACTTAAAAAATAAGTTTAATTTATATTATAATAAAGAAAAAGACAAGAAAGGTTTACTTTTAAATAATAGGGGTTAGAGAAAAATGGATAGTCAACAACAAGAATTTATCAATATGTTAATTGAAAATATTGAAAAAAAGAATAATATTAAAATATTATTTGCAGCAGAAGATAGTTATCAACGTTTTAAATTTCTAAATAAGAAAAATGATTACGATATAAAATTTGTTTATATAAGTAATAGTGCTGATCAAGAAATTGATTTAGAAAAGCAAAATGAACTTTTTAATGTACACGGATATGAATTGCATTATGTTTTAGAAAATTTAATAAGTGGTGATTATAAAATTGTTGAATTACTAAATAGCACAAGTATTTATTTCAAATGCGAAAAATATGATGAAATTAAAAAAATTATTTATGATGCAATTAATATTGAATGTTTTGAAAGATATCTATGTAAAAAAATAAATTTATCATTTAAGAAAGAAATTGAAAATAAAAAAGATGTTGTTGTAACATCCTATTTATCATTGATGGGTGACTACTTATTATTAAAATATTGTCTTGAAATAAAGAGTATTCAAAGTGATATATATCATAATATTCAAAATTTACCAATTAAATTAACTTCATTTATGGATATTTTATATTTAATGGATAAATTTAATGAAATGGAAACAATAAAAACGATTCCATATAATGAATCTTTAAATAAAATTGCTTTAAATTGTTCTACTTGGAATTTGAAAAAATTAAAAAATGTTGAAGAAATAAAAGCTGATAATATAAATAAAATCTATAAAAAAATTATTGAATTATATCCAAGTTATCAGTTAAATAATTAGATACATCAATAATTTTTAATTTATTTTATTAATTCTTTAGCAAGATTATCAAGTTGAGATAGATTTTCTTGATTTAAACTTGAAAGTATTTTTATGTTATTTTCTGCAAATGTAATATTTTTGGAATTACTAAATCTATCTAAAATGACTTTTGTAGCCATTGGAGCCCATGAACCATTATCGATAATGGCAATAAATCTATTTTGATAGTTTCTTTCTATTAAATGTTCAATAAATGTACTCATAAATGGGAATATAGAATTATTATATGTTGTTGTGGCTAAAACAAGTTTATTATATCTAAAAGCATTTTCGACTGCTTCAGACATATCACAACGCGCTAAATCAAATACTTTTATGGTAATATTAGAATATTTTTTTATTAATTTTTCTAATTCTTCAACTGCTTTTTTAGTATGACCATAAACAGAAGTATAAGCAATCACAATTCCGTCATCTTCTACTTTATAAGATGACCAAATATCATATAAATTTAAATAATAAGCAAGATTATCGCTTAAAATTGGTCCGTGTAAAGGACAAATCATGTTAATAGACAAAGTACTTGCTTTTTTTAATAGTGCTTGAACTTGTAAACCGAATTTACCAACAATTCCAATATAATATCTTCTTGCTTCACAAGCCCAATCTTCATCAACATCTAAAGCACCAAATTTACCGAATCCATCCGCGGAGAATAAAATTTTATCATAATCATCATAAGTAACCATAACTTCTGGCCAGTGAACCATAGGTGCAAAAATAAATGTTAAATTATGTTTTCCTAAAGATAAAACTTGTTTATCTGTTACTTCTAATAAATTAGTAAAATTATGATTAAAGAATTGTTTCATCATAATAAATGTTTTCTTATTACCAACAATAATAGTATCTGGATATTCTTTTAAAAAATTTATAATATTTGCCGAATGATCTGGCTCCATATGTTGAATAATTAAATAAGTTGGTTTTTCATCTTTTAAAACTTCTTTAATATTATTTAACCATTCTTCAGTAAAGTTTTGATCAACAGTATCAAAAACGGCGATTTTTTCATCTTTAATAATATAAGAATTATATGACATTCCATGAGGAACTAAATATTGTCCTTCAAATAAATCGATTTGGTGATCGTTAACACCAATATAAAATACATCATTTGTTACTTTATTCATAAAAAACACTCCTATATTAATCTTATAATTTAAAATTTATAATGTAAATTATTTTTGCAATTTCTTAGATTCTTCAAATATTTTTTCTAAAATATTTAAATAAGCTTCTTGATACTTATTATCTAAATAACTAGCATTTTTTTCTTTTAAGATTTGCTCGCGATTAGCATCAAAAATTGGTAAATTTAATTTCTTTTTTTCTTCACCAATTTCTTGACATATTTTTAATCTTTTTTCAATTAATAATGCTAAATCTTTATCAATAATTTCAATTTCTTTTCTTAACTTGTCTAGTTTCATATTAATAATCCTAAATATCCTGCTATAAGTGCGGTTAAAATTAAAAAGCCAATAATAATAAAAAAGTCTTTTCGATGTTCTTTACTTTTTAAAATATAGATACTCCCTAAGCCAGCATTAACAATAAGTCCTGATAAACATGCTCCAAAAGGAAGTGCATTTAAAACAAATAAATTAGCAATTAATACTGAAGAAGCACAATTAGGAATTAAACCGATGATTATCGCAAATAATGGTGATAAATATTTATTTTGAGTTAAAAAACTAACAATCGAATCTTCACCAATAAAATAGATTAAAGTTCCAAATAACATATTAATAACAAATATATAAATAAATATTTTTAATGAATGAATTAAAGGATGTAAAACATGACTATGAAGAAAATCTTCTTTTTCATTATCAATTTCGTGATGACAACAGCCATGATGAATTTCAGGGGTGTGCTCACAATGTTTATAATGTTCTTTTACATTTTTTTTGCTTTTTGAAAATATACAATCAACTAAAAAACCAACAGCAAAACCTAAAACAAATTTGCAAACTATCAATAAAATTACTTGCCAAATTCTATCAGTTGCTGTAAATAAAATAGGTAGAGCTTCATCATTACAAGCAATAAATATAGCAATAATAGTGCCAATTGTAATATGCTTTTTTAAATATAAATCACTGGCTACAATAGAAAATCCACATTGTGGAACCATACCAAACAAGGCTCCTAAAAATGGTGATACTTTTTTGTTTTTTTCTAATAATGAAGATAATTTGGCTTCAAAAAAAGAAAAAATAATATTAAAAATAAATACCACTAAAACTATTTTTAAACTATCTAATAGTGAATCAATAAATACATCTAGCATAATTATCTCCAATTAAATATATTATATGCATAAATTTTAAGTTGTAAAGATTATAAACTATCAACACAAAAAAACTTACAATCGACAGTATTTTCATCAATTGTAACAATAGCGTATGATCCAAATGTATCATCACGTGGTCTAGATAATGAACCTGGATTTATAATATAAATATTATCAATTTTTTTGAAACATTTAACATGAGTATGACCATATAAATATATTAAGCAGTTTTTACTTTTAATATAGTTGATATCAGTATATTTTCCATTGTTACCATGTTCTAAAAAAATATTTCCATATTGAGTATGAATTGTTCTATTTAATGGATAATTATCAAAATCACAATTTCCTAAAACAGAAGAAAAATTATTTAAAGCATAACTTGGTAAACATGAATCACCTAAATGCAAAAAATAATCACAATTTTGATGCTTTAAATAAACTTTATTTAATAAAATTGTGTCTAGGTGAGAATCGGAAACAACTAATAATTTAATCATTTATGGTATGTTCAATAATTTTACTTTTTATTTTTTCAAAATCCTCTAAAGAAAAACCATCATTTTCATGAAGAGAATATAATTGTTTAATGGTTTTTTCTGCTTCTTCTTTAGTATAAGATTCTTTGATTAAATATTCTGTGCTTATTTGAATTGTGCATGTCGGCGCTTTTTTTTCGCTACGGCTTATTCGTCTAATTTTCATTTTGACTCCTTGTATATTTATATAAAAAAATTAAATTTAAAATAAAAGTAGATATCCTACTTGTATTTATATTTTAAATGCTTAAGGAAAATTAATCAAGTGTAAAAAAGTGTCCGCGATTAACTAGGATTTATGATAGTATTAAATAGAGGTATTTATTATGAATATAAAAGAATGTAAAAAATTTGCTAATGTAGCAGTAAATGTTGGAGTTAATTTACAAAAAGGACAAGATGCTTTAATCTTTGTTTCTGCAAAAAATTATAAATTAGCACAAGAAATTGTTAAAGAATGTTATAAAAAAGGTGCAAGAAAAGTTACTGTTGAATTTACTGATGAAGAAATCACTAAACTAAAATATAAATATGAAGAAAAAGAAGTTTTAAGCAAAATGCCTACATGGGAAAGAATGAAATTTAAAGAAAGAAGTGAAATTTGCCCATGTTTAATTTATATTGATGATGATGATCCAGATGCGTTTAATAAATTAGATGCTGAAAAGATTTTTGAATCAAAGATTGCTCGTAGTAAAAAAGTAAAAAAATATCGTAATCAAGAAATGTTATACGATCAATGGACAATTTTAGCTATTCCTTCAACAAATTGGGCAAAAAAAGTTTTCCCTAATGATAATAGTAGAATTGCTAAAAAGAAACTTTTAAAGGCGATTATGCATACAACTAGACTTGATAATGATAATCCTTTACAAGAATGGGAAAATCATATTGCTTTATTAGATGAAAAAGCTAAAAAATTAAATGATTTAAATTTAAATTATTTAGTTTATACTTCAAGTAATGGCACTAATTTAAAACTATATTTACAAGAAAATCATATTTGGTTAAGTGCAAGAAGTAAATCATTAAAAGGAATACCATATTGCGCTAATCTTCCAACTGAAGAAGTTTTTACAATGCCTAAAAAAGATGGTGTCGATGGAGTGGTAGTGTCTACTAAACCATTATCATATAATGGAAAAGTTATTGAAAATTTTAAACTGTATTTTGAAAAAGGAAGAATTGTTAAAGTTGAAGCTGAAAAAAATGAAGAAGTATTAAAAAAAGCAATCAATACAGATGAAGGTTCACATTATTTAGGTGAAGTGGCTTTAGTACCATATTCTTCACCAATTAATGAAACCGGAATTTTATTCTTTAATACTTTATTCGATGAAAATGCTTCTTGTCATTTAGCTTTTGGTGAAGCTTATAAAGAAACTTTAAAAGACTATGATAAAATGCAAGAAGAAGATTATAAAAAAATCAACTACAATGAATCACTCATTCATGTTGACTTTATGATAGGAGCAAAAGATTTACAAATCATTGGTTATGATTTTTCTAATAAACCTTTTGTTATTTTTAAAGATGGGAATTGGGCTATTTAATCATTAATTAAAGAACAAATGATTTGAATATATTTATTTTTTAAGATTTCTTTATTTCCTTTATAGTTTTTTAAATCATTATTATAATCATAGATTAAATTTAAAATAATGTGAGTTACTTCTTCGGAATTTTTAATAAAAATACCCGTATCATTACAAGCTTTAACAAATAAATTTTCCATTTTATTAAAAAATATAGATAAAGTTTTATTTACATACGGAATGTTTTTTTCATAAACAATAGGCGAAGAAAAAAATTCATCAGAAACTTTTTCTAAAATATTTTTAATAATAAGACTTAATTCTACATCATATTCTTTTAATCGAAATTGGTTATAAAAATAATCATCACTTTTACTAAGCAGTTCATTAAGCCAAATTTCAAATAATTCTTTTTTATCATTAAAATAAGAATATACTATACCAACTGATACCTTTGCTTCTTTAGCAATAATAATGGTATTAGTTTTTTTATAACCATTTTTATGAAACAATTTTTTTGCTACTTCAATAATAGCATTCCTAGTATTGATTGCCCTTCCTTGGGATGGGGATTTAATTGATCTATTCATAATACTCCTTTGCAAACCTACGAATATTATAGTTTAGTTTATTTTTATTTGCTATATTTTTGTAAAGCAAAATATCATCACATAAAAAAATTTTTAACATAATTTATAACTGTATGAAAGAAATTATATTGACTTTAAGTGGCATTATTTTTATTTTTATGATGACCTTTTTAGGAGCATTAACAATCCTTTTTAGAAAAAGAAAAACAGGTGAATTATCAAAAAATATTTTTTTAGGCTTTGCAGGCGGAGTAATGCTTGCTTCTTCTTTTTTTTCTTTATTAATTCCAAGCTTTAATTATTCAAAAATGATTAATATTTCTCATGCTTTACCAGCGGCAGGAGGAATTATTATTGGATCAATTTTTATTTTATTTTTTGATATTATTATTTCTAAAAATGAAAATAAAAATTATAAAGATAAAAAAATGTTTTTAGCTATGACTTTACATAATATTCCAGAAGGATTATCAGTAGGTTTAACATTTGGTTTGGCTCTTAGCAATTATCAAGATATTACTATTGCTTCAGGGATTATTTTTGCTCTTGGAATTGGTATCCAAAATTTTCCAGAAGGAGCGGCTTTATCTTTACCTTTATATGATTCTACTAAAAGTAAAAAGAAAGCATTATTACTATCAACTTTATCTGGTGTAGTTGAACCAATTTTTGCTTTAATTGGCATATTTTTAGCTACAAAAGTTGTTTATTTAATGCCATGGTCTCTTTGCTTTGGAGCAGGTTCAATGATATATGTTATTATTGATGAACTAATTGTAAATTGTGAATCAAACAAAGAAAAAAGAATTGTTAATTTATCTTTTATTGTAGGATTTTTAATTATGATGATTTTAGATTTATGCTTTTAAGTATTGACAAATTTCAAAAAATAAGATAAATTAAAATTAGAATAATTCTAAAAATTATGACAAAAAACAGAAAACTTATTTATTCCATAGTAAATTCTTCTTGCGAGCATATGACTGCAGATGAAATTTACATTAAAGTAAAAAAACAAAATTGTAAAATGGTTTATGCAACAGTTTACAATTGTTTGTCATACCTAGTTGAACAAGGATTAATTAGAAGGATTCAAGTGGCAAATAATGCTGATAGATATGATAAGAATACTATCATACATGATCATTTTCTATGCAAAAAATGTGGTAAGGTGATGGATAAAAAACCATGTTTTAATTCTTTTACTGGCTTTGATGAAAATGAAAATAAAATTGAATCATACGAATTAATTTATTATGGAATATGTAAAGAATGTTTAAATAAGGAGGGAAAGAATTATGAAAAAATTTAGATGTAAGGTTTGTGGAAAGGTTTTTGAATCTAATGAAGAAAATCCTATTTGCCCAGTTTGCAAAAAAGGTGGAGATGCATTAGAAGAAATTAAAGAAAAAACTTTAAAAGGTTCAAAAACAGAACAAAATTTAATGACTGCTTTTGCTGGTGAATCACAAGCTAGAAATAAATACACATATTTTGCTTCAAAAGCTAAAAAAGAAGGTTACGAACAAATTGCAAGTTTATTTTTAGAAACTGCTGATAATGAAAAAGAACATGCAAAACTTTGGTTTAAACATTTAAATGGAATTGGTACAACTGCTGAAAATTTAAAAGCTGCTGCTAGTGGTGAAAACTATGAATGGACAGAAATGTATGATGAATTCGCTCGTGTAGCAGATGAAGAAGGTTTCCACGATATTGCAAATCAATTTAGAGGTGTTGCTGCAATTGAAAAACATCATGAAGAAAGATATCTTGCTTTATTAAAAAATGTTGAAAATTTAGAAGTTTTTAAAAAGAGCACAGGTATTCATACTTGGAAGTGTCGTAATTGTGGATGCATAGTTATTTCTGAAGCCGCTCCAAAAATTTGCCCAGTTTGCTTACATCCTCAAGCATATTTTGAATTAGCAGATCACGATAACTTTTAATAAAATCGAATAAGCGATTAAATTTCGCTTATTTTTTTTAAACTATTTAATTTTTTATTGTTTTTTTATATAATAAGTATGCCATCGCGATTCAGTATTATGAATCAGGTCAGGACCGGAAGGTAGCAGCCTTAAGTATTTACTGTTTGTGCGGTGGTTTTAATTTATGGATGATTTATATTATTTAAATTTAGCACTTGAAGAAGCAAGATTAGCTTTAAAAGAAGATGAAGTACCTGTTGGGGCTGTTTTAGTCATGGATGATAAAGTTATTGCTTCTAGCCATAATACTAAACAAAAAGATCAATTAATTATTAGTCATGCAGAAATTAATTGTATAATTGAAGCAAGTAAAAAACTACATAATTATTGTTTAGATAAATGTGTTTTATATGTAACTCTTGAGCCATGTCAAATGTGTGCAGGCGCTCTTCAACAAGCCAAAATAAAAAAGATTGTTTTTGGAGCCAAAGATTATAAAAATGGCGCATGTGGAGGTTTGTACGATTTCTTTTTTATTCCTAAAATGAATTATTATCCACTTATTTCATATTTAGAAAATGATGAATGTTTACAAATAATAAAAGAATATTTTATAAAAAAAAGGAAAAAATAAAGGATATGAAAATATCCTTTTTTAAAAACTTTATTTGGTTTATTTCCTTAATATTATTTTTATTCTTTAGTTCATTTTTTTTAGTTTCAATTACTTATTTTAATCATAAAAATGAAGTAATCACTTATGAAAATATTGAAATTTATAAAAAAAATGAAATACAAAATTTTAATGCTTATTTTGAAAATAATGATTTATATATTATTATTTGCTTAAATGAAACTAAAGATGATTTCTTTTTATTAGATTATGCCTATTACTATTTTTTTAAATATGAGAAAAATATTTATTTAGAAGCTAGTTATAATAATCAAGTTAATTATATTGTGATAAATAATAATGGAATTGCTAGTTTTCTAATAAATGTTTTATAATTTCAAACATTTCATACATTTCTTGAACTACAACATGTTCAAATCTTCCATGACATAATCTATCACCATTACCAAGATTTGGACAAGGTAATCCCATATAAGTAATTCTAGCTCCATCAGTTCCACCTCTAATTGGAACAGATGTATAATGTAAATTTAATTGTTTATAAGTTTCTTGGATTTTTTTAATAGCTAAATTATCTTTATCAAAATAATATTTCATATTACGATATTGGTCTTTTATTTCTAAATTAACTTTTGCAAGTGGATATTTGTTTTCAATAGTTTCTTTTGCTTTTAAAAATGATTCTTTTTGTTGAGATAAAATATTTTCATCATGATTTCTTAAAATATAACTCATTGTACAATTTTCAACATCACCAGAAATTTCTTCAAGATGATTAAAACCTTGATAGCCTTCAGTTTTTGATGGAATCATTTCTGGATTAAGTAAATTATTAAATTCCACACTAAGCAAAATAGCATTAATCATTTTATCTTTGGCGTCCCCTGGATGAATACCAACTCCTTGAATTTGAACTTTACATGAAGCAGCATTAAAGTTTTCATAATTGATTTGGTTGGTTTCTCCTCCATCAAGAGTATAAGCAATATCGGCATCCATTTTTTTGACATCAAAATGATCTGCGCCACTTCCAATTTCTTCATCAGGAGTAAAACAAATTCTAATTGGAGCATGATTAATGTCTTTATTTTTAGCATAATATTCACAAATTGCCATAATAATAGCAATTCCTGCTTTATCATCACCACCTAAAAGATGTTCACCATCGGTAACAATTAATGTTTTATTAATTTCATTTTTTAAAGTTGGAAATTGTTTTGGTGAAAGAGTATATTTTTCATTTAGTTTAATATCATTACCATCATAATTATATATAAATCTTGGCTCAAAATTTCCTCCTGGAAGCGTAGGAGCAGTATCCATATGGGCAATTAAACCAATTTTCTTTTTTGAATTATCGCCTTCAATTTTACAATAGACTAAACCAAATTCATCAACTTCTACTTCTAAGCCTAAATTATTTAATTCATTTTTTAATAGATTAGCTAAAATTAATTGTTTACTAGTTGAAGGATATGTTGAAGAGTTTTCACTTGATTCAGTATCTATTTTTACATATCTAATAAATTTGTTTTCGATTTTTTCCATGATTTATTCTCCTATAGTTATTCTTTTATTACACATTTGAATGCAAATAGAAGTAATATTGTTTAAATTTTCTTGTTCAGGGTTTATTAACCATCTTGAATATAAAGAACTAATTCCGGCAGATAAAAAATAATAAGAATAACGATCATAATCACTAATATTTTTTTCAGCAAATGCTTTAGAAATTATTAAAGTAAATTTTTCACCTAATTGTTTTAAAAATTCACTTAAAAGAAGTGTTTTTGCAAGCAAATGATATATTTCGAAGTTATCTAATAAATAGGTATTTACTTCATTAAATAGTTCATCTAAATTATTGATAGATCCTGATAAAACATTATCAAGTAATGAGCAAAGACCATTAATAGCTTCACTTTGTAAGTCTTCAATAATTTCTGAAGTATTACGATAATGAGCGTAAAATGTCTTACGATGAATATTACATTCTCGACATAATTCAGAAACTGTAATATCATTTAATTCCTTTTTTTGTAAAATATTTAAAAAGGACATTTTTATTTTTTTCTCTGTTTTATAAATTCTTGCATCCATATAACTATTCTAGCAAAAAAAGTAACAGTTGTATAAATAAATTTAATCTTTTTTCTTTTTTTACTTTTCTTGTGTTTAAAAAAAATTTTTTATTTGTTATATTAGATAAGGTGATAAAATTATGCAACAAGATAAGATGATTGAAAGACTTGATTCGATGGAAAAACGCTTAAAAGAAATTGATGATCTTTTATGTCAAGATGATATTGTATCAAATATTTCAAAAATGACTGAATTAAATAAAGAAAGAGCAAATTTAGAAGAACCAGTTGAAAAATATCAAGAATATAAAAAAATGCTTCAAGATATTGAAGACTCAAAAATAATGGAAAATGATGAAGATCCAGAAATAGTCGCATTTGCTAAAGAAAATATCAAAGATTTAACTACTAAAAGTTCAGAATTATATGATGAAATTAAAATTATGTTAATTCCTAAGGATCCAAATGATGAAAAGAATATTATTTGTGAGATTAGAGGTGCTGCTGGTGGTGATGAAGCAAATATTTTTGCTGGTGATTTGTTTAGAATGTACACTCGTTATGCTGAACAAAAAGGTTGGAAAATTCAAGTTTTAGATTCTAATGAATCTGAAATGGGGGGATTTGCTTCGATTTCTTTTATGATTAAAGGTGAAGGTGTTTATTCAAGATTAAAATTTGAATCAGGAGCACATCGTGTTCAACGTGTTCCAAAGACAGAAGCAAGTGGAAGAATTCATACTTCTACTGCAACAGTTTTAGTAATGCCAGAAACTCAAGAAGTAGAAGTTAATATTAATCCTAATGATTTACAAATTGATACATATCGTTCTTCTGGAGCGGGTGGACAAAATGTTAATAAAACAGAATCTGCTGTTAGAATTACTCATATTCCTACTGGTATTGTAGTAGCTTGCCAAGTTGAAAGATCTCAATTACAAAATAGAGAAATTGCTATGAATCTTCTTAGAGCAAGAGTTTATGCGGCCGCTCAAGCTGAACAAAATGAAAAAATTGATTCAGAAAGAAGATTAAAAGTTGGTACAGGTGAACGTTCTGAAAAAATTAGAACATATAATTATCCTCAAAATAGAGTTACAGATCATCGTATTGGTTTTACTATTCAAAAACTTGATCGTGTTATGGAAGGTGATTTAGAAGAAATTCTTGATGCTTTAATTAATGCTGATCAACAAGATAAACTTGCTAGTGAAGAAAAATAATGAAAACATTAAAAGAGATAATTAATTATTCGAAAGAATTTGTAGATGATAATTTATCTTTTGAAGAAATAAAGTGGCTATTATTAGACACTTTTTCTTTACAAGAATATCAATTAATTTCTTTAAAAGAAAAAGAATTTGATGATGAAGAATATTTAAAAAAGTTGAAATTAGCAAAAAAAATTCCAGTTAGTTATTTATTAAATTATCAAATATTTTTTGGCTATAAATTTTATGTTGATAATAATGTTTTAATCCCTCGTAACGAAACAGAAGAGTTAGTTGAACATGTTTTAAATTATATTTTTGATAATAATTATAAAAATATTAAAATCCTTGAAATTGGAACTGGATCTGGTTGTATTGCTATTTCTTTAAAAAAAGAACTTGATAAAAGAAATATTAATTCTTTTATTCTAGCGGTTGATATTTCTCAAAAAGCTTTAGAAATTGCCAAAAAAAATGCATTTGATAATAACGCAAATATTGATTTTATATTATCAGATTGTTTAGATAATGTAACTAATGATGATTTTGATATAGTAGTATCTAATCCACCTTATATCAATAAAGATAATTATGTTTCTAAAAGAGTTCTTGATAATGAACCACATTTAGCTTTATTTGCGGAAGATAAAGGATTAGCTATTTATAAGAAAATATTTTTACAAATAAAAAAATTTTCTTTTTTAAAAGCAGTTTTTTTTGAAATTTCTCCTGATTTAAAATCTAATTTAGAAAATATAAAAAATATTTATTTACCACAATTTCATAGTCAATATTTATTAGATATAAATAAATATGTTCGTTTTGCTGTTTATTTAAAGTATTAAATTTATAATTTTGACCAAATTAATTATGAAGAGGTCAAAAAAATGAATAACTATCTATTTTTATCTAGTATTACTTTAATTTCCACAATTGCTGTTTGCACTCAAGAACCAATTTCTTTTTCTTATACTTATAAAGTTATTGGTGCTAGTAGAAGTGTAGAAGATATAAAGAATACGTATTTTTACAAAGAAAAATTGATTGAAACTTATGAAAATTTAGTTTTTGAATATTCAAAAAATGATCATCAAACAATTATTGTTAATAATTTAGATATGTTTAAATTTGATGAACATTGTTCTGTTTATTATAATGGCACAATTGTTTTATTAATTGATCAAGGTTTAGGCTATGTTTTAGAAGGAAAATTAAAAACAAATGTTTGTGATGAAGAAGCTAAAAATGAGAAGTATTTTATTTTAGAATTGTTTAGTTAATTATGTGCAAATCTATTTTGTTTAAGCGATTTATATATGAAAAAATTATATTTTATTAACGGTGTTTTTTTGTTTTAGTTTCAATGATAATTATTTAAACAATTGTAATATTAAGGACAATTTAATTAATAATAATATAAAAAAAATATATAAAGATGATTATAACATAAATGGGTCTTTAAAATTTAATAATGATTTTTTAAAAGTTAATTCTTCAGTTCTTAATATAGAAATATGTAATCCTATTTTTTATAAAAATGATAAGAAAAATTATATTTTATTAAAACTAACTGATGAAAATAAAAAAATGATTTCAAATATTTCTTTTGCAAATGTTAATAATAATTATATTTGCTCAATTGATTATAATTATAATGATGAGAAGCATATTATCATTTGCAATTTAACGTTTACAATATAAGTATAAGTTATTTAATTTCGTTAATTAATAATATTGTTTTTAATATTAATGGATTGATAAAAATTTATTATAGTATTATTTCTTGTTTAATAATGATATTTATTTATTTTATAAGAAAATATATAATACTAAAGAGTTAAATTAATAAAAAAACTATAAAGAAATGCTATAAAATTATAGTGTTTTTTTGCTGTTTCTATAAATGTAAGCGGTTACCATTGACAAAAATGAATGGAGATGTTAATTTGATAATAGATAGTGTATCAAAATGATAGATTATCTATCAAAGGAGAAATGATGAGTAAAATTAAAGATGCACAAATGAATTTTATTTTAGATGAAGCAACAAAATTATTTTTTGAAAAATCAATCACTAGTGTAACTATGAGTGATATTGCTTCAGAAATTGGAGTTGGAGAGGCAACTTTATATCGTTATTTTGGAAAGAAACAAAATTTAGTTATTAAAGTTGCAGAAAGATTATCATCAAATTTACTAGAAAAATATTTTTCTTTTTCTAATGATAAAAATGGCTATGAAAATATTAAAGAATTTTATGAAGCATATTTAAAAATATTTATTGATAATAAATCATATTATGCTTTTGTTTATTCTTTAGATGCTTATTTACATAATGAGTCACAATTAAATTTAGATTTATATAATGTTAATATTAAAAAGTTTAAAGATTTATTTATTTCTTCTTATCAAAAAGGAATTGAAGATAAATCGTTAAAAGATGATATTGATTTAAATTTATTTTACCGAACAACTGCAATTTCTTTATTATCTTTTTGTAAGAAATTGGCAATTGAAGATATTTTAATTGAAGATAAAGATTCCAATCAACAATTAGAAATTAAACAATTAATAGACTTATTCTTATTTAGGATAAAACAATAATTTTTGAGGAGGAAAATATGAAAAAAAGACTAACAAAAAAGCAAATGTGGATATTTGCATTAGGACAACTTGGATGGTCAATTTTAGGTGGGATTATTAATGCATGGCTAGTAACTTTTTATTTGCCAACTCAATCTGATTTAAATGATGGAGCAATTCAGTTTATTACACCTGGTTTAGTGGTTTTTGGTGTTTTAACAATTCTTGGTTTAATTACTTTTGGATGTCGTATTTTTGATGCTGTGACAGATCCATTAATTGCAACATTATCTGATAGAAGTAAAAATCCAAAAGGAAGAAGAATACCATTTATGCGTTTTGCTGCTATTCCATTTGCTTTAACAACTGTTTTAGTTTTCTTTGCTCCAATTAATGAAATTTCGAATTGGAATGTCGCTTGGATTTGTGTTTTCTTAGTATTATTTTACTTATTTATGACAATGTATTGTACTCCATATAATGCGTTGATCTCTGAATTTGGTAAAACTCAAGAAGATCGTATGTATATATCTACTTCAATTTCTTTAACATATTTTATTGGTACAATGCTAGCGTATTTACCATTTGTATTTGGTGGAGTATTAAAACAATATGTTTCTTATGATTGGGCTTATCGTATTTGTTTTATTGTTTTAAGTATTATTGCTTTAATCTTTATGTTAATACCAACATTTAAATTAAAGGAAACTGATTTTGTAGAATCAAAACCATCAAATTCTAATGTAATTAAATCTTTAAGCTCAACTTTTAAAAATAAGCAATTTAGAATTTTTGTTGGTTCAGATATTGCATATTGGATTGGATTAACTTTATTTCAAACAGGGTTACCTTTCTTTGTAAAAGTGTCAATGCAATTAGATGAATTTTATACTATGGTATTTTTAGGTGCAATGACAGTATTATCTGCTTGTTTTTATCCTACTGTTAGCAAACTTGTAGCAAAATTTGGTAAAAGAAAATTAGTATGTTTTGGTTTTTTGGGTTTGGCTTTAGCGTATATTATTACTGCTTTAATTGGTGTTATTCCTTTACCAGGAATTGTTTTTGGAATATTAATAGTTCTAATAGCAAGTTTTCCTATGTCTTTACTTGGAATTATACCTCAATCGATTGTTGCTGATATTGCTGAAGAAGATGCAATCAAGACAAATGAAAAAAGAGAAGGAATGTTTTTTGCAGCAAGAACATTTGCTATGAAAATGGGACAATCTATTGCCATGCTTGTTTTTACTTCTTTAGCAATTATTGGGTCAAATCAAGATTTATCAAGTAATGATTTAGTAGCGTCAAGTTTGGGCTTAAGAATTGTAGCAATCGTGGCAATTGTATTTTGTATTTTAGGTGCTATTATTCTTTATTTCTATAATGAAAAATGGGTAATGAAAGTTATTGAAGATTCAAAGGAAGAACAAAATAAAAATGATTAACATTTCGTATTATAAAAATGGTGTAATTTATATAAGTAATAAACTTGAAAATGAAGATTATTATCTTGAATTTATTGACAATGAAGAACATCATATAGTTAATATTTATCCAAAAAAAGAAATAACATTGAAATCATTTGCGTTAATTCAAGACTTTAAATTTAAAAAAGGCGATCAAGTTTTGGTTAATGGTTATCAATCTTGGACAGATACAAGAGAATTTAATATTAATGAATCTTTAAAAACAATTAAAATGCCTTCATTTATTTCTAATAAGTATAAATTTAAAGCATATGGAGATTATTTATTTAAAAAGACAAGAAAACATGTTTTACATGGTTATACTTATGCTTATTTAAAAAGAGATAATATTATTCAATTATATGGTTCTTTAAATTATCAAAATGCATATTTAATTATTAATTATGATATTAAAAGAAATCGAATCATTTTAGAAAGTGATTGTGAAAATAAAATTCTTAAGGACAAATTTACTTTATTAAATTATTGTTATTTAGAAGGAAAAGTTATTGAAACTCAACAATTATATTTTTCTAAAATAGGAAATTCTAATCATTTAAAGTTAAGAGGTTATACTTCATGGTATAATTATTATCAAGATATTAATGAAGAAAAAATTGATAATGCTTTAGAAGGAATTGATGATTCTAATTATGATATATTCCAGATTGATGATGGATATGAAACATTTGTTGGAGATTGGCTTAAAATTGATCAAAATAAATTTCCTCAAGGATTAAGTAATATTGTAAAAAAGATTCATAATAAAAATTTAAAAGCGGGTATTTGGCTCGCTCCATTTATCGTGGAAGAAAAAAGTGAAATTTTCAATGAACATCCAGATTGGATTTATAAAGAAAATAATCAAATAGTTTATGCTGGAAAAAATTGGTCTAGACAAGTTCCTTTAGATATTAACAATAAAGAAGTTCGTGAATATATAAAAAAGTGCTTAAATTATTATCTTGAATTAGGATTTGATTTTTTTAAATTAGATTTTCTTTATGCTGCTAATTTAGTAAAAGTGAAAGGGCAAACAAGAGCTGAAACTATGTATCAAATGATGTCTTTTATAAGAAATATTTTAAAAGATAAGTTGATTTTAGGATGTGGATTACCTTTAGAAAGTGGATTTAATCTTGTTGATTATTGTAGAATTGGTCCAGATGTAAGTTTAAGTTTTGATGATATATTTTACATGCGTTTAGCCCATCGCGAAAGAATTTCGACAAAAATAACTTTATTAAATACAATTTATCGTTATCCAATGGATAAGTATGTATTTAGAAATGATCCTGATGTTTATTTATTAAGAGATGATAATATTAATTTGTCTAATAAGCAAAAAGAAGCTTTATTAAAGATAAATTTTTTATGTGGTGCGCTTTATTTTACTAGCGATAATGTAATTAATTATAATTTAGAAAAAAGGAATTTATTATTTGAAGCAAGTAAGTTACAAGATGCAATTTTAACTAATATTATTACAAAAAAAGAAGTGATTATTTTAGAATATATGTTAAATGGAAAAAATGAACAATTAATTTATAATTTTAAAAAAGGAGTAATTGAGAATGGATAAATCTAGTGTTATTTTTGGAAATGAAATACCAAAAAAGATAGTAAAAAAAGCTGAAAAATCTAAGAAATCATATCAAAAAAAATATGGTGATGATAGTAATGTTGATTATAAAATTGGGTTTGAAAAAATTAATGAATTAGATTTTATCAATGTTAATAATATTGTGAGTAAAACACAAAATGAAAAATTTCCTGACAATGCTTTAATTGTTGGTAATATTCGCATGGGGTTTGGACATTATCGCATTTCTATAGCTATGGCAAGTTGTGCTCATGCATTAGGCTATGAGCCATATTGGTTTGATTTAGCTAGTTTTGAGGCAACAGGATCAAAAATGATTCAAGCACAAAATAATTTATATTCTTTAGGTTCAAAAATTTCTCAAAAATCAAAATTGTTTAATCATTTTATTTGGGAAAAAGTAAATCGTGATACCTTTAAAAAAATAACTTACAATGCTACTGATCAAAAAAATAGTGAGAATCTAGTCCCTTTATTTAAAAACATTCCCCAAGATATTCCTTTTATTGCTACTCATGCTTGGCCAAGTCAAGGCGCTATTCATTCTGGAATGAAAAATGTTGTTAATGCTATACCTGATAATTGGCCTATGGCATTACATTTGTCTGAAGGCGCTATTCATACTGTTCAAACAAATTTTGCATATTATGGATATAAAAGATTAGATGGATTTAGTAAACATGATTTGAAACATATGCCTAATGATGATTTGAAGATGGTTGGACATTATGTTGATCATGAAATTGTCTCTAATTTAGAAGAGGATACATCTTTTAGAATAAATAGGATCCAACAAAAAGAGGCACTTAGAATTTTATTAAGTGTTGGTGGAGCGGGTGCAGGACAAAAACAATTTTTAAAAATAATTAAACATTTATTACCTTATGTTAAAGGAAATAAAGTGGCATTATTCATTAATTATGGTGATCATTTAAATGTTTATGAATATCTTTGCCATAATATTAAAGATTTTAATCAAAATAAAACATTTTTTAACCAATATAATGAATTTAAAGATTTTGTGTTAGATATGAATAATAATACGATTACTGGAATATATAATATTTTTCATCAAGATATTTTTCCGGCTGTATATTCAACTAACTTATTAATGAGAAAATGTGACTTATTGATAACTAAACCTAGTGAACTTGTTTTTTATCCAATTCCCAAGATTTTTATGCGTCATATAGGTGGACACGAAGTATTTGGGGCAATTTATGATTCGGAAATAGGTGATGGAACTTATGAATGTGATAATGAAAATAAGTTAAATAAAATGCTTGATGATTTTATTTTAGATTCAGATTTATTAATGCATATGTATAATCAAATTTTAAAATTTAAAAATGAAGGATTATATAATGGTGCATATGAATGTGTAAAATTAGCTACTAAAAATATAAAATAAATATTTAAAATAAAATTTTAATTAATTATAATATCAAATATGGAAACGAAAATATTATCTTTTATAGACCAAGAATGCTTAAAAATTATTAATGATGGTGACGTACTCGCCTTTCCTACAGAAACTGTCTATGGTTTAGGAATTATTTATGATCAAGAAAAGGCCTTTACTACTTTATGTGCTTTAAAAGAAAGACCACCAGAAAAACCTTTTACAATTATGTTAAGTAAAAAAGAAGATATTCATTTATTTGTTGATGTTGATGAAAATATTCAAAGAGTAATTGATACTTTTATGCCAGGTGAAATAACTCTTTTATTAAAAGCAAAAAAAGGCTTATATCCTTGGTTAACCTTAAAAGAAAAAACTGTGGGAATTAGAATTTCATCTAATAAAGATGTGCAAGATTTAATTCAAAGAGTTAATAAACCGATGTTAGTGACTTCCGCAAATATGTCAGGAAGTGCCCCTTTATTAAATACAGATGATGTCTATAAAGTTTTTAATAGTAAAATTAGAGGAATTGTTAAAGGTAAGGTAGATTCTTGTTTACCTTCAACTATTGTTTTAATTATAGATAATGAAATAAAATTAATTCGTCAAGGAAGTATTGAATTTAATAAAATTAAGGAGGTTTATGAAAATGAAAATTGCTCTTGCTTGTGATCACGGTGGATTTAATTTAAAAGAAGAAATTAAAAAGTATTTATTAGATAATAAATATGAAGTAGAAGATTTTGGAATTTATTCTCTTGAATCTTGTGATTATCCTGTTTTTGCTAAGAAAGCTGCTTTAGCTGTTAGTAATAACGAATGTGAAAAAGGAATAGTTATTTGCACTACTGGTGAAGGTGTTTGTATGACTTGTAACAAAGTTAAAGGTATTAGATGTGGGCTTGTTTATAATGAAGATGTAGCAAAATTAATTAGACAACATAATAATGCAAATATGATGTCAATTGGCGCAAAATTTACTCCTTTAGAAGAAGCTAAAAAATATGTTGATTTATTCTTAACTACTGACTTTGAAGGCGGTAGACATATTAGAAGAGTTAATTTAATTGAAGAATAAAATTTTAAAAGCATAATTTTTATTAATTATGTTTTTTTTTACATTTATTTCACCATTAAAGAATATGTTTTAATAGGTGATTTTATGAAATTTGAAAAATATCAAGCTAATGGTAATGATTTTATCGTGCTTGATGAAAATTATACTCATAAATCTTTGTTAGCTAAAAAACTATGTTCTAGAAAAGAAAGTGTTGGCGCGGATGGCTTAATTTTTTTTAATAAATACCAAAATAGAATTTTCTTTTTTAATCAAGATGGAAGTGAAGCAAATTTATGTGTGAATGGTTTAAGATGTTTGGGTTTATATCTTTATAGGCATAATATATTAAAAAAAAGAAGAAAGATTAATTTTGGTAATACGTTTTATTATTTAGAAGTGTATCAAGATAATCCTTTTTTAATTAAAGTTATTTTTAATAAGAAAGATTATTCTTTTCAAACAAAAACTTTTAAACACAAAAAGATTTATTTAATTGATATAGGTAATAAACATTTAGTTTGTGATAAATCTTTAGAAAGTAAATTATCTTCTTTAGTTGAAATTTGTCCTAGTTACAATATAAATTTTGTTAAGATAATTTCTCAAGATAAAATAAGTGTTAAAACTTTTGAAAGAGGGGTTGGGTTTACTTTAAACTGTGGAAGTGGTAGTTTAGCAAGTAGTGTAGTTTATCATAAATTAAATTTAATTAATGAAAAAGTTAATGTTGATGATAAATTAGAGATTGATTTATCGACTTGTACTTTGCTTGGTAAAGCTAATTTTGTTTTTCAAGGTGAAATATGAGTTTTGAAGTTATTACGGCTTTAATTACTCCATTTTTTAAAAATGGAAAAGTAAATTATAAAGGATTATGTTCATTAATTGATTATCAATTAAAAAATGAAATAGATACTTTTGTTATTTTTGGAACAACAGGTGAAGGGGCTACTATTTCTAATAAAGAAAAATATCATATAATTAAAAAACTAAATAATGATTATGGTTTATTGATTAATTTAATCGTTGGTGTATCGCAAATTGATACTTTATTAGCCATTGAAGAAGTAAAGTATTTGTCTAAATTAAAAATACAAGGCTTTTTAGTCTTGTCACCTACATATTTAAAAACGAATGAACAAGGAGTTATTAATCATTTTCTAAAAATTGCCGAAAGTACATCTTTTTTGGTGTATTTATATTATATTCCTAAAAGAACTGGGCAAAGTTTTTCTCCAGAAATTTTGAAAGTTTTAAAACAACAAAAAAACATTCGAGGAATTAAAGATGCTTCGAATAGTAAGAAATATTTTGAACATTTATTAACTTTTCAAGATTTAAATTTTCAAATATATTCTGGTGAAGATGCTTCTTTAATGGAAATAATTAAAAATGCTAATGGATTAGTTTCAGTGATTTCTAATGCTTATCCTAAAACTATTAAAGATATTGTTAGATTATATGAAAGTAATTATTTAGATGAAGCTCAATGCTTATTTGATAAAATTTCAAAAATGATAGAACTACTCTTTTTAGAACCTAATCCTATTCCAATTAAATATTTAATGAGCAGAATCTTATTTTTGACAAATAATTACCATTTGCCATTGTATTATCCTAGTGAAGAACTTAAGCAAATGATAGATGAAGAGATGAGGAGATTGAATAATGAAGATTTTATTGATCGGTAAAGGTAGGATGTCTATTGAATTTAAAAAGTTGTATTCTAATGAAATTGTTGATAATTTTTCTAGTAAAGAAGAATTTAAAGATTATGATAATTTAGATGGAGTAATAGATTTTTCTTATCCAGAATTATCTATTTCTAGTGCAAGTTATTGTTTAAAACATCATATTCCTTTAGTTATTGGAACAACAAATTTGACTGATAAACAATTGCAAATAATTAAAGATGTTAGTAAAAAAATCCCTATTTGTGTAGATAGTAATTTTTCTTTAGGTATTTTAAAATTAAAAAAATGTATTGATTCTTTATCTTCATGCCATTTTGATAAAATTATTATTAGAGAATATCATCATGTAGATAAAAAAGACACTCCAAGTGGAACCGCCTTATCTTTAAAAAAATATTTAAATAAATTATTTTTAAATAGTATAGAAATTATGTCTTTTAGAGAAGGCAATATTTGTGGAATGCATTCAATTGAATTTATTAATAAAGGTGAAAGTATTATTTTAACTCATGATGCAAAAAGTAGAAGTATTTTTGCTTCTGGAGCATATGAAGCTTTAAAGATTTTAAAAAATAAAAATAAAGGATTTTTCAATTTTGGAGAAATTATTAATGGATAAAAAAACAATAGCCATTTTAATTTTTTCATATGAAAAAGAAATAAAAAATATTGATAATTTAAAAATAATTGGTAGTAAATATTTTTCTTTTATAAAAGATGATTTTAAATTATTAAAAAAGTTTGTGGAAAATAATAATTTATCTTCATTTGAATTCTTTTTACAATCAGTTAATCAAGGCTTTCCTTTAATGAAGTATGAAGAAAATGATTATCGTATTGAACCAGGAGCAATTATTCGTGATCAAGTTAGTTTAGGTCATAAATGTGTTATTTTAATGAATTCGACAATTAATGTTGGAGCAAAGATTGGAAATAATACAATGATTGATATGAATGTAGTTATTGGTTCAAGTGCAGTAATAGGAAATAATTGTCATATTGGGGCAGGAGCAGTTATTGCAGGTATCATGGAACCCAATAACAAAAAGAATGTAGTAATTGAAGATAACGTATTTATTGGCGCTAATAGTGTGGTTTTAGAAGGAATAACTATTGGTCATCATTCTATTATTGGTGCAATGTGTTTAGTAAATAAAGATATTCCACCTTACTCTTTAGTAATGGGTGTACCTTGTAAAGTAGTAAAAAAAGTTGATAAAAGATTATTAGAAAAATGCAAGATAGAGATGAACTTAAGATAATTAGAAGATATTTACATCAACATCCAGAATTATCATTTCAAGAATATAACACGCAAAAATATATTATTTCTTTTTTTGATAAAATGAATTGTAAAATTTATAAAGTTAAAACAGGTGTATTAATATATTTCGATTTTCATAAAAAAGATATTATTGCTTTTCGAGCGGAAGAAGATGCTTTAAATATTGAAGAAACTAATGATATTAATTATAAATCTCTAAATAAAGGTATTTCACATGCCTGTGGACATGATGGACATATGGCTATTTTAATGATGTTAGGAAAATATATTAATAGTCACTATTTAGAAAATAATTATCTATTAATATTTCAACCATCAGAAGAAAAAAATGGTGGTTCAAGATGTATTATCGAAAGTGAATTTTTTAAAACACATAAAATTAAATATATCTTTGCTTTACATTTATATCCAACTTTAAAAGAAGGAATTATTTATTCAAAAAGCAAAGAATTTTTACCAATGTGTGTAGAAATTGATATTAAAATTAAATCATTTTTTACACATGTAGGAAATAGAAATTATCTTTATGATTGTAATTATATATTGAGTTTAATAATGAAAGATTTATATCGGCATTTTAATAAAAAAATTTTTAATATTGGTTATATTCAAGGAGGAGTTGCTAGGAATATTGTCTGTGGTGAAACTACTTTATTAATTACTTTAAGAAATTATAAATATGAAGATTATTTAAAACAAAAAGAAATAATTATTAATATTTTAAAAAAGTATAGTACAGTTAAAATTAATTATCATTTTAATGATGATTTTTTACCTGTTTATAATGATGAAAAATTATTAAAAAGAATTGGTAAAATGTATCATGTAGAACTTACAAATAAAAAAACAATCGGAGATGATTTTTCTTTATATAATTTAATTAGCACTACTAATTATAGTTTATTAGGAGTTAAGAGCGCTTTTTTACATCAAAGTGATTTTGATTTTAATGATGATGTTTTGTTAGTAGGATTAAATTATTTTATTAGTTTATTAAATATTAAATGATTTTGTTTAGAGACAATATGTTATTAAATCTTCATAATTTCATTAACAATTACAATTCTTATTTTATGCCAAAGTAAAACATACTATTTCTATATCTCTTATGTAAGCAGTTTTACTTCCGAATGAAATAGTAAAAAGAAGATGTTCCTTTAATTAAAGAAAAAATAAAGAAACTTTTTTTGACTCGAATCCATTAAAAGGGTCTATCTTGGAAGGAGCAATAAATTATACAAAGGAATGTTGGAATGATTTATTTACTTTTGTTAATAATGGTTATGTTGAAATATCTAACAATATTGCTGTAAGCCATTTGTGATACAAAGAAAAGTATTTCAAACATCTAGATCATATGCAGGTGCTAGATATACAACGAAATTATTTTTATCGTTCAAACATGTAAAATAAACAACATAAACGTAGAGCGTTATTTTGATCATGTATTAAAAAATATAAATAATGAACAAATAGAAAATTTATTACCATATTCATCAAAAATCAAAAATAAAATTGGATAAGAGTTGAATTCCCACATGGTGGAATTTGGCGGATTAAAAAAACAGTAGCAAGTGTTTATTAATTGTTACTGCTTTTCTTTTATGATGGTGCTAAATTTTGATGTATACAAATCTGATAGCATATTGTATCAGACCTATTTGATTTAATGGTGAGAGCGATGAGACTTGAACTCACAAGCATTTAAGCATTGGCTTCTGAAACCAAAGCGTTTACCAATTTCGCCACACTCCCATATGAAAATAATACAATTAAATTTTCTAAATAACTATATAATTTTATTCTTTTAAAAATGTTGATAATAATAATAAGTTTTATAATATTTAAATTATTTTTCTATATATTATAATTAATAAATTATCTATATTTAAAATATAAAATTAAAATTTAAATTGTTTTTTTTGACATAAAAGTAATTTGTTAATAAAATATTCTATAACATTAATATATTTGTTTATGTAATAAGGTGATAAATATGGATGAAAATTTTAACAAATTTAAAAAGAAAATTATGATAGAACATTTAATTAAGTCAATTATATATTCTGTGTCGCTTGGATTAGGAATTACTTCGGTTTTATTTGTAATTTTTAAAAGAATTCCTCTTATTTTGAATTTTTTTGTTTATTTAATAATTGGTGTGGTTATTTCTTTAATTGCATTTTATCTTTTATATAATGCTTATAAACCTAAAGATGAAGAAATTGCTAAAAGATTAGATAAGCAATTTTCTTTACATGAAAATGTGGAAACAATGGTTAAGTTTAAAAATGAAGATAATGCAGTGGTTAATGTACAAAGAAAAATGACTTCTTCTAAACTTGAAAGAATACCTAGCAAATCTTTACCAATGAAGTTTGCTGTTACAATGTTTGTTGGAGTGTTTGTTTCGCTTGGAATGTGTGTTGGTTCTTTCTTTGTTCCTGAAAAAAAGGTTAATGCAGATATTGTAGATAACAGTAGTTCTTCTAGTGAAAAAAATTCAAATACAAGTTATGATAATCAAAGTTCATCTTCATCAACTTCTCAAGAATCAATTTCTGATAGGATTGATAAAATTATTGAAGAAGTAAAATCTTCTTCTTTAGATGATAAAACTAAAGATGAAATAATTGATAAACTTGAGAATTTAAAAGATGAATTACCTTCTTCGGAAGATAAAAACAAAACTATTGATAATACAAAAAAAGAAATTGATGAAATAATTGATAAACTTAATTCAAAAAATATTATTGGTGAAAAACTTTCTTTATCTGAAAATGAAAATGTAAAATTACTTGGTGAAGGAATTAAAAACATTGATAAAGATAAAATTAAATTAGCTTTAGATAATATTAAAAATGAAATAAAAGATAATTTAAGCAAAAAAGAGCTTTATTATAATGAAATTGATACAGCTTTAAAAGCCTCTTTGCTTGAAGGAGTTAGTGAAGATGATGAATTATATCAAGCTTTAAATAAGTTTATTAATAGTTTGATTAATGCTGATATTGAATTGTTAGATAATATTTTCTCTACAGCTTATGAAGATATTTTAAAAGCTTTGGAAAAGCAACAAAGTAATGAAGCAATAAAAAACAAAATTGATGAAGAACTTGATGCTTTAAAACCTGATGATAGCGATTCATCCGATGATGGAGAAAAAGGTGATCAAAAAGATGATTCTAAAGATGATCCTAATGGCGATAAGAAAGATGATTCTTCTGTAGATGGCGATCAAAAAGATGATGATAAAGGCCAAGGTGGAAAAGAAGATGGTAAAACTCAATATGGTAGTGATGATAAGGTTTATTCAAAAGATGGAACATCTACTGAATATGGAGATGTTTTAGACGATTATTATGGTGATATTGTTAATGGGGAAAATGATGGTGAATCTCCAGATGATATTGGTGATATTATAGATGATTATTTTTCTACTTTATATGGTAATGGTGGAAAGTAGTAAAGGGGTAAAATATGGCAAGTGAAGAAGAAGTAAAAAAATTTGCAGATGAAATTTCAAAAATAAAACAAGAAATTCATAAAGATGTTATTGGTCAAGATGAAGTAATTGATAATGTAATTATTGCTATTATTTCTGGTGGTAATGTTCTTCTTGAAGGTGTTCCAGGAGTGGGAAAAACTAGACTTGTTAGATCTTTATCACAAGTAATGGATTTGCCTTTTTCAAGAATTCAATTTACTCCTGATTTAATGCCTTCAGATGTAACAGGGACTAATATTATTCAAAAAGATAAGGATGGTAATTTAAAAACAACTTTCCAAAAAGGACCTATTTTTGCATCTTTAGTATTAGCTGATGAAATTAATAGAGCCACACCAAAAACTCAATCCGCTATGCTTGAAGTTATGCAAGAACATAAAGTAACAATTCAAAATAAAACACATCTTCTTGAAGAACCATTTTTTGTTATGGCAACTGAAAACCCAATTGAACAAGATGGTACATATCCTCTTCCTGAGGCACAAATGGACCGTTTTATGTTTAAATTAGTAATGACTTTTCCAACTAATGAAGAATTAATGAATATTGTTAATATTACACAAGTAACCATGAGTGAAAATGCAAAAAAAGTTATTGATGGTCAAACAATTTTAAAAATGAGAGAATTATCTAAAGATGTTCCAGTTATTGATGATATTTTATATTATGCAATGGATTTAGTGTCTTCTACTCATCCTGAATTAAAAAATGATAAGTATCAAGTTGCTAATAAATATATTCGTTATGGTGCATCTCCAAGAGCGGGGCAAGGTTTAATTACCGCTAGTAAAGTTAGAGCGCTTATTAATGGAAATTATAATGTTAGTTATGATGATATTGATGCCCTTGCTTATCCAATTTTAAGACATAGAATTAAAATAAATTATAATGCAATCAATGAACATTTATCAGTTGATGATGTTATTGGTTTATTAATTAAAGAAAATCAAAAAAGACGTAAATAATTATGCCCAAATTTGTTATTAATGAATCTTTTCTTGAACAAGTTGAACTTTTAAGACTTGCATTAAAAGATAATGTAGCAGGTTTATTTGGTGGTAATCATAAATCAAAAGCCTATGGTTCTTCTTGTGAATTTGCTGATTATCGAAGTTATCTTCCAGGTGATGATATTTCTAAAATCGACTGGAATGTTTTTGCTCGTTTTGATCAATTATTCGTGAAATTATTCCTTGATGAAAGACAAATGCATACTAAAATTTATATTGATGCTAGTGAATCAATGTCTTTTGATGATAAAGATAAACAAGCATTACTTTTAGCTTCTACTTTAGCGTATTTATCAATTAAAGAGACTGATAAAGTTAGTATTTATTATGTACAAAATAAACAAGTTTATGAAGTAGTTTCTTCAATTGTTTGTTTAGATAGTTATTTAAATTCAATATATAAATTAAACGATATTGAATTTAAAGGTGAATCATTTTTAAGTGAAGGTATTATTCCTTCTAATGTTGGTTATGGTGATGGAAAATCAATTATTATTTCTGATTTTTTAACTGATCATAATTATTTTGATATGGTTAATTATTTAAGAAGTAAAAAAAGAGATGTTCTTTTGATTCAAGTTTTATCTAATGAAGAACTTGATCCAATCAAAAAAGGAAAAATGATTTATTATGATGCAGAAAATAAATCTTCATTTTATAAAAAGAACATTGATAAAGATGTTTTAAATGCTTATCATCAAGCTCTTAATTATGTTATTGAAAGAAATCGTGATTTATGTTTATCAGTGGAAGCAAATTATCTCTTAGTTAATTCTAAAGAAAGTTTGACTGATATTTTTATGAAAAAGATGATTGAACAGGAGGTCGTAAAATGAAATTTTTGTATCCTCTTGGTTTATTAGGTTTATTATGCATTCCAGTTTTAATTTTAATATATATTTTAAAAAATAAATATGTTGAAAAGATTGTTTCTTCCACTTATATTTGGAATTTAAGTGAAAAATTCTTAAAGAAAAAGAAACCATTAAAAAAAATAACAGATTTAATTTCTTTAATTTTACAAGTAATAACAGTCTTAATTTTATCTATTTCTATTGCACATCCAGTTTTTACTATTCCTAATAGTGCGGAAAATGTTTGTTTTGTTTTAGATATTTCTGGAAGTATGAATATTAATAATGGCTCAATTACTCGTTTTGAAAAAGGAAAACAAAAAATTGTTGAATTAGTTAATTCTTCTAGTAATGGTTCAACTTTTACTTTGATTACTGCTTCTAAAGAAGCAAAAGTTATTTTAGAAAAAGAAGAAAATAAAGAAAAAGTTTTAAATAAATTAAATGAAATATCCTTAGATTATTCTTCTTCATCTTTAATAGATGCTTTAACTACTATCCAAAATTATTATAATGAGCAAAAAATTGGCCATACATATTTAATAACTGATAAAACTTATTCTTCAGTTAGTAATATTGATTTAATAAATGTTTCTTCACAAGAAGAAAATTATGCTTTATATGATTCTAAATATCAAATTAGAAAAGGTAAGATTAATATTAGTGGAAATCTAATCTCTTATGAATCTGATAGTGTTTTAAATATTAATCTTTATTTAGATGATAAATTTATTGTTAGTCAAGAAGTTAATGTTAATAAAATGGTAGAAAAACAATATTCTTTTAGTATTGATGAACAAGAATTTTCTTCTATGAAAGTGGAGATAACAAACTCTGATGCTTTAAGTCTTGATAATATTAATATTCTTTATAGTGTAGGAAGTAAAAATGTTTGTTCAACATTAATTGTTACAGGGAATAGTACTTTTTATGTTAGTTCAATTTTAAAAGCTATTGGAAATGTTAAAATTGAAGAAATAAGTCCATCTAGTTATCATAATCAACAAGGATATGATTTATATATTTTTGATTCATATTCTCCTAATGTATTACCAAATGATGGAACAATATGGTTAATCAATACTTCAAAGAACATTGCTTCTTCAGGATTTGTTGTACAAAATAGTGTTTCTTTAAAAGATGGTGGAAAAACTATTTATGAGCAAGAAAAATCTTCTTTATATAATGAATTAACTAAAGACACTAAAAATAATTCAGTTTCAATTAACCAATATATGAAATATGGTTTATATCGTGAATTTACTACGATTTTAAGTATTAATAAAATTCCTCTAATTTTTGCTGGTAATAATGATTATGGTAATCGTGAAGTAGTTTTCTCTTTTGATTTTCAAAATACTGATTTTCCTTTACTTTATGATTATATTGTTTTAATGAGAAATTTTTTAAATTATTCTAATCCATCACCTTTAGAAAATCTATTTTATAAAGTAGGGGAAGATATTAATGTAAATATTGTTAATGATTGTTCAAGTGTTAAAGTGATTTCACCAAGTAATAACATTTCTTATTTAGAAACAAATTTTTCACAAACTAGTTTTTCTTTAGATGAAGTAGGAACTTATCAATTTGATTTTTTAATCAATAATGAAATTAAAACATATAAAATTTATGTTGAATTTGATAGTGAGGAAGGTAAAATATTTGATAATCAAACAAGTATTGATTTAATTAATAATTCAAATAATTTAAAATTTGATGGCATTTTAGATAATTTATTTATTGTTATCTTACTAGCGGCAATTTTATTTAGTATAGATTGGATGTGGTATAGTTATGAGCAACGTTAGTTTTTCTAATCCATTTTATCTATTAGTTTTTATTCCATTAGTAATAGTGGTTATTATTGGCTATTTTTTAATTGATAAAAAATCAAGAAAGTTACCAAAAAATATTATTTCTTTGGTTTTACATCTTATTATTTGTGTGTTGATTTCTTTAAGTGCCGCTGATTTTTCTTATTTAAATACTGCTTCTCAAACTGATTTATATGTTCTTGCCGATGTTTCTTCTTCTAATGAAGAAAATGTTGATTTAATAGATAGTTATATTAATCAAATCTCTGCTTCTTGTGATAATGGAACTAAGATGGGTTTAATTTGTTATGGTAAAAATTTTGAAGTCTTAACTTCTTTAGGTGGAAGAATTAGATCAGTTAAACAAAGCGTTGTAGATAAAACTGCAACTGATTTAGAAGGCGCTTTAAGATACACTAATTCTTTATTTAATAGTGATTCAGTAAAAAGAATTATTTTGATTTCTGATAGTTCACAAACTGATAATAATGCACTTAATGCTTTAGATGATTTAATTAAAAATAATGTTTATATTGATGCAATATATTTGAATAATATTTTGGATGGTTATGAAGCACAAATTAATAATGTGTATTATTCAAAAAGTGTTTATTTAAATCAAGAAGATGAATTAAAGGTTTCTATTCAATCTTCAAGCAATACTAGTAGTAAAATTTTTTTGTATTGTAATAATAGTGAAGTTAAAGCTTTAGATGTTAGACTTACTAAAGGTATTAATATTATTAATTTTCCTTTAGATAGTTCAAATAAGGGAATTTTTAATTATGAAGTTAGATTAGAAGCTACTTTAGATACTATTCAAGAGAATAATATAATGAAATTTCAACAAGAGGTTGCTTCTAAAATTAATGTATTACTTGTTTCAGAAACAACAACTGACTATTTAGAAATAAATAAACTATATAGTAATTTATATGGAGAAGATAATTATCAAATTGATCCATATATTGGTAGTGATGCTTCTTTAGGAAAAACAATTCAAGAGACTCCATATTCAATTGTTGAATTATGTAAATATGATGAAATTGTTTTATCTAATATTAATATTTCTCAAATTAATAAAGCTGATGAATTTACTTCTTCATTAAATGATTTTGTTTCTTTTTATGGTAAATCTTTATTAACTTTTGGGGCAACTTATTCAACTGGAACTAATTATATGAGTAAATATAATGGCTTATTACCAGTTCAATTTGAACAAAGTGATGCGAAAGCATTAACTATTATTGTTGATTCTTCTTATTCTATGGAAACTGATGATCGTCTAAAAATGGCTAAAGAAGGCGCTAAAGCATGCTTAGATTTATTAAATGAAAAAGATTATGTTAGTATTATTTCTTTTGCTACTGATGCTAAAGTAATTCAACCATTAACTTCTATTAATAATAAAGAAGAAATTATTAAAGCAATTGATACAATTAGTTTAGATAGTTCTAATTCTATTTTTGTAGGTGCTTCAGCTTCAACTAATTTTAATGTAGGATTAAATGCGGCTTATTCACAATTAAGAAATATAAATATCGATGATAAACAAATTTTATTTTTAACCGATGGTCAACCAAATGATAGTGAAGAAAATATTTATAAAACTCTTAATAACATGAAAAAAGATAACATCATTACTTCTTTTATTAATATTTCTTGCCGTGAAGGTGAAGATTTATTAAAAGACTTAATTGCTGTTAGTGGAGGAACTTATTATTATGTTAACCAAGCTAGTGAAATTGTAAAAATCATTCTTACTAGTGTAGCGGATAAAGTAGCAAATACCAAAATTGAAGGTGATTTTAATATTAACATTAAAGAAAAAAATGATGATACAATTAAGGATATTACTTCACTAAGCCATATTCTTGGCTATAATTATTCAAGAATTAAATCAAGTGCTAATACAGTCTTAACTGTTACATATACTAATGAAGAAGGGGGAACTCGAGAAGTTCCATTATATGCATATTGGTCTTATGGTAAAGGAAAAGTTTCGTGTTTTACTAGTAATATTGGTGATAATTGGACTAAAGAATTTAGAAGATCTGCTTCAGGAAAACAATTTTTAATGAATGTGGTTAGTAATTCGTTACCATTAGAAAGAAATGGATCAGTTTTTGATACAAATATAATTAATAATGGATTTACTTCAAATATTAATATATCAATATCGAATAATAATGATAATGGTTTTGTTAAAGTCAAAGTTACTTCCCCAAGTGGAAAAGAAGAAGAAAAATACTTAGAATATAAAAATTCTCTTTTCAGTGGTGTATTTACTACAAATGAAGTGGGATTATATAAAATGAATATTTCTTATACATCGATAAATGTTCAAGTTGAAGATGAACAAAACTTTTATTTTTCTTATTCTAAAGAATATGATAAATTTACTACCAAAGATGAATCACTTCTTTATAAATTAACTAAAGATCGTGGAAAAGTAACTGATAAAGTGGACTATGTATTAAATAATGAAGAGATTATTAATCGAAGTGAACATAGTTTGATTATCGAATTTTTAATTACTTCCATTATATTATTTGTTATAGATATCGCCATTAGAAAGATTAATTTCAAATCAATTATTAGAAAACATAATAAAAATATATAAAAAAATAATATTAATTCAGCCAAAGTTAAAAAAGCTGAATTTTTTTATAGAATTTTTTATAAAATATTGATAAAAATATAATAAATAAATATAATCTTAGTTAGTGATAACTAACTGCGGTTATTTCTATTTTCTGAAAGGGGAAATTTTGATGGAAAAGAAAAAGTATTTAAGACCAATTTATGAAGTAGAAGTTATTGAATTAAATGATGCTATTTTTACTTCTGGAGCTGTGAATAAATCCGATGGCAATCATCAATTTGGAGGAAATCCAGACTTATCTTTATAATAAAAGGAGAACTTAATAAAATGAAAAAAATGAAATTATTAGTTTTAGGATGTGGATTACTTCTAGTTACTTCATTTGCTCCTAAACAAACATTAATTAAAGAAAATAAAGATTTAATCTTATCTTGTGAAGAAAAAAATAATGTTGGCATTAATTTGAAAAAGTTAGCTACCACAAGTAGTGCTGCTGTTGGTAAAACTTATGTTCAAAATGGTGAATTTGATGCCAATAAGATGTTGAGATTTGCTACACCTATTAATGGAGATTTTGATAGTTTAACATATCATATTGAAATTGAAGGATATCCTGAAGTGGTAAGTAAAAATGTTGAAACTGTTTATAAGGGAATTGAAACTAATGGCACAGTTAGTTACTTTAATGGAACTGATGTTGTTACTAAAGAAGATGAATTAACTAAAGATTGGTATTGGGCTTGCTTTACTATCGAATTTACTTCTTATAAATATTATACAGCAAGTATTAATGCTTATGTTGCAGGCTCATCTTCACTAGTTGAAGGCGAATTAAAATCAGAAGCTAAAACTGATGTATCTTTAAGAGATGAATTAATGAAAGGAGATACACCTTCATTAAAAGCATTAGATACAAAAACTTTAGGTGAATGGAGAAATGATGGAGCGACAATTGTTGTTAAAAATAATCAATTAACTTATTCAAAAGGTGGAGTAGATACTGTTTTGAATTATGTTAATGTTGATGGATATTACTTTGTATTTGCTGATGGTAACAATAATGAGTTAGAAATTAAATATAGTTCTCAATATTCTAATCAATTAGATGTTAATGGTGTTATTAATGAAAGCAAAGTTTACTATCAATCATTCAGTAAATTTGTCGCTATTACATCTTTAGAATTAACAACAAAGAAAACAGAATTAGTTTATGGATTAGATAGAACATTTACAATTAATACAACAACAAATAAAGATGCAACTGGTGAAGATATAGTTTGGTCTTGTGATGATGATAGATTTGAATTTGATGGTAGTGGAAAATCAATTTATGTTAGTGTTCCTGAGTTATATGAATTTGAATCTGGAGAAGAAAATGTGATTGTTACTTTCACTGCAAAAAGTGCAGAAGGTGGAATAAGTGATTCTATTGAAGTTACTATTAGAAAAAAAATTGAAGTTAAATACATTAATTTAAAAGAATCTTCATTAGAAATGCTTAAAGGAGAAACAAAAGACATTACAGCCTCTGTAAATAGTGATGCTGATGTTAAAACTTTAAAATATACCTCTTCTAATTCAAAAATTGCTAAAGTATCAGTAAATTCTACAACTGGGGTTGCTACTGTAACAGCAGTTGCTGAAGAAGGTGAAACTGATATTAAAGTTGAATCAACTGATGGTAGTAATATTAGTAAAAAAATCCATATTGTTGTAAAAAAACCAACAGCAAGTGAAAGTGTTTTTAAAGATCAAACTTTCGTTGGAACATGGGCTGGTGAAAGCAATAATAATGGATTGAAAACAACTTTAACAATTGGCAAAGATGGAACTGCTGAATTAGAAATTGATAATTATGGTGATATTGTTAAATTTGAATTCACTTTAACTAGTGAAGAAGGTAAAACAGCGGTATTTGATGGAACGTTAAACCTTAAAGTCACTATCAATGGTTCGCTATTATCGGTTGTTGTTAATAATGGCGATTATATTTATGATAATGAAATTTATGATTATATTGATGGTAATTTTACAAGAAGAGTGTAAGCAATTTATTAATATTTTAGAGCAGATTTATTTCTGCTCTTTAAAATCTTATTAAATAATTATATATCGATAATAAAATTCTTTATATGAGTGCTAATTAATTAATGATATTTTAATTATTTTATTGATATATATATTAAAATAATATATAAAATAATGTAAATAATTTAAAGGGGAATAAAAAAGTGAAAAAAATCTTTTTACCAATATTATCCTTTCTTTTATTGTTTAGTTGTGGTGAAACTGTAAGTACTTCTACTTCGTCGGAAAGTACAAGTTCTGAGTCTAGTTCACTAGATAATGAAGGAAAATGGGCAAAAGAAACGTATGATGTTATTCAAGAAGTAATGAATCCAGAGTTCATTCCATATATTAATGCAGATATGGTTAGTGCTATGGTTTCCACTGATGAACAAAGTAATTTGCCTTATGTATCAATCACTTTAGCGGGTGGATTTAATTCTTCCTCAATAGAAGATGAATATGAAGCGTTACTAACTGAAAATGGCTTTACTATTGTTGGAAATGATGGTTATCCTTATGGATATAAAGAATATTCTTTAACTCAAGATGGAGTTATCCAATATGAAGTAAGTCAAACAGGTGTATTTTCTTTAGTTTGTTATGTGATAACTAGTAGAATGACTGAATGGCCAGAATATTATATTCAAAATATTTGTGATACATCAATTCCAAAGTATGAAACAAAAACATATGAATATTCTATTGCTTATGATAAAACAAATTCACATGGTTATTATTTAACAATGAATTGCAATAAAGCTGGTAGTAATTCTATAGAAACTTATTCTGCTTTACTTATTAAAGATGGATATACTATAACAAATAAAAATGATATATATTATGCTGAAAATAATGAAAAAGAAGTTGAAATATTATTTTATTATAATGATGTTAGTGATGATTTATTTTTAAAAGTAATGTCAACATCTTCTTGGCCTGTATCGGATATTAATTTCTTTTTAGGTGAAGGGTTACCAAGATATTTGGATGTTCCACTTAGTGAATATACTTATATGACTCCATCCAATAAAGAATTACTTGTCTTATATTTTGATAATGCTGAGCAAGATGCTAAAGATCAATATAAAGCTAGTTTACTTAAAAATGGTTGGGAAACCGATAAAGAAGATGATTATTTCTTATATAAAGTAATAAATGGTGTTGAAAGAGGCGTTCAATTATCGTATGGCTTTATTGAAAATTTAAATATTTATTCATTTGTAATTGCGATATATTAAAGGAGAAAATTATGAAAAAAAGTTTTTTATTAATGGGTTTATCTGTTGCACTTCTTGCTGGATGTGGAGAAACAAGTTCGAGTGTTGATACTAATACATCTTCAACTTCTACTTCTTTTAATACTTCAGAATCATCTAGTAGTAATTCAACTCCCTCTCAAAGAAAGAATATGCTAAAAGAGGCTTTGAAAAAAGATTATTCTAATATGACACTTACTGTTGATACAAAAATTTATAATGATTTGTTATCTGAAAGTGAATTAGCATCTTGGACAGAGTATTACTATAATGATTATACAGTTGTTTCATTTACTCAAGGTGATGATACTATGTATAGCTATTATCATGAGTATAATAATGAAAGTTATTTATATTTTACTCAAGAAAAAAATAATGATAAATCAAAAGCTGGTTGGTTAAATAAAGGATGGAAAGATTCAACTTTAGCTTTAGGTTATACATATTTTGATTTTAATGATGTTTTAAAATTATTAGATCCTGATGATGTTGCTTATCTTAATAATACTTATGTTGTTAATGATAAAAATAAATGTCAAGAAATGGCATCTGATTTTTTAGGTAAATTAAATGCATATTCATTAGATATTAGTAATATTCAATTTACTGTTAGTGATAATGGTTATTTAACAAGAATTGTTGGTCTTGTTGATGCTAGTGATGATGAAAGTGATTATATCGATATTAATTTATTTAATTTTGGCTCTACTACTTTTGATGATAGTATGCTTCCAGATGCTCCAACTTCAACAAATGTTATTGAGTATTGGCAATATAAAGGTTGGGATGGACCTTGGGTTGATAAATATGTAAATGAAATTACTATTAGTTTTGATGGTAATGTGAATACTGAAGAAGGATATGATGCAGTCTTAGAGCTTGATGATGAACTTACTATTAAATCTAGTTTAAGCCCAACTGATTATAATGTTGAACCAAGTTTAACATGGGTTAGTACAACTGAGGCTGTTAATGTTGAAAGTGGAAATAAACAACACACATGTAAAGTAACTGCCACTAAAGGTGGAGAAGCAGAAGTATATGCCACATATGTAATTGATAAAAATACAACAATTACTTCTAATAAATTAAAAGTCAAAGTTAATGGCATTCCTGAACAAAATAAAGCTGATGCAATCTATGATTTTGCTTTCAATAGTGTTTCTAGTAATGGTGAAGTAATTGCTACTAATAAAGTCACAAATACTAAACCATATGAAATTACAACCACTAATCCTTCAACAGGTAAAGTATATTTAAATGATGGAAAGAATAGTGATGGTGCTTATGAAAAAGGTGAAAAAGCAGTCATTTTATCCGATGGTGGACAAAGTACAACTTATTCATTAGATTCATTTGTACAATTTAATTTTGGTGAACAACAAGTATCTAGTATTTCTTTATATTATGCAATGTTCTTCGATCATGGATTTGATGCTTTAGCGTTTATGAGTAAATGCGCTATTGAAACATCTAATGATGGTACAAATTGGGAAAGCATTGATATTAAAGATGAAGTAAAAGAAAATATTTCTTATAAACATAAAAACTTATTAGAGAAATCTTTTGCTCCAGCAAGTTATGTTAGAATTGCCGTTCATTCTTCAATGGTTGGTAAAGGTTTATCTTTTGCTATTTCTGATATAGCATTTATGGCTAATGATGATTGTAATAATTATCTTGAACCATCTGAAAAAGTTAATGTTGAATCAGTTGTTATATCTCAAGATACAACTGAAGCTTATATAGGCAAAACAATTCAATTTGCTGGTAAAGTCAATCCTAGCAATGCTTCTAAACCTCAATTAACTTGGTTTAGTAGTAATGAAGAAGTAGCAACAATTGATACAAATGGGTTATTAACTGGCTTAAAAGCTGGTAAAACTGAAGTATATGCTATGGCTGATGGAGTATCTTCTTCACATGTAGAAATTACAATTAAAGATTATCCAACTCTTGATAGCAATATTAAAGGACAATTTAAAGGTGAATACAATTATAAAACAATGTTACTTGATTTTGTTGATAATTCATTAACTATTGAATTTAATGATAAAACATATTCATTAACTTATACTGATTATCAAGATTCAAATCTTGCTTCTGATAGATATTTCATTTTTACTGATACAAATAATAACAATATGTATGTTAGATATTCTTCTGATCAATTGAAATTCTATGGTAATTTAGATGGAAGTAAAATAAATTATAGTGAATTTAATAAATATGTTGCTGCTAGTAAAATTGTATTGTCTACTGATAAAACTGAATTTAAATATGGTGTAGATAAATCATTTACTGTTAAAGCAAGTTTTAATCCAAGTAATGCAACTGGTCTTGGTGTCAAAGATCTTACATGGTTTTCTTCTAATACTAGTGTTTTAGAAGTTTCTGATACAACAGCGACTGCTAACATAGTAACAATTAAAGGCGTTGGTACTGCTACTATTATTGCTACAAATGGTGATGATGTAATGGGAAGAATTGCAATTACCGTTAAAGAAAAAACTTTAGTTAATACTCTTACTTTAGAAAGTGAATCTGGTGAAGTTGAAGTTGGTTCGACTCTTCAAATTAATGCTTCTGTTAATGAAGATGCAGATGTTAGAGATTTAGTTTATGAATCTAAAGATAAAAAGATTGCTACTGTTTCATCGACTGGTTTAATTACAGGTGTTAAAGAAGGCGCTACAACAATTAGTGTTAAAACTACTGATGGTAGTAATTTAGAAAAAACATTTACAGTTACTGTAAAAGCTTCAACAAGCACATTACCTTTCCCTGTTGATGGAAATTGGACAGGGTATGATGATTATGAAGTTTGTCCAACTACTTTAATTATTGCAAGTGATGGAAAAGCAACATTAACAGTTAATTATGATGAAGAAATAATTGTTGGTGAATTTACTTATAAAGAGTTAGTTGAAGATGGAAATGGCAAATGGTTAGTTTTTGAAGGTACTATGAATGGTGAAACAGCTACTTTAAGAGTTAATAATGGCTCTTCTATTTCCAAGACAAGCGATATAAAAATTGAATTACTTAATGAAAAAAATGAAGCATTTATAATTTATAGCTTTATTACATTTGGTGAAGGTTCATCATTTTGTGTCTTTAATGCGGCTTAGTTTATGAAAAAAAGTAATTTATTTATTTTAGTATTACCTTTATTATTTATATCTAGCTGTGGAAATGAATCTTCAACTAGTTTAGGTGGAGGTGTTTTAATTACCACAAGTGAATATAATCCTGAAAGTGATTCAAATTTTCCTCATACAAGTGAATCAATCACCACTAGTGAAGAAGAAAAATTATCTAGTATATTTGTTGGTGAATTTGTAGGAATGGATCAAATTCAATCTGCTAAAACAAATCTAAATGTTAATAGTGATGGACATGTTAATTTTGATATAAGTGATTATGGCTTTCATTTAGAGTTTAATTTTGTAGAAGAAGATAAAGAAAAGAGTATTGCTTATTTTAAAAGTAGCAATGATGATACTTTGAAAATGGAAAATGGAGCGTCTTATATGTTTGTTACAGTTAATGATGCTAATTATATTACAAGTGACTATCTTTTATTTGATGATGCTCAATTTGAAAGGATTTAAAAATTATGAAAAAGAATTATTTATGGTTAATTGCTTTGTTTTCATTAGTTGGATGTGGAGAAAATGCTTCTATAAATGATAGCTCGAGTAATCAAACTACAACTTCAGAAGATAGAGTAGAATCTTTATATGGAGAACAATTTACTGATCAAATAATTGGAAATTTAAAAGTTGACCTTCCTTTTATGGAAGCAGATGAATATAATTGTGAAGTTAAACAAGACTCTTTTGGCGATCCTTTAGTATGCTTATATTTATTTTATAATGATGCTAGTATAGATTTATCTAGTAAGCTAGAAGAATATTCTCTTATTTGTGAAAGTGAAAACTATACTACAACAATGTCTACTCAACGTGAATTTGATCAATCTACAGGAACTTTTAGTGAATATAATTTGTTCTATGCTGATAAAAATATTGATGATGTAAATGCTGTTGAATTGCAATTTCTAGTAGGAGCTAAAGATTCAAAAGATTGTATTGGAATATTTGCTTTTAATTATATTATTGTTGATCCAGCAAGTTGGCCAACTAATTTAGTGCTTGATGTAATTGGTGAAGATGTTCCTCATTTACCTGATGATGGATCATATACTTACTCTGCTTCTCAAGAAATAGATTCGGAAACTGGTACAGAATATGTGTTTATTTCTATTAAAGGAGCTTATTATGATGAAGAAGAAGCTTATAGAGATTTATTAAAAACATTGAATTTTACTATTGATGAAACACAATATGATACTTATGGTTATTTTGCTTATTCACCAGATAATTCATATGTTATTCAATTTAAATATTCTGAATCTTATACTGATTTAGAAATATATATTTGGAGATTAAATTAGGAGTTTTACTCCTTTTTTTCTTTTTTGCAACTGAAAGTTTACAGTTGTGCAACTAAAATATATAGATAATGATATATTAAATTTGATAATATATTATTAGAAAAAAAGGATATGTGTTATGAATTTAGAATTAGTAGAAAAATTACAAAAGCTTAGAAAAGACAATAATTTGTCACAAGAACAATTAGCGGAAAAAATAGGTGTTTCTAGACAAGCCATTTCTAAATGGGAAAGAGGTGAAGCAACTCCTGACAGTGATAATTTAATTTGCTTAGCTAAAATTTATAATATTTCTTTAGATGAACTTATATCTTCTAAAGAAGAGAAAGGAAACAATAACATGAATGAAGAATCTAAAAAAACAGAATTAATGAAAATTAAAGATTATGTTTTAGTTGCATTGCTTTCAATTGTTACAATAATATATTTAATCTTAGGATTTACTTTAAGTTTATGGCATCCAGGATGGTTGTTATATTTTTTACCAGCCATTATCACTTCTATTTTTGATGTTATTGATAAAAAATCAGTTAGTGAATTTGCTTTTCCTTTATTAGTGGCAGGCATTTATTTAGTTTTAGGTTTCTTTTGGAATTTATGGCATCCAGGATGGGTCGTATTTCTTTTAATTCCAGTATTTTATATAGTTTGTAATTTCTTAAAGAAAAAATAATAGTTAAATCATTTATTAACAAATATTCATAATAATATAATTTATTTTTAGATGTTAATTATAAAAAAATATTTAACGGATTTGAAAAATTAAATTTTTGATAATAATTAAAATAAATTATTCTTTTGTGTTATACTAGTTTAGTATAAAAGGAATAACATTTATGGATATTAAAGAAAGAATTATTACATTAACAAAATTATTAAATCAATATGCATATGAGTATTATGTTTTAGATAATCCTACTATTTCTGATTTTGAATATGATCAACTTTATAATGAGTTAGTTAAACTTGAAGAAGACAACCCTTCTTTAGTACAAGAAGATTCACCAACTAAAAGAGTAGGTGATAAAGTTTTAGATCGTTTTGAAAAAATTACTCATAAAGTAAAAATGATGTCCATTAATGATATTTTTGATTATGAAGAAATAAAGAAATTTGATAACGATATAAAAAAAATTGCTAATGTCAATTATTCTTGCGAATTAAAAATTGATGGTCTTTCTGTGTCTTGTAAATATGAAAAAGGTATTTTAAAAGTGGCTTCTACACGTGGAAATGGAACGATTGGTGAAATTATTACTGATAATGCGAAAACTATTAATTCTATTCCTTTAAAATTGAAAGATGAACTTGATATTGAAGTACGTGGTGAAATTTTTATGCCAAAGAAATCTTTTGAAAAGGTTAATTTAGAAAGAGAACAAGAAGGTTTAGATTTATTTCAAAATTGTCGTAATGCCGCTTCTGGAACAATTAAATCATTAGATAGTAAAGTGGTAGCAAAAAGAAAGTTAGATAATTTTATGTATCAAATTGTTGGTTATAAAGAATTATCTACTCAGGGTGAAGTTCTTGAATTTTTAAATAAAGAAGGATTTAAAACTAACAAAGAATCTAAAATTTGCAATAATGTAGATGAAATAATTTTTTTTATTGAGTATTGGAAAACTCATAAAGATGATTTACCTTATCCTATTGATGGAGTGGTTATTAAAGTAAATCAATTAAAGTATTATGATGAAATTGGCTATACAGTTAAATCACCTAAATGGTGCATTGCTTTTAAATATCCAGCCGAAGAAGCAAGCACGATTTTAAGAGAGATTACTTTTCAAGTTGGAAGAACTGGTGTAATTACTCCAGTAGCTAATTTTGATACTGTTTTTATTTCCGGTACTGATGTTTCTAGAGCAACCTTGCATAATGAAGATTTTATTAAATTAAGAGATATTAGAGTTAATGATACAATTAGAGTAAGAAAATCAGGGGAAATTATTCCTGAAGTGTTTGCTGTTGATTTTTCTAAAAGAACTGATAAATGTTTACCTTTTGTGATGATTAGTAATTGCCCTATTTGTGGGGAAAAATTAGTTAGAAGAGAAAATGAAGCGGATTATTATTGTGAAAATGAAAATTGTAAAGCAAGAAAATTGAATTCAATTATTCATTTTGCTAGTAAACCAGCGATGAATATTGAATCATTAGGCGATAAATTAATTGAAACTTTTTATAACGCTAATTTGTTAACAGATATAAGCGATATTTATACTTTGGAAAATAAGAAAAGTATTTTAATTAATATGGAAAAACTTGGTGAAAAAAGCGTTGATAATATTTTAGCTTCGATTGATATTTCTAAATCCATGAATCTTGATAAATTAGTATTTGGTTTAGGTATAAGAAATGTGGGAGCAAAAGTAGCTAGTTTATTATGTGAAAGATATCCTTCTATCGATGAATTAATTAACGCTAAATATGAAGATATTTTGCAAATTCCTGATATTGGTGAAACTATTGCTTTAAGTGTAGTTAATTACTTTAAAAAAGAAGAAAATATTAAACGTATTAATTTACTTAAAGAATATGGAGTAAATATGAAATATAAAAAGAAAGATACTATTAATGGCGTATTTGCTCATAAAATTGTTGTTTTAACAGGTAATTTATCTTCTTTTACTCGTGATGAAGCTAGTGAAATTATTGAAAGATTAGGTGGAACTACTTCAAGTAGTGTTTCAAAAAAAACAGATATTGTTTTAGCGGGTGAAAAAGCGGGCTCAAAACTTCAAAAAGCTTTAGATTTAGGTATAAAAATTATTAATGAAGATGAATTTAAGGAAATGATAAAATGAAAAACTTGAAGTACTTTTTTTCTTTTTATAAACCACATCTTAAATTATTTATTTTTGATTTAGTGTGTGCTTTAATAGTGGCTATTTGTAATTTATTTTATCCATATATAACAAAAAATATTATTAATGTTTATGTTCCAAATAAAGAATTAAATTTGATGATTATTTGGTGTGTTATTTTATTAGCCATTTATTTAATCAAAATGGTATTGAATTTTTGCATTCAATATTGGGGGCATATGGTTGGCGTTTATATTCAAGCGGATATGAGAAAAGCCATGTTTAATAAATTACAAAAATTACCTTATAAATATTATGATAACAATAAAAGTGGCACGATAATGTCACGTATTATTAATGATTTAATGGATATTTCTGAACTTGCTCATCATGGACCAGAAGATTTATTTTTATCATTAATTACTTTTGTTGGAGCGTTTATTATGCTAACGACAATTAATATTTATTTAGCTTTAATTGTGGTTATTATTGTTCCAATAATTGTCATATTTGCTATTAAAAGAAAGAAAAAACAAAAAGAAGCATATCGCCAAATGCGAGTTAAAACTGGAGAAATTAACGCTCAAGTTGAATCTTCTATATCAGGTATTAGGGTTTCTAAAGCTTATAATGCTAGTAATCATGAAAAAAACAAATTTGATAATTCTAGTGTGTCTTTTCAAAAAGCGAGAATTGGAGCGTATTATCAAATGGGTATTTTTAATTCAGGAATGAACTTTTTTTCTGATTTATTATATTTAATTGCAATTGTCGCTGGTGGTTTGTTTTTTTATTATGGATTAATTGATGCTGGTAGTTTTGCTGCATATATTTTATATATAACTACTTTAATTACTCCAATTAGAACTTTTGTTAATATTTTTGAACAAATTCAATCTGGTATGACTGGCTTTGAAAGATTTGTGGAAGTAATGAATGAAAAAGAAGAGGATGATAATGGAACAATTACTTTGAAAGAATTTAACAATAGTATTGTTTATGATAATGTTACTTTCGATTATGGAAATCAAAATGTTATTAATAATTTTTCTTTAGAAATTGATAAAGGTAAAAAAGTGGCATTAGTAGGACCTTCTGGAGGAGGTAAAACTACTATTTGCCATTTATTGATGCGATTTTATGATGTTGAAAAAGGAACAATTTCAATTGATGGAATTAATATTAAAGATTACACTTTATCTTCTTTAAGAGATAAAATTGGTATTGTATCACAAGATGTATTTCTTTTTGCTGGTTCAATTAAAGAAAATGTGGCTTATGGTAATTTTTCTAGTTCAGATGAAGAAATTATCAAGGCTTGTAAATTAGCTAATATTGATGATTTTATTTCTTCTTTAGAACATGGTTATGATACATATGTTGGGGAAAGAGGAGTTAAATTATCAGGTGGACAAAAACAAAGAATTTCAATTGCACGTGCTTTTTTAAAAAATCCTGAAATATTAATTCTTGATGAAGCAACATCAGCTTTAGATAATGTGACAGAAATGCAAATTCAATCATCTTTAGATAATTTATGTAAAGGCAGAACTACTATTGTTGTGGCTCATCGTTTATCAACTGTAAAAAATGCTGATGAGATAGTGGTTATTACTCAAAATGGAGTAATTGAACATGGCTCTCATCAGCAATTAATAAATTTAAATGGTATGTATAGTAAATTATATCAATATCAATTAAAAGATTAATTTTCTTGATTTTCTTTTAAAATATACAAAATCCCAATAGTTCCTGGCCCACAATGAGAAGAAATTACACATCCAGCGTGGGTGATCATAATATGTTTTGGATCAATTATTTTACTTAGTTCACCATATAAATATTTTTCAGATTCACTTGCATTAGTGGATGTAATCATCACAGTTCCTAAATCAACATTAGATAAGTCTTTTTTAAAGATGTCTAAAAGTAAATTTAGAGCCTTAATTGATTTTCCAATAGCCTTTTTATAGACAAACATCGCACCATCTTTAACTCTAATAATTGGTTTAATACCTAATTTTTTACCAAAGAAGAAACTTAATGAAGAGCATCTTCCACCTTTATAAAGATAATCAAGCGTTTCAATCATGAATTGTGAACGAACTTTTGGTCTAATTATAGTTAAGGCATCTTTGATTTCTTGGATTGATTTTCCTTGATCTCTTAATTCAACTGCTTTTAAAACTTGTAAACCAATACCAGTTGATAAATTTTCTGAATCAAAAACAATTATTCTTCCTTCTGGAAATTGTTTACTTGCTAGTAAAGCATTATTATTGGATGAAGACATTTTTACAGAAATACCAGTGTAGAAAATATCATAACCTAAATCAATATATTTTTGAAATACATCAATTAAGACCATTAAAGGAACTGCACTTGTCTTAGGAAGCATACCTTTTTCATTAACTTTTTGATATAGCATATCGTTTGTAATATCAACTCTATCAGTGTATTTTTCTTCACCAAAATTAACTCCTAAACCAATAACTTCTATATCATGTGCTTTAATATAGTCATTTTCTAAATCTGAAGTTGAATCAACAATTATTTTTACCTTATTCATATATAAACCTCATAAATTTATATTAACATAATATTTTTATTTATGATAATAGAAATTTATATTAAAGTTATATTTTTTGAAATATTTTCATCTAATAATTTATGCTTTTGTAAGATTGGAGCAAGAGATTTTATGATTAAATATAACACAATACTTTGTGGAATTAAAAAGATTAAATTCTTTGGAACAACATATAAACTCATATATGACAAAGTTTGTTGAAAGGTATAATTAGAAATATATCCCCAGCAAAATGAGCCGATTAAAACATTACAAACTAAAGAAATTGTTATTCTTAAAAAAAGTAATTTTAAAAAAGTAATTCTTGTTTTATATAAAAATAATCCTTGAATAAAACCTGATAACATTGCTTGAAAAACATATCCAATAAAAAAGGCTGTATTACTAGTATCAAAAAGAAAATAACCAAGTATATCAGATAATAAGCCAATTAAAAGACCAGCAAGAGGGCCATATAATAAACCAATAATAGAAAAGAAAATAAAACCAAAGGTTAATCCTAAATTACTAAAACCAGTCGGTATTTTAATGGCTTTAGAGATTAACAATAAAGCAAAAATCATACTAATTGTAGCAATTTTTTTGGGACTTGATAAAAATTCTTTACAACTTTTCCAATATGATATATGAAAGCAATTGTTATAAATATTTTGATTGTCATAAACAAAAGAAGTTTCTTTTTTGCTTTTAAAAAATAGTAAATCAATTAATGTGTAAATTAAAGTTAAAACTACACAAGATAATATTGATGTAATATATGGATTTATATAATTGTTTTGATTGATAATCTCTTGATAAAGATAATTGACATGATAGTCTTTTAATAAATCTTGAAAAAATTGTTTTGCTCGAAATACAACACTTTGACTTTTTGATGAAAAAAAAGAATCATAATATCTTGCTTTAGAAATTAAATTATAAGTATCATCTTCTTGAATAAGATAAATGCCATTGTTTAATAAATCGTTTAAAGAAATGTTATTATATTTTTTATTTGACAAAATGGTGCTTTCTAAATGTTCTTTAGTTAATAAAGAATCAATATTTTCATTTGTTTGAAATTTGCATTCATAAGTAGAAGAAAAATAGTTATATGTACTACTAGAAAAAAATCCAATTAAAAAGGAAAGAATAATAACAAGTACATAGGATAATATGTTTTTTTTCATAAAAAAGACCTCCATATAATGAGGTCCGCTAAAAAATCTCGCGGACTTGCTAGTAAACCGCCCTAATGGTTCGTCCACAAATTATCCGAAAATGTGGCACTTCACGCTTACTAACGACTCAAGACACAAATAGTATATGCTGTTTTAGTTAAAAATAAAAGGCTAAAGCGATAAATCCTAAAAAACTTGAAATTAAACAAATTGGTGCACAATATTTAATAAATTTAAAAAAATTCATTTCTATTCTTTTTTCTTTTAATAATGACATCCACATAATACCTGCTAAAGCCCCAATTGGAGTTAAAAGAGCACCAATATTTGAACCCATAATAGAACTAAAAATTGCTATTTCATTATTGTTTAAAATATTACTAAATAAAATACACATAGGAATATTATTAATTAAGTTAGAAGTAAATAATGAAGCGTATCCATAGACTAAACTGGTAGTAATATTATTGTTTGATAAATTTATTAATAAAGAAGATAAACTATTACTATTTAAAGATGCTACGATAAAATACATCGATAAAATAAAAGGAATCATTGCAAAAGGTAATTTAAAAAAAGTTTTCTTTAAATAGTTATTATGTGTTTTTAAATCATAAATTAAAGTAAATATAACTAAACTAATCATCGATACTAAACAGACTAAATACATATAATCGTTGAAGAGAATTAATCCAATTAAGCAAATAATTAAATGAAGCAAGCTTGTAATAATTATATAATTGTTTTTTTTAAAAGAAATAATGTTACTTTCTTGGTGATTCTTTTTAAATATTGACTTATGAAAAATTAATAAAATAATGATTAAAGAACTTATTCCAACAGTTAAAGTTGGTAAAATCATAACATTAATATAATGGTTAAAATTTATTCCTTTTGATAAACATAAATAAATATTTGTTGGATTTGATATTTCTAGCATCATCGACCAAGTATTAGCGGCTACAAATTCTGTTATTAAATATGGTAATGGGTTAAGTTTTTGACCTTTACAATAATAACAAATAAAAGGAGTAAAAGTTAAAATAACAATATCATTAGAAGTAAAAATAGTTAAAGTTGAAACAATTAAATATAAAAGCAAAAAGAAAATTAAAGGATTAGAAGATTTCTTTAAAACTTTATTAGCACAATATTCAAAAAAACCACCTTGATCTAAATTTATAGAAATAAAAGATAAAGAAATGAATAGAATTAATATTTTTATAGGATTAACACTTAAAGAAAAATCAAATAAATTAACATAATAATTAATATTTATCTTATTAAATATAATAAGCAAAATTGCTCCAATTACGCAAGGTAAGTAAAAAGTTTGAAAAGTAAAGTTATTAATAGTGATTTTTGGCTTAAATAGAATTAGAAAAATCATTGATATAATCACAAAAATAAAAATTATGATAGTCATACATATGAGATTATAATACTAAATATAAAAATAAATAAATAGAAAAAATAAATATTTGCAAATTATAATTAATTAGTTTAAATATTCTTAAATTAGAAAATTATATATAAAAAATAGATATTTATATTGTTTATTGCTTTTATAAAAATTAAAGTTTGACAATAAATAAAAATAAATTTAATTTTGCTAAACTTTTTTCTCTAATTTAATTATATTTCTTGATTTACTCTTTAAAAGGTTATAAATTTTTTATAAACAATACTTTTGTTGTTTTAATATTTTTAGAAAGGAAAAAAATTATGCAAAATAAATTAAAAAGACTTTTAGTTTTAACTGCAGGACTTACTGGAGTATTAACTTTAGCTAGTTGCGGTGAGACATATAGTGAAACTGATTTTACATATAATTCTTATATTTCAACAAAACCTAGTACATGGAATGTTCATACTTGGGAAACAAATGATGAAAGTTATATTACTAGTTTTACTGAAATAGGCTTCTATGATGTTGCTTTAAATGATAAAAAAGATGGTTATGTATTTGTTACTGAAATGGCTAGTGAAATGCCATATAAAGTTAAAATTGGTGAAGGTACTGCTGGAAAAGATATTACTACTCCAGAACAAATGGATGAATTAAGAAACCAATATGGTTATTCAAACCCAGAAGAAGGCATGATTTGGGATATCAAATTAAATGAAAATGCAAAATGGAATAGTGATGGAAAAGCAATTACTGCTGAAGATTATGTTGAATCCATGAGAAGACAACTTGATCCAGCAATGGTTAATTTCCGTGCTGATAGTTATTATGCATCTAATTTAGTTATTGCTAATGCTGAAAAATATTATAAATCCGGTCGTAAAACTATCGAACCATTATATAATTATTTAGATACTGATACATATAAATTTAAAAATACTGATGATGAATCATCTGTTGCAGGCAAGTATTATCTAAATTTAGGTAGATATACTCCATTTGTTAAAACTGTTTTCTCAAATGCAGATGAAACAACAACATTATATTCTGTTATTAACCAATTAATGGAAAACTTTAATGATACTGCAAAATTAGCTTGCCAAAGAATTATTGATGCAGTTCAATATTATGGATTACATTTTGTTGATCATTCTAGATCAGATCAAAAAAGTGATTGGGATAAAGCAGTTTCTCCTTCTGATGTAAAAGCAGATATGATGAACTATGATATTTTAACAAATGATTTTAACACTAAAGAAGTATTTGTTAGAAGTTCATTAACCGCTACATGGAGTGAACAAGATAAATTAACTAAATATTCCGAAGACCAAATGTCAAAAGATTTAAATACATTCTTAAGAACATATAAGAATATTACCAATTCTAATGCATATTTATCATTATTATTTGGTAGCATTAAAAATGCTGAATTTAGTGATTTTAATAAAGTTGGAATTAAAGCACTTGATAATTACACAATTAGATTATATTTAGGTAAGTCTATTAGCTTATTAAATTTAAAGTTTGCTTTATCAAGCAACTGGTTAGTTAGAACAGATTTATATGATAAATTAATTGTTCGTACAAGTGGATTAACATCAACTGCATACGCTACAAAAGATGTTAAAAATTACGATTCATATGGCCCTTATTATTTGCAAAGTTATGAAGAAGGTAAATCATTCTTTATCGCTAAAAATGATAAATGGTATGGCTGGACAGATGGTGAGCATGTAGGTCAATATCAAATGACTGGTATTAAAACAACAGTTATTGAAGACCATAATACTGCACGTGGACAATTTGAAAAAGGCTTAATTGATGATTTTACTCTTGATGCTAATGATATGAAAGATTATGGTGGATCTTCAAGACTTACTACAACTTTGGAATCATATACACAAAAAATTTCATTCAACTCAGATTTATCAAAATTACAATCACGTCAAAAAGGAAATAACATTAAAACAATTTTAGCAAATGATAACTTTAGAAAAGGCTTATCTCTTGCAATTGATAGAAATACATTTGCTTCTCAAACAACTGCTGGTAGTGCTCCATTTACAGGATTATTAAATAGTTTATACTTAACTGATGTTGAAATTGGTGAAATGTATACAAGTACTAAAGCTGCTAAATCAATTTATAACAATGTTTATGGAAAATTAGGTGGAGACCCTTATAGTGATGGATATACAGAATCTGCTTTAGCTGCAAGCAGCAATGGATATAATTTACAACAAGCTATTTTCTATGTAGAAAAAGCTATTGAAGAAGAAATTCAAGCTAATAGATTAAAATCTGGTGATACAATTGATATTGAATTTAGAGTATATGATGATCAATCTACAACAACTGTTGCAATGAGAGATTTCTTAAGTAATGCATTTAAATCAGCTATTGATGGTGCTGTAAGTAAATATAACGAAGGAAAAGCTAATAAAATTTCAATTGGCTTTAAGTTAGATACAGTAAAAGATGAAGACTATTATAACTCAGCAAAAGCTGGAAACTATGATATGATTTTCTCTATTTGGGGTGGTGCTGCTATTAACCCTTATGGATTAATGCAAGTTTATTGTGATCCTGAATTTGCTTCATGTTGTGAATATGGATTTAAAGGAAAACAAGACAATATAAATCTTGATATTGATCTTAATGGTGATGGAAATATTGACTCTTCTACTGAAACTAAATCATTCTATGGTTGGTATACATACATTAATGATACTATCAAAGAACCTGATTTAGATGGAATTGATAGAAATGATCCTGCAAATGAAGCAATTATGACAAGATATAACCAAGTTCATAATGAAAGAGTAAATGCTTTAGCAGGCTTAGAAGCAGGTATCTTAAATAGATTTGAAGCAATTCCAGTTGTTGCTCGTGGATCTTCTTCATTAACATCATTTAAAGTTGAAAATGGTTCTTCAACATATATTAATCTTATTGGTTATGGTGGAATTAGACATATGAAATTCAACTTTAATGATAAAACATGGAATGAATATGTAAAGAGCAATGGCTCTGATTTATCTGGATTATATAAATTATAATTCTTCAAAACAAATTAAAAATTTTCTAGACCAAGATGGTTTCGGTGTACTCACTAAAACTGTTTTGGTCTTTAGGTGTGTTATAGAGGTGAAAAAATGAGAGATACAAAAGAAACGCTTATGTATATTCTAAAACGTGTATTATTAATGATTGTGACATTTTTAATAATATTTGTTATTTGCTTCATTTTAATTAGACTTCTACCTTTCTCCGCTCCAGGTGGTGCAGGTAGCGATATTTCTAAATATTATGAAATGCAAGTTGCTTTAGGAAGAATGTATTTAGGAGACGATGGTGAATATTATTCGGTCCCTGTTTTACAACAATTATGGGCATTTTTGAAAAATTTAATTTCTCCATCTTCATTTGAAGTTGATGGACATATTGAATATGTCTCTCGTTGGGGATATTCTTGGAAATTATCTAAATTAAGCACCCCTATAGAATTATTAGGAAGTAGAATGGCTCCAACAATTTTAATTAACGTTTATTCTATGATTATTGCAGTTCCTTTAGGTCTTGCTTTAGGAACATATATGGCTTTAAAAAAGAATAAATGGCAAGATAATGTTCTTGGAATATTAGTAATGCTTTTAATTTCTGTTCCTAGTTTTGTTTACTCATTCTTAATTCAATATGTATTTGCTTTTAAATTGAAATGGCTTCCAGCTGTTAGAGCAGATTTTGATGGATCATGGTTTTCTGGGAAAATGTTTGTTTCAATGATTTTACCAGTAGTTGCTATGTCTCTTGGTTCAATTGCTGGTTATGCTCGATATACTAGAGCGGAATTAACAGAAGTATTGACATCTGACTTTATGTTACTTGCTAGAACTAAAGGCTTAACTAGAGGTCAAGCAACAGTTAGACACGCTTTTAGAAATTCATTAGTACCTATTTTCCCAATGTTACTTGGAGAAATTTTGTCTGTTTTAAGTGGCTCAATGATTATTGAAAGTATTTTCTCAATAAATGGGGTTGGATCGTTATTCTTAGATTCAATTACTCAAAAAGATTATGATGTTTTCCAATTTGTTGGTATGTTTTATATCTTAATTGGATTAATTGGTGGATTACTTGTTGATATATCATATGGATTAGTAGATCCACGTATTAGAATGGGAGGAAGAAAATAATGGAAGAAACTATCAATTCAACTTCTCGTAAAGATAAGTTTAAATTTGCTCATCGTGATGAAATTATTCATGATACAAAATTTGAAACAAAACCAGTTAGCTATTTACACGATTGCATGCGTCGTTTTGTAAAAAATAAAGCGTCAGTTGTTGGTGCTTTTATTATTTTATTAATTATTTTATTTTCAATTTTTGAACCAATTTTTGATCAAAAAAATCATGTTGGTAATGATTATTTAAATAATGAATTTGCTGAACCATATTTTGCAAATGTTTTGCCTAGAGTAAAATTATTTGATGGTACAGGTTTTTGGGATGGAACAAAAGTTGAGCAATATAATGACCGTGAATTAAAAAAATTACAAGTAAATGATTCAAATTATGATCGTGTTGTTGAAATAAAATCAAGAAATTTATTAATGCCTGGAATGTATATGAATGAAGTTAAAATTAACACATATGCAATTGGTTGCAAAAATTTAACATCATTAACTTCAGAACAATATCAAGCACTTGTTGAACATGAAAAAAACAATGGAACATATCATCAAAATATAAAAACAAGTTCTGCTCAAAAGGGTTCTATTATGAAACCACTTGTTGATTATGAATCATATGTGGATAGTGTTGCTGAACAATTAAATTTAGATGTAAATTCATCTTCTCTTATTAGAAATCTTAGAAATGCTTATATACAAAATCAATATTTCTTTAAATTAGAACCAGTAAAAGTTGGAAATGGATATAGTGATACTCAATTTCGAGTTGTTGAAGATGAAAATGGAAATCCAATTGATGTTTATTTAAGAGATGGAGAAGGTAATCTAGTTTATGAAAAACTTATAAATGGTGTTTATACAGTTAGAGTTGATTACTATGATTATGTAACTTATAAAAATGGATTTGAACCAATTTATACTTTTGGTGCAAATCAACAAGGAAAAGATATTTGTTTAAGACTTGCAAAAGGTGCAAGCTTCTCATTAATGCTTGGAATATGTATTACTTTAGTTAACTTTATTATTGGTTTAATTTGGGGCGCTATAAGTGGATATTATGGTGGAAGAGTTGACTTAATTATGGAGCGTTTCACTGATATTATTTCAAATATTCCGACTGTTATTATTATGTCTATTGCAAATATTCAATTTGTTAATAATGAACAACTTAAAAATGCTTTAGGACCTGCTGGAATTGTTGTGTTTGCGATATTTATTGCATTTATCTATAATGGTTGGGTAGGTGTAGCATCTACTACACGTATGCAATTCTATCGTTTTAAAGGACAAGAATATGTTCTTGCAAGTAGAACTTTAGGCGCAAAAGATAGTAGATTAATTTTTAAACATATTTTACCTAATGCTACAGGTACGCTTGTTACTAGATCTGTTTTAATGATTCCTGGAATTATTTTCTCAGAAGCAAGTTTATCATATTTAGGAATTATTAACTTTGAAAGTAGTGGAATCTACTCAATTGGTTCAATGCTTAATGAAGGTAAGATTGCTGGACTTGCAAATTACCCACATATTCTTTTATTCCCATCGATTATTATTTGTTTGTTGATGATTTCGTTTAACTTATTTGGTAATGGATTAAGAGATGCATTTAATACGACCTTAAGAGGAAGCGAGGATTAGTTATGGAAAATCAAAATGATAAAATTTTAGAAGTAAAAAATCTTCGTATTTCTTTTAAAACTAATACAGGAACAGTTAAAGCTGTTAGAGGTATTGATTTTAGTTTAACTAAAGGTAAAACTTTAGCAATTGTTGGTGAATCTGGCTCAGGTAAATCTGTTACATCTAAAGCAATTTTAGGAATTTTAGCTAATAATAAAATCATTGAAGATGGTCAAATTATTTATGATGGAAAGGATTTATTAAAACTTTCTGAAGAACAATTTACAAAAATTCGTGGTGTAAAAATTTCTATGATTTTCCAAGACCCATTATCTTCACTTAATCCTATTATGAAAGTTGGTAAACAACTTACAGAAGCGATGTTTTTAAAAGCTAAAGCAACTAAAAAAGAAGCTAATGTATATTTAAATAAAGTTCATAAAATTTTTGAAACAAATTTAAAAGATAAAAAAGAAGATCTAAAAAAATTATTTGAAATAGAAAAAAATTGTTCAGTAAATGATGATGCTTTAGCGTTAATTAAACCTTATACTAATTTATTTAGTGATAATTTAACTGTTGCTATCAATAATCAAAAAGAAGAAATTAAAATTGCTTTAAATAATTTAGAAAATTTTAAAAAAGATGTTTTTGCTAATGAAGAAGAGTTTTCAACAAGTAAAGCAAAAGTTGAATTAAAAAAATTTAATGTCTTTTTAAAAAAATGTGTCTTTAGTTTGCAAACTGAGGCAGATGATGTAGTAGAAGTATTTAATTCTTCAATGAATTTTTATATAGATTCTTATGAAAAGTCAATAAAGCAAACCCAAGAGCGTGCTGCATTACTTGAAAAATATCAAGTAAATGATATTTATGCTTTACCTGCTTCAGTTAGAGCGGGTCATCAAGAAGTAATCGTTGATAAGCATGCTCATTATCTCGAAATGCTTGATTTAATTGAAAAATTAAACATGCATTTAAATTACATTTTAAATAATAATGAATTTACTGCAGATAAAATGATTGATAGTTTTATGGATTATTACGCTAATAAGATTATTGCAAGTAAAACTACATTAACTAAGCAACAAACAAAAGATAGAGCTATCGAACTTTTAAAAGAAGTTGGTATTAATGATCCAGAAAGAAGATTTTATCAATATCCATTTGAATTTTCTGGTGGAATGAGACAAAGAATAGTTATTGCTATTGCTTTATCATCTAATCCGGAAGTATTAATTTGTGATGAACCAACAACTGCTCTTGATGTTACTATTCAAGCACAAATTCTTGAATTGATTAATAAATTAAAAGCAGAAAAGAATCTTTCAATTATCTTTATTACTCATGATTTAGGTGTTGTTGCTAATATGGCTGACGATATTGCAGTTATGTATGCTGGTAAGATTGTTGAATATGGTTCAGTTTATGATATTTTCTATGATCCACGTCATCCATATACTTGGGCTTTACTTGGTTCTATGCCTGATTTAAATACTAAAGAAAAACTTGATGCAATTCCTGGAACACCTCCAAATATGCTTTTACCTCCTAAAGGTGATGCATTTGCAGCAAGAAATAAATATGCTTTAGAAATTGATTATGAAGAGCAACCACCATTTTTTAAAATTTCACCTACTCATTATGCTGCAACATGGTTATGTGATGAAGATGCTCCAGATGTTGACGCTCCAAAAATTGTTAAAGAAAGAATCTTTAATTCTTTAAAAGCCTGCAAAGATAATAAGCCTATATATGAATTAAAGAAAAATTCTATTTTAAATCAATCAGGAGGTGACAAATAATGATTTTATATAAAAATTTTCTTTTATTATTAGCTAAAGAAGATGCTGCTGGTACAACAAATAAAATCAGTGGATATTCAACTAGTAATGAAAAAGTTAAAGAAAATAATAAATCATTTGATTATGAACATGGTGAAGTTATATTGGATGTTCGTCATTTAAAACAATTCTTCCGTTTTGGAAAAGGTGAATATAAATATAACAAAGCAGTTAATAATGTTTCTTTCCAAGTATATAAAGGTGAGGTTTTTGGCCTTGTTGGTGAATCTGGATGTGGAAAAACAACAACTGGTAGATCAATTATTAAACTTTATCAAATTACAAGTGGTGATGTTTGGTTTAAAGGCGTTAGAATTGCTGCTGGTACTAGATGGAATGAAAAAGAAATTAAATATACTAAATTAAGATTAAAAGAAGCGTTAAGAAAAAATAAACTAAATAAAAACACTGAATTAAGTGCTTTAAATTTAGAATATCAAGATGCATTTAATGAAAAATTTGAAATTAAAAAAGTTCATGATGAGATTGAAAGAAAAATAAGCGATGTCTATGAACAAAAGATTCCTTTTGTTGATAAATATGATGAAATCGTTAATAAATATAATATTCTAGATCATGAAGAAATTGACAAAGCAACTCGTATTGTCAATGAGCAAAGAAAAAAAATTGCTTTGGCTAAACATGATAATAAATGTTGTGATAAAGATATTTCTCAAGCTGAAATTAAAAAAGTACGTGAAAAATATAGTGATGGTAAATTAACTGAAGAGCAATTTAAAGAAGAAATGAATAAAGCAAAACATGCATCAATTACTTCTAAAATTCAAATGATTTTCCAAGATCCTATTGCTTCGCTTAATCCACGTATGACTGTTAGAAATATTATTGCTGAAGGATTAGTTATTAAAGGAATTAAAGACGAAGCTTATATTACAAGTGAAGTTAATCGTGTACTTGAATTAGTTGGCCTTCTTCCAGAACATGCAAATAGATATCCACATGAATTCTCAGGTGGACAAAGACAAAGAATTGGTATTGCTCGTGCGATTGTTATGAATCCTGAATTAATTATTGCTGATGAACCAGTTTCCGCTCTTGATGTTTCTATTCAAGCTCAAGTAATTAATTTGTTAAATGATTTAAGAAATAATCTTGGATTAACTATTTTATTTATTGCTCATAACTTATCAGTTGTTAAATACTTCTGTGATAGGATTGCTGTTATGTATTTTGGTAATTTAGTAGAACTTGCTACTAGTGAAGAATTGTTTGCTCATCCTTTACACCCATATACAAAATCACTTCTTTCTGCGGTTCCTCATCCTGATCCAAATATTGAAAAGAATCGTCAAAGAATTGTCTACAATGCTAGTGCTGAACATGATTATTCAATTAATAAGCCAACAATGAGAGAGATTTCTAAAGGACATTTTGTTTTTTGTAATGATGAAGAAGAAAAGAAATATAAAACTGAATTAAAAAAAGAGGTTAAAAATGTCAAATAATGATTCTTTGAAAAAAAAGAAAATTGACAAAGGATATATTATTGGGTTTTTAATTTGTTTATTGGTTTGTGCATTTATTACTTCGCTTGTTATTTTACAAGAGGTATATGGTCAAAATCGTGATTTTAGTAAAGAATATTTAATAATCTTAACAGATGGATTTACTATTTCCGGTGGATTAATGTGCTTATTTTATCTTCTTGTATTTGTATCTGATGAAGGAGCATTTGACATAATTACATATTCAGTTAAATTAGTATGGAATGTAACATTTCACAAAAATGTTAGAGAAACAAATTTACCTAGAACTTATGCTGAATATCGCGAATTAAAAAGATCAAAACCACGCACAAATTCACGTTTTATGTTGTTTTCAGGACTTATTTTCTTTATAATAGGCCTAATCTTTATGATTTTATATTTTATTTATTTATAAAAAGGAGACTCAAATGAAAAGAAAAATTAATTTTTTATTTAGTTTAGTACTTATTGGATTAGTATCTGCATGTGGAGAAACAGTTTCTTCTAATACATCTACTTCATCTAATTCTAGTTCAGTAAGTACATCTAATACTACTAGTTCACAAGGAAATTATAGTAAAACTAATGCTGATTTCCAAAAAGCAAGTACTACTTATGTTGATGAAAAAGGCGTTGAACAAAATTTAAATATGCAAACTTTGTTTAATAACGCTAATAATCCTCATTTAGACCCTATTGAAGATCAACGTGTACTTGTTGTACCTTTTGGTTTTCAAGATGAAAATTTAAAAACAAATGTTCAAACTCAATCAAACATCGAAAGAATTAGAACCACTTTTTTTGGAACACAAGAGGAAATTGATGCTGTTGGTGGTTGGACTTCTGTTTCAAATTATTATAGTACATCTAGTTTTGGTAAATCAGAATTTAAAGGTGATGTAGTTAATACATGGTGTGAATATAATGGTTCTTCTAGCGACTTTTTAAAAGCAGCAGGTGGTAATTTAGGTACTACAGCAGCTGAATATGTTAGAAGTTGGTATATTTCTGAATATGCAAAAACTAGCCATGGTTCTTTAGGTGAAAATGCTGAGCCATTATCATATTATGATCAAGATAATGATGGATTTATTGATTTAATTTGGATTGTTTATTCAATTAATTACTCACAAGATAATACTCAAACATGGTGGGCTTATGTTACATATACTTCAAATACTGCTAGTAAAGATTTATCTAGACCAAATGTAAAAACTTTAGGTTGGGCAAGTATTAACTTTATGAATGATGCATATAATGGATATGATGCACATACATTTGTTCATGAAACTGGACATACATATGGATTGTATGATTATTATGATTATAATGACAAGTGGTCACCAATGGGTGGAATTGATATGATGGATCATAACTTAGGTGATCATTCGGCTTTTTCTAAATTTACTTTAGGATGGGTAAATCCTCTTGTAGTTGATGATAGTTCTATAATTACTTTAAGACCAACTACTACAACTGGCGATTGTTTTATTTTACCTTCACCAAATTATAATGGAACTGCATTTGATGAATACATTATGGTTGAATATATGGCGCCTGTTGGTTTAGCAAAAAAAGATTATACATATGGTTATAAAAATACTAATGGCTATTCAGATAATGGAATTAGAATTTCTCATATTGATGCAAGAACTGTTACTGATGCAAGTTTAACAGCAGAAAATTATGCTGATCCAAAAATTAGTACTAACTTTAGAGTTTGTAATTCTAAAGCAGGAAGACAATTAAATGGTTCTGATACAAACTTCTTCCCTGATTATGTTAAAGGCAAAACTAAATATGAAAGAATTGGTACTGCAAATTCATATGCTTTAACAATGATTTATGAATCAAATCCTGATTTAAATGACAATATTACTACCTCAAAAGGTAATAGTGCTTCTAATTCTTCTTTATTTAAATCATTATCAAGATTCTCATTAGAAAATGAATCAAATATTGCTAAAGTTTATATGCCAAGTAAAACAAATTTATGGAATAAAGCAAAAACAATGACTGGTGGAACTGTTAATAATCAAAATTGTGTTGTTGATGAAAGTTGTACAGTTGATTATATTCTTGATGTTTTATCAATTAACGAACAAGAAGCAAGAATTAGAGTCACCAAAATCGAAAGATAATAAAAAATAATATTGATATATAAAAAAATAAGGTGAAATATCCTTATTTTTTTAATATTAAAAATTATATTAGAAATATGAGAGTTTATTTCAATTAAATATTCTTTTTTGTTTTATTTTTATAAAAAAAGTGCTTTAATATATTCAATGCATACATAGCATATACTTAGGAGGAAAATATATATGAAAAAATCACATATTTCAAAAATTTTGATTCTTTCTTTAGCAACTTTGGCTCCACTTGTTGGATGTGGTGAAAATGTTTCTTCAACTGAAGAAATAATAGTTAAAGGTATTGATATTAAAAAAATTAATAGTGCTGTTGTTGGGGATGAAATTAACTTAGACGAATATGTAACTGTTGATGGTAATACAACTGATTATGCTGTCAACATTCAAACACCTGATCTTGTTTCTTGCGAAGGTCATGTTCTTACAATATTAGGAGAAGGAAATGTTAATATTGAAATAACTGCTGGCACAGAATCTGGTTTTATTAAATTTAATGCTATTTCTAAAACATTAAATCAATTTAAAAACTTTAGTGAAAAAGTTGGTAAAAACTTCTTTAAAGGTGATATTGCTGTCGCTAATAATGGAAGTATGAGTTTTACTGGAAAAGGTGGATTCTACACAGAAAAATATAATATTTCATATTCACAAGACAAAAATGAAAAAGATGTTTATGATGGATTTATTATTACAAATGATGGTGAAATTTATTCAGCAACAATGGATAATGTATCAGGTAAAAATTTTACTGTTTTACCAGGAAAATTATCACCAATGTACTATGAAGCATCAAAATTTGATGTTCCATATGAAGATTTAAAAACTGAAACAAGCGGCAAATCTACATATTTAGTTGGAGATTCATCTGCTGCTGATGCATATTGTAGTGGACTTGGATATTTATCAATGTCAAGATTTACAAGTATGTATTATGGAGTAAGTGGTCATGGTGAATTAGAAATTCAAATGATTGATTTAACTAATGATACACAAGTTTATACTGGAGCACTTGTTTGCTTATATGCAGTTACTGATGAACCATTAACTGTTCAAGGAAAAACATATCAAGCTGGAACAATTGTTGGTAGTGATTATGGTCTTTATTTAGCAGACGAAATGTTCTATACATTAGAAGTGGCTGAAAATTATATTGAACAAAATAAAAAACCAACACCTTTAGATACAACAAAAATGTATGATGCTTTACAAAAAGTTGCTACTGCTAAAAATTATACAGTAAGTTTTGATGCTTATTGGGCAGATAGTAATGATGCAAAAATATCTACTGCTCCTGATTTAAGTGCTTATTGGTTTAATGATGCATTTGTTGAAACAAGTTTTGTGCAATATGTAACTGAAAATGAAGTTTATTCAAAATTAACTAAAGCACAAAATTCAGCTGATGATGGTTTATTTGATCACTATTATAAAGATGGAGAATCATTCAAACATCAAACAAATAAAGATGGTCAAACAGTAACTGAAGATGTTACTACTGGCGCTACTGGTGTTTGGGATGAAGCATTTACTAATGCAACTTTAGTTACATCATTAATTAATGATACAACTGCTAGAAGTGGACTTAATGCTGTTTCCACTAAATCAAATGGTGATTTATTTGAATATAAATTAAGTGGTGCAAGTACAGGATCTAATTTCCTTGCTGATATATTAGGATTAAATGTTTTCTATGATTTAAAAGGATTCTATAGTCAAACACCATTTGTTGCTCCATATACAGATTGTTCAGTATTTGAAGGTTTATTAATGACAATGAATGTTCAAAATGATGTTGATAATAATATTATTTTTGATATTACATTCAACTGGTCAGCTAATGAAATCTATCATTTAAAGACAACAATTTCTAATGTTGGTTCAACAAAAATTCCTGCTTAATAAAAAAAATTATGAGGTCTCGAAAGAGACCTTTTAAAATGCAAAAAAAGCAAAAAAAAATCACACTAAGTGATTAAATATAAATGGTGGGCACTGAGGGGCTCGAACCCCCGACCTTCTGTACGTCAAACAGATGCTCTCCCAGCTGAGCTAAATGCCCTGAACACCTAAAATGATATAAAATAATTATGTGAATGTCAACTAATTATTTAAGAAAAAATGAATATAATGTAATATGAATAGTATGAATAGAGAACTTTTTAATGAATTAAGTTTATTATTTGAAAAAAATGGTTTTTCACTTTTTTTAGTTGGTGGAGCAGTTAGAGATTTTTTATTAAAAAAAGAAAATAATGATTTTGATTTTGTTAGTGATGCATTGCCAAATGATATTAAGAAGTTTTTTCCTGATGGAAATTATTCTTTTGAAAAATTTGGTTCTTGTAAAATACCTTTTCATAACAATATAATTGATATTGTTACTTTAAGAAAAGAAGAATACGATAATTTATTTAGAAAACCCCAAAAAATTATTTATACAAATTCTTTATATGAGGATAGTTTAAGAAGAGATTTTACTATTAATGCTTTATATATGGATAAAAATAATAAAATATATGATTTTCATAATGGTATAAATGATTTAAATAATAAATTAATTAAAACAATTGGTGATCCTAATATTAGATTCAAAGAAGATCCTTTAAGGATGCTAAGATGTATTCGCTTTAGTTTATCTTTGAATTTTAAAATAGATCAAGAAACTGAAAAAGCAATTTTTAATAATTTAGATTTGTTGAAAAAAATATCTTATCAATTAATTTTTTTAGAAATAAATAAAATGAAACAATATAATAATTTCATTAAAATAAAAGAATATTTTAAATTAGAAAATTATATTTATTTAAAACAAATTAAAAGAAAAATGGATGTTATCGATTTACATGCAGATACCATCACTAAGTGTTTTAATAATAATGAACATTTATTTAATAATGATTTACATGTTGATATTCAAAAATTATATAAAGGTGAATATTTATTACAATGTTTAGCAATTTTTTTAAATAAAAAAGATGATATTAAACAAAAATTTAAAGAGTATTACGAATTTTTTATGAAAGAATATCAAGAAAATCAGAATACTTTAATTTTAGTAAAAAATTATGATGATTTTTTATCAATAAAAAAAGAAAATAAAATAGGAATCTTATTATCTATTGAAGAAGGAGATATTTTAGATAATGATTTATCTAATTTAGATTATTTGTATTCATTAGGAATTAGAATGATTACTTTATCTTGGAATTATGATAATTGTCTTTGTAATCAATTAGGTTTAACTCCTTTTGGAAAAGAAGTAGTTAAAAAAATGAATCATTTAGGAATGATTATTGATGTTTCACATGCTAATGATAAAGTTTTTTTTGATGTTATTAATTGTTCAACTAAACCAGTTATTGCTAGTCATTCTAATTGTCGAAATATATGTAATGTTAAAAGAAATTTATCTGATGAAATGCTAAAAAAACTTGTAGAAAATGGTGGATTAATTGGAATAAATTTGTATAAGAATTTTGTTGGTGAAAATTTAATTGATCACTTTTTGCATTTAAAAAAATTAGGATATCTTAATCATGTAGGTTTAGGTACAGATTTTGATGGAATTGATAATCCTGTTTGTGTAAATAATGCTTCTGAAATTGGAAAATTATCTACTTTATTAAAAGAAAATGGTTTCAATGAAAATGAAATAAGAAAGATTTTTTATCAAAATTTTCAAATGGTTATAAAAAATATCTTGAAGTAAATTTAAGATAATGTCAAACTATAAAAAAGAAGGTGAAATTTATGAATTTTTTAAAGATAAATGATATTGATTATCGTAATATTTTAATTAATAATTACAAAGAACTTAATCTTACTGAAAATGAATTAATTGTTTTATTAATGATTGATTCAATTAATAAAAATGAAAAAACTCTTATTTCTGGTGATCAATTGGCATTTAAAATGAATTTAAATTCTCAACAAATTGATGAGATTATTGTATCTTTGATGAATAAATCCTTCTTAAGTTATCAACAAGATGGTGATATTTTGATTACTTCAATTGAAAATACTTATCAAAGAATAATCTCTTTTGTTGAAAAAAAATATTTAGAAGATTCTAATGATGAAACAATTAAAAATCAAGAAGAAAATTTAACTAGAATTTTAAAAATATTAGAAGAAGAAATGAAAAGATCTTTATCAGGATTAGAAATGGAAAAAGTTATTAATTGGTTTAATGAAGGAGTTAATGTTAATGTCATTGAAAATTCAATTAATGAATGCATTATGAAATCTAATAAAGTATCAATTAATGCAATAGATAAATTAATTATTAAAAATCTTACTCATGTTGATAGAGAAGAAGAAGGCTATTCAACTGTTAGTGAAAAAACCAAAAAAGATATTAAAAAAGCTATGGATATCGCTTCTTATGATTGGGTAAATAGACATGATGAGTAAAAAAGCATTAGATGTAATGTCATATTTTAATGAAATTTTACCTAATGCAAAATGTGAATTAGATTATTCAACTGATTATGGATTATTAATTGCTGTAGTGTTATCAGCACAAACTACTGATAAATCAGTTAATAAGGTTACACCTATTTTGTTTAATAAATTTCCTACTTTAAATGATTTAGCTAATGCTGATGTTTTAGAAATTGAAAAGTGTATTCGTCAAATTGGCTTATATCATAATAAAGCAAAAAATATTAAAGAAATTGCTTATTGCTTAATTAATAATTTTAATGGAAAAGTGCCAGATAATAAAAAGATGTTACTTACTCTTCCGGGAGTGGGAAACAAGACTGCTAATGTTGTATTATGTGAATTATTTAATCAAAATGAATTTCCTGTTGATACTCATGTTGAACGTTTAGCTAAAAGATTAAGATTTGCTAAAGAAAATGATGATGTTTTACTTGTTGAAAAAAAACTTCGCCGGGCTTTTCCTTCTGATAGTTATATATTATTACATCATCAATTTATTCATTTTGGTAGATATTATTGTACATCTAGAAATCCTCATTGTGATGGTTGTAAATTAAAATCATATTGTAAATTAAGTGGAAGAAAATAACTCTCTCCACTTATTTTTGTGTTATTTTCAAAAGTTTCGACAATCGTTACTGAACATGTTAATGATAATAAATCAAATGAAAATGAATTTGTATCAAATGAAAATGTTTTTAAATTGTTTTCATCTTCGTAAGTTACTAAAAAGATTCTTTTACCAAATAAATATTGATATAATTCATCATCTTCTAAAGGATAATTAATATTAATTTCCAATTTATTATTAAATAAAATAATATTTGGATTTTCAATTTTTTTAAAATAAGGCAATGGTAAAACTTGTTTTGGTTCTTCTCCTTTTTTAAAAGAAGCTTGAACAATATTTTCTTTACTAATTAATTCATTTGGTAAATAATTGCCAGGAACATTTTTTACAATATTAACTTTATTGATAGAAGAAAGCTCATTAAATGGATTATTCTTAATTTCTAATTTATTAATACATAATTTAAAAATATCTTTACATACTAATCTTCTTTGATCGTTATGCCCAAAATAGTTTTTTTCATTTTCTTTTGGCTCATCAAATCCTGTCCAAGTTGCAATGGTGTAATTTTTTGAATATCCACAAAACCAAATATCTCTATCAGCATATGATGGATAATGATATTTTTTAATGACTACATCATCATAAGCATTAGTACCTGTTTTACCCGCGATAATTAGATTATTAGGACGAGTATAAGCGATATTATAATAATTATTATCCATTACTTTTTTTAATGTAGAAGTCATAATATAACTTGCTTCTTTAGAAATTACTTGTTTACCATTAAGATCTCTTTGATAAATTATTTCATTGGTATCTAATCTTTTAATTTTTTTGATTGTTGAAGGTGTTAAATAATTTCCATTTCGAGGAAGAAGAGAATACGCACCAGCAAGATTTACTAAGGAAACTCCATATTTCATCCCACCTATTGCGTAAGGTAAAGCAAATTCACCTTCATCCATTAAATTAATATTTTTTAAATAGTCTATACATTTTTCTTGACCAATTTTATTAATTACTTTTTCTAAAGTGTATAAAGTAGAAGTGTTTCTTGAATAACCAATAGCTTCGACTAAAGGAATCATTCCTAAATATTTTTTATCAGCATTTTGTACAGTAATATTAGTATTTTTATATGTATAAGGTTTATCTTCAATTAAAGTATATTCATTAAAAGATAAATATTCTATTGCTAGAAGATAAGTGAAAATTGGTTTCATTGTTGAAGCTGGTTGTCTTAACATTTGATATGCTCGATTATAAAGAAGCATGCCATCATAATTTCTTCCCCCAATTACTCCTAAAATAGAAGCATCATTATTGTTAATTATGCATGAAGCAATTTGTTGATTAGCATCAATAAACTTAAAATTGTTTCCTTTTTGAATATTATCTAAATATGATTGTAATGAGGTATCAAGATAAGTTTCTATTTCTAAAGGAATAGAAAATGGATTTAATGAAGTTAATTTTTTAATTTCACTATAAACAATATCTAAGTATGCTTGATAAGCATAATTTTCCTTTTGATAAAAAGAACCTTTTTCAATGATGAAAGAAGAAACATCTTTTTTTATAGCATTATTATATTGCTCTAAAGTAATATAATTATTTTTTTTCATTGTTAATAAAACAAGATTTTTTCTTTCATTAGCTCTAGTAGGATGATTAAAAGGATTATAATATGAAGGTGATTTAACTAGTCCTACTAATAAAGCACATTCAGGTAGAGAAAGTAACGAGACCTCTTTATTAAAAAATCTTTTAGCAGCATAAGAAATTCCTGGTATAGTGGGCTCAAAATATATTTCATTAAAATAAAATTCTAAAATTTCTTCTTTAGTTAATTTTTGTTCTAATAAAGAAGCTAAATAAGCTTCTTGAATTTTTCTTTTTAGTGTTTGTTCATTAGTTAAAACAAGATTTTTAACTAGTTGTTGCGTAATTGTCGATCCACCTTGTTTAGAAGAAGAAAAAATATTATTGAATAATGATTTTATAATTCTATTATAATTAATTCCATTATGATAAAAAAATTCATTATCTTCAATGCTGATTAGGGCTTTGATTAGTAAAGGTGGCAGTTCATCATAAGAAACAAATTTGTTCTTGTTTTCTCCTAAAGTTTCAATTAATCGAGAAGAATTATCATATATTTTCGTATATACTTTTTCATCAATTCTATTTATTTGAGGAGAGGTTAAATCTTTGATTGCAAAAAAAGAGTAGATAGATAATCCACTTATTAAAAAAATAAAAATTAAACAAAAAGTAAAGATTATGTTTTTAAATATTTTCATTAAAATAGACCTTATCAATTACGTCTAAATATTTTAAACGTGGAATAAAGCCTTGTTCAACGAGAAAGCCATATTGTTTAATATCATTAAGTGATATGGATCTTTTTTCACCATAAAATCTATCAATGATGATTTTTGAGTCGAGTAAATATACTTCTTGAAGGGTAACAAAGTAAATTAGAAAAAATGCAATTCCTCCATGGTAATTAACTTTTTTAAGATGTTCAATTTGATGGGGGGCAATATTGTGGAAAGATAGTGATGTTTTTGATTTAGTTTCTTTACATTCAAAATCAATGTATTTACCACGATAAACACCATTATAATCTGCCGTGGATTGTTTTTCAAAATATGCATCTTTTATTCGGCAATGATCTTGATAATCAACTTTAACGATGTGGATAGGGGTTGGCCTTTTAGTAATTATCGCTTTTTTTTGGTCATCATAAAAAAGATTCGTTGAATTTACTGCTTTTTCAAAATCCATTCCTCGATTTGCAAAAGTAGTAATCTTTTCTTCTTTTTTTTCTATGACAACAGTTCCATTAGGATAATTCATATTCCTCCTTTAACAAGGCTAAAGTTAGTTTTTTCATTTTTTGCCTTTTTATTCAAGATAATCTTTTAAATATTGATTAAAAATATCTTTATTGATTTCTTTATCATCCATTATATCAAATAATAATTTTTTTACTGGCTCAGGAATAAGTTTCATTTTTAATAATAATTTTCTATATTCAATGAGTAAAGTTTCTTTATCATTTAAAAATTTTATATATAAGTTTTTTAAATCTTTTGCATCATTTAAGGGATTATGTGAAACACCAGTTGGTTCAATATTATATAGTTTTAAAAAATTTATTAAAGAAAAAGTGTTATTTTTATCATCACGAATAAATTGTGACATAAAAGTCATTAAATCAAAAAAGTGAGGTAACCAAGTCTTAGCAAGAGGTTGATTTTTAGGATGAGAAATGCGCATAGATTCTATCAGCATTCTTGTATCATTGTTTCCAAAACAAACAAATAAAGTATGATTTAAATCATCGCCAATATATTCACGCATTTTTTCAATAGAATCTTCAAAAGATAAACCATTTGTTTTTAAAAAAGAATCAGTGATATTTGTCATATCGGTAACAATTTTACCAACTTGCGCTTTGGCTTTTGTAAAAAATAAAATTCCATCATCTTCTTGAATAATTTGACCATTTTCATCAATTTCACATTTTAATAAACCAGTCGCAATAATTTCATGTGTAAATTGAGTACCTTCAAAGTCAACGAAGATTAAATGCTTTTTTCCTTTTAAAATTTTTTCTAACTGTTTCATATGTATTAATTATATAAATTAGCCCATATTTAATCAAATGACTTTCATTTAAAATTTAAATTCATATTAATAAATGAGATAAGTCTCATAAAGAAGGGAGAAATTTATGGCGTGTAGATCTTGTCGAAGAATCAAAATTGTAAACGATGGATGTTGCTGTATTTGTGTAACTTCTACCTGTTCAACACATTGTACTAAAGTATGTTGTCAAGTAACTTATACTGTCACAGTGAAAAACAATGCTAGTACGACTGTTAATGATGTATGTTTACATGTACCTCTTGATGGTGTATTTTGCTTAGATCCATCAACTGTTACTGTCAATGGACAAGCTGTACAAGTTGATTGTTTAGATGCAGTCCCAGTTGGTGATTTAGCAAGTGGACAAACATCAACAATTGTTTATTCATGTACAGTGATGGAATATAAACGTTATATTAGAACTAGAGCATTAGTAACATTCTATATGTGTTGCTGTTGTGAAAGAAAAGATATGGGTGTTTATTCAAATGTAAATTGCTTACAAGTTTGCCCATGTTGCTGTTGTTGTAATAATCAAAATTAAGATTCTTATAGACTATTATTATTTTAATAATAGTCCTTAAATTATTGATATAAAATTGAATTATTTTTCATTTCTTTGTATAATAAGTAAGGATTTGAAAGGAATTTATGGAAGATTTAGATTTAAAACTATCTGCAAAAGAAATTAACTCAAAGGAATTTCAAGCAACAGATGGTGGATATGATGCATTACAGGTTGATAAATATCTTGATTTAGTAGTTAATGATTATATTGCTTTTGAACAATATTCTAATCATATGAGAAAAATTATTGAACAATATGAAGAATTAAAGAAAACTTGTGAAAGATATAAAAATAAGTTATCTGAAGTTGAATATCAAAAAGCTTTATTACAAGAAGAATTAGATGTTTTAAAACAAAATGAAGGTCTTACTTCTTCCAATATTGAATTATTACAAAGAATTTCTGTTTTAGAACAGGCTTTGTATAATTTAGGAAAAGATCCATCTAAAATCAAATAAAATCAATTGATCTGGATAATTGCTGGTAGTAATACTAGAGGAAAGTCCATGCTCGCGTTAATCTGCGATGATAACAGTGTTTGTGCTAAAGGAAAAAATAACTTTAGGTAGATGGGAGCATCTAACGGCAAGATGAAACCTAAGTTGAAAAATATGGTCTAATCTTTGAAAGTGCCACAGTGACGTAGTTAAATAGAAATATTTAAGTGGAACGCGGTAAACCCCACAAGCGAGAAACCTAAATTTGGTAAGGGAGGAGAAATAGCAAAATGAAGCGATTTTCTCAAGCATTTGCTTAGATAAATAATTATCCTCGACAAAACATGGCTTACAGGATCAATTACTCAAATAAAAAAAGGAGAATTTATGAATTTACCTAATAAAATAACAACATTTAGAATGATTTTAGTCATATTTATTTCAACATTTTTATTACTTCCTAGTGATTGGTTTATATTAATTCCAGGAATAAATGTTTCTCTTAATTTCTTTATTGGACTTATTTTATTTGCAATCGCTTCTTTATCAGACATGATTGATGGTAAAATTGCTCGTAAATATAATATGGTAACGGATTATGGTAAATTTATGGATCCAATTGCGGATAAATTACTTGTTAATTCAACTTTGTTAATTTTAATTTGCAATGGTCCAATAAGAATTCCGGTTATATGTGTTTTATTAATGATTTGTCGTGATATTATTGTTGATGCAATTAGGCTTAATGCGGTGAGAAAAAATATTGTTGTCGCGGCAAATATTTTTGGAAAAATTAAAACAGTGCTTCAAATGGTTAGTTTAATTTTTATTTTAATAAATGATTTTAATTTAGATAGTTTATTTGGATTACCTAATTATTTATATATTGGTCAAATTATGATTTACTTAGCAACTTGTGCTTCGGTTGTTTCAGGAATTATTTATTTAGTTCAAAATAGACAAGTTTTTATGGAGAATAAATAAATGCAAGAATTAATCAATATTTTAAAAAATAGAGAATTAACAATTTCTTGTGCGGAAAGTCTTACTGCTGGTTTATTTGCTTCCACAATGGGAGAATATTCAGGAGTATCAAAAGTATTTAAAGGTGGAGTTGTTTCTTATTGGAGTGAAATTAAACAAAGTGTTTTAAATGTTCCTGAAAGTGTAATTTTAAGCAGTGGGGTTGTTTCTAGTGAATGCGCCTCTTATATGGCTAGAGGTGTTAAAGAATTATTTAACACTGATGTTAGTGTTTCTTTTACTGGTAATGCTGGACCTGAAGCGATGGAAGGAAAACCAATTGGACTTGTTTATATAGGATTATGTATTAATCAAACAACTTTTTCTTTTGAGTACTATTTTAAAGGCACTCGTAACGAAATTAGAAAACAATGTGTAATAGAAGCTACAAAAAAATTAATTGAATTACTTTAAAGAAAAATAAAATTATTTACTAATTATTAATATGTGAGGTGTTTTATGCAAGAAAAAACAAAATTAGAAAAATTAAATAGTACCTTAGCATCAATTGAAAAGGTTTATGGAAAAGGATCAGTTATGAAACTTGGAGAAAGACCTTCTCTTGATGTTGATGTTATTCCATCTGGATCAATTTGCTTAGATGCTGCATTAGGAATAGGCGGATACCCTAAAGGAAGAATTATTGAAATATATGGTCCTGAATCTTCTGGTAAAACTACTTTAGCTTTATCAGCAATTGCTGAGGCTCAAAAAAAAGGTGGACAAGCAGCCTTTGTTGATGCTGAACATGCAATAGATCCAGTTTACGCTAGTAGATTAGGTGTTAATATTGATGAATTAATTTTATCTCAACCTGATAATGGTGAACAAGCTTTAGAAATTGTTGAAATGTTAGCTTCTTCGGAAGCAGTTGATATTATTGTGGTTGATTCAGTAGCAGCTTTAGTTCCTCAAGTTGAACTTGAAGGTGGAATGTCTGATTCAAATGTGGGTGCTCATGCTCGACTTATGTCAAAGGCCATGCGTAAATTAGCAGGTGTTCTTTCCAAATCAAATTGTACAGTTATCTTTATTAACCAATTAAGAGAAAAAGTTGGTGTTATGTATGGTAATCCAGAAGTAACTACAGGTGGTAGAGCTTTAAAATTCTATGCTTCTATTAGAATTGATATAAGAAAAGCAGAAGCTATCAAAGATGGCGATAAGATTTTAGGTAACACAGTTAATATTAAAGTAGTAAAAAATAAAGTTGCTCCACCATTTAAATCTTGCAAAGTCGATTTAATTTTTGGTGAAGGATTCTCTAAAGTTGGTGAAGTTCTTGATTTAGCTATTGAAAATAATTTGGCAAAAAAATCTGGTTCTTGGTTTGAAATTCTTGGTGAAAGAGCAGGGCAAGGACGTGATGCTGCTAAACAATATTTAGTTGATCATCAAGATGTTTATGAAGCTTTAGTTGAACAAATTTACACTACATTAGGTTTTAAAAGATAGTTATGAAAAGTTGGTTGATGCCAACTTTTTTTCTCCCATTATAAAAAAATGTCAATAATATTTTTTGTGCTTTTAGTTTTGATATTTTATTGTTATAATTAAATAGCATAGATATAGATAAATATTTTTGCAAAGATATTTTTTAAAAGGAAATATAGAGTTTATATAACCTTTTGGTGAAATGATTTGTGCTCTAATTCCCTGTTAATAAATAACAAATTAAAGAAAATAAAGTTTTTACTTTAATTTTTTTATAATGATAATTTTTGGAGGAAAAATAATATGGATTTAGTTTTAGGAATTAGCTTAATTATTTTAGCGTTGCTTTTAGGTTTAGTAGGTGGTTTTTTTGTGGGCCATAAATTTGAAGCTGTAAAAAATGAAAAAGAAGTTCAAGATGCAACCAAAACTATTGATGGTGCTAATCGTAGAGCAGAAGAAATTATTAATAATGCAACTATTCAAGCAAAAAATCTTACAATTGAATTAAAACAACAAGCCGAACAAGAAGCACGTGAAAAAAGACAAGAACTTTTATCTCAAGAAAATAAGTTATCTCAAAGAGAAGCTACTTTAAATCGACGTGATGAAGTTTTAGTGGATCGCGAAAATAATCTTGATAATAAGATTGATGAATGTAATAGAAGAGTTAAAAATATTGAAAATAAAGAGAAATTTTTACAAGAAAAAGAAGCTTCTATTGATAATGAATTACAAAAAGTTGCTTCTTTAAATGTTAATGAAGCAAGAGATATTGTTTTAGAAAAAGTTGAATCTAAAATGTCTATTGAAATTGCTAGTTTAATGAAACAAAAAGAAGATGAGGCAAAAGAACAATGTGATGTTAAAGCAAAAGAATTATTATCACTTGCTATGAGTAAATATTCTCAAGAAGTAGTTACAGAAAAAACAGTATCAGTTGTTGCTATTCCTAATGATGAAATGAAAGGAAGAATTATTGGCCGAGAAGGAAGAAATATTCGTACTCTTGAACAATTATTAGGTGTTGATATCATTATTGATGATACTCCAGAAGTAATTCAAGTTTCTTGTTTTGATCCAATTAGAAGGGAAACGGCTCGTTTGGCTTTAGAATATTTAATTAAAGATGGTAGAATTCAACCAGGACGAATTGAAGAAATCGTAGAAAAAGCGAAAATGGAAGTTGCTCAATCTTGTCACGAAGCGGGTATTAATGCTGCATTTAAACTTGGTTTACCAAGAATAAATAAAGATTTACTTGATTATGTTGGACGTTTAAAATATAGAACATCATTTACTCAAAATGCTTTAGATCATTCTATTCAAGTTGCATATTTAGCTGGTATTATGGCAGCTGAACTTGGATTAGATCAAAACTTAGCTAAAAGAGCGGGCTTATTACATGATATAGGTAAAGCAGCTGATTTTGAAATGGATGGATCTCATGTTGAAATTGGGGCACGTTTAGCTAAAAAATATGGCGAACCTGATGTAGTTGTAAATGCTATAGAATCTCACCATGGTGATGTAGAAGCAAAATATATTATTGCTACTCTTGTTCAAGTGGCTGATACTTTATCTGCTGCTCGTCCTGGAGCAAGAAATGAAACACTTGAAAATTATATTCAAAGAGTGGAAAAATTAGAAGAAATTACTAAACAATTTGAAGGCGTTCAATCTTCTTATGCAATTAAGTCAGGTCGTGAATTAAGAATTATGGTTGTACCTGAAAAGATTTCTGATATTGAAACATATAAACTTGCTAGAGATATTAAAGATAAAATTGAAAATGAAATGACATATCCAGGACAAATTAAAGTCCAAGTTATTCGTGAAACAAAAGCTGTTGAAGTAGCAAAATAGAAAGTATTTTATATGAATATATTATTTATTGGTGATGTATATGGTAAAAATGGTAGAAATGTTGTTAAGAAGTTTTTAGAAGATAATCTTGATGAATATGATTTTGTAATTGCAAATTTAGAAAATGCTTCTCATGGAAAAGGCTTAACTAAAGCAAATTTTTTAGAAATGATTGAAGCAGGAATTGATGTTGTTACTTTAGGTAATCATTATTATGCTAAAAAAGAAATTGAAACATATATTAATGACTATGATTTCTTACTTAGACCAGCAAATTTACATTCTTCAATAGCAGGTCATGGTACAGATGTTTTTGAAATAAATAATTTAAAAATAAGAGTAACAAATCTTTTAGGAAGAGTTTTTATTTCTGAAAATCCAAATAATCCATTTGATGTTTTAAATGAGATTTGTAAAAATGATAAAAGTGATGTTCATATTGTTGATTTTCATGCTGAAGCCAGTGGAGAAAAACAAGCTCTTGCGTGGGCTTTTGATGGTAAAGTGAGTGCTGTATTAGGTACACATACTCATGTACAGACAAATGATTTAAGATTATTAAAAAATGGTACATTATATATTACTGATGTAGGAATGTGTGGACCTTATAATGGAATTTTAGGCGCTTCTAGAGAAGAAGTTATTACTAAATCTTGGACAGGAAAACCAACTGTTTTTGGAGTTCAAAATGATGATGAAAACATTTTTTCGGCAGTGAGTTTTGTTATTGATGAAGAAACTAAAAAAATAATTGAATATAAAAAAATATATCAAATCTATAAAGAAAGTAGGAAATAAAATGGCTAATAAAGTTGTTGTTCATTCTGCTCCTTCTTTAAAAGAAGCAGTTAAAAGAACTAGAGAACCGATTAAAATTATTAAAGAAGATCTTGTTTTACCTGATCGTTTACTTTCATATTGTAATGGCAAAAAATGCTTTATTAGAACTTATGGATGTCAAGCTAATGTAGTGGATTCTCAAACAATTTTAGGTATTTTAGAAGAATTAGGATTTACAAAAGTTGATGATCCTTTTGAAAGTGATTTAATTATTTTAAATACTTGTGCAGTTAGAGAAAATGCTGAAGATAAAGTATTTGGTGAAGTAGGAGCGTTAAAAAAATATAAAAAAATGCATCCAGATGCAATTATTGCTATTTGTGGATGTATGATTCAACAACCTCACATTGTCGAAAAATTAAGAAAAACTTATACACAAGTTGATTTAATGTTTGGCACCCATAATATTCATCATTTACCTGCTTTATTGAATGAAGTGATTTTTGAAAAAAAGAGAATTATTGAAGTTTATTCTAAAGAAGGTGAAGTTATTGAACACCTTCCTATTATTCGTGAAGATAAAATTAAAGCATTTGTTAATATTCAATATGGTTGTGATAAATTTTGCACATATTGTATTGTACCTTATACACGTGGAAAGCAACGTTCAAGAACGAAAGAAGATATCATAAAAGAATGTCAAGATCTAGTGGATTTAGGTTATAAAGAAATTACTTTATTAGGTCAAAATGTTAATTCTTATGGTAAAGATTTATATTTAGATTATTCATTTGCTTCTTTACTTGAAGATGTGGCTAAAACTAATATTGCTAGATTACGTTTTACCACTTCTCATCCTTGGGATTTTACTCAAGAAATGTTTGATGTAATTTCTAAATATGATAATATCATGCCTTATATTCATCTTCCTTTACAATCTGGAAGTGATGAAGTGCTAAAAAGAATGGGTAGAAGATATACTTCTAGTTCTTATAAAAAACTTGTAGATGATTTAAAAAGAACAATTCCTAATGTCGCTTTATCAACAGATATTATTGTAGGTTTTCCAAATGAAACAGATGAAGAATTTGAAAAAACAATGGAAATGGTCGAGTATTGTCAATATGATTTTGCTTTTACTTTTATTTATTCACCTAGAGTAGGAACTCCTGCTGCAAAAATTAAAGATTATGTTTCTAGTGAAGTTAAACATGCTAGATTTGATCGTTTAGTTAAAAGAATTAATGAAATTGGTGTAGCAAAATATCAAACTTTTGTTGGAAAAGAAGTAGAAGTTTTAGTGGAAGGTTTTTCTAAAAAAGAAAATGATATTTTAACTGGATATACAAAAGATATGAAATTAGTTAATTTTAAAGGAAATCCTCAACATATTGGTCAATTTGTTAAAGTTAAAATTTTAGAAGGGCATTTATTCTATTTATCTGGAGAAGAAATTAATGGATAAATCTTTAAAAGAAGATTTAGATAATTACATTAATTGTTTTCTTGAACAAGAAGAAGTGAAAAAATATTTTATTTTAGAAAAAAGAATTAATGAAGATCAAAATATTATTTCTTTACAAGATAAAATTAGAAAAGCTCAAAAAGCATTAGCACTTTCTATTAATAATCAAGAAGAACATCAAAAAAAATTAATTGAGTATCAAAATTTAAAAAAAGAATTTGATGAAAATCCTTTAGTATGTAATTATAATATATTAAAAGAAAATATATATTTACAATTAAAAAACTTACAAGAAAGAATAAAAGAGTAATATCTTTTATTTTTTTTATAATATAATTTATTGGTGAGATAATGTTAAAAGAAATTGCATGTAAAACTTTAACAGGGCGTGGAAGAATTGATTATCTATATGAAAGAGAATTACGTTTAGATAATATTTCTAAAACTCTTGGATGTTGGATAATTAATTTAAATTATGAAATAAATTATGAAAAAGAAGATGTTTATTTAGATGGCTTTTATTCGATTCAATTATGGTACGCTAAAGATAATGATCAATCTTCATCAGTTTATGAAGAAAAAATTAATTTTCATGAAAAAGCTAGGATGGTTTATCGAAATGTATCAACTATTTCAAATGAAAAAGTGTTCAAAATCTTTGTTAATAAATATCCAAATGCTGTTTATATGAAATTAAATGAAGATAATTCAATTACTTTAAAAATTGAAGGATTATATTTTATTGATGTATTTCAAGAGGCAATTTTAATTGTTGATAGCAAAGATAATGTTAAACCAGAAATGACTCTAGATGAAGAATTGTTATTAAATGTTAATCCTAATTATTTAACTAATAATGATTAATTTTTTTTCTTTTAAATTTTATTATATCTAAGATATAATATTATTTAGGACGGATTTATATTTATGGAAATGAAGTACACACCAATGATTAGTCAATATTTGAAAATTAAAGAAAAATATCAAGATACATTAATTTTGTTTAGATTAGGTGATTTTTATGAATTGTTTTTTGATGATGCTAAAACTGCTTCTCGAGAATTACAATTAGCTTTAACTGGTAAATCAGCTGGTGTAGAAGAAAAAGTTCCTATGTGTGGGGTTCCTCATCATGCCATTTCTTCTTATATTGATAAATTGATTAATAAAGGCTATAAAGTTGGAATTGTTGAACAATTAGAAGATCCTGCTTTAGCTAAAGGTTTAGTTGAAAGAGATGTAGTGCAAATTATTACTCCAGGGGCCTTTTTAGATATTAAAGAAAAAGATAATAATTATTTAGGACAAATTTCAGAAGCAACCAATTGCTTTGTTTTTGCTTATGCAGATGTTTCAACTGGAGAAATTTTTGTAGAAAATTTAGAAAAAGATATTGAATCAGTTATTGATGAAATTATTAATTTAAATATTAAAGAAGTAATCGTAGCGACTTCTTTTCCTGCTAAATATATTGAAAAAATTAAACAAAAAAGAAATATTTTAATTTCTTATGAAAATAATGATATTGAAGGACTTGAACATCAATATATTTTAACTAATGTGCGTGATTTAAATCAAAGAAAAGGAGTTGTAAGATTATTAAGTTATATTAAAGACACTCAAAAAAAAGATTTAGATTATATGAAAATTGCTACTGTTTTAAAAAATAATGCAGTTATGCAAATAGATGCTTTTTCTAGAATTAATTTAGAGTTGATAAGAACTATTAGAAGTGAAGAAAGTTATGGTACATTATTTTGGCTTTTAGATCAAACTTCAACCAATATGGGATCTAGATTATTAAAAAAATGGATTATGAAACCTATTTGTGATGAACAAGAAATTTTAAATCGTCAATCAATTATTTCTTCTTTTCAAGAAAAATTTTTAGTTCGTGATGATATAAAAAAATGTTTAAAAGATATTTATGATTTAGAAAGATTAGTAGCTAAAATTAATTTTGGTTCATGTTCAGGAAGAGATTTATTACAATTAAAAAAATCTTTACAAGTAGTTCCAAGCTTGCTTGCTTCAATTAATGAATTAGAAAATAAACATTTATATAATTATAAAGGGACTGATGAAAACTTTGTTGAACTTGCTTCTTTATTAGAAAAAGCAATTAGTGATGAGGCTCCAATTACTGTTAAAGAAGGAGGAATCTTTAAGAAAGGATTTTCTAATGAACTTGATGAATTAATTGATTTATCTTCATCATCTAAAAATTGGATTGCTTCTTTAGAGAATAAAGAAAAAGAAAGAACTGGTATTAAAACTTTAAGAGTGGGTTATAACCGTGTGTTTGGTTATTATATTGAAATATCAAAAGGCGCGGTAAGTCAAATCCCACCTGAATGGGGTTATGAAAGAAAACAAACTACCGTTAATTCAGAAAGATTTGTTTCTCAAGAATTAAAAGATTACGAAACAAAAGTAATTACTGCTGAAGAAAAAAGATGTGCTTTAGAATATGCATTATTTAATAAATTAAGAGAAAAAGTTAATGAATATACTTTAAAAATTCAAAATCTTGCTGATTTAGTTTCTTATGTGGATGTTTTATTGTCTTTAACAGAAGTAGCTATTGATAATCATTTTGTTAAACCAACATTTAATAATCAAAGAATTATTAATATTAAAAATGGACGTCATCCAGTTATTGAAAAAGTGATGAATAATAAGCGTTATGTTCCTAACGATATTATTATGGATAATAAAACTGATATTTTAGTCCTAACTGGGCCTAATATGGGTGGAAAATCAACTTATATGCGTCAATTAGCTTTGATTGTTATTTTGGCACAAATAGGTTCTTTTGTACCAGCTGAAAAAGCTGATTTAATGATTTTTGATTCAATTTTTACACGTATTGGAGCTAGTGATGATTTAGTATCTGGACAATCAACATTCATGGTGGAAATGTCAGAAACAAATTATGCACTTCGTCATGCTAGTGAAAATTCATTATTGATTTTTGATGAAATTGGACGTGGTACGGCTACTTTTGATGGTATGGCTTTAGCTCAAGCTATTATTGAATATATTGCTAAAAATATTAAAGCAAAAACATTATTTTCTACTCACTACCACGAAATAACAAAAATTGAAGAACAAATCGAAACTTTAAAGAATATTCATGTTGGAGTTAGTTCAAATGGAGATAATATTACTTTCTTATATCGTGTTGAAGATGGAGCGATGGGAAAATCATATGGTATTAATGTTGCCTCTTTAGCTTCTTTACCAAATGAATTATTATCTAGAGCTAGTGAAATTTTAGATGAATTAGAAAAAAATAAAATTAATGTTAAATCTGAAGTTATTAAAGTTGAAGAAAAAAAGACTCCAGAATGGATGAAAGAATTAGAAAAACTTGATCCTTTATCCATGTCACCTTTAGAGGCTTTAAATTATTTATATGAATTAAAAAAGAAAATGAAGGAGTAGATTTATGGGTAAAATTGCTGTTATGCCAAGCCGCTTAGCTAATATGATTGCGGCTGGAGAAGTTATTGAAAGACCTTCATCAATTATTAAAGAATTAGTGGAAAATTCTTTAGATGCACATGCTAAAAATATTGAAGTAGAAATTTTTAATGCAGGAAGAAGTAAAATCATTGTTAGAGATGATGGTGATGGGATGGATAAAGATGACGCTAAACTTGCTTTTACTCGTCATGCTTCTTCAAAACTTCTTGATGAATATCAACTTTTTAAAATTAAAACAATGGGTTTTAGAGGTGAAGCTTTACCTTCAATCAGCTCAGTTAGTAAAGTTACTATGCTTACATCAACTGGTGAAGGAATAGGTAGTAAAGTTATTACAACTGAAGAAGAATTAAAAATTGAAGAGTGCCAAGCAATTAAGGGAACCACATTTATTGTAGAAGAATTATTTTACAATACACCTGTTCGTTTAAAATATTTAAAAAGTGATAGTACTGAAGTTGCTTCATGTTTAGAAATTATGCAAAGATTAGCTTTATCTTTTCCTAGTGTTTCTTTTTCTTTTTTCATTGATAATAAACTTTCTTTCTCAACAACTGGAAGAGGAGATTTATTAGAAGTAATTGCTAGATTATATGGAAATGATATTGCTAAAAAAATGATAAAAATTTCATATTCTTCTGACGCTTTTGATATAGAAGGATATCTAGCTAAACCAGAAATAACACGTTCTACACGTTATTACATGATTACAATTTTAAATAATAGAAATGTGTATGTGCCTATTATTCAAAAAGCTATTATGTCAGGATATGGTGATTATATATTTAATTCTAAATATCCATTTTGTATTTTAAATTTCCGTGTTGATTATTCTTTAGTGGATGTAAATGTTCATCCTTCTAAAAAAGAAGTTCGACTTTCTAATGATAAAGAAATTGCATTTAAAGTGGAAGAAATTATTAAAGAGGCTTTAAAAGAGGAAAATGCAGTACATAATATTTCTTTTCAAGAAAAAGAAGTTGAAAAAGTTTCTTTATTTGAAAATAAACCTACCCAATTTGAAAATAACAATATTATTAGACCAATTAATCCTCGTACAGAGATTTATCAAGATAATCAAGTAAAAGAAGATTTTTCTTTTGATTTAACTTCTTTTGATGAAGAAGTAAAAAAAGAGGATACTCATGAAGAAGTAAGTGAAGAAGATAATTCTCTTAAAAAAGATAACTTACCTGATTTTAAAATAATTGGCCAAATTCATAATACTTATATTATTATTGAAGTAAGTAATGGTTTTTATATTGTTGATCAACATGCGGCTAATGAAAGAGTTAATTATGAAAAATTTAAGAATTTATTGAATCGTAAAATTGAAGTTTGCTCACCATTAATTCCATTAATTATTACTCTTTCACCAAGTGATGTTAAAAGATTAACAGATGATAAAATTAAACTATTGAATAAGATTGGCTTAGAAATTGAATCATTTGGATTAAACACTATTAAAGTATCATCAATTCCTTTATTTATAAAAGAATATAATGAAGAGAGTTATATTGAAGAATTAATTCAACAAGTGATTAAAGATGATAGAATTGATTTAGAAGTTTTAAGAAAACACGTTATAGCGACAATGGCTTGTAAAGCTTCTATTAAAGCTAATGATCATTTAGAAATAAGAGAAATGGAAGATTTAATTAAAACATTATTTGCTTGTGAAAATCCAACTTGCTGTCCGCATGGAAGACCAACCATTATTCATTTTTCTAATTATGATATAGAAAAAATGTTTAAGAGGTCAGGAATATGATTTTTGTTATTGTTGGACCAACAGGGGTAGGAAAATCTTCTTTGGCATTAGAGTATAGTTTAAAACATGATGCTTTAATTGTTAATGGTGATGTTTTTCAATGTTATAAGGAAATGAATATTGGAACGGCTAAACCTCCTTTAGAAGAAAGAAAAAAAGTACCACATTATTTATTTGATATTGCGACAGTAACAAAAGAATATACAATTTATGATTATCAAAAAGATTTAAGAAAAACTTTAGATGAATTAATTCCTTTAAATAAAGATATTATTATTGTAGGTGGATCTGGATTATATTTAAAATCAAGTTTATATGATTTTAATTTAAATGAAGTTAAAAATAAAGTTGATATGTCACTTTATGAAAAAATGGATAATGAAACTCTATATAAAAAATTACAAGATATTGATTTAGAAGCTAGTAAAAATATTCACCCGAATAATCGTAAAAGAGTTATTAGAGCTATTGAAATATATTTAGAAAGTGGCGAAAAAAAATCTGATATTATTAATAAGCAAGAACATAAATTGTTATATGATGTATGTTTTATTGGCCTAAGTAAACAAAGAGAAGAATTATATTCATTAATTAATCAAAGAGTAGATAAAATGGTTGAGGATGGTTTAGTTGAAGAAGTTAGATCTTTAATGGAGCAATATCCTACTTCTTTAAGAGCGTTTCAAGCAATTGGCTATAAAGAATTAATGGAAAGTTTGAAAACAACACCTTTATCGGATATAATAAATTTAATAAAACAAAGAACAAGAAATTATGCAAAAAGACAATATACTTATTTTAATCACCAATTGCCTGTTAATTGGTTTTCAAGTAAAGGTGATGCTTTAAAATTTATGGAGGAATATCATGCAATTAAATAATATCTATGAAATATCAAGAAAATTAAATATCCCTGATGAGTTTATTGAGCCTTATGGAAAATATAAAGCAAAAATAGATTTAAAATATAATGATTTTTTAAAAGAGAAAAATGATGGTAAATTAGTTTTAGTCACAGCAATTACACCTACTAAAGCTGGTGAAGGTAAAACAACCACGACTATTTCTTTATTAGATGGATTAAATGCTATTGGTGTGAAAACAATTGCTTGCTTAAGAGAGCCTTCACTTGGCCCTGTTTTTGGTTTAAAAGGTGGGGCTACTGGAGGAGGAAAAGTTACCATTGAACCAAGTGAAGATATTAATTTACATTTTAATGGTGATTTTCATGCAATAACATCGGCTAATAATTTAATTTCGGCAATTATTGATAATTATATTTATCAAGGTAATGAATTAAATATTGATCCAAATAAGGTAGTTTGGAAAAGAGCAATTGATATGAATGATCGTACTTTAAGAGATATTACTATTGCTCAAGGAAGTACAGCTAATGGAATTGAAAGAAAAGATGGCTTTATCATTACTGTTGCTAGTGAATTGATGGCAGTGTTTTGCCTTGCTAAAGATGAAGATGATTTTATTGAAAGAGTAAAAAGAATTATTGTTGCTTATACTTATGATAATAAACCAGTTACTGTTAATGATTTAAAAATTTCTAATGCCATTAGAAAATTAATGTTAGAAGCATTTTCACCTAATTTAGTACAAACACAAAATCACTCTCCATGTTTAGTGCATGGGGGGCCATTTGCTAATATTGCTCATGGATGTAATTCAATTATTGCTACTAAAATGGCTTTAAAATTAGCGGATGTAGTTGTCACTGAAGCTGGCTTTGGAGCTGATTTAGGAGCGGAAAAGTTTTTAGATATTAAATGTCAAGAAGCATCTTTAAATCCTTCTTTAGTAGTAATGGTAGCAACTATTAGAGCGTTAAAGATGCATGGTGAACAAGATATTAATGATTTAGAAAAAGAAAATATTGAGGCTTTAAAAAAAGGAACTGATAATTTAAAACAACATTTAGAAAATATTCAAAAATTTGGTTTAAATGTTGTTGTTGCAATTAATCATTTTGCAACTGACACAGAAAATGAAATTAACTTTTTAAAGAATTGGTGCAAAGAAAACAATTATAAAGTTAGTTTCTTAGATGGTTATCTTTTAGGAGCAGATGGTAGTAAAGAGTTAAGTTATTTGGTGAAAGAAGAATTACAAAAAGAAAGTCATTTTCAACCACTTTACTCCATAAATATGCCTACTAAAGAAAAAATTGAAAAAATTTGCAAAGAAATATATCGGGCAGATGATGTGGAATTTTCTAAAGAAGCGGAAGAAGATTTGAAAAAATATCATGCTTTAGGATTTGATCATACTTATATTTGTATGGCTAAAACACCTAATTCTTTTTCCGATGATCCTTTATTATTAAACACTCCAAGAGGCTTTAAAATTCATATTAGAAAAGTTAATTTATCAAGTGGAGCAAATTTCTTAATTCCTTTAACTGGAAATATTTTAACTCTTCCTGGATTACCGAAAGTTCCTCAAGCAGTGAAAATGGAGAATGAATAAATGGAATATTTACTTGGAAAACCTGTTTCTGAAGAAATAAGAAAAAAGGTTAAAGAAAAAGTTTTATTAAAAAAAAGAAAGCCTAAAATTTGTATTTTATTAAATAATGAAGATTCTTCTTCATTAATTTATGTTAAAGCAATTATTAAAGCTTGTTTAGAAGTTAATATTGATAGTGAAGTCATTAATATTAATTCAGAAGATGATTATATTAAATATATTAATTTAATTAATGAGGATTCTTTGATTGATGCTTGTTTAATTACGCGTCCTTTATTAAAAAATGTTAATGAAGAAAAAATAATTTCTTTACTTAAACCTTCTAAAGATGTTGATGCTTTAAATCCACATGCTTTAGGAAAAATTTTAGTGGGTAATGAAGAGTTAATTCCTTCAACAGCTTTAGCTATGGTTAGAATGTTAGATTATTATCATATTGATGTAAAAGGAAAAAAAGTATTAGTTATAGGAAGATCAATTTCAGTAGGAAAACCAATAAGTTTACTTTTACTTAATCGCCATGCGACAGTTACAATTGCTCATTCAAGAAGTGTTGATTTAAATAATCAATTAAAAGAATATGATCTTATTGTGGGTGCTTTAGGTAAAGCACAATTTATTGATAGCAATTTAATGAAAGAAGGAGCAATTGTTTTAGATGCTGGAATTCATTATGTAGATGATAAAATTGTTGGTGATGTTCTTCCTAGTGAAAAACTATCTTATATTTCTAAAGTTCCAGGTGGTATAGGGGTTATTACTACAAGTTGCTTAATGGAAAATATTTTAACTTGCTATGAGGTAAATAATAATGATAAGTAATGATGAATATCAATTAGATTCCATTGTGGAAATGAAAAAAGCTCATCCATGCTTAAGTAAATCTAAACAATTTAAAGTAGTTCGTTTAGGAGCGGATATTAAAATAAAATGTCTAGGATGTGGAAACATCATTATGCTTGAAAGAAATGACTTTAATAGTAAAGTAAAAAAAATTTTAAAAAAATAAATAAAAAACTCCTAATTATAATTTATAGGGAGTTTTTTTTATGCTAAAAATTGAAAATCTAAATAAAAGTTTTGATCGACCAATTTTTAAAAATTTTAATGTAGTTTTTCCTGATACAGGTTTTATTTTTTTAGTGGGTGAAAATGGAACAGGTAAGTCAACATTAATTAATATTATTTTAGGTTTAACTAATTTAGATTCAGGGAGTATTTATTATCAAGATAAAATTATTACTGATTTTGATGAATTTAGAAAAAATGAAATAGCTATTTTATTTCAAGAATACGCTTTGATTGAACATTTTACGATTAAACAAAATTTATTATTTCCTTTAATAGGTATTAAATATAGTTATTCAAATGAAGAGTTAATACTTGCTTTAAAAAAAGTAAACTTAAATAAAGATTTAAACATTGAATGTAAAAATTTGTCAGGTGGAGAAAAACAAAGAGTTGCTCTAGCAAGAACATTTTTATTAAATAAAAATATTTATATTTGTGATGAACCAACTGGCGCATTAGATCAAGAAAATGCGGAAAATATCTTCAAAATTTTAAAAGAAATTAGTAAAACTAAATTAGTTATTTGTGTTTCACATGATATTTTTTTTATAAATAAATATGCAGATGGTATTTTAAATTTAAATGATGGTATATTTAAAATTTTTTCTACAAATTCAAAAAAATGTCTTAATAATAATTATTATGAAGATAAAAAAATTTTTTTGAAAGATAAATTTAATATTAGTTTATCATCGTTAAAGAAAAGAAGATTTCGTTTTTTTATTTGTTTTTTTGCTTGTTTAGTGGTTTTAATAAGCGTGATTTTATCACTAACTTTTTCTTATTCTATTAATAATTCTTTAGAGGAATCTTTTTATCAATATTTAGATTATAATCATTTAGAAGTTTCTGATTACGAGAGCAATTCTTTAAATAATGGTTTTTCATTTATAAAATTAACTAGACCAAATAAAGAAAAATTAGCTAGTGATTTAAATAATGAATATGAAATTACTTATAATTTTAATTATATTTTTAATCAAATAAAAATTATTGATTTTGAAAATAATTTTACTTTTAGACCTATTTATAATTTAAAACAAACAATCTATTCTTTTCCTGATTTAAAATATAATCAAGTGATTGTTAATAAATCAGCATATAATTTGCTGAATAAAAAAATTGAAATTTTTTTTGAAAAAGAAATTTTGACAGAAGACCAACATTTTAACCGGGCTAAAGATCTTTTAAAAATCAATAAAGAAATTGAAATAGTTGATTATGTTAAAGAATTTGAATATATTAAAGAACCTACAATATATTATTCATATACATCGATATGTAATTTTTTTAAAAGTGTAAAATTAGAAAATGCTTCAAAATTATTAAAAAAAGATTTTTATTTATTAGATAGATTAACTTTTTATTCATCAGATTACGAAGATTTATCATCATATAAATATTCTATTTGGGTAGAAAAAAAGAACGTAGAACCAATATATAATTATTTAATAAATAAGGGATATGATGTTTATTCTAAAGCAATTACTAATAAAAAATCTTTAAATGAAATATTTTATCTTATTCAAAAAATTCTCTTATTATTTTTAGTTATTTCATTAATTATATTTTTGTTTTTGTCTTCTATTATTTTATATTCTTTTTTATTAGAAAGAAAAAAGGAGATTTCTTTATATCGACTTTTTAGTTTAGATAAAAAAAGAATATCTTCTATTTTAATTTTTGATAATTATTTAATTGTTCTATCTTCAATTATATTTTCTTTTTTAATAATTAATCCTTTGTTAAAAGTAATTAATAAAATAATATATCGATACTTACCTTTTGAAAACTTTTTAATCTTTCCAAAAAAAATCTTTTTTTCAAATTATGATGTGTTTTTAGTAGTATTTGGTTTGTTTTTACTTATAAGTTTCATTAGTCAAATTCCTTTAAAAATATTCTTTAAACAAGAAATAACATCAATAATGAGGGAGGACTAACATGATAGAATTAAAAAATGTTACTAAAAGATATAATGATCTAGTGGTTTTAGATAATATAACATTATCTTTAAAAAGTGGTTTAATTGGCTTATGTGGAAAATCAGGAACAGGTAAATCAACTTTATTAAATATTATTTCTTTATTGGATGAAGAATATGAAGGAGAAGTTTATTATAATAGCATTAATTTAAAAAATATTAAAAATAAAGAAAAATTTCGATATCAAAATTATTCTTATGTTTTTCAAACGCCTATTTTATTTAATTTATTAACTGTTTTTGATAATATTTGTTTTTCTTTATCAAGAAATTATGAAAATGAAAAAAAAGTAAAAAAAATGTTATCTTTAGTTAATTTAAAAGTTAGTTTAGATCAAATTGTTAATACTTTATCAGGAGGAGAAAAACAACGGTTATCTTTAGCAAGAGCTTTATTTAACGAGCAACCTGTTTTAATATGTGATGAATTAACTTCACCTTTAGATCATTCTAGTAAAGAGGAAATAATGTCTTTGTTAAAAAAGATATCTAAAGATAAATTAGTAATTTGTGTTAGTCATGAAGAAGAAATTTTAACTAAATATGCGGATAGTATATATTCTATTGAAGATAAAAAAATTAAACTTATTAAGCAAAAACAAACAAATAAAGAATGTAAAATTAAAAAAATAAATAATTTTTTAAATTTTAAAGTAATGTTTTCTTTTGTAAAAAGTAATTTAAAAGCCAAAAAAATTAGATCAATGATTTCTTATCTTGCTGTAAGTCTTGGTTTAACATGTTTAGGAATTACTTTTTTAATTACCTCTAATGTTAGTAAAAGTATTGAAACTAGTTTATTATCATCAATTAATCAAAATCAAAAGATTATAAAGCTTAAACAAGAAGAAACTTTTAAAGAAAAATATGCTTGTGAAGAAAGTGTTTTACTAGATATTAAAAATGAATTTTCTGAAATAAAAAATATCCGTACTTATTATTTAAGTAATTTTGAAAATATGTTTTTAGATAATTATTTTACTTTGCAACTTGATACTTACAGTGTGCCTTTTAGTGAATTATCTTTAAATAGTATTAATGATTATAAGTTATTAAATGGTGAAGAGGTAGTTTATCCTAAAATAACAAAGCCAATTACTGATGAAGAAATGATTTTATCTTTAAGAGAAAAAGATTTAAAAAGAATTTGTCAAAATCTTAATATTAATAATTCTCTTTCGAGCTTAACTCATTATTTAGAAAATAGACCCTTAAATTTTATTTTGCATGTTAATAATCCTAATTGGTCTTATCAAGATCAAGTTTATTTAGATGTTAATCATTTTATCATGGGAGATAATTTATCTATTTATCAATTAAATAATAAATGGAATGAATATATTTTTGAAGAAAGAATGTTTTTAAAGACTTCTTTTGATTTAATTGGAGGGGATAATTTACCTTGGACTTTAAAAAAAATATATTGTTTTGAAACAGAAAATGGTTTAAATCTTATTAATAAATTATATGAAAAATATGATAGTTTATATTTTGAATTTATCGATAAAAATAAAATTTATGTTACTAAACAAAATAGTGATCATTTATCTTTTTCTTATTTAAATGAAAATTTAAAAAATTATTTTTTAGCAAATAATAATATCTATTTTACATATGATAAATTGTTAGTTAGTAGTTTTGCTAATTTAACATTTTTATTAAAAAATGAAAATGAAGTAATTTCTTTAATTGATGAATTAACTTTTTCAGAAAATAATATTAATTATTTAACTTTTGATGGTGATTTTGTCTATGGTGGAATTTCAAAATTACTATCTGAAAATAATATCTTTTTTGATATTTATGAAAATATTGATATTTTATATGGAAGAAAAAGTATTTCTTATCAAGAAATTGTTGTTTCAAATAAGATTGCTCAAACTTTATTTAATAAACCTTTAGAAGAAATTATCAATCAAACTATTTATTTTTTAACAATAAAAGACACTTTTTTAAATAAACAAATGTATCAAAATTATTTTGTATATTGCCCATTAAAAATAGTAGGTATAACAAATCAAGAAGATAAATTCTTTCTTTATGGAGATAAAATGTGGCTCAGTAATTTTTATGTTGATAATTTTTCTTATAATTATGAGAGTGTTTTACCAACATATTGTTTAGTAAATAATTTTAATAATCAGTTAATTGATGATTATCTTATTTTAAATCCTAATCAAGACATTATTAATGATTTATATTTACTCCTTGATTATATCCAAAAAGGATTAATCATTTTATCAAGTATGGCTATTATTAGTTCAATATTAATGAATATAATTACTATCTATCTATTTATTTTAGAAAATAGAAAACAAATGGGATTATTATTAACTTTAGGAATTGATAAAACTTCCATTATAAAATTATACTTATTATTTTCATTTTTTATTGGTTTTAAAGCCTTAATGTATTCAATAGTTTCCTTGTTTATTAGTTCATTACTTATTGAATATCAATTATTTAAAACTTTAAAATATTTTTCTTTTCTTTCTTTCTTTAAAATGATTTTTGCTATTGGTTTAACTAGTTTTATGTTAGCAATTATTATTGGATTAATATCCTCTTTTAATGTTATAAAAAATAATTCTTTAAAAATTTTAAAAGAAAAATAACAATATTATAAAAAAAATGCTAACATAATGGATGAAGAAAGATTTAGAGGTGTTTTTTTATGTCTTTAACAGCGGGAATTGTTGGTTTACCTAATGTAGGAAAATCAACTTTATTTAATGCCATTACCAATTCGCAAGTAGAAGCAGCAAATTATCCATTTGCTACGATTAATCCTAATTCTGGTATAGCAGAATTAAATGATGAGAGATTCGATAAATTAGTTGATATTTTTCATCCTAAAAAACAAGTAAGAGCGGTTTTTGAATTTACTGATATTGCAGGCCTTGTTAAAGGAGCCTCGAAAGGTGAAGGTTTAGGAAATCAATTCTTAGCTAATATTCGTTTGTGTGATGCGATTTGTCATGTAGTTAGATGCTTTGATTCTAGCGAAATAATTCATGTTGATGGAAATGTTGATCCCAAAAGAGATATTGAAGTTATTAATTTAGAATTAATTTTTGCTGATTTAGATACAGTTAATAAAGCAATTGGTAAAGTTGAAGTTAAGGCAAGAACTTCTAAAGAAAAGCAAGCTGTAGAAGAATTACAAGTTTTAACTTTAATTAAAAATGCTTTAGAAAATGGAAAAATGGCTCGTAGTGTTGAATTAACAAAAGAACAACAACAAACTATTAAATCATTTAATCTTTTGACTATGAAACCGGTTATTTATGTAGCTAATGTTTCTGAAAGTGATTATGCTAATCCAGAAAATTGTAAATATTATCAAGTAGTTAAACAAATTGCTGAAGAAGAAAAAGTTCAATGTATTGCGATTTCTGCTGAAATTGAAAGTGAACTTGCCAATTTATCTAATGAAGAAAAAAAAGAATATTTAAATGATTTAGGTGTCCATGAAACTGGATTAGATCGTTTAGTTAGATCAACTTATTCTTTATTAAATCTTGCAACATTTTTTACTGTTGGTGAAGATGAAGTTAGAGCTTGGACTTTTAAAAAAGGAATGAAAGCTCCTCAATGTGCTGGTTTAATCCATTCTGATTTTGAAAAAGGCTTTATACGTGCAGAAACTTATGCTTGTGAAGATATCTTTAATTATAAAACTGAGAAAGCTTTAAAAGAAGCTGGCAAAATCCGCTTAGAAGGTAAAGATTATTTAGTTCAAGATGGTGATTGCTTATTAATTAGATTTAATGTTTCAGGAAAATAACATGAGAATTGGTCAAAGTAGAGATATTCATCGATTGGAAAAAAATAATAGGCCATTAATTATTGGTGGGGTAAAAATTCCTTTTGATAAAGGTCCTGTTTCTCATAGTGATGGTGATGTTCTTTATCATGCTTTAGCGGAAGCTATTTTAGGAAGTTTAGCTAAAGGTGATTTAGGAACTTATTTTCCTGATAATGATAATAAATATTTAAATATGGATTCTTCTATTATTGTTAAATATTGTTATGATTTAATAAAAAAAGAAGGTTATCACATTATTAATATTGATGCGAATATTATTTTAGAAAAACCTAAATTAAAAGATTATTTATTATTAATGAGACAAAATATGGCTTCTTTATTAGAAATGAATTTAGATGATATTTCTTTAAAAGCTCAAACAAATGAAAAATGTGGTGAGGTTGGAGAAAATAAAGCTATCGAAGCAACAGTTAGTTTATTAATTGAAAAATAATTATTTTTTTATTAAATAATTTTTAGAATATATATTATAAATAGAATTATGGAATTTGATTAGTTTTAATGAATTAGGGATGTCATAGAAATTATTTTCTTCATTGATAATTAATTCATTAGCGATATCTTTCCATATTTTTTTTGCAATCGTTCCATCACTTAATTTTTTATTTTCATCGTCACCAACATACACAAGTATAGTATATTTTTTGTTAAATCCTACTACCCATGAAGATGATGAAGTAGTGCCAGTTTTACAAGCGTATTGGTTAATAGTTTGATAGTTTACCATAGTAGGACTGCTATAAGTAATTAATCCTCGATCAAAAGGGGCTTGCATTAAATAATTTATCATTATACATTCGTCATGCTTTAAAATAATTTTTCCACCTTTTTTGGCTTCATACAATTGTATTCCATTAGTATAACTAACATTTTTAATAAATTTTGGTTTATAGTAAATTCCTTCACTGGCAAAAGTGTTATAAATAGAGATTAATTGTAAGGGAGTTAATTCAATGCCACCTAAAGAAATAGAAATTGTGCTTTTTTGATTGCTTGGATAAAAACAATTTAAAAAGTTTTTGATATTATTTGAGCCTACTAATAGAGCGGTTTTAACTGCATATATATTATCTGACATTCCTAATGCTTCGATCATAGTGATATCTTTATATGCATAGATATTATTAGAGTTTCTTGGTGAATAATTTGTACCATCGTCTAGTTTAAATTCGGTAGGAGAAGAATTAAATTTACTTAAAGGGGTTAAGCCATTAATTAATCCTAAATAATAAATAAAAGGTTTTATAGTTGAGCCAATTTGTCGATAACTATCTAAAGCTCGATTATATTCTGATTCAAAATAGTTTTTTCCTCCTGTTAAAGCAAGAACTTCTCCTGAATATGGTTTCATAATAATGATAGCTAATTGATCATTTATTTTGTAATTAGAAATAGTTCTTTGAATTAAATTTTCAAGATTTTGATTTAAATATGTTTGAATTATTAATCCTTGTTTAGAATCTTTATTAATTTTTAATTCTTGTAATTCTTTATTGATTCCTTGATGATAATATTGTTCAATTTGATTATTAATTTTTAAAGAACCATATAATGGTGATTTATTTTGTAAAATATTATAATATTCATTAATATCGATAATATTATTTAAATATAAACTATAAGCAATGTTTTTTTGTTTTTGATTAGAAGCTTTTTCATCAATAAAAGGTGAATAAAGATTGGGAGCGTTAATTATCCCTACTAATAAACATGATTCTTGATAATTTAAAGTGATTGGGTCTTTATGAAAATAATAATTACTAGCAGTTTTAAGTCCATAAATATTATGAGCAAAATAGACTGAATTAATATACAATTCTAAAATATAGTCTTTTGAATAGCGTGATTCTAATTTAATACTCAAAAAAGCTTCTTTAATTTTTCTTAATAAAGTTTTTTCATTGTTTAAATAAAGATTTCTAGCAAGTTGTTGACTTATTGTTGAAGCTCCTGAAGACAAAGATGATGTTTTAAGATTGTTAAATAAAGAAGCAATAATTCTTTTATAATCAAATCCATGATGAGAATAAAAGTTTTTATCTTCTGTATTAATTAAAGTTTTTATAAAACAATTAGAAATATCTTTTAAATAAACATAGTCTCCTTGATAAGCATGGTTATATGAATATATTTTTTCATTATTAATATCTTGTAATTCAATATAATTTGGTTTATTTAAATTATCATTTGGAGTAAATAAATAGGCAAAAAATAAAATTAAATTGCAAGAAAAAAGTAAACAAGTTAAAGAAATAATTATTTTTTTATTCATATAAATATTTTGCTTATTTATCAAAAAAATATACATTTAAGTTGCTTTTATTTTGCAATAAGTTTATATTTTTGATGTATGAAAAAATACAATAAATATTGCTTAAAAAGAAATAGTTTTGATATTTTAACTAATGAAAAAAGTAGTGATGAATTTCATGGTGCATTAATATCAAAAAATGATAATAAATATAAATTTGCTTTTAAAGTTGATGGAAATATCCTTACTCTTGAGATTATTAGCGATTTTGAAAGAGTTTTTGTTAAGCAAAGATTTAAAGATGCAAATAGTGAAATTACTTTTTTATTAAATAAAAAAGGAAAATATTGTCTTAATTTAGAAAATTCTTATTCTCTATGCTTTATAACTGAAGCAACTTTTATAAAACATAGTGAAAATGAAATTAATTTAAAGTATAATTTATTTGATGAAAAAACAAATAAAATTATTTCATTGAATGAAATAATAATTATTGGAGAAGAATTATGTTAGATATTGAACAACATTTAAAAATATTAATTATTGAAGCATTTAAAAAATTAAATGTTGATATTAAAGAAGATAATATTGTTATTGAAAGATCAAAAGAAAAAGCACATGGTGATTATGCCACAAATGTTGCAATGCAAATGGCTAGAGTTTTACATTCTGCTCCTATTCAAATTGCAAAGAATTTAGTGGAATTAATTAATGATGAAAACATCGAAAAAATTGAAATTGCTGGTCCTGGATTTATTAATTTCTTTATTAAACAAGAATCCTTAAATTCTTTAATTGGTACTATTATTGATTTGAATCAAAACTATGGTAATTCTAATTATGGTAAAAATGAAAAAATCAATGTAGAATTTGTATCGGCTAATCCAACTGGTGATTTACATTTAGGTCATGCTAGGGGCGCGGCAATTGGTGATTGTATTTGCCGTCTTTATAGTAAAATTGGTTATGATGTTACTAGAGAGTACTATGTTAACGATGCTGGTAATCAAATTAATAATTTAGCTAAATCAATTAGAGCTAGATATCATCAAATTTTAGAAAATAATCCTGATTATCCATTCCCTGAAGATGGTTATCATGGTGAAGATGTTTTTAATATTACTAAAACAATTATTTCTGAAATTGGTGATAAATATTTATCTGATTCTGAAGAAGGGTTTGAATTTTTTAAAGAAAGAGGAACTGCTTTAGAATTACAAAAACTTGAAAAAGATTTACAAATGTTTAGAGTAAGTTTTGATGTTTTCTCCTCTGAAAAGAAAATTCGTCAAAATGGAGAAGTTGAAAAAGTTCTTGAAAAATGTAAAGATTTTATTTATCAAAAAGATGGAGCAACTTTCTTAAGAACAACTGATTTTACTGATGATAAAGATCGTGTCATTATTAAATCTGATGGTAGTTATACTTATTTGTTACCTGATATTGCTTATCATGTTAATAAATTAGAAAGAGGATTTCCTTTATGTATAGATTGTCTTGGCGCGGATCACCATGGTTATATAGAAAGAATGAAATCAGCTTTACAAATGTGTGGCTATTCTCCTAAATGCTTAGAAATTGAATTAATTCAAATGGTAAGATTATTTAAAGATGGTAATGAATACAAAATGTCAAAAAGAACAGGTAATGCTGTTTCTATGAAAGAATTATGTGAAGAAACTTCAATTGATGCAGTAAGATACTTCTTTGTTTCAAGAGCGGCTTCTTCTCATCTAGATTATGATATTGATTCAGCAAAAAAAATGGAATCATCTAACCCGGTATATTATGCTCAATATGCTCATGCAAGATTATGTGCAATTCTTGAACAAGGAAAAGATATACCTTTAGATAAATCTGGAAAGAATTTAACAGAAGAAAAAGAAAAGGCTTTATTAAAAGTTTTAGCGGAATATCCAAAGGAAATTGTTAATGCGGCAATTAATCGATCACCATATAAAATTACAACTTTTATTCAAAAACTTGCGGTTAGCATTAATGAATTTTATACTATGTGTAGAGTGATTGATAAATCGAACATTGAATTATCATCATCACGTATTGCATTATGTAAGGCTTGTCAAATTGTCTTAAAAAATGCATTGGAAGTTATTGGTGTCAGTGCACCTACAAGAATGTAAAAGAGGAGAAAAAAATGATTAAATCAAATTTAGATGTAGCATATGAACTTGTTTCTAATAAAAGAAAACCAGTTGAATTTTCTAAACTTTGGGAAGAAGTAAGTCAAATTCAAGGATTATCAGAAGAAGAAGCAAAAGGTAAAGCAAGTAAATTTTATACCGCTTTATCATTAGATGGAAGATTCATTACTTTAGGTGAAAATACTTGGGATTTAAGATCAAGATATACATTTGATAAAGTTCATATTGATATGAATGAAGTTTATGCAGATGATATTGAAGATGATGAAAAAGAAGTTGATGAAAATGCTTCAGAAAAAGAACTCTTTGGTGATGACGATGACGATGAAGATTCTGAAGATGAAGACTCTGAAGATGAAGAAACTAGCGAAAATGAAGATTATTAAAGTAGAAACTAATAAAGGAGATTAAAAAATGGCATTAGTTAATATGAAAGAAATGCTCCTCAAAGCAAGAGAGGGCAAATATGCAGTTGGACAATTTAACATTAATAATGTTGAATGGACTGCAGCAATTCTTGATAAAGCTCAAGAATTAAACGCACCAGTTATTTTAGGTGTTACTTCTGGTGCATCTACTTATATGGGTGGATGGAATACAGTTGTTGGTTTAGTTAGAGGACTTATTATTGATCATAATATTACAGTTCCTGTAGCTTTACACGTTGATCATGGTGCATCATTTGAAATTTGTAAAGCTGCTATTGATGCAGGTTTTACATCAGTTATGATTGATGGCTCACATCATCCATTAGAAGAAAACATTGCTATAGTTAAACAAGTTGTTGATTATGCTCATCTTAGAGGTGTCACAGTTGAAGCTGAATTAGGCAAAGTTGGTGGACAAGAAGATAATGTTGTTGCTGAATCAATGTATGCAGTTCCAGAAGAATGTGTAAGAATGGTTAAAGAAACTGGTATTGATTGTTTAGCACCTGCTCTTGGTTCAGTACATGGACCTTACCATGGTGAACCAAAATTAGGTTTCAAAGAAATGGATACAATTAATCAAATGGTTGGTGTTCCTCTAGTTCTTCACGGAGGAAGTGGAATTCCAGAAGATCAAATTAAAAGAGCTATTTCTTTAGGAACAGCTAAAATTAATGTTAATACAGAATCACAACAAGCTTGGGCTAAAATCGTTAGAGAAGTTTTAAATAAAGATCCAAACGTTTATGATCCACGTAAAATCATTGGCCCTGGTAAAAAAGGAATCCAAGAAGTTGTACAAGCTAAATGTGAAATCTTTGGCTGTATAAATAAAGCTAACTAAAAAAGAAGTTGAAAAACTTCTTTTTCTTTATAACAAAAAAATGCCTTAATTGGCATTTTTATTTGCGGCTTTAATAAAACCTAAGAACAATGGATGTGGTCTAGTTGGTCTTGATAAAAATTCAGGATGAAATTGACAAGAAATAAAGAATGGATGATTAGTTAATTCTAATATTTCAACAAGCTTTCTTTCTGGATTGATACCAGTTGCAATTAAACCATGTTTTTCTAATTCAGGAATATATTTATCGTTTAATTCGTAACGATGACGATGTCTTTCTTGAATATCTTCTTTTTGATATGCTTCAAAAGTTTTTGTTCCTTTTTTAATGTGACAATTATATAAACCTAATCTTAAGGTTCCACCCATATTTGTAATATTATTTTGTTCTTCTAAAATATGAATTATTGGATTTTTTGTTGAAGGATTGAACTCAGTTGAATCAGCATCTTTATAATTTAAAACATCTCTAGCAAATTCAATAGCAGTTAGTTGCATACCTAAACAAATGCCTAAAAATGGAACATTATTTTCTCTAGCGTATTTAATAGCTAAGATTTTCCCTTCAATAGCTCTAGATCCAAAACCTCCTGGTACTAAAATGCCATCAGCATCTTTTAAAATGTCTTTATAATTATTTTCATTAACATCTTCGCTTAAAATCCATTGAATATTTATTTTTTTACCAATTTCATATCCGGCGTGTTTTAAAGCTTCGGAAACAGATAAGTATGCATCGTGAAGTTGAGTGTATTTACCAACTAAAGCAATTTTAATTTCACCATTTAAATTTTTAACTTTTGAAATTAATTTATTCCATTCAGTCATATCAATTGGTTTAGTTTGTAATTTAAAGTGATTACAAATATAATCATCAACACCTTGTTCATGCAATGAATTAGCAATTTCATAGAGGATTTTTGTATCTTTTGCTTGAACTACTGCTTCTTTATTAACATCACAGAATAAAGCAATTTTTTCTTTATTTTTTTCATTGATATCAACTTCTGTTCTTAAAATAATCATATCAGGTTGAATACCAATTGAACGTAATTCCTTTACTGAGTGTTGAGTTGGTTTAGTCTTTATTTCATCAGCTGCTCTTAAATAAGGGACTAATGTATTATGAATAAAGAAAGTGTTTTCTGCACCAACATCTCTTCTCCATTGTCTAATAGCTTCAAGAAATGGAAGTGATTCAATATCACCAACGGTTCCACCAATTTCGGTGATAATAATATCAGCATTTGAAGTTAAACTAGCTTTTTTAAGTTTATCTTTTATTTCATTTGTAATATGAGGAATTACTTGAACGGTTGCGCCTAAATAATCTCCTTTTCTTTCTTTTTCAAGAACTGAAGAATAGATTTTACCAGAAGTAACAGATGATTCTTTAGTTAATCTTTCATCAATAAATCTTTCATAGTGACCTAAATCTAAATCGGTTTCTGCTCCATCATCAGTAACAAAAACCTCACCATGTTGATATGGCGACATAGTGCCTGGATCAACATTAATATAAGGGTCAAATTTTTGAACAAAAATTTTTAAACCACGATTTTTTAATAATCGTCCTATGCAAGAAGCGGCAATGCCTTTTCCCAAAGAAGAAACAACACCACCAGTAACAAAAATATATTTAGCCATATGAAATCTCCCGAACAACAATATAGAAATTATAAATTTTTCATAGAGAATTATCATTAAATTTTTTGTAATTTTTTTTGAAAGACAAATTTTTTTATAATTTTTATAGTTTTTTCTTATAAAATAAACAAAAATAAATAAAAATAAATTAAAAAATTGAATTTTTTTAAAAATTTATATAATTGTTACATTTAAAATTGCTATAATAATTTCGTTTTTAATTGTCATATATATTCTTGATATGGAAGAATGTTTCTACACTAAACCTTAAATTTAGTTCTATGATAGAATTTTTTGTTGGCAATATAATAGGAAGGAATTAGAAAAATGTCTTTTAAACAAAAAATTGATAATTTCTATGGTGTTACTTCTAAGGGAAGTTCTTTTAAAGTTGAAATTATCGCAGGAATCGCCACATTTTTAGCTATGGCGTATATTTTAATTGTTAATCCAAATCAAATTTTGTATCAAGGCACAAGTGATATAAGATGGGCTTCAATTTTTATTGCAACTGCTTTTGGAGCAATTATTGGTACATTACTTATGTCTATTTACGCTAAAATGCCAATTGCCCAAGCTTCAGGTATGGGATTAAATGCAATGCTTGGAACTATTATTGGAGGAGGAATAGGAGCTTATTCAATTTATAAGTTTGAATATTCTTTACCTAATGCTTTATTACTTGTATTTATTTCAGGAATAGTATTTGTTTTACTATCTATTATTCCAATTGGAAAAAATAAAGAAACAGGAAAATTTATTACTTTAAGAGAAAAAATATTTGATGGAATTCCAGATACTATCAAAAAATCTATTAGTGTTGGTATTGGCTTTTTTATTGCTTTTATTGGTTTACAAAATGCTGGAGCAGTACAAACTAACCCTTATACTTTAGTTCAATTTGTTGATTTTAAACCAATGTTCTTAGGTCAAACTACTACTGAAGTTAATGGTGTTACTACTTTATTACCATGGGTAACAACACTGGTTTCCTTTATTGGTTTAATTATGATTTGCCTTTTTGTTCATTTTAAGAAAAAAGGTGCTGTTATTTATGGAATTTTAATTGCTACATTAGTTTATTGTTTATTTGATTTAGATAATTTTAAAATTTTACTTGGTCAAGGAACAATTAGTTGGAAATTCTGGGAAAATTTCAAAAATTATTTTTCTTTATCAGATTCTACTGGTGGAGTATTCTTAGTTGCTTTTACAGAAGGTTTTTCTTTTCCTGAAGGATCTTTATTAACTTCTATTATGATTGTATTGTCTTTTTCTATGGTCGATGTTTTTGATACAATGGGAACAGTTGTGGCATGTGCGACAAATGCAAATTTATTAGATGAAAAAGGTAAACCATTAAATTATAATAAAATGATGATTTCAGATTCTATTGCTACATGTACAGGAGCAATGCTTGGAACATCAACTGTTACAAGCTTTGTTGAATCTAGTGTTGGTGTGGCTGCAGGAGCAAAAACAGGCTTATCTTCATTGGTAACAGCAATATTATTCTTCTTATCAATCTTTTTATTACCTATATTTGCTTTTGTTCCAAGTTGTGCCGCTTCATGTGCATTAATTTATGTTGGTGTTTTAATTATGTCTAATGTTAAAAATATTGATTTTTCATCAATTAAAAATGCTGTTCCAGCCTTCTTAACTATTATTATGATGTTATTAACTTATTCAATTACTTCTGGAATTGGTATTGGAATTATTAGTTATGTAATAATTGATAATATTATCTTTATATTTAATTTTATTGCTTATAAATTAAATAAACAAGAAAAACCAAAATATGATGTTTCAATAGTTTCAATTGTTCTTGCTATTGCTTTTATTTTATATTTTTGTGTTCCTACAACTTTTTAAAAAAAGTTATATAATAGTTAAAAAAAGTATTTTATAATTGACTAAAAGGGAGTTTATATATATGAAAAAAATTGCAAAATTTTCAAAAGTTACATTATCTCAATTTAAAAAAGATTATTTAAATTCGTTTCCAGAATTAACTCTTAATAATATTGAATTGATTTATAATCGCATTAAAGAACCAAAAAGAGCGACAATTGGGTCGGCTGGATATGATTTTTACGCACCATTTGATATTGAACTAAAACCAGGTGAAACAATTAAAGTACCTACTGGAATTAGATGTGAAATTGAAGAAGGATGGGTTTTAACTATTTATCCTCGTTCTGGATTAGGATTTAAATATCGTCTACAATTAAATAATACTGTTGGCATAATTGATTCTGATTATTTTTCTTCTTCTAATGAAGGACATATTTATATTAAGATTACAAATGATTCAAATGAAAACAAAATTGTTAGTATTAAAGAAGGAGAAGGATTTGCTCAAGGCATTTTCTTACCATTTGGTATCACTATTGATGATGATGCTAGTGAAATTAGAAATGGCGGTTTTGGCTCAACGACTAAATAAACTTTTAATCTTTTGAATAATATTTTTAAAAAAATTAACAATTGAATCCCACCAATGGGATTCTTTTTGTATGAAAAAATTATTATCTTCGGAAATAATGTTTAATGAAAAATCAATTGTTAATGGATCAACTTGTGTATAAAGATAAATATCAATGGAAATTTCAAAAATTCCAGTTACAAAATAATTATTACAATAATAATCATCGTTATATCTAGCGTATATAAATGAAAATGATTCTAACATTTGTTCTTGCATTAATTTCTCAATTATTTTATTAGCAGGAATAAAATCTCTATTAGAAATTGTTAATATTGGATTATCTATTAACCAATAACTTTGTTGATTTTGATATAAAATTTTTATTTCTTTAATAGCAATGTTATTTGATTTATCTTTAGATTTTAAAGTTATATTTTTGGTATTACTATCAAAAATATCTTCAAAATAAATATCACATTTTCCATCAATTTCATCTTCTGAAATGTAATAAGATAAAATTTCATCAATATTTGGAATATTTTTATTAGAAAATATCAATTTATTAGGTCCTTTTATTATAGGAGGAATATCATCAATAATATTTAATAAAAAATATGTCCATCCACTTTTATTAGAACTTGTTTCAATAAAGATTTTTTCATTTGTAAAACCAATCTTATTAAAATTAATTTCTGGTTCATAATATATATTATAATTTTCTTTGATAATATCAAATTTAAAAAAATCGTTTGCAAAAGATAAATTACTATAATTGTTTCTATAACTTATTTCAATATTTAAAGGACCTTCGATATTAATAAATTGGTTGGTTAATAAAAAAATTGATAAAAATTTTGCTAACATAATTTAAACCCTCTATAATATTAATTAGAGAGGATTGGAGAAAATTTTTAAATTATTTATGAAAAAAAGTTATTTGTTATTATTACCACTTTTGGTACTTTGTTCTTGCAATGATGTTTATGAGGTTTCTCTTGGTATAGGAGATGGAAATGTTGATGGTGATGCAGTGATAGTTAATTATAAATTGCCATCAAAAATTAATGATAATTATGTTTTAGAAGGAGTTTTTACCGCGGAAAGCAAAGCTGATTTTACTGATAATTATATTTTTTCATTTTCTTATAATGATCCATTTTTTGCTCAAAGTTATAGTGAAAGTGTTTTGTTTTCTATTTCTGGAGAAAAACTTAGAGAAAGTGATTTTAATTTTAAAGTAAATTTTGGAACATTGTCTTCATTGTTTAAAAAAACTGATGAGGAAAGTAAATGCTATTTTGTTCTTCATGCTGAAAAAGCACAAAAAGGTGATGTCACAAAATGGAATAGTAGCGAATATGTATATACTTTTGATGGGGAAACGGTTAATTTTAATAAATAATTTACTTAAATTTTGGTTTAAAAAATTTTTTAAATATATTATATTTAATATAAACAATAAATAAAGGGAGAATTTATTATGTACGAATTTAAAACAGTTAGAGAACTTTATGAATCTTGTTATTATGGAAATCATATTTTACTTGATTCTTTAGATGAAATAGGCTTAGAAGGTTGGATTAGAACAAATAGAAATAATGGTTCAATTGGCTTTATAGAATTGAATGATGGTACTTATTTTAAAAATGCTCAAATTGTTTATGATAAAAATATTGTAAATAATTTTGAAGATATTACTCACCATTTAACAGGATGCTCTATTTCTATTAAAGGTAAATTTGTTTTAACTCCAGAAGCTAAACAACCTTTTGAAATTCAATTACATGAATTTACTTTAATTGGTGATTGTGATGCTTCCTATCCATTACAAAAAAAGCGTCATAGTTTTGAATATTTAAGAGATATTGCTCATCTTAGACCACGTACAAATACTTTTAATGCAGTATTTAGATTAAGAAGTGTTTTATCAATGGCTATTCATGAATTCTTCCAAGATCAAGGATTTGTTTATGTTCATACGCCTCTACTTACTGGTATTTCTTGTGAAGGTGACGATATGTTCCATGTTGTAACTGGAAATAATGATAAAGAGTATGATTCTTATTTTAATAAAAAAACATTACTTTCGGGTTCAGGACAAATTCATGTAGAAGCTTTTGCAATGGCTTTTAGAGATGTTTATACTTTTGGTCCAACTTTTAGAAGTGAAAAATCTAATACAAGAACACACGCTTCTGAATTCTGGATGATTGAACCGGAAATTGCTTTTGCTGATTTAGAAGATAATATGGATTTAATTGAAGATTGTGTTAAATATTGTATTAGATATTGTTTAGAAAACGCTCCTGAAGAAATGAAGTTTTTCAATGAAATGATTGATAAGACTTTACTTGAAAGACTTAATCATGTTTTAAATACTCCTTTTAAAACTCTTGAATATACTGAAGCAATTGATATTCTTTTAAAAGCTAAAGAAAATGGTGTTAAGTTTGATGATGATGATATTTTCTGGGGAAAAGATTTAGAATCTGAACATGAAAGATATATTACCGAACAAGTCGTTAAAGGACCAGTTTTCTTAATTAATTATCCAGAAGAAATGAAATCATTCTATATGAAAAGAAATTCAGACAATAAAACAGTGGCAGCATGTGATTTATTAGTTCCAGGAATTGGTGAATTAGTTGGCGGTTCTCAAAGAGAAGAAAATTATGACATTTTAAAAGAAAAAATGGAAAAAGCTAATTTAAAGATGGAAGACTATCAATGGTATCTTGATTTAAGAAAATATGGTGGATGCAAACATGCTGGTTTTGGTATTGGTTTTGAAAGATTTTTAATGTACATTTCTGGTATGAATAATATTAGAGATGTTGAACCATTCCCAAGAACATATAAAAATATGAATTATTAGGAGCTAACTATTAAATAAGCAATAAAAATTTGATAAACAGTTAAATTTTTAT